>OCZT010001366.1_pt1 | contig 25215 bp, 17 predicted proteins | sample 1539031 | NCBI WGS metagenome assembly OCZT01 (sample SAMEA3539308, study PRJEB22396) | soil metagenome | biome: tundra; feature: field; material: soil | place: USA | collected 2010-05 | depth 0.15 m | reverse complement strand
CCCTGTTGTCTCAGATGTCTACCAGAAAACAAAAGCCCGAACTTCGGAATTCAGGCTAAAGCCTCGCCGTTTTCTGCAGCCTTGGTATGCACACCTGAAAGGCGTGCTCCACCCAACACCCACCACTGGATAAAGGAACTCTGGAATTGCTCTAGGATCAGTCGCTCATGGATCTGGCAGCGATTCTGGAAGGCTCTCTCATAGACGTGCGCTAAGGCCCCTCTCTTCTCTAAAAATTCGCTTTGAGCCGGATCGCGTAGCTGCGCGGGGGAGCAATGGAATTACCCGAGAACAGTCCCGCAAAATTGATGAGATTGAGTCCATTGTTCATGTTCTGAACGTCGAATTGCATCCGCATCGTTCGGTTGTCTTTTTTCCAGATATCGGCTCCGATGGAAGCGTCCAGCGAGAACCAAGGTTTAACTCGGTTACGCTCGAAGTTAACGCGATCGATCACTTGCTGACCGTATTGTGCGAGCGCTTGTTCGTACGTGCCGTCGAAATCGACCGGCAGGCCGCTTCCAAATTCTCCGCCCAGCGCAGCCCAGAACCGAGGCAGGAACTGGTAACGGAAGCGCGTCCGCACCGTGTTGCGCTGGTCCTGAGAGATCCAGAACCGCCCGCCCAAATTGGTCAGCGCATTCGTCGCCTCCTGCCCGAGAAAGAGGCCTCCGCTAACCGGGAAGTCGGCCGAGCCCACCATGTAGGAATAGCTCACAAACCCTGACAAACGGCCCCAGCGCGGAAGGTTAACTTTTCCTTCGGCTCCGTAGATCTGGGCTTTGCGAAAGGCGATCGGGAAGGTCACCGGAGTACTGAGCAGGAGGTCGTCGTCTGCGAAGTTATTCATGTCGCGGAAATAGGAATTCACATCCACGCTGAACTTCCCCATGAACCCCTTGGTCAGGCCAAGTTCGTAGTAGTTGCCGTGCGATGGCTCGACCGGCAGGTGCAGCACGCTGGGGTTCAGAACCACGACGGCGGGGGAACTCGATAGCAGGATGTTTTCGAAGGATGGGGTTTGAAACACCCGGTCATAAGCGGCATGCAGCAGTAGTTCGCTTTTCGCGAAGTAGCGCGAAACTCCCAGGCGCGGACTCACTGCATTTTGATTGACGACGAGCTGGTAATGGTCCCAGCGAACGCCTGCACTGACGGTCCAATTACCGAGACGGATCAAATCCTGGACGAAAGCGGACTGCTCCAGGTCCGGCCGATTGCCCACAAAGCTGAATCTGGCCGGCGTGCCGGGGTCGAACTGCGACGGGTCCGTGATTACGTCGGCAAAGCGCTCGTGCAGGAAGATGTTGTCCGACTCCACACCGACCTTCCACTCCTGGTTGCCGTGATGAATCGAGACCGTTCCGTTGAAATAGCTCTCGGTAAAGTGGTTGCGTTGAAACGCGATAATCGGCGTGGACAGGAGATTTGACGACAGGCCATTAGAGTTGTCGCGCACCATTCCTCGAACATCGCCCACAATGTTGGAAGAGAAAATGTGTTGATAGGCGGCGATTCCCATGTTCTCGAAGTTGTCGCCGTCCTGCCGCTGGCCTGCCGCTTGTTGGACCTGCTCATTGGGTATGTCATAGCGAGCCAGTTCGTGGCGAAACATTAGAGTCAGGCGGTCGCTCGGGGTGAAGTCCCGCTCGTATCTGCCGGCGAAATCCCCTGTTGTTCCAGTATTCGTAAAGTTTTGAGGAATGGGAGGACTGAGATAGTAACTTGTCATCGCACCGCTGGCACTGATCCCGAACAGGTTCTTTCCGGACAAATACTGCAGCATGGTGTAAGCGCCGGCAGTGTCGAAGCTACCTCCTGACAACACCACTTGTCCGTGAAAACCTTCCCGGCTGTCTCTCGCGGTGTTGACCTCGACAATGCCTCCCATCTTCCTTCCGTATTCCGCAGGGATTCCGGCGGTGTAAACGCTCATCGACTCGATGTTGTCCGCTTCAATTTCTGGGCCTAAACCGGGCGAACGGTTGTCGGTGAGCGGAATTCCATTGATCACGAACTGCGTCTGGTATTCCGATCCGCGCGGATGGAGCACCGCATTGCCTTCATAAAGCCATCCCGGCTGCGAGTTCACCAGGTCTTGCAAGGAGCGTCCCGGCAGGGAGGTAACGCGATCGGCAATCGCCTCGGAGCCAATCTGGTTGACGGCGCCCACCCGGTCAGGGTCGATAAGTGTGTACTGGTCGCTAACGTTGACCGACGTATTCACGCCGGCAACACTCAGCTTAAGGTTGAGTTCCCGAGGAATGGCGGAGCGAATTTCCAGCGATTGCGAAATCGGCGCAAATCCTTCGCGTTTCACTTCCAGCCGGTACACTCCGAAGGGCAGACGGTTGGCGTCGAGGGTACCGGCTTCGTCGGTGCGAAACGTTTGCCGAAACTGATTCGACTCACTCACCAGCTCCACGGAACTCTTCAAGCCGAGTCCGGCCGGGTCGGTCACGCGCAGGCGCAGTTCGCCTGTCTTGCTCTGGGCAAAGAGTGACAGCGCACACAGGAGAACGACGAGGACCCTCTTCATGGCAACGGCACTGACTGGCCTGCTCATTGAGAGCAGATGGCAATGGAAATCATTGTACGGGACAATGATTGCGCCCATCAGCGACAATGGGCAGGTGGGTGTCAGAACGAACTGTGCCGTCCCCGAGGGGACTCGGGTTCATAGGATTCGCTGACCCAGGACTCAACCACCCCAACAAGCGCAAAAGCGGCACTTGTCGGGGACCCCGGTCACGTCCTGGGCTACGATTGTGCCGCCCTGCGGGCTACGAGCGGAGATCCTTATCCAACCGGAACCGTGCTCAGCACCTGCTCGCGAACTTCCTCGTCCTGCTTGGCCTCCGCGCGACTGGTTGGCAGAGCGATTTCGAGCAGCTCCTCAATGGTCTTGACATAATGCATGCTCAGGCCCTGAAGCTGCTCCGGCGTCAGGTCTTCCTCGACGTTCTGGCGATTATCCGCAGGCAGAATAATGTCTGTCACTCCTGCGCGTTTTGCCGCCAACGTCTTCTCCTTGATGCCGCCGATGGGAAGCACATTACCGCTCAACGTGATCTCGCCGGTCATCGCGGTCAGCGGGCGAACGGCACGATCGGTGAGTAGCGAGACCAAAGCCGTAGCCATGGTTACACCGGCCGAAGGTCCGTCCTTCGGAATGGCTCCCGCCGGCACGTGAATGTGAATGTCGTGGTCGGCGAAGAATCCTTCGTCAATGTTGAACTCCTTCGCATTCGACCGTACCCACGTCAGCGCCGCCTGCATGGACTCCTGCATCACCTGACCGAGCTGTCCGGTCATGGTGAATCCACCTTTGCCCCTCATCTTGTTGGCCTCGATGAAGAGGATGTCGCCGCCCGTCGGCGTCCACGCCAGGCCAACAGCCACGCCCGATCGCTTGGTGCGCTCGGCAATTTCACCCTCGGTGCGGATTTTCATCCCGCCGAGCATGTCGTGGTGCTGCACCAGTTCCGGCGTTACCATCAGTTTGTCGGTCTTGCCCTCTGCTATGCGGCGTGCTTGTTTGCGGCAGATGGTCCCGATGGTGCGCTCCAGGCTGCGGACACCGGCTTCGCGGGTGTAGTGGCGAATGATAAAGCGGATCGTTTCCTCCGGAAACTCGATCTGCTCGCCGGTAACTCCGTTTTCCTCGATCTGACGCGGAACCAGGTACTGGAATGCGATGTGTACCTTTTCCTCTTCCGTGTAGCCCTGCAGCTCGATGATCTCCATGCGATCGCGCAGCGGATCGGCCACGGGATCGAGCATGTTCGCTGTAGTGATGAATAGCACCTTCGACAGATCGAACGGCACGTCGAGGTAGTTATCGCGGAAACTGAAGTTCTGCTCCGGATCGAGCGCCTCGAGCAGCGCCGAAGCCGGATCGCCGCGAAAATCGCGTCCCACCTTATCGATTTCGTCTAGCATGAAAACTGGATCGTTGGTTTCCGCACGGCGGATACCCTGCATGATCTGCCCCGGCAAAGCGCCAATGTAGGTGCGGCGGTGTCCGCGGACCTCGGCCTCGTCGTGCACGCCGCCCAGCGACAAGCGCACAAACTTGCGTCCCAGGGCACGCGCAATCGACTTGCCCAGCGAAGTCTTGCCCACTCCCGGCGGTCCGACGAAGCACAGGATCGGGCCCTTCATATTGGGCTTCAATCGGCGGACGGAGAGGTAATCCAGAATCCGGTCCTTCACTTTCTCCAGGTCGTAATGGTCGGAATCGAGGATCTCCTTGGCTTTCAGAATATCCACTTCCACGCCCGACGATTTCTGCCACGGAAGCACCGCCAGCCACTCGATGTAGTTCCGGGTAAGTCCATAATCGGCAGCCATCGGCGACATGCGAGCCAGCCGGCCCAGTTCCTTCAGAGCTTCCTTCTTGACGTCGTCGGGCATGCCAACCGACTCAATTTTCTGCCGCAGTTCTTCCGCGTCGCGCGTGGTCTCGTCTTGCTCGCCAAGCTCTTTCTGGATGGCCTTCATTTGCTCGCGCAGGTAGTACTCGCGTTGCGTCTGCTGCACCCGGTCCTGCACTTCGCTCTGGATCTTATTGCGCAGTTGCTGAACTTCCAGTTCCTTGGCCAAATGCTGGTTGATCTTCTCCAGGCGCACATTAACGTCGGGCGTCTCCAGCACGTCCTGCTTATCGCGGGTTGACAATGACGGCAAGGACGAAGAGATGAAGTCAACCATACGGCCAGGGTCATCGATATTGGCCGCCACCGTGGAAAGTTCATCCGAAAGCGTCGGTGAGCCAGCTACGATTTGCTGGAACAGCGTCAACACATTTCGCTGTAAAGCCTCGATGGTGGAGCTCTTGGGAACCGGTATCTCGGCAATCGTCTCGACGGTGGCATGCATGAACGGAGCCAACTGCGTGTACTCCGTGATCTTCACGCGCTCCAATCCTTCGGCAAAAACAAATAGGCTCTGGTTGGGCATGCGTACTACTTTATGCACCACCGCCAGGCTTCCCACCGCGTAAAGGTCGGTAGGCTGCGGCGAGTCCACGCGAGCTTCGCGCTGCGCCACCACGACGATGGTCTTGTCCTCACCCAGGGAGTTGATCAATTGAACCGAACTTTCCCGGCCAACGGTCAGTGGCAGCACGGCATGCGGAAACAGCACGGTGTCGCGCACAGGCAAGACCGGGAGGGTCCGGGCGGCCGATGCATCGTCGCGCAATTCTGGATCGGTTACCTTTAAATCTTTTATTTCGTTAGACATATGACTCCTTGAGTCTATCGCACTCAAGTTTTAGATGAGGCGGCTTCTGCAAAAGATGCAGGCGGTATTGGCCGCGCGAGGCTTGATGTGCCCCCCGGAGGCAATAGGGGTACTGCACCATCACCAAGTCTCGCCCAAACAGTACATCGGCCGCAAAACCGAGATTCCTGAGGGCGTCCGTCGTTCCAGCGCCTCATTTCTCAAGAGCACTGGATTGTAACCAAGCGGCGGGCAGCCTACAACCGCAATGAGTGCAATTTTCAATTCGCCTTCCCAAATGTGGACGGTTGGTCGTTAGCCCAACCAGATTAGTTAGCGCCCTAGCCGCCCCGGGAGTTAGCCGCCGGATAAACTCCCAGTATCTTCACAAACTCTGCGATCTCTCCCAGATGACGCAGCGCATTGCGCGACGGTTCGTCATCTCCACGAAGGATGTCCACAAAGAAAACGTACTCCCAAGGATGGCCGCGCAGGGGGCGCGATTCGATCTTACTGAGATTGATATCGCGCAGGGCAAAGACGCTGAGTGCCTTGAAGAGTACACCGGGTACATTCTTCAGAGCGAAACCAATCGAAGTTTTGTTAGCGCCTTCGCCTATCTTTTTCGATTTACCGATTAACAGAAATCGCGTGTAGTTCTGCTGGTCGTCCTCAATCCCCGCCAGCAGCACGCGTCCTCCATACTGTCCGGCCGCCTGTTTGGGAGCGATCGCCGCAGCCTCGAGCAGCTTTTCCTCGACGATGTGGCGAACGCTTCCAGCGGTATCGTAGAACGGCACGGCCCGGATTCGAGGATGCGAGCGAAAGAACTTCCGGCATTGGTCCAGCGCCACCGGATGTGAGAACACTTGCCGTATCGCGTTCAGCTTCACACCCGGCATAGCAATCAGGTTGTGCCGGATCCGCAGATAAAACTCGCGATGGACGAACACCTCTCGCGTAAGCAGCAGGTCGAAGTGCTCGGCCACCGATCCGGCGAGCGAATTCTCGATAGGGATCACTGCCGCTTGCACCGAGCCGCCCTCAACCCGCTCGAACACCTCCGCGGACCGAGCGCACGGAACCACCGTCGCGCCCGGCAGCATGTTCCCGGAAGCTTCGTGGCTAAACGAACCGAGTTCTCCCTGAATCGCGACTCTCATAGCAATGCGCAGAGGATAACAGAGAGGGCGGGCTACGGCTGTGATTAAGGTTGCCTGCCGGCGCAAAATTTAGATCGCGTATTCCCCCAGAATTCCCCAGTCCCTCACAACCCCGGGCGCGCGATTGCCTTCCAATCCAGTAGCTCGGTACAGCGAGCGTTTGCAAAAGATTGAAGGGGTGAAAATATGCTTTGGACGCTATTTGTGGTCCTGTTAGTGCTGTGGCTGCTGGGAGTAGTAAGCAGCTACACGCTGGGAGGATTCATTCACATTCTGCTCGTGCTGGCCGTAGTAGCACTGATTTTCCAGCTTATTTCCGGCCGGAGAACAGTAGTTTAGAGTGGTTTCAGAATTGGTGTAGTCCGGCGAGTCCGGGTAGAGCGGCGCTTCAGCGCCGCGTTCGCTGCGCACCAACGAACCGCTTGAGCCGCTGCGGTCATTGGAAATGACCGCAGCGGCTCAAGCCTTTTAGTGTGGGACGATCTTGGACGCCAGCCTGAAGGCTGGCTCTACCTGGTCTATCCCAACTCTGAAACTGGTTTAGACGCAGCTCGATAGCGAAGCGAGCTGCCCTGTCGGTACTTCTGAGGCGTCCCAGCGCACAGGGCGCTTCAGCTAAATTTTCGGAGTTTCCAACCCACGGAGGTGAAGTGATGGATAAGGACAGAGTGAAAGGCAAGATGGATGACGCCCCCGGACGCGCCAAGCGCCAGGTCGGTGAATGGACTGGCGACACCAAGATCCAGGCTGAAGGCGCAGCCCAGCAGGTAAAGGGCAAAGCAGAGAACGCGTGGGGCAAAGTGAAAGACGCCGCTCGCGATGCGACTGACAGCGCCAAAAGCGAGCTCAAACGGCGGACAGACATTGAACAGGACCAGCCCGAGAGTGACGAAGATCGGAACGCAGCTTAATCTTCAAACCAACTTCAACCTAGCCGGGCGCCCGCAGGGCGCCTTTCGATTTTTTGGCGCTCTCGATCACCGTCCGCGTTCGATCCAAACGTAGTCGGTGAAAGTTACGCCGGTGTCTAGGGCTATCCGGGATGGTGCCTTCGAACTGCGCGTGTGGGAAGCGGCCATGGTCGAGCGAACAGCGGCGCGGAGAATCGCCGATTTTAGCACGCGGTACGCGGCTGCTACAGAGGTTTTCCCATCAGGAATGCATCCAGCGAGTGGGTCGCGTAATAGTCCGGCAGGGTGCGCAATATCTGATAGCCAAACTTGTGGTAGAGCCGCAAAGCAGGTTCGTTATTGACTGCTGTTTCCAGGTATATTTCCTTGCAACCGTAGGAGCGCAGCCGGCGCTCGCATTCCTCCAGGAGCAGCGACGCCAGTCCCAGGCGGCGCGCTGTAGTAACAATGTCGAGGGTCAGAATGCGCCCCGCCTTTCCCGGGTGGGCGATGATGAAGCCGGCAATTTTCTGCGTATCCGCCGCAGTTTCGGTCAGCTCCGTACCAAGGACGCGAGGTTTCAATCCATCGCCCGGTTGGAGTCCAGAGATCGGAAGCTTATCCTGGTCAGAATGTAATTCGTCACAATCAGCCACCAGCGTTATCGCGTTACGCCTGGTGATGAACCCGCTCAACTCCATCTGCGTGTAGGAGATGCCTTGCGGAAAACACAGTTGGTCGATTTGCCACAAGCGCTCGAAGTCCGCGGCGCGATAGGTGCGGAGGTTGAACTGCACGTCAGCAGTTTGGGCCTTCAATGGCAAGTCGTGCAAGGGTTCTCTGCGGACCCATAACGGTTTGTAATCCTCGCGAAGATCAAAATTGAGCTCCCGCCGCGAGGAGCGGGAGCGCAGATTGAGCTGTTTCGATCACGCAACCTTGCGGGACTTCTGCCGGGCCTCGGAGAACAAGCTCAATTATGTTCTTATTGAACTGCGAGATGTGCTACGCCATGCGGCGGTTAGCGCGCACCTGAATCTTGATCATGGTGCGCAAAAGTGCCGTGGCTTGCTTCACCTCAGGCATAGAAATGCCACAGGAAAGCTGCTTGCCTTCCCGGCGCGTGGCCACGAGGCCGGCCGATTTCAAGATTCCAAGATGCTGGGAGAGGTTCGCTTTGGAAATGCCAAGCCCCGCTTGCAACTCCGCGGACCAGCGATCGCCGCGCTCCAGCATGGCGACCAACTGCAACCGGGTTGGATTGGCGAGGGCCTTGCAGATTGCAGCCTCGCGTTCGTAATCGCGGCGATTCGACTTCGACTTTTTCTTCATCGCAAACCCCCGGTTGACAGCAGAGTTGGCTGACGCCTGCGACTGCAGGTGAACCCGTCCCTTGCCTGCGCGGCCAAGTAGTGTCCCCCACCGCACACCCGACGACGATCTCCAGGCCGCCTCCTGTGGCGCGTCGCGGAAACTCCAACAATTTAAAAGCAGCGAACTTAGAAATAACACCGCTGACAATGCCGCGGGAATCCCCTAAATGGGGTGCTAACTTCGGGGTAACCAATAACGAACGAGCAGGAGTGACGGCCCGCGTAGGCCCATGCTCTTCCTGCGGAATGAGAAAACATGCTGGGATAAAAGGCATGGAGTCGGCAAACACTAGCCGCGAAGCAGCGGGATGATATTAGCCCGGCGCGTACCGGGGTCCCCAAGCCACGCCCCGCCGTGGCGGGTGGTTTGGGGTGGTTGAGCGCCGGGTAAGGTGGGAATTTTTACGGAGCCGCAGAGCGGCGACACCGGCCAATGGCTACAATGTATGCCGCAGCGCGATAGTCACAGCCGTACTTTTTGGCAGTATCGTGTACTTTGTGAAATGTCTTTACCATCACCTGCTCCAGCCGGCGGTTTACTTCGGCCTCGTCCCAGAAGAGCTGTTGCAGGTCCTGCACCCATTCGAAGTAGGAGACGGTCACACCGCCGGCATTGGCGAGAATGTCGGGCAGCACCATCACTTCCTTGCGGCTGAGCATGAGGTCGGCTTCCGGTGTGGTCGGGCCGTTGGCGGCTTCGGCGACGATCTCAGCTCGGATATAGCCCGCGTTCTCCATTGTGATCTGGTTCTCCAGAGCTGCGGGAATCAGAATGTCGCATTGCGTCTTCAGAACGTCGTCGCTGGGGATCGGGCTGCACCCGGGAAAAGCCTCGACGCTGCCGGTCGCTGCCTTGAAGCGCAACAAGGCGGGAATATCGATGCCTTCCTTGTTAAGGATGCCGCCCTTCGAATCGCTGACGCCAATCACTCTGACACCTTCGTCCCAAAGTAGGCGCGCCATCACGCTACCAACGTTTCCGAAACCTTGGATGGCGGCAGTCGCCGTCTTCAGGTCGAGGCCCCTCATTCTGCTGGCTTCGCGGAGGACAAACAGACATCCCCGAGCACTGGCTTCGAAGCGGCTGAGAGAACCGCCAAGGAAGCTCGGCTTGCCGGTGACCACAGCGGGAGTGGCGTGACGCGTGGTCATGCTGTACGTGTCCATGATCCACGCCATGGTCTGCGCGTCGCTATTGACATCGGGCGCGGGGATGTCCTGGTCGGGGCCGATCAGCGTCGCGATCTCGTAAGCATAACGGCGAGTGAGGCGCTCCAGTTCATTTCGCGACAGGTGCTTGGGATCGCAGGCAATACCGCCCTTGGCGCCCCCAAAAGGTACGTCCACCAGGGCGCACTTCCACGTTATCCAGGCCGCCAGGGCCGACACTTCGTCGCAGGTGACGTTGGGGTGATAGCGGATTCCACCCTTGCACGGTCCGCGGATGTCGCTGTGCAGCACACGATAGGCGTCGAAGACGCGGATGGTTCCATCATCCATCCTAATGGGAAGCGTCAGCGAAATGGAGCGGCGGGGGCGGCGCAGTACCTCACGCAAGCCCGCATCGAGTTTCAGGTAGTCCGCGGCAATTTCGAACTGCTGAGCCACAATGTTTAATGGGTTCAGGTCTTCTACAATTCTTCTGGCGGGAGCAGTGGCAGGCATGGTTGCTGGCCTTTCCGGTGGCGTGCCACCGTGATCGGGCTCAGGTGGACCCTGAGAGCGGTCCGGTTGCGACTGGCCGGGGGCCGTTTCCGGCGCCCGCCGCGGCGGACGCCGGACGGCGGCTAGTCAGATTCGTTGCTGTAAACGGGCTCTTTAATCTCAAACGGACTATCGAGACCGCCGGTGGTCCCGAAGGCCGCTTCGTCGGCGATGTTCTGCAGCGCCAGCTCGAACTCGCGGCTGCGCCAACGCACGACCAGAAGCTCTTTGCGTTCGCGGCCGTGGCCGTGGCACAACGGGCAGAGGGTTTCGTCTTTTTCTGATTGCATGATTATTCTGACCTCCCGGCTTATAGCCGAGTATGAGAGACGCTCGGAGGGGCAAACCTACGATCATCCGGGACAAGCGACGTGACAGTCCGCAGGCTTTGGGGTTGCCCAGCCGAAAATGCACGCCGCGAATAAAGCTTGCGGCGCAGAGACCGGTTCCCGCTCAGAGGCGCATGTGGACGCCGGTGAGTGACACGACCGCTGCTCCAGCAGCCGTCTGTATTGCAACGCGAATCGCCCCCCAATGCAGTGAGCCAGGTCACGGGCAAGTGTGAGACCGGCAGAAGAACTCCACGAAATCGGAAGGTCGCTTTTTCGGCACCCTGTTTCAGCGGGGCGGTCGTTGCGCCCCTTCAGATCAAAACCTCACTGCACCCGCACTTCGACTTGCAGCTTACCGTCGCCGGTAACCTGGACGGCTTCTCCGCCTTTCAGGTAAGGCTGCAACACCGCCGGATTGCCCCACTCCAGCTCCCAGCCATTGCCGAGAGCGACCACAGTGTACTGGCCTGGCACAACATTCGGCAGGGTGAAGGTGCCATCGCTATCGCTCTGGTCGCGGCGGAATAATGGCGAGTTGTTGGCGGCATCCTGGGGAACGAGCACGATCATCGCTCCAGAAAACGGCTTGCCGCCGCGCAGTGCCACTCCCTCCACCTGCGCGACGCCCCGCCCCACTGTTGCGGCAATGTGCACGCTGCTGCTGCTGCCGATCTCCAGCGTGCGCCCCGTTAGCTTTGCCCCCGTCGCCACCATCTTCCGCAGAAAGTATCCGCCGCCACTCTGAAGCACCACGGTATAACGTCCCGGTTTCACTCCTTCGAACTCGAACCGCGCTTTATTCGAGATTTCGCTCCCCAAATTTTCGCCGGTCTCCTCATTCGAGAGTTGCATTGCCACTCCCTTCGGTACCGGCGGTGCGCCCTCAAACAACACGGAGCCTGCAACGGTAGCGAATCCGGAGCTGTCATTCGCATTCACCTCGAGATCGCCCGCCAGATCCACTTCGCGGTACCCGCCTCGATTGGCGCCTTTGTCATTGACACTCTTCGAACTCGGCATCTCGATTACGTAGTGGCCAGGCGCCAGACCGGCGATATCGACTACGCCCGGTTCAATCGATGACTCGGGAGCGTTGAATACGGGGTCCAGGTAGCCATCGAAGATGCGCTGCGACACTCGCGGAAACCCCACTATCCCGGGACCGCCAGCGCTGCCAGAATTGCTGGTGCGAATCCTAAGATGCAGCGAGGGCACGGCGCGCATGACCACGTCGGCCGTGACCCGCTCGCCGGGATGTAACACGATGGGACTCGCGCCTGCCGAATCGGGGGAATCAGGATAGAACGTGAGAGGGTAGGTCACGTCGAGCGCAGCGGACTCTTGCGCCGACCGAGCATCGGCGTCGGGATTGTTCGATTTCCGCCGGAGAGTCACACGATTGTTTTGTGCATACCAGGGACGCGCCGAGACGGCGAGGTAATACGTTCCAGGGGCCAGATGGCCGATGCGGAACTGGCCCCGATCATCGGTCTGCCCCTGTTCCATGGGGATGGTTCTCTGTCGTCCATCTTCCATCGATTGCTGAAAGAGGCGCACCATTGCGTTCTGCACAGGGTCATTGTTCTCGTCGTTGACTTGGCCTTCGACGGACGCGTCCGGTTGCAGTCGGAAAACCAGGTGCTCCGAATCGAGATCCGGACCGGCCACAATGGCTGTGGCGTAATTGCCGTGACGCTCGAAGCCCTGCAACATGAACCCGTGTGCCGCAGCCATCAGCGAGTACTTGCCGCGACTCAGACCTGCGAAAGCGAAGCGGCCGTCGCTGCCGGTAGTCACTGACCGGAATATCTCGCGGTCGCTGCCTTGCGCAGCTGGAGCAATCGCAACCGAAGCCCCAGCCACTGGTTGTCCGGTTACCCAGTTCACCAGGACTCCCGCAATGCGGTAGCCCGGTTGGACCGATGGCGCATGAACCGGCTGCTGATCCGATTGCGCAGACAGCCCGAAGGTAAAGAGCACGACGAAGGCCAGGCGCGCAAGCATCGCAGTCAGTCTCCATCCCCGGTGCGTATCAGATCGAGAACGAGTTGCGTCTTCTGATTTGGCGATAGGGTGACGCGCGCAGCTTGCGAAGCATACGCTTGCAGGACGTCAGGATTGGAATACTCAATTCCGTCGGCATAGTCGAAGGCATAAACCAGGTATTCGCCGGGAGCAAGCCCATTGAAGGTGAAGCCGTTCTGCGAAGACGAATACGAGACCTTGGGGGCAAGCTTGGAAACAGGTTGTGGGACCGCCACCACGGTTGCTTGCGCTCCTGTCCCATCTGGGGATTTCACCGTTCCCGTTAGGGTTGCGCCGTCGTCGCGCAAGACGATTTCCATTGCATAAGTCTGTCCCGCCGATGCGATTGCCAAGTCATCGTAAAGCAAGTTCGTCTGTCCATACTGGGCAGACTGCACGTACCATGCGCCTTGCGGCATCAGGTCAACCGAATACTTGCCAGGGTCCACGTTCTGCAACGTCACCGAATAAACCCCAGAGTTGCCGCGTAGGACGGTCGAGTAGGATTCGGGAATCGTTGGCTCGGACGGAATCAAACGGACGGAGATTGGCGGCGCCCCTTGGCTTCCCCCCGGCCCTTGGTTCGAAGAGGCTCGCGACTCCATCCGCACAACCACAGGAATGGACATGGCCGGTCCCAGAATCAGGTGCAGGTTCTCGACGTTGGTAGCGACGTTCAGATGCGCCTCCGCGCGCAATGGCTGGTCCGGACCCGCTTGCGAAAATGCCTTCACTACGTAACTGCCCGGGGACACAGAGTCCACATCAAAGCGGCCAGCTTCCATGTTGAATTTAGTGGGGAGGGACAGATCATCCCCCGACTGGCTCAAGAACTGAAACCCTACGCCTTGCTGCGGAGGATACCCGGTAACACTGCCAGTGATGTGGTACACAGGGCCTGCACTCATCGAGAAATCGGCTTCTGTGTGCTGGCCCGCGGCAAGCTGTATCGGCGAGGCGGACGCCAAATCGGGTACACCCGGATAGTACATGCTAGCGTAGCCGGTCTTTGGCCTCTCCCTTCCGGGCAGAAGACGCGTTTCATCGCTGCTGGGTCCAGCCGCGAGGTAGTAAGTACCCGGCTTCAGGTTGGCGAAGCGATACCGGCCGTCTTCATCCGTCTGCTGCTGACCCCGCGCCTCCCAATGCTTGCGTCCCTCGCGCAAGGGCTTGGCCGTCAATCGAACCGGTACATGCTCGATTGGCTGGCCCGTTGCATCCGCGATCCGGCCCGAAATCGCACTTTGGGGGGTGAGCTTCACCACCATCGAGTCCATGGTGGGACCAACGTTCACCAGCTTGTTGGCGCTGCCTCTCAATTCCTGCTGGCTGAAGTAGCCCGGCTTCTGCGCGCTGACAGTGACCATCCCGGCGGGCAGTCCCTCAATCTGGAAATGCCCTTCGCCGTCGGAAAAAACGGTGCGTTGCGAACTGCCGATTATCCGGACGAGCGCGTGGCCAATGGACTCGCCCGTGACAGAGTTCACGACCGAGCCACTCAGCGTAAAGCTGGCGTCGCTCTTGGCCGATCGCGATGGAGATATCTGCGCCACCGCAGTTCCGCTCACGACAGCCCACAAGCTGAAAACAAGTAGGAGCCACGACCGTTTACCGCAGAGCAGCGGAGGCCAGGAGAGGTTCAGGTTCGCAAAGCGGTGCGTAAGAGATTGGCGTTTACAAGACACAATAGATTGTCGATGGCTCAACCGGATCTCGGGTGATGCCGTCATCATAAACCCGGCGGGCCGCAGCATGACTCGCATTGGTAAAAGGCGGGCACGGTCGCGCAAGACAGCTCCTTGAAGGGGTACGGCCGAAGAGGCCGCGGAAAAATGCTGTGCATTGTACGTTCATGGTGGGAGCCCTCGCATTTTTTATGCGAGGGTAGGAGCGCTTCAGCGCTCCGGGAAAACATCGGCCTGGATCACGCGCTTTAGCGCCGGCGATCCGCAAACCCGCGGCTAAAGCACATTCTTGAAATCGAACGCTTTTCCGCTGGACTAAAGTCCAGCTCCCCCTGCTGAAGCAGTGGGCTCCCACCAAGAGTGTTCTCCAGCGTTTTCAGCAGCCTGTGAAGCCGTGCCCTTTCAAAGCATTGAGGTCCTCACGGTCGGTTTGGTTCGTGAAGCCGGAGCTACATCTGCCGCTTGGTGGCGCGCTCGATGAGCGTCTCCTGGCTGTTCAACGCACCCTTCTTCTGGAAATCTGGGTCGCGCACATACTTGCCATCGGAGCTCATATGTCGGGCCTTGGCCGTGTCTTTGAGGTACGTCCCGAGGATCTCGTCGCGAAGGATGCGAACCAGGTTCTTGTCCTGAACGGGAAAATCCACTTCGACTCTGCGGTTCAGGTTGCGAGGCATAAGGTCGGCGCTGCCCAGGTACACTTCTTCACGCCCGCTGTTACGGAAATAGAAGACTCGGCTGTGCTCCAGAAAACGTCCGACAATACTGGTGACGCGAATGTTGTCGCTGACCCCTGGAATTCCCGGTCGCAAGCAGCAGATGCCCCGGACCAGCAGGTCAACCTGCACTCCTGCCCGCGAAGCCTGGTACAGCAACTCGATCATCTTCCTGTCCACCAGGGCATTCATCTTAAAGATCAGGTGACCACCGCGGCCGTTGCGTTGGTGCTCAATTTCGCGCTCGATCATGGTTTGCATGCGCTCGCGCAACGTCATCGGCGCAACCAGCAGCTTGCGATACGCGGTTTTCGCGGAATAGCCGGTGAGAAAGTTGAACAAGTCGGTGCAGTCGGCGCCGATGGCCGGGTCGCAGGTCAGCATTCCGATGTCGGTATAAAGCTGCGCGGTGATGCTGTTGTAATTCCCGGTGGACAGATGGGCGTAACGCCGGATAACCTCGCCCTCTTTGCGCACGATCAGCAAGGCCTTGCAGTGCACTTTAAGCCCGAGCAAACCGTACACCACGTGAACGCCATATTCTTCCAGCTTGCGTGCCCAACCGATATTACTTTCCTCGTCGAAACGCGCCTTCAATTCCAGCAGGACAGCCACCTGCTTGCCGTTCTCCACGGCTTCCAGCAAGGCATCGACCACGGGAGCGTTTCGTCCGATGCGGTAGAGCGTGATCTTGATCGCCAGTACATTGGGGTCACGCGCCGCTTTCTGCAGAAGACCGACAATGGGCTGAAACGAATCGAACGGATGGTGGAACAAGATGTCTCCGCGCCGAATGGTGGCGAAGATATCTTCCTCTTCCGTCTCCTTTGCCAAGGGCGCAGGCAGAGCGGGAGCAAAGGCAGGGAACTTCAAGTCAGGACGCTCCAGCCGGCAAAGATGCCGTACCCGAACCAGCGACAGCGGACCGCCCAGCTTGTAAATGTCATCGCGTTCCAACTCCAAGTTTTCGACGAGGATGTCGAGGATGGCTGCCGGCATTGCCTCATTGATTTCCACGCGCACTACATCTGCGAAACGGCGCTGCCAGACGCCTTCCTCCACCGACTCCAGCAAATCGCCTGCTTCCAGGTTTTGGATTTCGCTGTCGGCATCGCGGGTGACATGAAACGGATGCGCATCGAGGATCTTCATGCCCGGGAAAAGCGCTCCCAGATTCGCCGTGACCAACTGCTCAAGCCAGACGAAGGACTGTTCCTTGATGGCCGTTTTCGCCCGGCCCTTCGCTTTGGGCGCGACGCTCACCGGAACCAACTGCGGCAGCGTATCGGGAATCTTCACTCGCGCGAAATGCTGCTCCTCTTCACCCGCTCGCAAAAGCACGGCAAGGTTCAAACTGAGGTTGGAGATGTGTGGAAACGGGCGGCCGGGGTCGAAGGCCAACGGAGTCAAGGTAGGAAAGACGGCTTCCTGAAAGTACGAGTCCGCGACCGCGCGCTGCTCGTCGGTGAGATTGGCATAGTCAAGAATGCGAATTCCCGAGTTCTCCAGAGCGGGCACCAGCTCCTTGCTCCAGCATTCGTGAGCCCCGCGATACAGGCGGATCACCGAAGCCCGGATGGCACGCAGTTGCTCGGCGGCGCTCATTCCGTCGGGACCGGTGTCCGTGACGCCCTTTTCGATCTGCCGCTTCAGGCCGGCCACCCGCACCATAAAAAATTCGTCGATGTTGGATCCAACGAAAGACAGGAACATCAGGCGCTCCAGCAGCGGGTTGCTGCCGTCCTGCGCCTCTTCCAAAACGCGCCTCTGAAATTCCAGCAGGCTCAGCTCGCGGTTGATAAATAATTCAGGATCGTCGAGTTGCCGGGGAGATGGCGCGGGAACGTGCACCCCGGAGCGAGGAGTTGTGCGGGCAGTGGTTCGTTTTGCCTTGGATGGCGCGGCCTTCGCGGGTGTGCTCATAAAGGGTCGGGGCTATGGGTAGACCCTAATTGTAATGGGGCGGCCCGCAATTGAACACCGGATTGGCGTGCCAGGGGCAGGATTCGCTAACTGTTAATCCAATATTCACAGTGGCGGGAAGCTGCGCAGCACGTTGCTCAAGGGCTTTCTTCCACCAGCACGCCGAGTTGGTGCGCACCAACTGCTGACTGCCATCGCTGTAAACGAAACACCGATTGCGCCTACGCCGTTGGCCACTGGCTTACACTCCCGCCAGGACTGGACGATAACGGCAAGCCGGCGCTAGACTGCAGCTTTTCGAGAAGCGCGTCCATGTTGGGCTTGGCGGTGACCTCGGGAGTTGCGGCCTCGAGCTTGACCGGTCCCAGGCCTAAGCTGATTTTCTTGAGCACTGGCGCTAGGAAAATGAGCACAAGAGGGACCATGCAGATCCAACCTAATTTATAGTTTTCGCCGGTATTGAGCCATCGCAGCCAATGAATTGCGTCCTTGCTAATGACGGGCAACGCCGCTACGAACATGATGAGGAACACCAGCAGGCCACCGAAGACCCTGCGCCACGGCGGCGCGCTGTCGCCGAACCAATAGCCCATCAGGTCGCCGGCTTCGGGAGCCGCCTTGGGTATATCTTCCAGATATTCTTTTGCCTTTTGCGATCCAGCGTCCGCCGCCCTCTGCCACGCCTGTTTGGCGGCAGTGCTCTGCTTCAGACGGTAAAGCGCAATGCCAAGGTTCAGATCGATGTCAGAGTGGGGAACAGCCCTTTGTTGCGCGTCCAGCAGGAAATCCGCCGCCTCGCGGTCCCGCTTCTGCCCAAGCAGGATGGACGAAACACCCAAAGCCAGATCGCTGGATTTCTTCGGACCAATATTTAGTCGCCAGCCTTCCTGGAAGGTGCGCAGGGCGGTCTGGTGCCGGTCGAGCGAACTGTAGGCCTTGCCCAAGCCGACCCACAGGCGGGAATCGGCACGCGTGATATCGTCTGGCGCCAGGCTGAGCGCCTCCCGGAATACGTCGATGGCCTTCTCGTGACGATCCAGACTGTGCAAGGCGATGCCTTGGCCGAGAAGGGCCTCAAACCGGTCCTGGTCGGTCCGCGCCATGGCCAGAGCCTGTTTGTAAACATCCTCCGCCTGGCGATAGTCCTCCAGGTTCAACAGGTTTTTTCCTTTGCTCAACCGGATGTCGACATTGTCGGGCTCCAAGCTTTGGGCGCGGTTGACCGCCCGCAGTGCTGCTTCAAACTTCCCTTTCTCGGCCAGCAACCCTCCCAGCAGCCACCAGCCAGCGCCTGGCCTGGGCGTACCGACCACCGGAGGTTCGGCCGTAGCCTTGGTCAGCAAATCCTGAGCGTCATCACGGCGCTCGAGCTTGATAAGAGCGCTGGCCCGGCCCACCGCGACCGCCACCCGGAGAGGCGCACCGGGGGATTGTTGGGCCAGAGCGCTGGCGGTCTCGAAGGCTTTGAGCGATTCCGCAGGACGCTCGACTGCCCCCAACAGAGCACCCAGAACAATCCAGTAGGAAAGCGCCGATAGCAAGGGAGTCGTGGGCAGAGGCGGAGAAATGCGCTCCATCATCTGCAAGGCTTGGGGAGCCTTGTCCAGACCTTGTAGTGCCAAGGCCTTAGCCAGGAGCATATCGTCCGTGTCCGGCAAATCCTTCAGCACGTCCCAGGCTTCGGGGTACCGCTGCAAGGCCACGAGAGATGTTCCGAGCGCATAAGTGACCGTGGGATCGGCGGCAGCCAAGCCAGGATTCAGGCTGCGCGATTTTTCCAGGGCCTCAACCGCGGCCTGGTAATTGAGGAGACCGGCCTGGGCGAGACCGACGCCAGTCCAAGCCAGGGCATCGTCTCCGCTATTCGCCGCGCCAGCGGCAGCCCGCTGCAACTCCGTACGGCCGTTGTCCAGATCACCGGACGCATTCAGAATGAAACCGCGGAGCGCCAGTACCATGGGATGATTCGCGATCTCCGGTGGCGGAGGCAACAGGGCTTCCTGGTATCGGCGCGCGTAGAAATAGGCGTTGGCTTTCTGGACCCAGAACGAGACATCGGTCCGCAAATCTGGACGGGTCTTTTCCGCTTCCTCGAGCGGGGCAGCGGCATCATCGTATCGCCGAAGCAAGATGAGCAGATTTGCTTTGCTGATCAGCAGGGTGGTTTCAAAGGTAGGCGGCAACCCCGGGGGGTGGGTTGCTTGCAGCTCACGGAGCGCCGCTTCCAACGCCTCCAAAGCTTTATCGGTTTGCTGTAGCCGGTTCAACGCGCTGGCTTTTTGGAAGGCAGCAAGAATCCGGAAGGTAGCGCCGGTTTTGTCGGGCGGAGCTTCGGCGAGCGAGTGGTCAAATGCTTTCAAGGCCTCGTCAAGCTCACCCAGGGAAGCGAGGGCGAGTCCAGTCTGCAGCCAGCAGTTGCTCGTGGCCATTCCTGGCTGGACCAGGGTCGCGGCGGTGCGCAGCGCGTCCAGGGCCCGCTTAGGCTCGCCTACCCCCAGAAGAGCGATCCCCTTTTGCAGGAGCAAGATTCCCTGCGCGGCGCTGCCCTGGGGAAACGGCTCCGGGGTTTGCTCGGCATGTGTGATGGCATCGAGCGCCTTTTGAGATTCCGCCAACGCGTTTAGGGATATCGCCTGGCGCAGGAAAAAAGCTGGGCCATTGAGCTCCGGCGGAAAATCGAGTCGCGCTTTGTCGAAGGCGTCCGCAGCCTTCTGGTGTTCGCCCAGGTCTTGCAGGGCGCATCCGCGAAGAAAGTACGCAGTCGCCAGCAGAGAGTGCTCGGGATGCAAGTCCTCGAAGGAAGCAAGCAGAGTCAGCACCTGCTGGGGGTCAGTATCGAGCAGTTCATAGGCGCGGTCGAGCAGAGACTTAGGGTCGTTCTCTTGCGTCGCGGTGGTCGCCGGTTCCATGGGACGCCTCCCGGTTCGCCATTGTAGCGCGGTTCGACACAAACGGCGGGGGTATTGCGTGCCCGCGTGGCCCGGCTTCAAAACCCGCTTTGGGCGAATGCCCGCGATGACAAACCAAACATTTGCGAAGCCGCCTCCGCTGACCCGCGATCAAGCCAGGGCAGGCTCTTGCACGACGGTGCTTACGGCATTCTCTCGCGTTCGTCCGAGTGACTGGGCTGCAACTACATCCAGAGCTTGACGCAGGTCCGCGATCAAGTCCGCTGCGTCTTCAATACCGACGGAGTAGCGTACAAGGCCGTCGCTGAAACCCGCCGCTCGCCGGTCCTCGGGTGAAAGGCCTGCATGGGTCATAGACGCCGGATGCTCGACGAGGGTCTCAACGCCCCCGAGCGAAACGGCCAGTGTTGCGATCCGAACACCGTCCATGAGTATCCGCCCAGCCTCCATACCTCCTTCGAGCTCAAAGCTGATCATTGAGCCGAAGCCGCTCATTTGCCGCTTGGCTAGCTCATGTTGCGGGTGGGACTCCAACCCGATGTAGCGAACCGCTTTCACTTCAGGCTGCTTCTCCAGCCAACGGGCGATTTCCATCGCGCTTTGCTGGGCCCGCTCAACACGGATTCCGAGCGTCTTAAGGCCGCGCAGCACCAGAAACGCCTGGTGGGGATCCATGTTGCAGCCCGAGTTCACCATCGCCTTGCGCAGGCGCTTGTAAACATCCATCTCCTTAGCCACTATGATTCCGCCGACGACGTCTGCATGGCCATTGATGAACTTGGTCACGGAGTGAAGTACCACGTCTGCACCCAGCTCCAGTGGCCGTTGCAGGTAGGGGCTGGCGAAAGTGTTGTCCACCACGACCAGGCAGCCATGAGCGTGCGCAATGGCTGAGATCTGTTGGATGTCGCTAACCTGCATCGTGGGATTGGAGGGCGTCTCGACATAGACCAGCTTGGTGTTGGGCCGCAATGCCTTCTCAACTTGGGTCAAGTCGGATGTGTCCACGTAGGTTGACTGCACACCGAAGCGCGAAAAGTCTTTTTCCATCAGCCCGCGGCTGGGTCCATACACCGATGCCGTACTCACCATGTGCGCGCCGCTCTCCAGCAAAGCCAGATACACGGTGCAGATGGCGCCCATCCCGGAACTGGTGGCGATGCCTCCGCAACCATTCTCCAGTTCGGCGACGGCGTCTTCCAGGGCGCGAATCGTGGGATTCCCAATGCGCGTGTAGATAAATCCATCTTCCTCCCCAGCAAAGAGCGCCGCGCCGTGCGCGGCATTTCTGAATGCGAAGGTGGAGGTCTGATAGATGGGAACGTTGACCGAACCGGTGGCATCCGCCTTGTGGCCCGCGTGAATGAGTTTGCTGTTGATGCCCAAGTGCTTGGTGTCCATGAGATTTCCTTTCGGCTCCCTGAGGAACCGCCGCCCTCGTACCTTTGGGGGAACCAACCAGTATCAAGCATATCTGCCATCCGAACAGTGATACTCAGCACAGGCTTCCGTGACCGCCGGGCAGGCGTGCATCACGGCTCAGCGCGATGCTTGCCATGGCATGCCCCTGGCACGGTGCTATGATTCGCAGCAGAGCAGCGGCCAGGCTTGGGAAAATCGCCTGCCTGCATCAGGAATTGGGATGAAAGAACAAAATGCCGAACATCTGCTGGACGATATCGGCTGGAAAATCCTAAGCGAACTACAACAGAATGCCCGGATGCCGTTCGCAGAACTCGGCCGCATCGTAGGACTCTCCACTCCTGCGGTGACCGAACGCGTTCACAAGATGGAAGAGGCCGGAGTCATCGTCGGCTATCGTGCTCAGATCGACCCGGCCAAAGTTGGCCTGCCCATCCTGGCCTTCGTCAATGTCAAAGTCGGCGGCGAGAACCTCGGCCGTTTCATGGAAGTCGCAGGCACGCATCCGGAAGTTCTGGAATGTCACCGTGTCACCGGAGCGGAGTCCTTCCTGCTCAAGGTAGCTGTTTCGGATGTCTCGCATTTGGAAGCCTTGCTCGATGCCCTGATGCCGTATGTTGCGACCACGACTTTAATGGTGCTCTCTACCGCATTGGCCTGGGGCAATATCGTGAAACCGGGCACGAAGCCGCGGCCGGAAGCGGTCAGATCAAGGGCCTGAGCGCGCAGTCTTCTGCCCAACGAAAGTCTGAACAAGTCGGCGGTCGCCTAGAGAGGCTGCACCTCGTATCTAATTGAAGTGCGCAGAGTCAGCGCTTCAGAGCGTGGGCGTGAGAACGAAACCTGGCATTTGCCACCGGAGTCTGTCAGCGGATAATTCAGCGCCGTAGGCGCGGCTCAGTTTAGCCCAGCACGGAGCCGCAGGCGGAGTGCTGGGTAAAGTGGAGAATAGATTCGAGACCCCTTCAGGGGACGGCACACTTCTCACCCACCTCTTCAGCTTCGGAAGCAACGGAACGCCGACTTTTTCGGAGTCTGCCTAACGATGTAGAACCCATCTGCATCGTTCACTTTCAGCCTGCTGGTCATACCTGAAATCAATCAGAAGTTAGCCATATATTTCCTCTCCCCGCCTCCCTACGATTGTGGTTGGTACATTCTGCGCGCTGCACACGAGGTGACATGGATTCATCGCAGGGGATTCTTCAGGTGTTCACCTGGAACAACCACGAGGTGGAAGTGGACGAAGACGGATTCATTCAGCAGCCGGATCTTTGGGACGAACAGTTGGCCCTGGCCCTGGCGCGCACCGACGGGGTCACCGAGCTGACCGAGGCCCATTGGAAGATCATCCATTACATCCGCAATTACTTCCAGGAGTTTGAAATTGCGCCCATGATCCGTAAGCTCTGCAAAGAGACTGGCTACTCCTTGCGGGAAATCTACAACCTGTTTCCCTCCGGGCCGGCAAAGGGCGCCTGCAAAGTGGCAGGGCTGCCCAAACCAACGGGCTGCGTTTAACGCGAGCACAAACGCACGAAGGCGCGCGTCTGTGCATCTGGTAAAGAACGATGCTGACGGTAACGCTGATCTCGGTAGCGCTGGTTCTCTTCTTCGCCGGCAATGCGGTCCGGGTGGTGAAGACGCTGCGCATGCCTGCCCACCTGCGCTGGGAACTCTATCCCATCCCGAAAGGACCTGAAGCGCGCCAGCGCTACGGCGGCTCCTACTTCGAGGAGTCGGACTGGTGGACAAAGCCGGTAGACAGCAGCCACAAGAGTGAGGTGGCATTCGTTCTGAAAGAGGTGCTCCTCCTCCGTGGGGTTTGGGAGAGCTTCCGGGCACTGTGGCCGTGGTCGTGGTTATTGCACTGGGGACTCTACCTTTATGTCTTGGCCACGCTGTTGGCGGCAGGCGAGCTGTTCCTTCCAGCCGACGCCAGCAGCTTTGGCATGCTTCACGCGGTGGTGCTGTACGGCTATCGGCTGGCGTGTTCTCTGGGATTGGCCGGCGCTCTCGGCCTGCTCGTCATGCGCTCTCGGCATCCCCGTGTGCGAGCGTTCACCACGCGCACCAGCATCTTCGACTTATTGCTGCTGGGATCGATCTTCGCGACGGGCATGCTTTTACTGACTGCCGGGCCGGCTGGCCTGGGCAAGATGATTAGCGACCTGGTGAGATATCCGACGTTTCTCGGCAATCATCCAGCCGTCTGGCATATTCACGTCGCGTTGCTAACCTTTTTCCTCGCCTACTTCCCGTTCACCCACATGACGCACGCGTACATGAAGTACTTCACGTGGCACCAAGTGCGATGGGACGACTCACCGGGAGTGCGCGACCCACATGCCGCCAAGACGCTTGCCGTGAACCTGCAACGCAAAGCGTCCTGGGCGGCGCCGCACATTGCGGCAGGCGGTACTGCTGCATGGTCGGAAGTAGTTGCGGACGCGGACGGAAACGGAGCAGGCAAACGTGCGTAAGGTTGGCGACATCGCGAGCCAGAGCGGCCGGTTGAGCCAGGTGCCGGCGCAGAATCTGATGCCATTACCTGCACCCTACGACCGCATCGCTGACCTGCCTCCGCGCAAAGTACTGAACCCGCAAGTGCTCGACCGAATCGATACCTCGCTCGATGGCTTCTCCGCGCTTGGGCTGACGCGGCCGCAGGCCCCGAAAGAAGAGCATGAGTTCGTCGAGCGCTTCCTTCCCGGTCTCGAGAAACTACTGAGCGCAGACAACAACTGGACGTTCCTGGAACAACTCACGCTTTCGCTGGACCACTGCGCGCGCTGCCAAACTTGCGTTGAGGCATGCCCGATCTATACGGCGAGCGGTCATGACGAGGTCTATCGCCCCACATTCCGCAGTGAAATCTTCCGTCGCCTGGTTAACGAGTACGCCAAGCCTGGGGGGAAAGCCCTGGCATGGCTCAAGGGTGAACATGTCGAGTTAAATGCAGCCACACTTTGCCGCTTGCTCGAATCGGCCTACCGTTGCACACTGTGCCGCCGTTGCGCGCAGGCTTGTCCCATGGGTGTGGACAACGCGCTGCTGACGCGCGAGATCCGCAAGCTGTTCAGCATGGAGATGGGCATCGCTCCCAAGGAAATCCACGATAAGGGCTCCATGCTCCAGCTCCGGACCGGCTCCTCGACGGGCATGAACGCCCGCGCAGTCCGCGACAACGTCGCCTTTCTCGACGAGGAGATCCGCGACCAGACCGGTCTGACCATCGAGACACCTTGGGACAAGGAAGGCGCGGACGTTCTGCTGATTCATAACGCCGGCGAAATCCTGGCATGGCCCGAGAACCCGATGGCCTTCGCTATCATCCTCGAAGCGGCGGGCATCAGTTGGACCATGTCGAGCGAGCTTGCCGGTTACGACAGCGTCAATTACGGCCTGTGGTACGACGATGCGCAGTTTGCGCGTGTGGCCGTTAAGCAAGCCGAAGCCGCCCGGAAACTCAAGGTAAAGAAGATTGTGCTGGGCGAGTGTGGTCACGGACACAAGGCATCCATGGTGACTGCCGATCGCATTCTTACTGGCGACCTGAACATCCCGCGCGAGAGTGCGCTGGTGCTGCTGCGCGACATCGTCATGAGCGGACGGCTCAAACTCGATCCGTCGCGAAACGACTTCCCGGTCACGCTGCACGACCCCTGCAACATGGTACGCATGATGGGAATCGTGGAGCCGCAGCGCGAAATCCTGCGCGCCATTTGCCCGCAATTCCGCGAGATGACGCCGCATGGCGTGAACAACTATTGCTGTGGCGGAGGCTCGGGCTTCGCCATCATGTCGGGATACAACTTCGAAGATTGGCGGTTTTCTGTCGCGGGAA
>OCZT010001364.1_pt1 | contig 25220 bp, 23 predicted proteins | sample 1539031 | NCBI WGS metagenome assembly OCZT01 (sample SAMEA3539308, study PRJEB22396) | soil metagenome | biome: tundra; feature: field; material: soil | place: USA | collected 2010-05 | depth 0.15 m | reverse complement strand
AGATGGACTAAAGTCAATGGGCAACAGAATCTTCGTGGGAATGGAAGGGAAAACACGAGCTTCACGCATGATGATCTCCTTGCAGGACCTCTAAACCGGCTGAAGTTTTACTTTCCTGGATCATGAGGGCAATAGCTGAGCACTTTTGAACATCTAGGAACTTGTTGAAAAAGGCACCGTTCTGCATCGCGGTCATAAGGTAATTCGTGTAACAGGCATGGGTGGAGATGAGCGGGTTCAGGACGGGATGCTTAGCTATGTTTCGTTGGAGCAACGGGTATCTCAGGATCATCAACTGCGTGCGGTTCGCAAGCTGACGGACACAGTTCTTGGGACGCTGAGCCCTGAATTTGATGTGCTGTATGCGGACTCCGGGCGACCTTCGATGGCTGTTGAGGCTCTTCGGTCAATCACTGACAGTTTGCGATCCGGCGAGAGGTGGTCATTTCCGCTCAGACCGCAGGAAGCCACGGAACTACAAACGTAATAACCCTCAAGGCGCAATCCAAGCCTTGATGTGTCAACGTACATGAAGCAGAGGAAAATGATATGCCACAGTTCGGGTCACCTTTTTCAGGGTTGGCGAACAGCAGGAAGCTCACAAACGAGGAACTCGTCAGAGCGATTCGGTTCATGGTAGCCGGAGAGTACGAAGCGACTCAGATGTATGTGCAGCTTGCCGAGTCAACCGACAACAAACTCGCCGTGGCTGTGCTCAAGGACATAGCGGACGAGGAAATTGTACACGCAGGAGAGTTTCTGAAGCTGTTATATGAGCTTGCTCCCAATGAAAAGGCGCTCTATACCAAGGGGGCTGGAGAAGTGGAAGACATTATGAAATCATTACGTCAGAAGACAAAGAAGTAGGTAGCGCAGGAACCCAAGTTGCCCTGTACCGGGGCTGATTGCTCAGACCTGTGGTGTAGCTCCTGCGTGGTTGCTCCTACGTGATTGAGTGTTGACACTGAAAGACTACTGAGATTACTGGAACCCCGGTGGAATGCCCCCTCCCGGCACCAATCCTCTGCAACTTCTCCAGCATCAGCCACATCGGCCGATGCGCGCCTTTACCCTGACACATAAAAATGTCCAGTCCCATCGGCCCGTCTGCCGCACCGCCCCGCATCACTATGATGGGAAGAGCGCCTGCTCTCGATGCCCTCCAGCGAAAACCCAACTCGCGCCCTCCCCTCGCTGCATGAGTTCTTCTCTCCCGGCGGCATCCTGGCGCGTTCTTCGCTGCCTTATGAGTACCGCACCGGCCAACTGCAAATGGCCAAGGCTGTCGAGCAGGCTCTCGCGGAGCGCCGCCACCTGATCGTCGAGGCCGGCACCGGGACCGGCAAAACCCTCGCCTACCTGCTTCCCGCCCTGCGCACCGGCCAGCGCATCATCGTCTCTACCGGCACCAAGGCGCTGCAGGATCAGCTCTACTTCCGCGATGTTCCCTTCCTTGAAACGCTGGTCGGCGAGCTGCGCGTCTGCTACATGAAGGGCCGCGCCAACTACCTCTGCCGCCACAAGCTGGTCACGCTGCGCAACCAGCCGATTCTTTCGGGTCTGGAGGAGATCGACCAGTACCGCCAGATCTCCGAGTGGGAGCAGACCACCGAAACCGGCGACCGCGCCGAGCTCTCCGGCATGCCTGAGTCCAGTGCCCTCTGGCAAAAGCTCGACGCGCGCACCGAGGCCTGCCTCGGGTCAAGTTGTCCGGATTATCGTCGCTGCTTCATCACCGAGATGCGCCGCAAGGCCCTCGAATCCGACATCATCATCATCAATCACCATCTGTTTTTCGCCGACCTCTCCGTCAAGCGCGAGGCCGCCGGAGCTCCCGACGCCGGCATTCTCCCCGAGGCCGCGGCCGTGATTTTCGACGAGGCCCACGAGTTGGAGGATGTCGCCTCGAGTTACTTCGGCCTGTCGGTCAGCAACATCCGCTTTGAAGAGCTGGCTCGCGACACCGATGCTCTGCTGCGCGGCAAGCAGGGCGCGGGGAGCCTGCCCGCCCTCACCCAGCAACTCCGCGACCGCGCGCGCATGTTTTTTGTAGGCCTGCCGATGACCAGCGATGGCCGCCAGCCTTTCAATGATCGCGAACAGTTTCTGGAAACCTCCGGCGGCGACCTTTATCTGGCTGTGCGCACTTCTCTTCAGCGGATTGAAGAGGAGATGGACGCTCTGGCCGGCATCGACGAAGCGCCCGGACTCAGGAAGCGCGTCACCCGCCTCCGCTCCGAGTTTGAATTTCTGCTCCAATCGAACGCCAACAACATGGTCTATTGGATGGAGCGGCGCATCTTCGGTGGAGGAACGGAAAAATCTTCATCGAACCGCAAAGCTGGCGGTTTCAAATCCCAGTCGCGCACCACTTACCTGCAGGCCACGCCCATCGATGTCTCCGAGCTTCTCCGCGAACTGGTCTTCGATCAGATTCCCACCGTCATCCTCACCTCGGCCACGCTCACCGTGCAGGGCGGCTTCGAGCACATCCGCAAACGCCTCGGTCTCAGCGAAGCACGCGAGTTGGTCGTGCCCTCGCACTTTCACTATGGCGAACAGGCCCTCCTCTATCTGCCGCCGGAGATGCCCGACCCGCGCGACCCCGAATTTCCCGAAGCCGCCGCCCGCTGCATCCAGCGCGTGCTGGAAATCACCCGTGGCCGCGCCTTTTGCCTCTTCACCAGCTACGCCCAGATGCACGTCGTCTACGAGCGCCTCCTGCCGGTGCTCGACTTTCCCATTCTTCTCCACGGCACCGCTCCGCGCAAAGCTCTTCTGGAGCAGTTCCGCTCGACTCCCAACGCGGTCCTCTTCGGCACGTCAAGTTTTTGGCAGGGAGTGGACGTGCAGGGCGAAGCGCTGAGTTGCGTCATCATCGACCGCCTGCCCTTCGCCGTGCCCAGCGACCCGGTCATCCAGGCACGCATGAAGGCGATTGAAGAGGCCGGCGGCAAACCCTTCTTCGACTACCAGGTTCCCTCGGCTGTTCTCACTCTCAAACAGGGCTTTGGCCGCCTCATCCGTTCGCTCGAAGATCGCGGCGTGCTGGTTCTCCTCGACCCCCGCGTCACCCGGCAAAGATACGGCCAGACATTCCTCGCCAGCTTGCCGCCTTATCGCATGACGGCATCGATTACGGATGTGGAAGCGTTTTTTGAAAAATCTACCTAAATTTGTTTCTTTGCACTGTTGACCAAGAGTACCTTGTGTGGTACTCTTGAAATAGGTCATCATATTAGATGCCTAAGTAAGCCTCTCTTCAGCCGCACTCCGCCACGCGGAATGCGCAACCGCAAGCAGGGCCAGAATTCAATCAAAAAATTAGTTTGGTCAAGTATTGTGGTGGAGCAAAGAGGACATGATGACCGTAAAGCGCGTTCACGTATTCTTTTTTCGGACGGAGTCTGGAAATGAACCTGTCCGATCTTGGTTGAAATCAATGGCCCCGCAAGATCGTCGTCAGATTGGGGAAGACATCAGAACCGTCGAGTTTGGCTGGCCAATTGGAATGCCGACTTGCCGCCCATTGGGAGACGGGCTACATGAGGTCCGAACGAATTTACAGGGGAACCGCATTGCACGGGTCTTTTTCTACGTAGATAAGACCCAGAGAATGGTTCTGCTACACGGTATTCTCAAGAAGACACGGGAAACTCCGGCAACTGATTTGGATTTAGCGCGCATAAACAAGCGCAAGCATGAGAAGAGGTTGACGTGAGCACTCGACAGAAACCACCATTCGACCACACCGGCTCTAGTTTTGACAGCTTTCTTGAAGAAGAGGGCATCCTGGATGAGGTCAATGCCGTAGCAATCAAGCGGGTGATCGCTTGGCAGTTGGCAGAAGCAATGAAGGCAGCTAAAATCAGCAAGAAGATAATGGCCGAGCGCATGGGCACTAGCCGTTCGCAGCTAGACCGCCTGCTCGACCCCGAAAACAGCGCAGTTCATCTTGGAACTATCACCAAAGCAGCCCGAGCAGTGGGCAAGCGGTTGCGGATGGAGATGGTGGACGCGGCATAACACCGCTTTCCAGGAGCCTAAATTCCCGGTCCGCGTAAAATCTCAGCAGACCCGGTGCTCTTCGCCGCTTCCCAATTATGTCCCGCAACCTCTATATCCTGGCCGCCACGCTGCTCAGTTTCGCACTGCTGTTGGCGGCTGTCTCGTTTGTGCCTTCGAGCCTTCAGCCCGGGCTGTCGGCTAACGCATCGCTCTGGCGGACGGGGTCGCTTTTTCTGCTGCTGGCCTGCCTTGCCGCCGCACTGATTGGTGTCCTCAGCCACCTCTTCGAACAAGTGGACCGCCGCAGCAAAGAGGCTCGCAAGGCTGCTCGAATCAAGCACCGGAGTGAAAAGCACTAAAATAGAGTCTGGGGCGCTTCCCCGCAGAGAATCGAGCAAACAACCATGTTTGAAGTTACCGTGGAGGCAGGTTTCTCCTCCGGACACTACCTCCGCAACTACAAGGGCAAGTGCGAGAACCCGCACGGCCACAACTACAAGGTCCGCGTCACCCTGGCCGGGGCGGAGCTGGACCCCGCCGGCTTGCTGCTGGACTTCAAGCTGCTCAAGCATCTGCTGCGCCCGGTCGTCGAGCGCATCGACCACCAGATGCTCAACGACCTCGAGCCCTTCACCGTTCTCAACCCCTCGGCCGAGAACCTGGCCAAATACTTCTACGACCAGACCAGCGAGCAGCTCTCCGCCCTGACCCAGGGCCGCGTCCGCGTGAAGCATGTGACCATCTGGGAGACGGACACCTGCACGGCTACCTACTACGAGTAGGTGCTTGTCAGAAGCGTGCCCACATCCACTAATTCATCTGGCTGGACTTCGACTTGAGGTATTTGTCGAAGGGAATCTCAAAATAAAAAAGCTCGTTGCCGTCGGCGTCACGCAGCTTGTGCAGGTGCAGCTTGGCGCCCTCCAACGGATGGTCAAGCCCGGAGACATCATAGAACAGGAACCCCGCACGCGTGGTGTGCGGCTCAACCTTCGAAGCGCCGTACTCGAAGGTGTCGAAGTCCTTTTCGACATCGCCGTTGCTGGCCGCGGGCTTGAGCTTGATGTTGGGCAGCGGGCCGGGCAGCGGAATCTTGACGCCCTCGCGCTCCTTGCGCGTCATCAGCCGCTCCACGTCCTCCGGCTCGGCGGCCTGAATCTTGTCGCCGGCCGCCGTAATGAAGAGAATCCGCGCCTCCGTCAGGCTGATCGGCCGATTGCTGTTGTTGGTGACAATGAGCCGGATGGGCATCACGCCGTGGCTCAGATAATCGACGCGAAAGATCGCCGACTTCTCGCGCGTGTCATAGGGTTCAACGGCGATGGCCACCTTCTCATCTTCGTGCGTCTCGACCGCCGCAAACGTGGTGGCCGGCTGCACCCGAGGTGGAGTATGACTGACACCCCAAGCCGGCAGCGCACACCAAAGCAACAGCGGAATGGCCCGTAGAACCTTCATCGTCCTCGACTTTATCATTGGAGGCCGCCTGTATCATATGAGCATTGGAACGGGAATGGGTTATACCAAACCGCATGATACTGTTTGTTTACAATTTAGCCCTGCTCGTTGTCCTGGTCGCCGGGGCGCCCTGGTGGCTTTTTCGCATGACCACAACGCAAAAGTACCGCGAAGGGCTGCTGGAACGGCTTGGAATGGTTCCATCCCGGCTACGCAAGCAGATTGCCAAATTGGGCTCTGAGCGCCCTCTCATCTGGATCCATGCCGTTTCCGTCGGTGAGGTTCTGGCCGTCAGCCGCCTGGTCAAAACCCTCGACGCCGCTTTGCCGGATTACTTAATCGTCCTCTCCACCACTACCCGCACCGGCCAAGCGCTGGCCCGCGAACGTTTCGGCGCCAACCGCGTCTTCTATTGCCCGCTGGATCTGCCCTGGGCAGTGCGTGCCTGGCTCAATGCCCTCCAGCCGAGCCTCTTCATACTGGCCGAGACCGAGTTCTGGCCCAACCTGCTCAGCGGTTGTTTTCGACGCAACATTCCCATGGCCGTCGTCAATGCCCGCATCTCCGACCGCTCCTGGCCTCGCTACCGGCGGCTGCGCCGGCTGTGGCGGCCTTTCCTCAGCCAGCTCAGCCGGGTGCTGGCCCAGAGCCAGACGGACGCCGAGCGCCTCAAAGCCATCGGCTGCCTGCCGGAGTGCGTCTCGGTCGCTGGAAATTTGAAATTTGACGTGCGCGCCGCAGAGGAAGCCGACGCCACCCGCCAGTTAAAAAAGTCTTCGGCTGGCCTGCGCCTCATTGTGGCCGGCAGCACGCTCGACGGCGAAGAGGCTGCGCTGCTCCAAGCCTGGCCGCGCCTGCTCCAGGCCGATCCGCAACTGGCCATAGTCCTTGCGCCCCGCCATCCGGAGCGTTTCGCCGCGGTGGCCGCACTGCTGGAGAGATCCGGCTTCACCTGGGTCAAGCGTTCCGACTGGCGCTCCGCCCCGGTAGATTCGCTCAAACCACTGAACCCAGGCCAGATCGTCCTGCTCGACACCATCGGCGAACTAGCCTCGATCTACTCGCTCGCCTCGGTAGCCTTCGTCGGCGGCAGCCTGGTTCCCGCCGGAGGACACAACCCGCTGGAACCGGCCCAGTTCGGCGTTCCCATCGTGATGGGCCCTCACTTTGCCAACTTCCGCGCCATCACCGAGGATTTGCTGGCTCATCAGGCCCTCCGCATCGCCGCCAAAGAAGACCTGTCCGCAACCCTGATCGGTTTGCTCCAGGACCCCCAGACTGCCAAAGCCATGGGCGCGCGTGCCCGGCAGGTTTTCGAACAGCAGGCGGGAGCAACCGGTCGCTGCATGGTAGCTTTGCGAAGCTTGCTCCTTCAAGGAGGTCCGATTCAATGAGACGCCGCTGGCTGGCTCCGTTGACTCCGCTCTATGCTGCGGGACTCGCCCTTCGTAACTGGCGCATCGAGAATGGCACTGAGCCGGTCCGCCGTCTCCGCTATCCGGTCGTCAGCATCGGCAACCTCTCCACCGGCGGCGCGGGCAAGACGCCCCTCACCATCGCGCTCGCCCTGGCGCTCCAAAAACACGGCCTGCGCGTGGACGTACTCAGCCGAGGCTACGGTCGCCAGAGCAAACTCGCCGCCCGTGTCAACCCCAACGGTACCGCCGAAGACTTCGGCGATGAGCCGCTTCTGATCGCACGCGGAACCAGCCTTCCCGTCTACGTGGCTCCACAGCGCTACGACGCAGGCCTGCTGGCTGAATCTGAACAATCAATCTCCGAGCAGAATCACCAGTCCATCGTCCACCTTCTCGACGACGGCTTTCAGCATCGCCAACTCGCTCGCGACGTGGACATTCTGATTCTGAATCAATACGACTGGCAGGACACGCTGCTTCCGGCCGGCAACCTCCGCGAACCACTCTCGGCCATTCACCGGGCCAATGTCATCGCCATTCCGGCCGACGTGCCTAAACTGGAGGCCGAACTGCGTACCTGGGGCTGGCAAGGCCCAATCTGGCGCCTGCGCCGCACCATGGAAATCCCCGCCGTCAGCGGCCCGATAGCCGCCTTCTGCGGCATCGCCCGCCCGGAGCAGTTTTTTGCCGGTCTCGAAGCCGCCGGTCTGCATCTCGCTGCCCGTGCAGCCTTTCCAGACCACCACCGCTACACCGCCAGCGATCTTGACCGCCTCATATCCGCCGCTCGCGCCGCCGGAGCCACCTCGCTGATTACCACCGAAAAAGACCGGGTTCGCCTGGGAAAACTCGCTTCTACCTTTCCTGCGGCCCTACCGCTCAGAATCGCCCTCCTGCGCATCGAGATCGAGGATCAAGCCGCCGCCATCGATTGGCTGATCAACTGCCTGGCCTCCTAGTCCGCCTCTCCCGCCCCACGTGAGAAAATTAGAGCTTGCAGACGCACCCCAACTTTCGCTTGCTGGTGGTCCGGCTCGGTGCCATGGGCGACATTCTGCACGCCCTGCCGGCAGTGACGGCGCTGCGCCTGGCCCATCCCGATTGGGTCATCGATTGGGTCGTCGAACCGCGCTGGCGTGCGCTGCTGGCGGCTGAAGGCAGCACAGTACGCCAAACCGCCGAGAACTCCGCCCAGCCCCTGATTGACCACCTGCATTTTACCGCCACCAAGGAGTGGCGCAAATCTCCCTTCAGCCGGCAAACCCTCCATGAATTCAAGGCTTTGCGCGCGGCGCTCCGGGCAGGCGAGTACGATGCCGTGATCGATCTGCAGGGGGCCATCCGCTCGGCAGTGGTGGCGCGGCTGGCCGGTTGCCCCAGGCTGATTGGTGAGGCTAATCCTCGAGAATTGCCCGCGCGTTGGCTCTTCAGCGAGCGCGTGGCCACACATGGCTTGCACGTCATCAAGCAGGACGTTGAACTAGCCTCGGCCATCGCCGGCGATGCGCTTACCCCCGTCTCGCCCTGGTTGCCCGTGGACCCGGCCGCCGAGCGTTGGGCCGATGAAATCCTGCCTCCCATCACCAACAAGACTGCCGTTCTCATCAATCCCGGCGCCGGCTGGGGCGCCAAACGCTGGCCTGTCGAACGCTATGCCGCCGTGGCGCAGGGGCTTATTGAGCGCGGCTGCCGTATTCTGATCAATGTCGGCCCCGGCGAGGAGCCGCTGGCTGAGGTCATCGTCCGCCAAACCGGCGGCGCGGCCACACCGCTGGCCTGCACGCTGCCCCAACTCATCTCCCTCAACCGCCGCATTGCCTTGGCCATTGCCGGAGACACCGGCCCACTCCATCTGGCCTGTGCGCTCGGCCGCCCGGTGGTGGGAATCTATGGACCCACCGACCCCAGCCGCAACGGGCCTTTTGGCTCGCGCTTCATCGTCCTGCGCAGCCCGGAAAGCCGCCGCGACCACACCCGCCGCCAGGCGCCTGAGTCCGGCCTTCTTACTATCCAGCCTGGCGACGTCCTGCGCGCCGCCGACGCATTGCTATATCCTGAATCAGCCTCATGACCAACCCCGCCGCTTCGCAACTCGACTGGATCTCCCGCTGGCAGCGCATCGCCCGGCGTATTCGCGTTCCGCTGGGCTTCCTCTCCGCAGCACTCTATCTTTTCGAACTTCTCCGGCGCACAACCCATCCGGCCGCCGTGGCCTTGAGCCTGGCGCTGGTTCTGCCCGGCCTCTGGCTGCGCGGCTACGCCTCAGGCTACGTCAAAAAGAATCGCGAACTCACCGTGACCGGCCCCTACGCCTACACCCGCAACCCGCTCTACCTGGGCTCCATGCTGATCGCCGCCGGCTTTGCCGTAGCGTTGCTCAGTTGGCCGGTAGCCGTTGTGCTCGCGTTCGGCTTTGCGGCCATTTACGTGCCGGTCATCGCCTCCGAGGAGCGCTTTCTGCGCGCCACTTTCCCCGGCTTCGGAGGCTATTGCCAACAGGTGCCGCGGCTGATTCCCCGGCTCACCCCCGCCCGACCGCCTGGCGGCCAAAGAAGCACAGGCTCTTTCTCCCTGTCGCTCTACCTCCAGCATCGCGAGTACAATGCAGGGATAGGGGTTCTGCTGCTTTACCTCAGCCTGCTCCTTCTGCGGCCGCTGTTGGCCGCGGTTGTGAATCTGCCGCAATAAGCGGTTTCAGAGTCCGAGCAGTCCATTCAGCAAGGAGCCATCTCGCCAGTGAAAACGCGCTTAACCCTGACCGCCGTTCTTTGCGCACTTGCCCTGGCCGCCGTGGCCCCCGCGATTCACGCCCAGCAGGCGCCCTCGCTCGCGCCGCCTCGCCCCGGCTACAGCTTTCCGCTGAAGCAGACCCTCACCTACTCGGTGGACTGGCGCGTCTTTCCCGCCGGAACAGCCGTGCTGCGCTTTGAGGCCGCCGGCGACCGCGAAAACCTCACCGCCAGCGCCGACACCACCGGCGCCATCAACCTGATCTTCCACGTCAGCGACCGCTTCCAGTCCAGCTTTGACCGCACCAAAGGCTGCACCTACGACTTCAACAAGCAGACCGTCGAGGGACGCCGCCAGATCAACTCGACCCTCCATCTCGACTACGCCCAGAACCGCTCCTTCCAGGACGAGAAGAACCTGGTCACCAAGCAAACCAAGCACGTCGAATCCACCGCGCCCGCCTGCCTCACCGACCTGCTCACCGGCGTCTTCTACGCCTCATCGCAGCCCATCGCCCTGGGACACAACTTCGTCATCCCCGTGGTGGACGCCATGCACATCGTGCCCGTGACCATGAAGATCGAAGGCCGCGAGGAGATCAAAACCCCGCTCGGCACATTCAAGACCCTGCGCGTGCAGCCCACCGCCGCCGCCGGCGTGGTCAAGAATCGTGGCAACATCTGGATCTGGTACACCGACGACGAGCGACACCTGCCCGTCCAGATGCGCGCCCGCCTCTTCTGGGGCACCATCACCTTCCGCCTCATCGGCAACGACAACAAATAAGGGTTCAGAGATCAGGGGTCAGGGATCAGTTTTCAGGCTTGGAATTCTCAAATCAATAAAACTGGATGCCCCACCTTCGTGGCGTCTTTGTTTTTGCCGCTAAGATGGGATATCTACTTTAGGGACCGACAACGGCGAAGATAAGAAAAGCAGCAAGGCCAACTCCGATTGCGCAGAGAATTAGCCAGAGCCGAGAGCCACGCACAGCGGCGACGATACCTAAGATCACCACGATTATCATCCCGGCCATTAGAACTGAAACTAGTTCAGGAGACATCATTTCTGTGCTCAGGATAAGTACAGCCACCACTAATGCCACCGCAATTCCAAGAATTCCGATCACATTCTTCTTCATATCTCTCCCCAACTACAGTTCTTTATGGTTTTTACAGTTTTTGCTGCACCGCAGGTGCTAGAGCATTTTCACCGATAGTGTAAAGAAGCTCCGTGCCCCATCCTTTCCGCGTTTTTTGCGGAAAGGGTGGGAAACCACTGCATTCATTGATCCGAGCCGAAGGCGGGTGCCCCAGGTCCCTCGCAATTGGGGACCGGGGAAACCACAAACATCAATCTGCATTCACCCCAGCAACTCCCCAACAATCCCCGCCGCAGCCTTCAGCGCCGCATCAATTTGCGACTGGTCTTTCCCGCCGGCCTCGGCAATCTCCGGCTTCCCGCCGCCCGAGCCATTCACCAGCTTGGCCACCGCGCCCACCAGCTTGCCCGCCTGAATCCGTTTGGTCAGCCCCGCCGTCACCCCGGCGATCAGCGCTACCTTATCCTCGGGTTGAGCGGAGGCCAGCACCACCACCCCTTCGCCCAGCTTCTGCTTCAGGTTGTCCACCAACGTCCGCAACTGCCCGCGCTCCAGCGCATCGGCCCTGAGCGTCACCAGCCGCACGCCCTTCACTTCAACGGCACGCCCCAGCGCCTCATCCAGAGCCCCGGCAGCCCCCTTCATCCGCGCCTCGTCCAACTCCCGCCGCAGACGCTTCAACTCGTCTTCCTGCGCGGCCAGCCTTGCTCTGAGCCCGTCCGAAAGACTGCCCCCATCCGGCTGTCCAGCCACTTGAGCCGCGACCTGAGCCACAGCGAAGTCCTCGCGGAACGCATGTAGCGAACCCATACCGGTAATCGCCTCCAGCCGCCGGACCCCTGATGACACGGACTCCTCGCTTAGTATCTTCACCAGGCCAATCTCGCCCGTGGCCCGCGTGTGCGTCCCGCCGCATAATTCAGTAGAAAAATCGCCGACCCGGATCACCCGCACCTTGTCGCCGTACTTCTCGCCGAACAACGCCATGGCGTGGTACTCGTTCACTGCCACGTCGATGGGTACATCCTCGATGGATTCAACTTTGGTGTTAGCCAGCACTTGAGAGTTCACAATCGTCTCAATCTCGGCCAACTCCTCATCGGCCACCGGCGCAAAGTGCGAGAAGTCGAAGCGAAACCGCTCCGGATGCACCGCCGACCCGGCCTGCTTCACATGCGTGCCTAATACTTGTCGCAACGCCGCGTGCAGCAGGTGCGTGCCCGTATGGTTGCGCCGAATCGCGTCGCGCCGTTCTTGATCGACGACAGTCCGCACATGATCGCCGACGGCAAGATTTTCCTTGAGCAGAGCCTTGTGCGCCCTCACCCCTTGCACCGGCAGCACGCAGCCCTGAATCTCCGCAACGGTAGAATTTCCATCAGGAGTCAGGAAAAAACCCGTATCGCCCGCCTGTCCGCCTGAATCGCCGTAAAAGCTGGTCTGGTTTAGCACCACTTCCACCAGATCGCCGGCCTTGGCTGCTGGAACGCCCACGCCGTCTTTCACAATCGCCAAAACCTCAGCGTCGTTCGCAGTGAGTGATTTGTAACCCAGAAAATCCGTCTTTTGCAAATCGCGATAAGCCGGGCTGGCTGACTTCTGGCTCCCACCCTTCCACGATGCGCGTGCGCGGGCCTGCTCCTCGGCACGAGCAGCTTCAAAACCCACATCATCAAACTTCACACCAGCATCGCGCGCTGCATCCTGAATGAAATCTTTGGGTAGGCCGAAAGTCTCGTACAAGAAAAATGCGTCCGCTCCGCTAAGTTGCCTTGGGCCGTGAAAAATCGCATTATATTCGGTCTCGAAGTCCTTCGCCTCCTGAGACCCAAGGTATTTCGTAATGATTTCTTTGAATGGCTTTAGATCGCCGTTTTTCGCATCAAAAAGAGCAAGAGCATTGCGCATTTGCTCATCTAAAATGGCCAACAATAAGAGAGGCGATCCAGACGCAACATCGATGCCTGACGCAGCATACCTAGAAGCCTCATTCTCGGTCGCTCTGATAGCAAGTTTTCCCTCTTTTGCAAGTCCAAACAACTTGCTTTCATACTTTTGCAGCACAACCTTCGCGCGAATGGCGTTTTCGTTTAGACAATCCTGTAATCGTGATGCACCCAGTGAAAGTACTCTCGCAAACTGCTTTTCCTCTGTGAGCACCACCTTCGACACTCGGTCGGCGGATTCGACTAATTCCGGGTACGCCCCCTTCATCAAATCGCGAACGGCATAAACCATTTCAAACAAAAACGGCTTCTCCTGCCCCAGCAGTCGTCCATGCCGAATCCCGCGCCGCAAAATCTTCCGCAGCACGTAACCCCGGCCCTCGTTCGACGGCAGCACACCATCATTAATGAGAAACGTAGCTGCGCGGGCGTGATCTGCAATGATGCGAAGGCTAGCGGAATTCAAGCGCTCCTTTTCGTAAATCATCTCCGTCAACTCCGGCGTTGGGAGCTGGGGGTTCCATGCTGTAGGCGATCCGATATCGGGATTGAACGAGTACTTGAAACCAGTCAGCTCTGCCGCCCGCACAATCAGCGGCACAAACAAATCTGTCTCAAAATTAGAAACCTTCCCTTGCAGCACCGCCGCCAACCGCTCCAGCCCCGCGCCAGTATCAATCGACGGCTTGGGCAGCGGAGTCAGCTTATAAGTAGTGGTTTTTGTCGCAGCGTCCACAACCGCCGCCCGATCGAACTGCATGAAAACCAGGTTCCAGATCTCCACGTACCGCGCCTCGTCCTGCCCAAACGGCTTATCAATTTTCGTACCATCTGGCCCGGTCGTCTCGGCAGCCTCCAGTCCCATGTCGTAAAAAATCTCCGAGCATGGGCCGCACGGGCCAGTCTCGCCCATCTGCCAGAAGTTGTCCTTCAATCCAAACTCGTGAATGCGATTCTTCGCGACGCCAGCCTCGATCCAGTAACCCTCGGCCTCGGTGTCGCGGGGCACGCCGATGGCCCCTTCAAAAATCGTCACGTACAGCCGCTCCACCGGAATCTCAAAGCAGCCGTCCTTGCGCTTGCCCGTAATCAGCTCCCAGGCAAAGGCAATCGCCTCTCGCTTGAAGTAGTCTCCGAAGCTGAAGTTGCCCAGCATCTCAAAAAACGTATGATGGCGGCGCGTAAAGCCCACGTTCTCCAGGTCGTTGTGCTTGCCCCCGGCGCGCACACATTTTTGCGAGGTCGTCGCCCGCGAGTACTCCCGCCGCTCGGCCCCCAGAAACAGGTCCTTGAACTGGTTCATCCCCGCGTTGGTAAACAGCAGCGTGGGGTCGTTGGCCGGCACCAGCGAGGAGGAGTGCACCCGCCGGTGCCCCTTCGACTCAAAAAAGCGCAGAAACGCCTCGCGAATCTCGTTCCCCGTCATTTCATTTTTTGTGTGGATTTCCATGGCTTCTTCAGTGTAACTGGAAGCGGAATGCGGGCGCACCGGAAAGTGCGGAGTCCGGCCGCTGGCAGTGAAATCTTCGGCCTCTCAGGCTGGTACTCTGGAATTGCTGGACGGCGGTAGATTCAACCGGCGCCCCATAGGAGGAAAAGATGAAAGCAACGATTTTTTCACTCCGGCGCTGCCGCCGAGGGAGTACTCGATTTGCCCTGATAATGGGGCTGTTGGCAGCCTGCGCGGCGTCGCTGCCGTCGGCCAGCGCGGCCCAGCCGGATTTCGGCCCCAATGTGCTGGTCTTCAATCCCTCCATGCCGGCAGCAGCCATCCAAAAGCAAATCGACCAGGTTTATGCTGTTCAGCGCAATAGCGAGTTTGGCCCGGCGCGCAATGCATTGCTGTTTCTGCCGGGCAACTATCAAGTGGATGTGCCCGTGGGCTTCTACACCGAAGTGCTGGGCCTGGGCGCGACGCCTGACCGCGTCCACATCACCGGTAATGTCCACGCCGACGCCACCCACGCTCGAAACAACGCCACCTGCAACTTTTGGCGCGACGCCGAGGGCTTTTCGGTAACACCCGCCGGCGGCACGATGCAATGGGCGGTGTCGCAGGCCGTGCCCTTCCGCCGGATGCACGTTCTGGGCAGCTTAGTACTGCACCAGCAGCGGGGTTGGGCCAGCGGCGGCTGGATGTCGGACACCGTAGTGGACGGCAACGTCGACTCCGGCACCCAGCAGCAATGGATCTCGCGCAACAGCGAGTGGGGCAGTTGGACTGGCGCCAATTGGAATATGGTCTTCGTCGGCGTGCTTTCGCCTCCAGCCGGCGAGTGGCCCGCGCCGCCTTACACCAAGGTCGCCCGGACTCCCCTGGTGCGCGAAAAGCCCTTTCTTGCCGTCGATGCGCGGGGCCGCTATTTCGTTCGTGTGCCGGAGTTGCGCCACGAGAGCACCGGCGTCACGTGGCGCGCGGGCTCGACGCCCGGAGTGTCGATCCCCCTCGATCGCTTTTACATCGCCCACCCCGGCGACACCGCCGCGGCCCTCAACGCACAACTGGCCGGTGGCAAGCATCTGCTCTTCACCCCCGGCATCTATGACCTCACCGAGCCTCTCCGCGTTACTCGTCCCGGCACGGTGGTCATGGGACTTGGTTTCGCCACGTTGCGCCCCGTCAACGGCAACGCCGCCCTTGTCACCGCCGACGAGGACGGCATCATTCTCGCGGGCCTTCTGATCGATGCCGGAGCCACGCGTTCGCCCGTGCTCGTGCAAATCGGCCCGGAGGGCAGCCACGCCCGTCACGCTAAGAATCCCATCTCGTTGCACAATCTCTTTTTCCGCGTGGGTGGGGCCGGTGCGGGACGCGCCGGAATCGACCTGGAGATCAACAGCAACGACACCATCGTCGATCACACCTGGATCTGGCGCGCCGATCACGGCGCTGGTGTGGGCTGGAGCTTGAACACCAACGAGAACGGCCTGGTGGTGAACGGCAACAATGTCATCGCTTACGGGCTCTTCGTCGAGCATCAGCAGCAGTTTCAGGTGTTGTGGAACGGCAACGGCGGCCGCACCTATTTTTATCAATCTGAAATCCCCTATGATCCGCCGGCCCAGGCCAGCTACACCAGCGCTCCGGGGGTGAACGGATGGGCATCCTACAAAGTAGCCGGCAAGGTGACCAGCCACGAGGCTTGGGGGTTGGGCATCTACTCGGTCTTCCGGCATCCGGACATTGTGCTGAGCCATGCCATCGAGACGCCCCGCGCTCCCGGCCTTCGCTTCCACCATATGATCACGGTGGCCCTCAACAATCTAGGCGCAATCAACCACATCATTGACGATGTGGGAGACGCAGCAATCCCCAAGATACACAGGACCGCCATGCAGACGGAGTTTCCATAAGCGCCGCATACCCTCTGGAACTTGCGCCGCACCCGGAGCCGTGCCTGGCCGTCAGGATGTAAGGAATCCTCACGCCAAGCCACTTTTAATACGCTCCCCGCCTAATCATGGGAAAATGAATCAGTAGACCATCATGACCAACGAAAATCCCGAAGACTTCCAGCCCACCCCCGAAATCTCACCCAAGCCCGTCGACGAACCCATCGCGGAACCAGTCGAAGAGTCCGTCGCGCAGCCCGCTAACGAGACTGCTCCCGTAGCCGAGCCAGCGGGTGCCCCAGGTCCGGGGTCCCCACGGACAGGTCTTCGTCCGTGGGGTGGAGATCCCTCGCATTTGGGGACCGGGGAAACTCTGCCCTCCGATTCCGTCGCCCCCGAGCCAGAAGAGCCCGACGAGCCCCAGGAGTCCTTTGCCGACCTGCTCAACGATTTCGAGCGCAGCCACTCGCACAAATCCGAGCAGCCCGGCCAGCGGCAGCTTCAGGGCGTCGTCATCTCCCTTTCCGCCGACCAGGTCTTCCTTGACATCGGCTACAAAACTGAAGGCGTTCTGCCCCGTTCGGCCTTCGCTAACAACGCCGAAGACGTCCACCCCGGCGACACCTTCCCCGTATCCGTCACTGGCCGCAACACCGAGCACTACTACGAGCTCTCGCGTTTCAAAGTGGCCCAGCCCCGCGACTGGTCTGCCCTGGAGGCCGCTTTCGCCGAAAAGCTGGCCATCGTCGGCACCGTCACGGAAGTCCGCAAGGGCGGCGTCACGGTCGATGTCGGCGTGCGCGCCTTCATGCCCGCCAGCCGCAGCGGAACCAAGGACGCGGTCGAGCTGGAAAAGCTGGTCGGCACCGAAATCACCTGCCGCATCACCAAGCTCGACGTGATGGATGAGGACGTCGTCGTGGATCGCCGTGTCGTCCTCGAAGAGCAGGCCCGCGGCCTCAGCGATGCTCGCCGCGAGGAGCTGAAGGAAGGCGCCATCGTCACCGGCACCGTCAGCACCCTCATGCCCTACGGCGCCTTCATCAACATCGGCGGCTTCGACGGCCTTCTGCACGTCTCCGACATCTCCCACACGCGCGTCACCAAGCCTGAAGACGTTCTCACCGTCGGCCAGGAACTTCAGCTCAAAATCCTCAAAATCGACCCCGCAACCCAAAAAATCTCTCTCGGCCTCAAGCAACTTCAGCCCGAACCATGGCAAACCGTCAGCCTCGCCGTCAACCAGCGCATCACCGGCACGGTCACCCGCCTGGCCGACTTCGGCGCCTTTGTCGAGATCGAGCCCGGCATCGAAGGCCTCATCCACATCTCGGAAATGTCCTACGGCAAAAAGCTGCGCCACCCCTCCGACCTGCTCAAGCAGGGCGACCGCGTCGATGTCGTTATCCTCGGCATCAAGCCGGAAGAGCGTCGCATTTCCCTCGGCCTCAAGCAAACCCTCGCCGACCCCTGGACCAACGTCGAGCGCACCTTCCCCGTCGGCTCGCAGATCACAGGCCCCGTCACCAAGCTGATGAACTTCGGAGCCTTTGTTCAGTTGACCGACGGCGTCGAAGGCCTGGTCCACATCAGCGAGATCACCGCCGAACGCCGCCTCAACCATCCCTCGGAAATGCTGCGCGAGGGCCAGATCGTCAAAGCGCAAATCCTCGCCATCGACCCGGAAAAGCGTCAGATCAAGCTCAGCATCAAGCAGCTTGTCCCCGGCGACATCGACGAGTACATCGCCGAGCACAAGGTTGGCGACCAGGTCTCCGGCCGCGTCATCGAGCACTCCATAGGCCTTATCCATGTTGAGTTAGGCGACGGCATCCGAGCTATCTGCCACATAAGCAGCACCGCCGCAATAGCCGCTGAATCGGCATCCGCCTCGCCCACATCTGCCGAAGGCGCGCTGGCCCCACTGCAGGCGCCCACCGCAGGCGCAACCGCCCCACCACAGGGGTCCGCAGTCAAGCTCGACCTCTCCTCGCTCTCCTCGCAGTTGAAGAGTCGCTGGAAGGGCAACACCCCTGCCGCCTCCGCGCAACCCGAGGCCTTCGCCGAAGGCCAAATCCGCACCTTCAAAATCACCAAGCTGGATGCGGAAGCCAAGAAGATTGAGGTTAAGTTGGCGTAGCAGTGCGCCGGTTTGCAACGGGTTCGCAAGTCGAGTAGGATTAAATCCTATCCGACGTGAGGCGAATCCATGCGCTCTACTCAGCAGTTAAGCATCACCCTACCCCATGAGATGGCCGAAATGGTCCGCACCAGAGTCGAGTCCGGCGAATATGCCTCGGAAAGCGAGGTCATCCGCGACGGACTGCGCGCCCTGGAGATGCACGACCGCGCACTCGAAGCCTGGCTCCGCGAAGATGTAGCCGCGGCCTATGACGCCATGAAAGGCGACCCTTCCCGCGCTCGTTCGTCAACCCAGCTGCGCGCCTCACTGGCTGCGGCCCACAAATCCGCTCTCCGGGCCGGATGATGCACAGCGTCGTCTACGCCCCGGAAGCAGAATCCCAATTGGTGGCTCTCTTTTTCCATATTGCCGCGGCAGCCTCTCCCGAGATTGCAGCTCGCTACACCGACGCCATCGTGAAGCAATGTGAAAGCCTGAAAACCTTCCCCATGCGAGGCGCGCGGCGAGACGACATCCGCCCCTGCCTGCGTGTCTTCGGCTTCCGACGCCGCGTCAGCATCGCCTTCGAGGTCACAGCCGAAGTAGTGACCATTCTCGGCATCTTCTACGGCGGACAAAACTTCGAGACGGCTCTCAAAGAGTAGGCTAGGACCCATTTATTCAGTCCAGCCCTTTGCCCGCTCCACGGCCCGCGACCAGCGCCCGCGCCGCTCGGCTCGCTCACTTGCATTCATCTTCGGCTCAAAGCACGTGTCATTCTGCCGTTTGGCCCGCAAATCCTCCGGCCCAGCCCAGAATCCCGTGGCCAACCCGGCGAGATAAGCCGCTCCCAGCGCGGTCGTCTCCGTCACTTGCGGACGCACTACCGGCACATTCAGTATGTCTGCCTGAAACTGCATCAGCAGGTTGTTCACCGCCGCGCCGCCATCCACGCGCAAGGCAGCCAGTGGCGTGCCCGTCTCGCTCTCGACGGCCTCGAGCACGTCGGCCACCTGGAAGGCGATGCTCTCCAGCGCCGCCCGCGCAATGTGTCCCGGCGAGGTGCCGCGGCCGAGGCCGATCAGCATTCCGGAGGCATGCGGGTCCCAGTGCGGCGCGCCCAGCCCCACAAACGCCGGCACCAGCACCACCCCGCCCGAGTCCGGCACGCCCGCCGCCAGCGCCTCCACCTCGGCCGAGGAGCCGATGAGTTTCAAATTGTCCCTCAGCCACTGCACCACAGCGCCGCCAATAAAGACGCTTCCTTCCAGCGCGTACTCCAGCCGCTTCTCGGCGCTGGCCGCCAGAGTGGTAATCAGCCTGTGCTTGGAGCGCACAAACCCTGTGCCGTTGCCGTCGCGTCCTGTGCCGATGTTTTGCAACAGGAAGCAACCTGTCCCGTAAGTGTTCTTGGCCTCGCCCGCCTTCCAGCACAACTGCCCAAAGAGCGCTGCCTGCTGGTCACCGGCGATGCCCGCAATGGCCACTCCGCCCAGGCCGAGAGTCGTCGTCACCTCGCCCACCTTTTGGCTGGACCACACAACTTCAGGCAACATACTCTGAGGAACGCCAAAAATGCGGAGCAGCTCCTCGTCCCACTCGCCTTTGACAATATTGAACAGTAGCGTCCGCGAGGCATTGGTCACGTCCGTCACGTGCTTCTGTCCACTGGTCAGGTGCCAGATCAGCCAACTGTCCACCGTCCCGAAGGCCAGCTCGCCCTTCTCGGCCCGCGTGCGCGCGCCCGGCACGTTGTCCAGAATCCAGCCCACCTTGGTCGCGGAAAAATACGGGTCCAGCACCAGTCCAGTCTTCGCGGAAACCGTCTCCTCCGCGCCGCTCTCCTTCAATTCCGTGCAGCGTGACGCCGTCCGCCGATCCTGCCAGACAATGGCTTTGTGAATCGGCTTGCCCGTCGACCGCTCCCACACAATCACCGTCTCGCGCTGGTTGGTGATGCCGATAGCCGCCACGTCGCGGGGACGCGCGCTCACCTTGCCCAGAGCTTCCACAGCGCAGCTCATCTGGCTGGTCAGAATCTCCATCGCGTCGTGTTCCACCCAGCCGGCCTGCGGAAAGAACTGCTCGAACTCGTGCTGCGCCACGGCGGCAATCGCGCCCGCCTGGTCAAATAGAATCGCGCGGGAACTGGTCGTTCCCTGGTCCAGTGCAAGAATGTAAGCCATTGTGTCAGTCCCTCATCGACATCCAGTCAAACACGCGGGGCTGTGCGCGGGCAAGGCAGCGGCGAACTGTGAAATTCCTTTTCCGCAACGCGCAGCCTCAACTGGATGAGCCTGTCATATCCAACTTGCTGCCTGCGGCCTCCATCATGATGCAGAAAGCCTGCGCCTCGGTCGAGACTCCGGGCCGGTTGAAGTTGGGCGCGCCGCAAGCGCCCTGCACATAGCCGTCGGCGTCCATCTTCAAGCGGGCGGCGGCGCGCATCCGGTCGGCGTGCTGCCTGTAGCGCAAGGAAAGCCAGCCCGCCGCGATTCCTTCATAGATCGCAAAGGCGAGCATCTGCGCAAGATTGGTTTCGACGAAGGTCGCAGGCTGGTCCACCACGTCGTGAAAGAGACCATCGGGGCGCTGATGCTGAAGACAGCCGTCGAGAATCTCTCGCGCAAAATCAGCAAGCCGCGCGCGGTCCTGAGAGCGCTCGCTGGGCAGGCTGCGCAAAACGCGTGCCAGGCCGGCGGCAGCCCAGCCGTTGCCACCGCCCCAGAAGTTGCCGTCTTTGAACTGCCGTTTGCCGTCGTCCCAGATGTGGGCCAGCAATTTCTTCTCCGGATTCCAGAGCCGCTGCCGATAGCCTTCGATCTGTGCCAGCGCTTCGTCGTGGAATCCCATCGCCGCCAGGAAGGGCGGCGCGCAGTTGAAGCCGTCGGACCACATCTCCGGCGCGCCGAAGACGTGATACAAAATGCCTTCCGCATTGCGCGGAGCCCCTTTGCGAATCCAGTCGAGCAGCCCGCTGACCGCCTGCCGCATCTGCGCGTCGCCGCTCCACTCGGCCGCCTTGGCGTAGGCGCAGCCGCCCATCGAGGGATCGGTCGGGCCGCCGGAGACCACCACGCCCAGACGCCCGTCCGGCGTTTGCTGCACGATTGCCGCCTTGGTCAGCAGAATCGCTCTTTGGCGGTCGCCGGCCTCCACCATCGCCTGCGCCAAAATGCCCTGCTCCCAGTCGCGCCGCTGCATCGCCATCGCCGTCGCTGTAGCCTTCTCAATTCGACGCGCGCTCTCAGAGTTTGCCGCGATTACCGGTCCGTTGACAGCCTGTGCCACTATTCCGGGAAGGGCCGCCAGTGGAGCAGTAAGCACGGCAGCGGAGTGCAAGAATGATCGCCGATTCACAAAAGCCCCTCACGGAGAGATGAGCTTTCGGCGCGGCCATGCGCCTGGAAGATCACATCCCTGTCATCAATCTGTTCACGAAAACGCCCAAAGGGCAATTGGCCCCACAGCAGGTGGTCAGCCTTTCGTTTTGTCCGCTCCCAGCATGGACTCAAGAATCTGGTCGGAGACTTCCTTGACTGCTCCAGGAGAATGAGAGAGGAACAAGGTGTTAGTTTTATCGTTCTCTCCGATGGACTTGAGGGTGTCGAAGTACTGCGTCACCAGTACCAACTGCATCACGTCCTTTGACGAGGCGCCATCCACAGCTTTCTGGAACTCCTCGACGGAGTTCTGCAGTCCCTCGATGATCGCCTTGCGCTGATTGGCGATTCCCTGGCCTTGCAGCGCCTTGCTCTCGGCCTCGGCCTCCGCCCGCTTCACCACCAGTATCTTCTCCGCCTCGCCGCGCGCATTGGCCGCCACCTGCTCGCGCTGCGCCGCGTTGATGTCGTTCATCGCCGACTTCACCTTCTGGTCGGGAACAATGTCGGTCACCAGCACATTCACAATCTCGTAGCCGAAGGTGGCCATATCCGCGTCCAGTTCCTGCTTGACCGCTGCGGCAATCGACGATTGCGAGGCAAAGACCTCGTCCAGCGTCATCCCCGGAACATGGCCCAGAATCACCTGCTCTACATAGCTCTTGATCTGCGCCGTTGGATCGGACAACTTGTAGTAAGCGTCAAAGACCTTTTCCGGGCGCACGCGATTCTGCACCGAAATCGGAATGGTGACAAAGACGTTGTCCTTGGTCTTGGTCTCCATGGTCAGCGTGATCTGGTTCACGCGCAGACTCACGATGCCCGCCACGGTGTCAAAGTACGGCATCTTCCAGTTCAATCCAGGATCGGCTACCCGGAGAAACTTGCCAAAGCGCGTGATGACGGCCACCTGCGCCGTGTTCACCGTGAAAAAACTTCCCAGAATCATGGTGAGAAGAATAAGGGCTACCACCCCCAGCAGAATCATGACGATTGGGTCCATTTCAGTTCCTCCGCAGCTTCACTTTGAAGCAACCGAGAATTATACAGGAGTACGATTGCCGCGCCGAAAGCGGGAAAAGGGTGCAATCCAAACAACGCCAGCGGTCCCCATTCCAACGGGAACCGCCGGTGTTGTTTCAAGCAGGTTACATTCGGATCGTTACTGTATTCCCCTGGCGTAAAACCCGAACGGGCCCAAGCAGCCAGAGTCCGCCTATTCTGCGCCAAGCCGTCGCAAAGCAAAGGCCAGCATCATCTGCGACCACCCGTATGTGATTAGGTTGATGCCAATGAACAAGCCGACGATCCACAATCCCGCCATCGGCCACTGTGCCCAGACCAGAATTCCCAGGATCAGGGTGATGATACCGTCCACCAGCATCCATCTTGAACCTGTAATTTGCACAGTGAGGGCGGTAAAAATACGGAAGATCCCGGCTACCAGGAAGTACAAGGCCATAAGCAACGTCATGACCAGCGAACTGGCCAGAGGGTTCCGCAGCAGCATCAGGCCCACAACGATCGCAAGCGCCGCGTTCAGCAGGTGCAGGAAGAAATGACTGCCCCGGCGATGCCGGAAGGCCTGCACCCCTTCGATAATGCCGCCGATCAGCAGAAGCCAGCCGAAAACCATCATGGAAACCACGGTAACGGCAACCGACTCGATCACGGCGAAGATGCCCATTAGGACCAGGGCGATGCCCATCGCAAGATGCCATCCCCAGGAGCTGCGCAACTCATGCAGGCCTGTATCGAAAACACTAGACGCCATTAAAAACCTCCTCTACTGACAGCGAATTATACGGCTATGCGCGAGAATCTGACAAAGTATCTATTTCATGAATACACGCCACATGCCGTAGACTTCATAACATAGATGCATGCGCACATTGAAAATCTCGTAAAGCTGCAGGCGGTGGAGTTGGAGCGTGCCACCCTTGTGAAAGCTGCACGCGCACTGCCGTTAGAAATTGCCCAGGCCCAGGCCGCCCTTGCCGCCGCCCAGCGCCAGGCGGCCGAGGCCGTTTCCGCCCTCAGCCGCGAGGATTCCCTCCGCACCAGCATGGAGCGCGAGATCGCCACCCACCGTAAGAAGGCTGCCCGTTATCGCGACCAGCAGAACACCATCTCCACCACCGATCAGGCCAAGGCCAATGAGCACGAGCTCCACTTTGCCGTGACCGAGGCCGAGCGCCTGGAAAACGAGGCCTTCGCCAGCCTGGAGCGCACTGAAGCCCAGGAAGCCGCCCTCGCCGCTGCCCGCGCTCAGGTTGAGTTGCTCGCCACTGCTCTCGACAAGGCCCGCGCGCGCGTCCGCCTTCACCAGGCTGAGATAGAACGCCAGCAGGCCGAGCTCGCCGTCCGGCGCAATTCTCTCCGCCCCCTCATTGAACCGGAATGGCTCACGCGCTTCGACCGCCTCTGCGCCTCCCGAGGCACGGGTATTGCCCGCGTTGAAAATCAGCAGTGCACCGGCTGCCGCATGGGTGTTCGTCCCCAGACATGGAATCAACTCCGCGAAGGAGAACTGCTCACCTGCGACAGTTGCGCCCGACTCCTTTACTGGGATCCGGCCTTTGCCCCCGTCCCCGATCCCCCGCAACAAAGCGCCAAGTCAAAACGCAAGATCTCCAAGCCCCCCGTGGAGGAGTAGCCATGCTGCGCATCTGTGTGGACATGGATGAGGTCATGGCGGACACTCTCGCCGAATACCTCCGCCGCTACAACCAGACCTTCGACGAAGACGTTACGCCCCAGGATTTGGCCGGCAAGGGCCTTTGGGATATCGCCCCTCTCGACCGCCAGCAGCAGCTTCGCGCCTTCCTCGACGCCGAGGACTTTTTCGAGGACCTGGACCTCATGCCCGGCTCTCAGGACGTGCTCCGGCAACTCTCCTCGCGCTTTGAAATCTTCATCGCCACCCAGGCCATGGCCGTCCCCAACTCCCTCGGCCCCAAGTTTCGCTGGCTGCAACGACACTTTCCCTTCATACCGCCCTCGCACTACGTCTTCTGCGGAGACAAGTCCATTCTCCGCGCCGACTATCTTATCGATGACCTGCCCAAAAATCTCCTGCGCTTCGAGGGACAGGGCCTGCTCTACACCGCTCCCCACAACCTGGCCGCAACCGGCTTTGTGCGCGTGGATAACTGGCAGCAGGTTGAAGATTATTTTTCCGCAGTTTGCAATTGAGGAGATCGACCGCTCGAATCACTTAAAATAGAAGCACTATGGAGAACCTTACCCGGCGTAGTTTTCTTCGCGGTGCGGCGGTAGCCTGCGCCGCTTATCCGCTCATCGGCATGGCTCAGGCATCCAAGTCTCCCTTCAGGATTGCCGTCATCAATGATGAAATCTCGCAGGACTTCGACCACGCCTGCTATGTCGTTGCCCATGATTTCGGCCTGAGTTGGATCGAACTCCGCTCCATGTGGGACAAAAACGTTACCGAGCTGAGCTCAACTCAAATCGACGACGCGCAGAAGACTCTTGCTAAATACAATCTGCGGGTCACCGACATCGCCAGTCCGCTCTTCAAGACCGACTGGCCCGGCGCGCCAAAATCTCCTTATGGCTCCAAGGGCGATATGCACGGCGCCGCGGAGGTCACGTTCAAGCAGCAGGATGAGATTCTCGAGCGCTCCATCGCTTTGGCCAAACAGTTCAAGACGGATAAAGTCCGCTGCTTTGACTTCTGGCGGCTCGACGATGTTGCCC
>OCZT010001363.1_pt1 | contig 25221 bp, 25 predicted proteins | sample 1539031 | NCBI WGS metagenome assembly OCZT01 (sample SAMEA3539308, study PRJEB22396) | soil metagenome | biome: tundra; feature: field; material: soil | place: USA | collected 2010-05 | depth 0.15 m | reverse complement strand
AAGCCGTGCGAAACGGCGGTTAGCGGTGGATGCCGCCGGCCATAGAAGCCAAAGGGAGGACCTGCCTTGGAAAAGCCCGGCCGTACGCTGCTGGCTAAAATCTGGGACCAGCACGTCATCGCTCATATCGGCGATGACACCGATCTCCTCCACGTCGATCGTCATTTGCTGCACGATCTCGGCGGGTCGCGCGGCCTGCTGGATCTCAAGAGCCGCAACCTTTCTGTCCACAATCCTGAACTGACCTTCGCCACCCCGGATCACGCCATTTCGACGGCGCGCGGACGGGCCGGCACGAGCAAGATCGGGCAGGAACTTTTAGCGGCTTTGAGGGCCGAAACCTCCGCTGTTGGCATCGAGATGTTCGATATCGACGAGCCCGGCCAAGGCATCGTCCATGTCATCGGACCCGAGCTCGGCCTCAGTCTTCCCGGTTGCCTGATCGTCTGCGGCGATAGCCATACCTGCACCCATGGCGGGCTGGGCGCCCTGGCCTTCGGTATCGGGTCGAGCGAACTGACGCATGTGCTGGCAACGCAGGCGATCATCCAGCGCCGGCCAAGAACGATGCGTGTGAAGTTCGAAGGCCGGCTGCCATTCGGCGTGACCGCCAAGGACCTCATCCTCGCGCTGATCGGCCACATCGGCGCGGCCGGCGGTACCGGCTACGCCGTCGAATATGCCGGCAGCGCGATTCGAGATATGCCGATCGAAGGGCGGCTGACCATCTGCAATCTTTCGATCGAACTCGGCGCCAAGATGGGCCTGATCGCACCGGATGAGAAGACTTACGAATTTATCCGCGGGCGAGCCTACGCGCCGCAAGGCGAGATGTGGCAGCGGGCTGTCGAAGCGTGGCGGAAGCTTCCGAGCGATGCCGCCGCGGTGTTCGACCGGGAAGTGGTCATCGATGTCGAGTCCATCGTTCCACAGGTGACCTGGGGCATCAGCCCCGAACACGTCATCGGCGTCGATGGTCATGTCCCCGATCCCAAGGCGATTGCCGATCCAGAGCGTCGGGCCGCAATCGAGGCCGCGCTGGACTATATGGGGCTGAAGCCCGGAGCGCCGATCATCGGCACGCCCGTGGATTGGGTCTTCATCGGATCATGCACCAATAGCCGGTTGAGCGATTTGCGTGCCGCCGCCGCGGTCGCCCGTGGCCGCAAGGTTGCGCCCGGTGTGCGGGCCTGGGTCGTGCCTGGTTCGGAGACGGTCAAGCGGGATGCCGTGGCCGAGGGGCTCGACAAGCTTTTCACCGATGCAGGGTTCGAATGGCGCGAGCCCGGCTGTTCGATGTGCCTGGCCGCCAATGGCGAAACCGTACCTCCCGGCCAGCGCTCGGTCTCGACGTCCAATCGCAATTTCATCGGCCGTCAGGGGCCGCGTGCCCGCACCCATCTGGCCAGTCCGGCCATGGCGGCGGCGGCGGCGATATCAGGCGCAATTGCCGACGTGCGGGCGATGGAGCGCTAGCATGCCGAAACCCTTCACCAAACTGACGGCAATTGCCGCGCCGATCATGCGCACCAACATCGATACGGATGTCATCATCCGCATCGATCGCATCGTCGGAAACTCGGTTCGCGGCAATCTCGGGAAATGGGCGTTCGGAGCTCTGCGCTATCTGCCGGACGGCTCGGAAAGCCCGGAATTCATCCTGAACCGGGAGCCTTATCGGCAGGCAGAAATCCTCGTCACGGGGCCTAATTTCGGCTGCGGCTCCTCCCGCGAGGCCGCGGTTTGGTCGCTGCAGGAGATGGGTATCCGCGCCGTCATCGGTTCAGGCTTCGGCGACATTTTTTTCGCCAACTGCTTTCAGAACGGAATCCTGCCCATCATTGTCGATAAGGAGATTGTCGACGGCCTTGCTGCGGAGGTGGAGAACACCCAGGGGGCCGGACGTATCGGTATCGATCTGGAGGAGCAGACGATCACGTCGCCCTCGGGAAAGCGACACAGTTTCGAGATCGATCCCCGCCGGCGCGCCGGACTGCTTGAAGGTCTCGATGAAGTCGCGTTGACTTTGCAGCGTGACGATGAAATCCGGGCTTTCCAGGCCACTGACCGCGCGGAGCGGCCCTGGATACACTTCGCAAGGAAATCCGCATGAACAGTTTGTCAAACATGATCAAAGTGGCCGTGGTCGGCGGCGAGGGCATCGGCCCGGAAGTGACGGCGCAGTCGCATCGGGTTCTCAACTGGTTCGGCACGAGGCGCGGCGTTCCGATGATCCTGCGCGAAGCGCAATACGGGCTCATTCCCTATCTGGCGACCGGCAAGGTGCTGCCGCAAGATACCGTGGAGGCGATGGACGAAGCCGACGCCATCGTTTGGGGAGCAACCGGCGGCCCGGAGACAACAGAGGTTCCTGCGGCCGCGCGCAAGGCGGGGAGCCTGCTGTCGTTGCGCAGTAAGTACGATCTTTATGCCAACCTCAGGCCCATCGTCGCCAATCCGGCTTTGGCCGAGTCGGCGCCGCTCAAGGCTCGCGTGCTCAGGGGCGTCGATTTCGTCATCATCCGTGAGCTCACCAGCGGCATCTATTTTGGAGAACCGCGCGGCATCGAGACGCTCGCCGACGGGCAGCGTCGCGGCTTCAACACCGAGCAATACACCACCAATCAAATTCGCCGCGTGGCGCGGGCCGCTTTCGAACTGGCGCGCACGCGGAAGGGCCGGGTCTGTTCGGTGGACAAAGCGAATGTCCTGGAAACCAGCGTGTTGTGGCGCGAGGAGGTCATCGCCCTGCACGCCGCGGAGTTTTCCGATATTGAACTCGGCCATCTCTATGTCGATAACGCCGCCATGCAGATCGTGCGGGAGCCGTCACAGTTCGATGTGATGGTGACCGGCAATATCTTCGGCGACATTCTCTCCGATTGCGCGGCGATGGCGTCGGGTTCGCTCGGCATGCTTCCGTCGGCCTCGCTGGGTCCGGTCGACCGGTCCGGCCGTCGAAAGGCGCTTTACGAACCGGTCCATGGCAGCGCGCCTGACATCGCGGGTAAGGGCATCGCCAATCCGCTTGGCTCCATTCTCAGCGTCGCCATGATGCTGCGCATGACGCTCAACCGGCCCGACGATGCGAACTTGCTCGAAAAGGCGGTGGATACCGCCTTGGCAGCCGGCGCGCGAACAGCCGATATTGCCGAACCGGGCGCAGCAAAGCTTTCGACCCAGGAAATGGGCGATGCGGTGCTGAACGCCCTGGAACAAGCCGTCAGCAAGGAGAGGGAGCACGCGTGATGACAAGACATTTCACAAGACGTTCGGCACTGACGATTATCGCCTGCAGTGGCGTCTCGCTTTCGGCGGGCCGGGCATGGGCCGAAGACAAGACCGGTCGCGTGATCTATCCGGTGGCGGTGCCCGTCTATCAGACGCAGTTCGTGGCTGACAGAATCGGATACTTCAAGGAAGCGGGCCTCGATTGCAAACTGATCCAGGGCGGTAGCGGCGTCAAGACGCGCGAGATCATCGCCTCGTCGCAAGGAGACATCGGTATCGGCGACATCACCCACCCGATGCAGCTGAGCAATCACGGCCGCAATGGGCGGGTCCTGATGCCGGTCGATACGCGAAGCAGTTCGGTGATGTTCATCATCCGGAAGGATCTCAAGGACCAGGGCATCACGACGCTGGAGGCGTTGACGGCCTGGAAAAGGCCAGATGGCCGAAAGCCGATCGTGTCGGTGTCGTCGCTGGGAGGCACCAACCACGTCTGGGCTTCGTATTATATGGAAACGATGGGGCTCGACGAGAAGGTCACATGGATCGGAACCGGCAACGTCGACACCATGCTGGGGTCGCTGAAGACCAAGCAGGTCGATGTGCTGGTGAGCTCGCTGTCGTTGCTGAATGAATCGGTAGAGCAGGGCTGGGGAGCGCTGTTGTTCGATGGCACGGACGAAACGATCTGGAACAAGTATATTGGCGGCAAAGTCCCGGTGACGGCGCATTTCACCCTGCAGTCGACGATCGACAAGGACCCGCCCAAGATGCAGGCCTTCGTCACGGCCTTGTGGCGCGCCACCCAGTGGATCAAGGCGCATTCGCCTGACGAAATCTATGAGACGATCGAGCCTTATGTCGGCAGCACGTCGCGAAGCGCCAACATCCTCGAAATCACGGCGCTGCAAAAAGTCACCGACTATGAAGCCACCATCGATGCGGCAGGCTTCGCGCGTGGCGAAAAGGTCTGGTTCCGGGAAATGACCGGTATCAAGCCGCTCACTATCGCCGAGGTCGTCAGCCCCACCTTCATCGAAGCGGCGCGAAAGGCGTATCCGGGTTGAAAGCACAGGGCATGTCTGCGACACCGCTGCCCCGGTTGCCGGATGTGCAGCGGATCGACGTCACGGGATTGAGCAAATCGTTCCAGCTGGCGGGGACGGCCATCGAGGCGGTGCGCGATATCTCCTTCCGCGTCCGCCGCGGGGAGTTCGTCGCCTTGCTGGGGCCGTCTGGCTCCGGCAAGAGCACCATCCTCAACATGATCGCGACATTGGTGAAGCCGAGCAGCGGCCAGATCCTGATCGATGGCACGGCGGTCATTGCCGGCAAAGCGACGCCAAATGTTGGTTATGTCTTCCAGCGCGACACTCTGTTTCCCTGGCGAACGGTGGCCGACAACATCGGTTACGGTCTGCAACTGGCAGGCGTTCCGGATGCGGAGCGGAAGGAGCGCATTGCGGCCTGCGTGGCGCAGGCAGGCCTCCAGGGCTTCGATCAGGCTTACCCATCGGCGCTGTCGGGCGGAATGCGCCAGCGCGCCGCCCTGATGCGAACGCTGGTCGTCGAACCGCAGATTCTGCTGATGGACGAGCCGTTCGGCGCGCTCGATACCCACACCAAGATCGATATGCACGACGTTCTGCTCCGAATCTGGGAACGCGAGCAGCAAACGGTCTTGTTCGTGACGCATGACCTCGGTGAGGCATTGACACTGGCGGATCGCATCATCCTGTTTTCCGCGCGTCCCGGCCGCATCAAGGATATGTTCGACGTGGACTTTGCGCGGCCGCGCGATGCAGTGAAGGTGCGCGAGACGCCGCGCTACGCCGAACTGTTCCAGCATATCTGGCACTCGCTCGGGGAAGAGTTCGTCAAAGGGCGCACCCCATGAGGACGCGCCGCCCGGTCAGTACATTGGTTTGGCAGGCGCTGATTTGCATCGCCGTGCTTTCGATCTGGCAATGGGGATATGATCTGAATGCCAGCGTTCCCTGGCTGGTGCCCGATTTGCTCGATCCGTATTTCGTGTCGAAACCGTCAGAGATATTCCAGCAATTTCTCATTCTCAGCTGCCTCAAGTCCAAGCTGGGCGTGTTCAATGGCTGGTTCAATGGCGACTTTGCCAAATGCATGGCTCGCGCCGACAACAATCTCTGGGTCGCAACCGCCGTCACGTTGAAAAATACCTTCTTCGGTTTCGTGACCGGTGTGTCCAGCGGCTTTGCGGCCGGGCTGATTCTCGGACGTTCGGATCGGCTCAGCGCTATCTTCCAGCCCTTCATCACCGCCGTGAACTCGATTCCCAGGATCGCGCTGGCGCCGATCATCGTGCTGGCGTTCGGAATCGGCGACATCTCGAAAGTCGTCACCTCGTGGATCGTGGTCGTGTTCCTGGTGTTCTTCAATACATTCGAGGGCGCGCGTTCGATCGACGAGGGCTTCGTCAACGTCGCGCGGCTGCTTGGCGCCAGCGAATGGCAGATCACCCGCACGGTCGTAATCCCCTCGACGATGGCCTGGGTGTTTGCCTCGCTTTCCCCGGCGATCTCCTTTGCGCTGATCGGCGTCATCGTCGGCGAATTCATCGGTGCGGAGCGGGGAATTGGACGCTTGATCATCGAGTCGGAGGCGCGCGGGGAGGCGTCCGGAATGATGGTCGCGGTGATCGTGCTGATGCTGGTGGGCGTGGCGCTCTCGGCCATGATCTGGCGATTGCAGGGCTATCTGCTGCGCTGGCAGCAGCATAATATGGTGGAGTAGGCGGAAGCCGCAGATCAGGTAATCAGAGGGTCTCCCGATGAGCATAACAGTCTACGGCTTCTGGCGGTCGATTGCTTCATTTCGTGTGAGGGTTGCGCTTCGGCTCAAAGGACTGCCGTTCGAGGAAATTCCGATCGACATTCTTTCCGGCGAACAATTCAAGCCGGGTTATGAAGCTGTCAATGCCGAGCGCGTAGTGCCGACGTTTATTCACGACGGCTATTCCGTATTCCAGTCGCTGGCGATTATCGAATATCTAGACGATATCCAGCCTAAGCCGCGGCTGATACCGGAGGACGCAAAGGAGCGCGCCTATGCGCGCTCGCTTGCGCTGATGACGATCGCCGATGCTCATCCTCTGGTGGTGCCGCGCGTCCGCAATCATCTCGCCAAAACATTTGGCGCCGATGCCAAGGCGATCGAGGACTGGGGCAAGCATTGGACGACCGAGGGGCTTGCGACCTACGAGCGGCTACTCGCGCGGCGTGCGCCGGCGCCTTTTGCCCTGGGTGCCGAGCCGGGCCTGGCAGATATCTGCATTGCCGGCCAGGTCGTGGGTGCGCATTTTCTCAAACTAGAACTGAGCGCTTTTCCAGTGGTATCTCGTTTAGCCGACCGCTGCTTTGCGATGCCGGCTTTCGCGACATCTCATCCGTTCGAGCAACCGGGGTTCAAGTCGGCAGGCGCGCATTGACCGCGCCTGCGCTTCAGACATCAAGGCCGAGCACTCTCGCGGCATTGCCGCCTGCTATCTGGGCCAGCGTTGCCTCGTCCATCCCATGCACCCCCGCAATATGTCCGATTGGATTGTATTCGGCCATGTCGAACGGGTAGTCGGTGCCCATCACGATGCGGTCGGGGCCGAACACGTCGATCAGATAGGCCAGTTGGTGATAGCTGAAAACCACGGTGTCGAGATAGACCTGCCGCAAATAGGTCGTCGGCGGCAACGGCAGCTCGCCATGCGAATCCTGCCGCGCGCCCCAGGCGTGATCGATGCGGCCGGAATAACCGGGGAGATAGCCGCCACCGTGCACGGCCATCAACTTCAGATCGGGAAAACGTGCCAGCGTTCCCGAAAAGATCAGGTTGTGAAGCGCGAGCGTCGTATCGAGCGGATTGCCGAGCACATTGTTGAAATAGAAATGGGTCAAACGCTCGCCATGGGTGAATCCGTTGGGATGCATCATGATGAATGCCCCGAGCTGCTCGGCCTTGGCAAAGAACGGCCGGAATTTCGGATCGGATAATTCCTGGCCATCGACGTTGGTCAGGATCTCGACGCCCTTCAATTTCAGTTCGCGCATGATGTAGTCGAGTTCGCGGACCGCGATCGCCGGCTCCTGCAATGTGACGACGCCGAGCCCGACAAAGCGGTCGGGCTTGCGCGAGCAATATTCCGCCACGCCATCATTGGCGAGGCGATGGGCGGCTTCGGCGATTTTGGGGTCGATCGAATAGTAACACTGGTTCGGCGCCGGCGCCACGACCTGAATGTCGATGCCCATCTTGTCCAGGTCGAACAGACGGCGGTCGATCGTGGTCATGACTTCGCTGATATCCTTCTCCTGCTGCGCATTGATTTCTTTGGTCGCAGCATCCGCAAAATGTGCGAGCGGGATTCGGCTGATATCGACATGCGGCTGCGCCAGCTTGGCGGCCTGGGGAACCACGATGTGGGCATGAATATCGATCGTGGCCGACGATGGCCGCCGGGCGAGGCCGTCGGCGTCGTGGATACGTGCGGCGGTGCGGCCATAGCGGTTCTTGCGATCGATCATTGAATGACTCTGCTGTTGAGTTGATTGTTCGGGGCGTGACGACAGCGTCGAGCTGACTACGAGTTGGCGGCAGGCATCGAGCGTTGGGTCCAGCGGGTCGACATCGCGGTTGCATCGGCATCGCCAAGGCCTGCCGCTTCGGCTTCCTCGTAGCAGGCAAGCGCGCTTGCGGTGACGGGAAGCTCGGCATGAATTGTCGCGCCGAATTGAACCGCGGTGGCCAGGTCCTTTTTTGCTGCGTTGAGGCCGAACGCGGTTTCGCCGAGCGGCGCTCCGCCCAATACCTTGGCGATCACAGCACCGCGTCCTTTCATGGCGGTCGGCGTGCCGGCGGTGTCAGACAAAATGTCGATCAGACGATCGGCGGGAAGATTGAGCGGCTTGCAGATGGTTAAAGCCTCGCCAAGCGCCTGCCAGTACACCAGCAGCGGCAGATTGACCGCAAGTTTCATCATCGAGCCCGAACCGAGCTTCCCGACATGTTCGATGCGCCGGCACATTTGCTCGAGAATCGGCATCGCCCTGGTGACATCTGCCTTTGTACCCCCGACAAGGCCGAACAACTTGCCTTCTTTCGCCGGACCGGTGCTTCCGCCCACCGGACATTCGACAAACGCGGCACCTTGCTGCAACACTGCTGCGCCGATTGTTTGCATCGTGTCCGGGCGCACCGTGCTCATATCGATCACGAACTTGCCGGTGAGTTTGGATTGCAGAATGCCGTTCGGCCCGCGGTAAACGGCCTCCATTGCCGCGTCATTCAGCAACATCACGATGACGACGTCGCAACCCTCCACCAGCTCTGCGGGCGACGCGAACAGCTTCGCACCCGCATCGATCAGGAGTTTTGTCTTCGCTGAATTGCGATTCCAGACACCGACTTCGTGTCCGACCGACATCAATCGCTGCGCGATCGCCGATCCCATTCGTCCAGTTCCGCATACGCCGATTTTCATTGTTTGACCTCAATTTGTGTGGGTGGATTGTTGGCCTAATGAGCGTGAAAAACGCCGAGATTTTGCGCAATCAGCTCCTCATTATTCAGAATGTCGCTGACATTGCCGGCGAACACGCAGCGTCCGGTGTTGAGAATAACCGCATGATCCGCAACGTCGAGCGCCAACTGGCGATTTTGTTCGACGAGAACGATGGATTGTCCTTCCTCCTTCAGGCGCCTGATGGTGCGCCCGACCTCCGCGACGATCAGAGGCGCAAGACCTTCCGACGGTTCGTCGAGCAGAAGCACCCGCGGATTGCCCATCAGCGCGCGCCCGATTGCGAGCATCTGCTGCTCGCCGCCGGAGAGCGTGCCGGCAAATTGCGCGTGGCGCTCGCGCAGCCGCGGAAACATGGTGTAGATCCGCTCGACATTCCATGGCTTGCCGGTGGTGCTCTCGCGCTGCTGCGCCACCACCAGGTTTTCGCGAACCGTGAGAGACGGAAAGATGCGGCGTCCCTGCGGTACGAGACCGATCCCGAGGTGCGAGATCCGTTCGGGGCTGAGCCCTTCGATCGACTCTCCAAATAGCCGGATTTCGCCGGCCCGGGGTTTCAGAAAACCGATGATCGTCGAGATGCAGGTGGTCTTTCCCGCACCATTGCGCCCCAGCAGCGCAAGCACGCCGCCCGGCTGCAACGAGAAGCTTATGCCGTGCAGTATATGGCTGTCGCCATAAAATGTATGCACATCTGTCAAACTGAGTGCGTCAGACGCCAAGATACACCTCACGCGTTCGCTCGTCTGCGATCACGGCATCGCGGTCGCCATCGACGATAACGCGGCCGTAGTTTAGCAGCGTCACGGTCTCGGCAAGGTCAAGGGCGGTATCCATGTCGTGCTCGATCATGATTACGGTGGTCGCGCGCGGAATCGACGCGATCAGCGACTTCACGGTGGATCGCTCGGTGTTTGAAAGACCCGCCAGTGGTTCGTCCAGCAGCAGCACGCGCGGCTTTTGCGCAAGCGCCATTGCGAGCTCAACGCGCCGTTTTTCGCCATAGGCAATATCGGACACCGGATGTGCCGCCAGATGCAAAAGTCCGACCGCATCGAGGATCCGACGGGCCTCGGTTGTGAGGTCGCCGTAAAATGACAACGGCCGCCACATCTGCCAGCGCGAAGGCCGCAAACCGAGCAGGCCGAGCGTGATATTGTGTTCGAGTGTATCGCCCGAAAACAGCGTAATGATCTGGTAGGTCCGCGACAGTCCGAAATGCGCGCGCTTGTAGGGCGCGAATTGCGTAACGTCCGTGCCGAACAACTTGATCTGGCCCGAATTCGGCCGCAGGTCACCGCTGATCTGGTTGAACAGGGTTGTCTTGCCGGCGCCATTCGGACCGATGATCAGGCGGCGTTCACCCGGCCGCATCGCCAGAGATACGTTTTGCGTTACCGAAAGCCCCCCGAACGCCTTGTTCAGGTTGATTATCTCTAGCGCATGGTCGGATATCAGCGGGGTCATCGCGATCCCCTGCGTAATCCCGTCGCCAGCTTGCCCAGGCCGGGAACGATTCCAGTCGGCATCACCAGAACGATGAACAGGAACACCAGACCCAGCAGCATGTTCCATCGTTCGATATAGGCCGAGGCGTAATTCTTCAATAGCAGCACAAGCGCCGCACCGACGACCGGACCGCCAAGCGTTCCCGAGCCCCCGGCAATAACGCCGAGCAATGCTTCCGCCGAACTCGTGGTGGAGAGCGAGGTCGGGTGGATATATTTATTGTAATAGACGTAAAGCAATCCGGATATGCCGCCCCAGAACCCGGCATAGATGAAGGTGATCCATCGGATCATCCAGGGATTGAAGCCGAGAGCGGCCATCCGGCGCGGCTGATCGCGTACCCCTTTCAATGACGATCCGAATGACGATGACACGAAGATTGCCATCATCAGATACGCAAACGACGCCACGATCAGCGCGAACCAGTAAAACGATGCGGCGCTGTCGAGCGAGATGCCAAACGGCATAGGCCTGGTCAGGCCGGCTATGCCATTGTCGCCATTGGTCACATTGGACATGCGATAGGCGAGCCCCCACAGCACTTGCGATAAGGCCAGCGTGATCATGAGAAAGCCGAGGCCGGAGGCACGAAGCGCGATGACGCCGAAGAAAGCCGCCATCGCGGTGGTGCCGGCGATCGAGATGATTGCGGCCGACCCATGTCCCAATCCGTATCGGCTTGCCATTAGCGCGGAAATATAGGCGGCGACGCCGAGATACGACGCGTGTCCAAGCGAGGTCATCCCGCCGTAGCCGACCAGCAGATTGAGGCTGAGCGCGAAGATCGCTGCGATCAGGATCTGGCTGGCGAGGTTGATATAAAAATCGCCCGCGAAGAACGGCAGCAGGAGAAACAGGGTAGCAAGCAGGGCTGCGGCAATCCATTTCATGCGCCGACGCGCCCAAACAAGCCCTGAGGCCGGAACGCAATGACGAAGATCATCGGCAGGAACAGAATGATGTAGGCCAGCTCCGGAAACAGCGCGGTGCCGAATGTATAGATAAACCCGATGATGAAGCTGCCGATAAACGCACCCAGCAGGCTTCCAATGCCTCCCAAAATGACGACGATCAGCGCCAGCGGCAGCATGTCGCCATCCAGCCCCGGATAAGCCGACAAGATCGGCCCGCCCAGCACGCCGCCGGCGCCGGCGATTCCGGCGCCAAGGCAAAACACCACTGTAAACAAATTGGAGACGGGGATTCCTACCGCGCGCGCCATCTGTCTGTCGTCGACGCCGGCGCGGATCATCGCACCCAGGCGCGTCCGTTCCATCAGGAAATACAGCACGATCGCGGCGCCGATGGCGCATCCCACCAGCACCAGCCGATAGGTTGGAAACACGAAACCAAGGACCCGCGTCGGCGACTGCAGGTTTTGCGGCGTCGGAACCGGTATCGAATCGCCTCCCCACAACATCAGGCACGCATCGGAAATAATGAACGACATGCCGAGGGTGACCAGGACCTGTCCCAGCGGATTGGTCTTGAGCCGGGTCAGCACCAATCGCTCGAAAAGGCCGCCGATTGCTGCGACAGCAATTCCGGCGCCGAGCGCCGTCACCCAGATATTCAGGCCGTCCCAGGAGCGCAGCGCCGTCGCCCCAAAATACGTGCCGAGCATGAAGAAGGCGCCGTGCGTCAGGTTCGCCAGTCTCATTAGGCCGAAGATCAGCGAGAATCCGGACGAGAGCAGAAACAACAGACCACCAAGCGACAGGCTGTTAAGACCCTGGATGATCCAAAACTGCATCGTCTGCCGATCTCATCCGGAAAGTTGCGCGATTGTCGGCCCGCAACGGAAGCAGAATTACTGCTCCAGGTTCTTCGCCGGCGGATAGTCGCGCGAATAGACCGGATTCTTCAGGAACGCGGTCTTGTCATAGGTCCAGAACTGGCTGACATTCGGATAAGTCTTGATGACGGAATTGACCAGCCGTCCGTCGCTTCTTGTCACCTTGCGGATATAGACGTCGCCGGTTGCATTGCCGAATTCGTCGATTTTGATGGGACCGCGCACCGTGTCGACGTTGCCGCCGCGGATCGCCGCCATCAGCGCTTTCTTGTCTTCCACGTTTCCCTTTGTGGTCTTTAACGCAGCTTCCAGGACTTCGGCCGTGACGTAAACACCACCGGCGTAATAGCCCGGATCGTATTTGAACTGCTTGCGGAACGCCGGCGCGAACACCTTGTTGAGCGGGTTGTCCAGTTCCGCGGAATACCAGCTGGTGGTTAGAATCCCCAGTGCCTCATCGCCCATATTGCGAAGCACGGATTCATCGAGCGCCGTCATGCCGCCGATGACAGCCATCTTGTCTTTCAGGCCGTATTCGATGAATTGACGAAGGAACCGGAATCCGTTTGAGCCGGCGGTGCCGAGAAAAATAGCGTCCGCGCTCTTCACCTGGGCGACGTAGCTGCCGTAATCCGGCGTCGCCAAAGGCGTGAAGATTTTTTGAATAATCTTGCCGCCATTGTCCTCGAACGCGCGCTGGAAGCCGGCGCACATTTCATGCCCGTAGGCAAAGTCGTCGGCGATGGTGACGATCTTCTTGTATTTCAATTCCTTGGCGGAATATTCGGCAAGCGGGTAGGCGCATTGCGCCGATGTCGAGGTCAGGCGGACAAACCATGGGCTCGGGTGCCGCTGGGTCATGTCCTCCGCCGCTGCGACGCCGAGCGTCGGTATTTCCTTCTCGGTGAGGTAGTCGGCGATCGCAAGCGCCTCGAAGGCGGCGAGCGGGCCAATGATGCAATGGATATTGTTCTTTTCGACCAGTTCCTGAGCTTTGGTGCGCGCGGTTGCCGGAACGCCGGCCGTGTCCGCGACGATCAACTCGACCTTGCGGCCCGCAAGCGTGTTGTCGCGTTCCTTCAGAAACATCGTCATCGCTAGTTCCATGTCGATGCCGCCCGAAGCCAGCGGTCCGGTCTTGGCTGCCATCAGACCGACGCGGATCGGTCCACTATTCTGGGCAAAGACGAGATTGGGGGCTGCCATGCTGGCGATACCTGCGCCGGCAACGCCTGAGACAAATTGTCGTCGCGATATCGTCATTCGATCCTCCCCCGAACTCTACAATGAATATCAGGCGTTACCTTTTTTTGATTGAGCGATTTATCGGACGGAAGTCATAAATGATCAAGTGATAACCACGCCATCAACCGGGCGTGCCGGATATTTCGGCAGAACCGCACGGTCGGATAGCCTGAAAGTCGCGGCTACCTTTGATGCAGTGCGGTATTGCGAGCGCGCATTTGTCTGGTTATCAACTGGCGGTTTGGTGGTTGCTCCGAACCCCGGATCCGAGGCCGCTATTCCCGCTTCCGAGCGCCGGATTTGGGGGCGGTGATGATGGTCTTTTTCAACACTTCGAACACCGCCGCCGTATCCTGGTCGCCAAGTCCCATCGCTATCGCCTCGGCGTAGACGGGCTGCGTCAGCGTAAACAGAGGGGTTGCGCAGCCAACATCATCGGCAAACTCGGCAATGATCGCCATGTCCTTTTTCCAGGTCGAGACTTTCATGGTCGCAGGCTCATAAACGCCTTCGACCATCATCGGCGCTCGCATCTGGAACATCCTCGAGCCGCCGGCGCCCGGGCCGATCATGTCGACCACCATTTTCGGATCGAGCCCGGCGCGCTCCGCCAGGATCATTGCCTCGGCCGCGGCGACGTTATGAATCGCTACCAGATGATTGGCGATGAATTTCATCCGGCTGCCATTGCCGAACCTTCCGAGATCGGCGCTCTGCTTGGCGAAGTCGGCGACCAGGTTCATGCATTGCGCAATGGCGTTACTGTCACCGCTGGCATAGACCACAAGATCTCGGTTCTTGGCCTGCGCGCCGGTCCCGCTGAGGGGACAGTCCAGCGCGATGTGACCGGCTTTCTTCAGGATGGCTTCGAAGCGAAGTTTGTCGGCGATGGCGAGCGTGCTGAGCTCGACGACAATTCGCCGAGACTGGCCGGAATCGGCGATTGTCTGCGCGACATCCTCGGCCGCAGCCGGGCCGGGAAGGCTGGTCATGATGATGGGCGCGTCGCGGGCGACCTGACCGACGTCACCGGCGATTGTGACGTTGGCCAGCGCAAGCTCGGCACGTCGCGCGGCGTCGGTATCGAAGCCGATCACCCGCCATCCGCGATCGACCAGGTTGCGGGCGATCGCGCCGCCCATGATGCCAAGCCCGACGATTCCAACTGTCCTGTCCATGAAGGTTGTTATCCCAGCTGTCGAATTCGATTGACGGGCAACGCGCGCCGCGCCTTAATTAGTGATCAGGCGATAAACAATCATCAAGTAGCTTCGACCGGTCAAGCAGCTTTCGTCGCGATGTGGCAAATGAAGAGGAGTTGGCTGCTTCCCTGTATCTCGGTCGGCCACATCTCAAGACCGCGCGACGGGCGAGACAGCGAGGAATGGTAAAATGGCAGGTGATGGTCGGAAACCAAACGCAGGCCTGCCCTCGGGGCCGGATGCGGACGACCGCGCCCATACGGCCATGATTGCCCGCGCCAAAGCGCTCATTCCACAACTGCGCGATCGCGCTTCCCGAACTGAGGAGTTGCGGCGTCTGCCGCCGGAGACCGAACGCGATCTGCATGACGCTGGTTTGTTCAGGATCGTGCAGCCGAAGAGAGTAGGTGGTTCGGAATTCGACTATGTCGCGCTGGTCGATTGCGCCGATGTGATCGGGCAGGCCGACGCGTCGGTGGCCTGGAATTTTGCCAATCTCGCAAGCCACCACTGGATGCTGGGCATGTTCGACAAGCGCGCTCAGGATCTGGTTTGGAACAAGGACGTCAATGCTCTGATTGCATCCTCCTTCATATTTTCGTCCGGTCGCGCCAGGAAAGTCGACGGCGGATATGTGCTGCATGGCAGCTGGCCATTCTCGTCGGGGGTGGATTCCAGCGAATGGAATATGCTTGCCAGCGTTGTTTCGTCCGACGATGAAGCTGACGGGATCGAATACCGGATCTTTCTGCTCAACAAAAGCGATTACAAAATTCTCGATACCTGGAACGCAACCGGACTGAGGGGGACGGGATCGAACGACGTCGAAGTCAAGGATGCGTTTGTTGCCGAGCCGATGACGCTTGCGGTGAGCGATCTCGACGGTGGCTCGACGCCCGGAAGCGCCGTCAACCCGAATGCACTTTATGCGCTGCCGGTATTCTCGCTGTTTCCTTATGTACTTTCCGGCGTTGCCCTGGGAAACGCGCAGGCCTGCCTGGACGATTATGTCGATATCGCGCGGCATCGCGCATCGACCTACAATCGCGCCAAAATCGGCGACCTTCAGAGCACACAGATCAAGATTGCCGAAGCTTCCGCTAAGATCGACGCGGCCCGCCTGATCATGCGCTCGAAATGCATCGAGGCAATGGCCGACGCAAGGCGCGGCCATGTTCCCGATATAGCCGCCAAGACCAAATCGCGCCGCGACGGGGCTTATTCCGTCAATCTCTGCACGGAAGCTGTGTCGCTGCTGTTTTCCGCGAGCGGCGCGCGGGGATTGTTCACGACAGGAGCATTGCAGCGGCAGTTTCGCGATGCCCATGCAATCAATTCGCACATCGCGTTCAATTTCGATGCGGCTGGCACCAACTACGGACGTGTTGCGCTTGGCCTGCCATCCGAAAACCTGACGCTTTGAGGCCGGCGGATGACCGACGCGCCAGAGCATCCGACCGATCCCGATCCGGCCAACGAACTGGCCAGCGATAATTCGCTGATTGACCCGCGGGATTTCCGTAACGCGCTGGGCACTTACGCGACGGGCGTCACCATCATCACGGCCGCCGCGGCTGACGGCAAACCCTATGGGCTGACCTGCAATTCGTTCGCGTCGGTGTCGCTGAACCCACCGCTTGTGCTCTGGAGTTTGGGGATGTTTTCTCAAGGGTTGAGCATCTTCCAGAACGCCAGTCATTTTGCGGTCAACGTCCTTGGCGCATCGCAGCAGGCGCTCGCGACCAAATTCGCGAAATCTTCGGAAGACAAGTTCGCCGGGGTCGAATGGACGCCGGGCCTTGGCAACACGCCGCTTCTTGCGGACAGCGTTGCGAATTTTCAATGCCGGGCCGCCAATCGCTATTATGGCGGCGACCATGTCATCTTCCTGGGTGCGGTCGAGGCCTATTCGTACAACCGGCAGGAGCCGCTGCTGTTCGCGCGCGGCGGTTACGGCAGATTTCTCGGGGCTGGCGACATCGCAGCGACCCCTAAGTCATGAAGAAGAAAGCATCGCCCAAGCGTGCTCGCGCGAAGCAGAAGCGGTTGTCCCCGGGCGATCGCCGCAAGGAATTCGTTGCCAAGGCGACGGAATTCTTCTCGGAGGAGGGATTTGGCGGCGGGACGCGCGATCTGGCGCGCCGGCTCGGCGTCACCCAGCCGCTGCTGTATCGCTACTTTCCAAGCAAGGACGACTTGATCAAGGAGGTCTATCGCACGGTCTATCTCGAGCCGCTCGATACCGGCTGGGAGAAGCACCTCACTGATCGCTCCCGACCGATCCGCGATCGGCTGCAGGAATTCTACAACGCGTATACGAAGGTCATCTTTACCCGCAAATGGCTTCGCATCTATCTCTACTCGGGCTTGAAGGGGCTCGACATCAACCGCTGGTACGTCGGCGTGGTGCGGGACAAGATTCTGACGCGCATCATCCGGGAATGCCGCCATGAAGCGGGGCTTCCGGTGCAAAGTAAACCGACCGCGTCGGAGCTTGAGCTGGCATGGGTGTTTCACAGCGGAATCTTTTATTACGGGGTTCGCAAGTACATCTACGAATCTCCCGTGCTCGAGGACAAGGAACAGATGATCAGCGATGCGCTCGATGCCTTTCTGGCCGGCTTCGAACGGGTTTTTGGATCCGCCGTCGCCACGCAGCGTGCGCCGGTGAAGGCGGTTGGATGAACCGTCTTTAGCTAGATGATCTCGATTGTTCCGCTTTCTACCGATCGCTGGATCGCCTCGAAGCTTCGGACGTTTGCCAGCATCTTGTCTGGTGCGACCGGGCAGGGCGCTTGGCCAAGCGCGGCGCGGCCAAAGGCTTCAAGGTTGTCGCGCACCGTCGGATGCGGCGCATGGAAGGCGGTCACGGGCGTTTGGTCCCGCTGCACGCTGGTCATGTCCCATCCCGTCGAATTCTCCGGATGGCTGCGGGCGCGAATCTCCATACAGCCTTTCGAGCCGAGCAGCGCAAATTGTCCCATGAACGGCGCCGCCAACACGGCGCCCAGCATCGCGGTGGCGCCGCTCGCAAAGCCGAACATCATCGACAGCGTATCGCCGTTCTCGAAATCGCTGCCCAATTGTGCGAGCCGCGCCCAAACGCTGGTCGGTCGACCGAGCAGCGCGATCGAAAGATCGACCATATGAATGCCGGTGGCCGAAAGCGGCCCGACCGGATTTTTCGCATTCGACAATCGCCAGTTGTCGCGCGGCAGATTCGGGAATTTGTCCTGGCTGGAATCGCCTTCCAGCGGTCCGGATTATAATTTCGACATTTCGGTTCGGTACCAGTCGCCGATCTCGCTCGCGGTCATCAGCGCGACGCCGTCATGGCCGATGACATAGTCGAGCAACGCTTCCAGATATTTGATGCGGTGCGGGACCCCCGTAATGTACGGATGAATTGAGATCGCCATGATCCGCGCATTGGTTGCGCCCTCGAGATACAGCCGGTCGAACTGATCGGTACAGCGCTTCAGAAATTGCTCGGAAGTAAGGTGCTGCAGCGCGTGGATGACAATGTCGTTGGTCTCCACCGAGTACGGAATCGTGGTGATGGTGCCGTGAGGTGTCGCGATATCCTGCGGAAGATCGTCGATCACCCAGTCCGCCACGTATTCGATGCCGTTGAGGCGCAGGAGATCGAGGGTTTCGTCGGTCTCGGTGAGGCCCGGGCTTTCCCACGATCTTGGCGACCTGCCCGTGAATTCTGCGATGGTTTCGACGGCCCGTTTGATCGCATCGGCCTGGTCGTCCAGCCTGTGCATCGGGCCCTGAACGAATCCGTGGCCCATGAATTCAAAGCCGGCATCGAGTGCGGCCGATGCGACGCGGGGGTAGGAACTGCATACGTTTGCGTTCAACGCCAGGGTCACCGGCATGTTGCGGTCCGTCAGCGCCTTGAACTGCCGCCAGAAACCGGCGCGCATTCCGTATTCGTGCCAGGACCAGTTGGGCACATCCGGCAACAGCGGCTGTCCCATCGGCGGGCTCAGCACGGTTCGCGGCATCGCGTTTTCGATCCGCCATTCCTCGACGTTGAGGATGACCCATATCGCGAGCTTCTTGCCCGCCGGCAGCCTGAGTTTCGGCCGGTCGACTTGCGCCTGATAGGGAATGCGGTCGGTAAGGGCCACGGCGAGCCTTCTTGATTGGCCGCGAACTATTCCGCGGCGTTGGACTGTTTCGAAGGGCCTGCGTTAACGCGCGGCATGACCTTTTCAGCCATCAGAATCATGGACTGGCGTCCAAGCTCGGGATCCTTCCAGTCCTTGCCGGCATACAATAGCGTGCCGAACTTGCCGACCTCGTCCTGGAAGGCCAGCAACTGATCCGCGACGCTCTCCGGCGTTCCATAGATGATCAGCTTGTCGCAGATCATTTCCAGCGTGACTTCATCGTCAGGTTGGTCGCGGCGCGTTTTGAACAGCTCGATGCGGCCGTTCTTTTTCAGTTTGGTGAACAACGAGCGATAATAGTAGACGTAAGGCCCGTCCGGGTCGGTCGCGTAGGCTTTTGCGGTCGCCGCGTCCTTGGCGACAAACAGGCTTTTTGCGACGCGCCAGTTGGCAGGCTCGGCAGCGCGACCGCCGCGCTCGCAGCCCTCGGCATATTTCGGCCAGTGGCTTTTCACCCAGGCCGGCATCAGGAAATTGGCTGAAATCGGATCCCAGCCGCGCGCGGCAGCCTCGGTGACGCCCTTTGAAAACGGCGCGACGGCGGTGACGACGATCGGCGGATGCGGCCGCTGCAGCGGCCGCGCAATGTATCCCTGGCCGATGTCCTTGATCAGGGTTTTTTGCGTCGAGATGTTCCAGTATTTTCCCTCGAAATTGTAAGGTGGCTCGCTGGCCCAGATATCCAGGACCTGATTGATTGATTCGAGGAACATGGCATTTCGGTCAGCATCGAGATTGCCGAACAACTCCGCGTCCGACAGAAGTCCGCCGGGGCTGATTCCGAAAATCAGACGCCCGTCGAGCATGTGATCGAGCATCGCCATGCTGGCGGCGACAGTGGCCGGATGGGTGTTCGGCATATTGATCGTGCCGGTGCCGAGCCTGATCTGCTTGGTAGCGGCTGCGATCCACGCGAGGAACGCGATGCAGGAGGTGATGTTCTCGGCCTTGTCCGTGACGTGCTCGCCAACATAGGCTTCGGTAAACCCCAGTTCGTCGGCCAGCAGGAAAGCTTCGCGGTCTTCCCGGAGGGACAGCCGCCAATCCTTGTCGAGAGGGTGGATCGGCATCGTAAAGAAACCCAGATTCATTGCCTGCTCCTCCCTGGGGCCGATTTGGTGAGAGCCAAACCGTGCGTCGTTCACCAAGATATCACAAGTCCAAAAGTCGAATCTGCCGAAATAATCGTTCGATAAACAAACTTGACCTTTGATGGTCGCCGCCGTCTAATCTTAAAAAATACGCCAAAATCCGGCCGGGGAAGGTCACGCCAATGAAAGCCTCGGCTTTCAGCTATGCACGCGCAACCAGCGTTGTGAACGCGTTGGAATTGCTGGTCGCGCACGGGGACAAGGCGAAGGTGCTTTCGGGCGGCCAGAGCCTGATGCCCGCGATGAATCTGCGTCTGATCTCTCCGGAGCTCATCATCGATATCGGCGAGATCGCCGAACTGCGGGGAATCGCTGTGAAGGGCGATGTCCTTACCATCGGCGCGCTGACGCGCCATGTCGATCTCTTAAGATCGCCCGAAATCGCCGCGCACGCACCGTTGCTGGCGGAAGCGGTTTCCCATATCGCGCACCCTGCGGTCCGCAACAGGGGCACAATCGGTGGCAGCCTTGCCCATGCCGACCCCGCGTCCGAGCTGCCGGCCTCCATGGTTGCGCTGAATGCCACCATCATCGTTCGCGGTCAGAGCGGCGAGCGGCGGATGGCGGCCGAGGATTTTTTCAAGGGGATTTATGAGACGGCGCTGTCGGCGCAGGAATTATTGATATCAGTCGAACTGCCGGTCGCCCAAAAAAATTCCGCGCATTTCTTCTACGAATTCGCACGGCGGCACGGCGACTACGCCATCGCCGGCCTGGTGGCGCAGGCGATCGTGCAAGGCGATGTCTTCACCGATCTTCGCATGGCATTTTTTGCCGTCGGCGACCGGCCAGTATTGGCCAAGGCCGCGAAGAGGCTGGTCAACGTCGCGGTCACGCCTGCGGTTTTGTCTGGAGCATCGATGGCGCTGGGCGAAGAGCTCGATCCCCATGAGGACCAGCAGGCGTCGGCCTCCATGCGCCGGCATCTTGCGAAGGTGCTGCTGGTGCGCTGCACCAGCGCGCTTCTTGGTCGCCCCGATCTCAACTCCGGGGGGCGTGCGTGACCGCCCACACGCAGATATCGCTCGATGTGAACGGTGAGCGCGTCGATGCAGATGTTCTGCCGCGCCTCAATCTGGCGGACTTCCTGCGGGAACATCTGCAGCTGACCGGGACTCATGTTGGTTGCGAGCATGGGGTTTGCGGCGCGTGTACCGTGCGCGTGAACGGGGAGATCGTTCGTTCCTGTCTGATGCTGGCCGTGCAGACGCACGGCGCATCTGTCCAAACCATCGAGGGATTGTCGGATAGCGGCGAGATCGCCGATCTGCAGGCCGCTTTTCGCGATCGTAATGCCTTGCAATGCGGCTTTTGCACGCCGGGAATGCTGATGGCCGCGCAGGATCTGTTGAAACAGCAGGCCGAGCCGAATCGGGAGCGGATACGCGAACATCTTTCCGGCAATTACTGCCGCTGCACCGGTTACCAGGCCATCATCGATGCGATCGAGACCACGGCGCGCCTGCGCATGGGACGCAAGCCATGACATCAGCATCGGCAAATCCCGAAATTCTCTCGGTGCTGGATCGGCCGAACTCGTATATCGGCAAGGTGGTCCCACGGCCCAACCTCGAGCGGCTGATGCAGGGGCGCGGGCTCTATGTCAGCGACATGGAATTGCCGCGCATGGGGCATGTGGTGTTCCTGCGCTCGCCCCATGCCCATGCGAAAATCCTTCGCATCGACGCCGGCGCGGCAAGGCACTTGCCGGGCGTCATCGCCATCGTGACCGGCGAAGAACTTGCGGCCGTCATCACACCGTGGATTGGCGTACTGTCGCACTTGAAGGGTCTCAAGTCCGCGCCGCAGCACGCCATCGCGATCGATCGCGTCTGCTGGCAGGGTGAAGCCGTCGCGGCGGTCGTGGCGACAAGCCGTGCCGCGGCAGAGGACGCGGCGGAAATTATCTCGATTGAATACCAGGAGCTGGATGCGGTGACGGACATGCGCACCGCGCTCGATCCGGAAACCCCGATCATTCATCCCTCGCTGGGCGATAACCTTGCCTTCGAGCGTAACCTTGACGCCGGTGCTGTCGATGCGGCGTTTGCCGGTTCCGACGAGGTGGTGGAGGCGGATTTCATCTTTGGACGGCACACCGGCGTGACGCTGGAGCCGCGCGCGGTCGTGGCCGACTGGAACGCCGCCGAAGCGAGGCTGACAATCTACCAGGGCACGCAGGCGCCGCACATGGTGCAGAACCTGGCGGCCCTCCATCTTGGTCTTGAAGAGTCACAGGTTCGCGTGATCTGCAAGGACGTCGGCGGCTCCTTTGGCATCAAGGTCCACATTTACGCCGACGAAATGGCTGTATATGCGCTGTCGAAACTGTTGCGGCGGCCGGTCAAATTCGTCGCCGACCGGGTCGAAAGCTTCAATACCGATATTCATGCCCGCGACCATCGCTGCAGGGGGCGGATCGGTGTCAGGCGCGACGGAACGATTACGGCGTTCGAGATCGACGATCTCACCGGCATCGGTCCCTATTCGATGTATCCGCGCACCAGCGCCATCGAAGCCAACCAGGTCGTCAATCTGGTTGGCGGTCCCTATGTGACGAAAAATTATCGCGCGCGGGCCCGCATCGTGTTCCAGAATAAGAACGTGATGTGCCAGTATCGCGCCGTCGGCCACCCCATCGCATGCTCGGTGACGGAAGGCCTGGTCGATCTGGCGGCTTTGAGGATCGGAATGGATCCGGTGGAAATCCGCCGCCGCAATCTCATTGCCGATGACGCCTATCCCTGCGCGTCGCCCTCGGGCCTGCGGTTTGAATCGCTGTCGCATCACGCCGCGATGAACAAGCTGATGACGATGATGGATTACGACGCGCTGCGCGCCGAACAGGCCGCATTGCGCAAGAAGAACATTCATCGCGGCATCGGCATCGCCAGTTTCATCGAGGTCACCAATCCGAGTGCGGCGTTTTACGGCGTCGGTGGCGCCCGCATCTCCTCGCAGGATGGCGTCGCCGTGCGGCTGGACGCCACCGGTTCGGTGATCTGCCAGACCAGCATCACCGAGCAGGGGCAGGGCTCGGAATCACTCACTGCGCAGATCGTCGGCAGCGTGCTCGGGGTGTCGATGGAGCGCGTCCGCGTCATTCTGGGCGATACCGACAACACGCCCTATGGCGGCGGCACCTGGGCGTCGCGTGGCGCCGGAATCGGAGGCGAGGCAGCACTTCAGGCGGCGAAGATCTTGCGCAAGAATGTTTTGGACGTCGCGGCGGCGATCCTGCAATCTTCCCCGGCCGAACTCGACATTGTCAACAATGCGATTGTGAACGCGAGCGACGGATCGCCGCGTATCGACTTGCGCGAGCTCACCCGGATCGTCTATTTCCGGCCGGACACGCTGCCTCCGGGCATTCAGCCCGAGCTGATGGCGACGCGCCATTTCGTGCCTCGCGAATATCCGTTCGCATTCACCAATGGCGTTCAGGCGTCTTGGCTTGAAGTTGACACCGACAGCGGTTTCGTCAAGCTGCTCAGGCATTGGGTGGTCGAGGATTGCGGCACGATCATCAATCCGCAACTGGTCGACGAGCAAATCCGGGGCGGCGTGGTGCAGGGCCTTGGTGCTGCGCTGTTCGAAAAATGCATCTATGATGAGCGCGGTCAGCTGACCAACGCCAATATGGCGGATTATCTGGTTCCGATGTCCGGCGAAATGCCCGATATAGACGTGGGGCACGTGGTGTCGCCGACGCTGGAGACGGAGTTGGGTGCGAAGGGCGCGGGCGAGGCCGGGACGGCCGGAGCAGCCGCGGCGGTGGCCAATGCCGTGAACGATGCGCTCAAGCCGTTCGGCGCAATAATTACCGAGATTCCGCTGACGCCGCTGGTTATCCTGGCGGCGCTGGGACGAATTTGAACGGGGACGGGGCCGCAAAACCGAATATAATAAATCCAACAATACAAAATCCAGGGGAGGAAGCCATGACCGAGAAGACCACCAATTCCGCATCGATTTCCCGTCGCCGTCTGCTGGCGACGGCCAGCGCAGGCGCGGCCATGCTTGGGCTGACCTCAAGCGTTGGCGCTCAACAGCCGCCGATCAAAATCGGCATGAGTATGCCTCAAACCGGCGGTCTCGCGGGCGGCGGCAAGGCTTCGCTGCTTGGCATCGAGATCTGGCGGGACGATATCAACGCCAAGGGTGGCCTGCTCGGCCGCAAGGTCGAACTTGTCGTCTATGACGACAAATCGAGCGCTTCGGAGACTCCGGCGATCTACTCAAAGCTGCTGGACGTCGACAAGGTCGATCTCCTGTTCGCTCCCTACGCAACCGTGCCAACGGCGCCGATCATGCCGCTGGTCAAATCGCGCGGGCTATTGCTGATCGGCAACTTTTCGTTCCAGGTGAACAGCAAAGTTGGCCACGACATGTGGTTCAACAATGCGCCGTGGGGACCGGCCGACAGCTGGGCGGCGTCGTTCCTCGGACTGGGCCAGAAGGCCGGCGGCAAGACTATTGCGCTTCTCGCGGCAGACCAGGAATTCGCCCAGAATCTGGCGGTGACCGCCAGGGACGTCGCAAAGCGGATGAACATGCCTATCGTCTTCGACCAGTCTTATCCGCCAAATACGGTGGAATTTTCCAGCATCATCCGCGCGCTCAAGGCCGCGAAACCTGACATCGTCTATGTCGCGTCCTATCCACCGGATTCGGCGGGAATTTTGCGCGCCGTGAATGAGATCGGGATCGGAGACAACGTCAAGATTTTCGGCGGCGCCATGGTCGGCCTGCAATTCGGCGCGGTAATGGAAAACCTGGGTTCGCTGCTCAACGGCGTCGTCAACTACAACTCATGGCTCCCGGAACCGAGCATGTATTACGACGGGACCAAGGCGTTCTTCGAGACCTACACGAAACGGGCCGTAGAAGCCAAGGTCGACCCGCTGGGCTACTATCTTGCGCCGTTCGGCTACGCCAGCGGTCAACTCGTCGAGCAGGCCATCAAGGCGGTTGGCTCACTCGACCAGAAGGCCATCGCGAAATATCTGCGCGACAACGAGCACAAGACCATCGTTGGCCCGATCGCGTTTTCGGCGGACGGCGAGCGCAAGGAAACCGCGACGCTGCAGGCGCAGTTCCGCGGTGTCGTGGACAAGAACATCGAGCAGTTCCGCAGCCCGGGCAAGCAGGTGATCCTGTTCCCGGAGAAATTCAAGTCTGGCGATCTGATCAGTCCCTTTGAGGCTGCCCGGAAGTAGGCCTCGCGGTTTGTTTCTGGAACATGGCGCGGCTGCCCGGGATCGGGGCAAATGATCCGGGCAACGGAATCGGATAACCCGGTGTACGTAAATCGGGGAAGCGGCGGCTCAAGGGCGGGTCAAGGGGGACCTCAGGTGTTTTCATT
>OCZT010001362.1_pt1 | contig 25240 bp, 26 predicted proteins | sample 1539031 | NCBI WGS metagenome assembly OCZT01 (sample SAMEA3539308, study PRJEB22396) | soil metagenome | biome: tundra; feature: field; material: soil | place: USA | collected 2010-05 | depth 0.15 m | reverse complement strand
TATATCAGTGAGATGAGCAAATTATTTGTCACATATTTTAAACTTTATATTTCACAAAGTACTAAAATATTCTGTATCATCAATATAGGGGTGCTGAGTAGTTACCTATAAATTTAGTCTTAGATTTATTTTTAGTATATTCATAAATTAGTTTATTTGCATTTTCAACATTCTTGTTATAATCCTTTCTGGCTACAGATGGATTAATAGAAACAAAATAAAGTGTTGAGTTAGGAAAATGTGAATGAAATAAATAGTCGTAATATCTAAAGAGTTCTACTATAGTGCTTGGAGTTCTTAAATAATCATTCGCACAATAAAATACTTCAATGACAGGTTTACATGGTAAAATCAATCTGTCAAAATAATAAATATTATCAATTAAAGTTGATCCACCAAATCCTCTACCAATTACAGGCAATGGTTGCATATCTTTCTCAAGTCTTCGATTCCAAAATCTCATAGTAGAACTCCCTGCAAATACGATATTACTTTTTCTAGAATAGTTAATTGTATCTAATTTCTCATATGATAGAACTTCTTGTTCGAAACGATTTAAATAAGAAGTATCATTAAGTGTGTATTTCTTTTTTAAATAATTATAATCAGCTGTATCAATTAAACTTATGCTGTCATTCAGAGGTTTATTAGATATATCATTAAGTTCAGTTTGTGTACAAGAGAAAAACAAACCTAAAAATAATACAATAAGTATAAATCGGTTTATTTTGTTGCTTAAAAATGTCATCGTAAATATTTTAAAATAAATTTTAGAGCAACAAAGATAATAATGTTTCTCAATTGATAAGACTAGAAATGTGTAATTCAGTACTCTTAATTTCAATAAACATCAAATCAAAGAGAGTAGTTTATCCTTTTGAACGGATTACTTGTTTTTTTAAAAATATAAACGTAGAATAATATAGTGGTAAACTGGCATTAATTTTATTTTTAAACACATATTCAGCTATATATTTCTTTTTAAATTTGAGATTGAAAAATATGTTGTGAAGAAGGATACATAAAGCTAATACAACTACAAGATGTATTAAATTGAATAATATCTGACTTGGATAGTTAAATGCGAATTTATAGTAGAATAAAAAGAAACCTGTGATTCTTAGCACAAACGGATGCACAAGGTAGATAAAATAAGTACATATTTCGAAAGGAAGTTTTATATTTTTCTTATTGAAAATAATGTTTAGCAAATAGAAAAATGAAACTGAGAAGAGAATATTTCCAATACGTAAAGTATTTAGATAATCTACATTATGTGCATAGTTGAGAATAATCATCGATTCCAGACTCGAAATCATGTAAAAAAATATTATTAGTAATAAGATATTATATTTATTGTTGAATATTTTGAGTTTGGAAATTTGAACTTCTTTCATACAAATAATTCGTCCAATTGTAAACACAAAGAAAAAGCCAACAAACCATACTGTATGACTTGTAAGAGTTAATTTTAAATAAATGTTTAAATAGGATATAAGCCAAATAGGAATAAAAATAAATAATGATTTTATTACATACTCAGCTTTTATAAAATAATTTATTACTAAAGTAATGAATAATGCTGGAACAAACCAATAATTTGAAAGGGCAATCTCTTTGACAAATTCTTTGAAGAAAATAAAAAATGTCAAATCAAATTTTTCCTCACCGACATAAGGTTGAATCAGTAAAATTAATATTGTGGGTAACACAAATATTATTAGGTACGGTTTAAGTAGACTTTTTATTTTATTTTTAATAAATGGGAGGAAAGAGTCTATTCTCTGATATTGCATTTGAAAAAGAAAACCTGAAATAATAAAAAAAAGTATTGTTCCAGATTTAAAAAAATTTCCATAAAATGCATTCATTATAAACTGTTTGTTGCTCATTACAGATTCAAATATTGCAGGATGTTCAATTAATCTTGTAAATTCAATGTTTGATAGTATTGAATGCAGTCCAATTACGCAAAAAAAGGCAACAAGTCTAATATCGTTAAAATTTTTTAAATTTATCATATCCAGAGATTTAGTTTTTTCAAAGTTTATATTTGAATTATTTCACAAAATTAGTTATTTAATTTAAAAAATGACTATATGAAGCGAAAAAAAATGAAATATTTATATCTCTATTATACCTACACCACTTTATGTATTCTATTAATAGTTAGTTTTGCGCTTGAAATGATTCAATAGAACAAACATAAAGTTTACTAAATTGAAAAATATGTAGGAATTATTCTATTAGTGAATAAATGCAGTGAAAATTTAAACATTGTTGTCATGGGTATAGAGAACTAAAGGTCATTACTAAAGGCATTAACGCGAAAATCGCTATATAAATAAACGCGACTTAGAAGTCGTGAGACCCGTTTGCTTAGCCATTCATCCCCTCACTTTACTGTACCCGATTATTTCCGTACCTTTGTACCATCACAAACAAATCAGTATTTTGTCGGCGTAAACGCGACAAACCGCTCGAAGCGGTTGTTCGCTTTTGAACCAAAAGTCTACGGAAGTGTTTTTTACAGAAAACTTTATGCAATCAAAAATATATCAACTAACCGATTTCCTTCCCACTACCAAAAAAGAGCTCGAAATACGCGGGTGGAGTGAGGTGGATGTCGTTCTTTTTAGCGGTGATGCCTATATTGATCATCCTGCTTTTGGTGCGGCAGTTATTGGTCGAATACTCGAAGCGCAAGGATTACAGGTGGCTATCGTGCCACAACCGAACTGGCGCGACGACTTGCGCGATTTCAAGAAAATGGGAAAGCCTCGTCTGTTTTTTGCCATCTCGGCCGGAAACATGGACTCGATGGTAAATCATTATACTGCCAACAAACGCCTGCGTTCCGACGATGCGTACACACCGGATGGTAAATCGGGCATGCGTCCCGACTATGCCACCATTACCTATGCCAATATTATCAAAAAGCTGTATCCCGATGTGCCTTTGCTTATTGGGGGTATTGAGGCTTCGCTGCGTCGGTTTACGCATTACGACTATTGGTCGGATAAATTGATGCCCAGCATATTGGTGGATACGAAAGCCGATTTGTTGATTTACGGAATGGGAGAGAAGCCGGTAGTGGAACTGGTACGTCAGATCAAAGAAGGTAAAAGCTTTGCCGAGATGACGGATATTCCTCAGACTTCATTTGCGTCGAAGGAAATTCCTCAGCACCCAAAATGGAAAGACATTACGTTGGTGTCGCACGATGTGTGCCTCACCGACAAAAAACTATACGCTTCGAACTTTAAGCATATTGAGCAGGAATCGAATAAATATGATGCAGCACGTCTGCTTCAGAAAGCAGGTAATCGTTGGATAGTGGTGAACCCACCTTACGAACCGCTCAACGAAGCTGAACTGGATGCGTCGTACGATTTGCCTTACACCCGCGTGCCACACCCTAAATACAAAGGAAAAACCATTCCGGCTTACGAAATGATTAAGTTCTCGGTGAATTTGCACCGGGGTTGCTTTGGAGGTTGCTCGTTTTGCACTATTTCGGCGCATCAGGGCAAGCACATTGTTTCGCGTTCCAAGGAATCAATTTTGAAGGAGGTGGAAAACATAACAGCCATGCCCGATTTTAAAGGCTATCTAAGCGACTTGGGCGGCCCATCGGCAAATATGTACGGCATGAAGGGTATCAAGAAGCACATCTGCCGACAATGCCGTAAGCCGTCGTGTATATTCCCGAAGGTATGCTTTAATCTCAATACCGATCATAATCCGCTGTTGGACATTTACAGGTCGGTGGATAAAGTGCCGGGCATCAAGAAATCGTTTATCGGTAGTGGTGTGCGCTACGATATGCTGTTGAGCAACACCAAGAACAATGAGTTTAATAAAAGTCATATTGAATATATTCGCGAGTTGATCACGAACCACGTTTCCGGAAGGTTGAAGGTGGCACCGGAACATACGTCGGATGCGGTGCTGGATTTGATGCGCAAGCCTTCGTTTGCTTATTTCGGACAGTTCAAGCAGCAATTCGAAAGGATAAACCGGGAGGCAGGACTGAATCAGCAATTGATTCCGTATTTTATCTCCAGTCATCCGGGTTGTCACAACGAGGATATGGCCGATTTGGCTATTCAGACGAAGAAGCTGGACTTTAAACTGGAACAGGTACAGGATTTTACGCCAACACCCATGACGCTGGCTACCGAAATCTATTACTCGGGTTTTCATCCCTACACCTTAGAACCAACGTTTACAGCCAAAACAAAAGATGAAAAACTGGAACAACGGAAGTTCTTCTTCTGGTACAAAGGCGAATTCAAAAATCAGATTATCAAAGACCTGAATCGCTTGAAACGACCGGATTTGTTGAAGAAGTTGTTTGATAGGTAGTTACAAGTTACGAGTTACAAGTTACGAGGTCGGGCTGAATTTCAACGAAGAAATTCAGCCCGATTTTTTTTTTGACTACTGTTCTTACACTTCCAGTTCCCAGGTTTTGGCAATATTTTCTTCTGTCACCTTGAGCTGACAGCCTTTGCAATCGGCTCCATCCAGAAACAGTTTCCATTGTTTAATCATTTGCGGAACATACATATCTTTACCCGGAATAAAGTAGATGCCATTGCTATAGCAATACTCCTTCAGATAATTGGTTCGCTCATCTTTCTCGGGCATATTATGATCGAAAACCATTTTACAACCCGAAAGTACATTCAGAAGACTGGGCACATTATCAATGTCGGCTGATGACACTTGAGTGGCATTTACGACCAGATCGTAAGGTCCGTCGAATTTCTTCAACTGCAACTCTTCCATTTTCGGTTTTATGCGTTCGGCATTTCTACCGGTCATGGTCACATCTATGCCCAACTTACGGAGTACATGCGCCGCTACACCCGATACGCCGCCATTGCCATAAATAATAGCTGTTTTGATGTGGATGCCCGAACTTTTGAAATGATTTTGCAAGGCTGTTTCAAATCCAAAAGCATCCGTATTGTAACCGTACAGCTTACCGCCTATGTTTACTACCGTATTCACAGCACCGGTGCTTTTAGCCAATTCCTCTATTTTATCGATATAGGTTATAATGCTCGATTTTAGTCCTTGTCCCGTTACAGCACCACCAAGAATGATGGGCGATCTGAGCAGGTTGGCATAGCTTTCGGCAGTTATTTCATGTCCAAAAGTAAAGTAAACAATGTTGGCACCTAACTTTTGCAGGGCTTTGTTATGTTTCTCAATGGACGACTGGCTGCCCGATGTAGATAGCAAAAACAGTGTTTGCGTATTTAGCGGAACAGTCTGACTACTTATTGTTAGTGGATGGCTCATATAGTTTTCAATTTTTATAATTGTACACTAAGTAACGTTTTTTATCCCAGATTTCCCCCAATCCGGCTAAATATTTTTTGGGGTTGCCAGGGGATGTCGTCTCCAAGAATCATACGTGTCATTGTTCGTCTCTCTACGAATCCGTTTTTCTGTAAAAACTCAACGCCGGCAGTATTTTCTGTAGGAAGTACAGCCTTATCAATCATTGCATATTTGAGTTGCATCAACGCTAAGCCAGCTTCGGCAGTATCGGCAAATATAAAGCCTTCTTTCAAATCGGGGACGTAAAACCCTAATAACTTGTCGTTTTCTACATACAATATGGTATTCAATAAATAATCATTTAGGAGTATTTCTCTTTTTTCGCCCGATACTTGTCGATCCAGTTCGTAAACCATTGTACGGTATTTTTCCTCGAATGGAACCATATGTTCTGAAATGGGAGCAGGCGTCCACGGTTTTTCTCTTTCCAGAAATGAATAGCTCGCCACAGTTCTGTATCCGGCTTTTTTATAAACCGGTTTTCCTAGCTCAGTGGCTATAAGCGAACAGGTGGCTATCGATTCGTTTCGGATGGTTGCAAGCAATTCGTTGACAATGGCTGAACCGATACCTTTGTTTCTGTGTCGGTCACCCACAATGATATGGGCTATCCAACAGCTGTTTTCAAAAACTATCAACGTTCCTGTTCCAACGATGTGATGGTCGATTACCGCTTTTATGGGGTAACAAAAGGACGAATGGATATAAAACTCAATGTCAGGGACTATATCTGCCCAGTCATGTGGTTGCAAATTACGTATTTCTACTAAATCGTTATGGGTTATTGGCTCGAATTGCATTGTAGACTGATTTTTTTTGTCATTATTTGTCGGGTTCTATTGTTGGATGATCTCTTTCCCATTTTTCATGAAATTTAATACTGAATTTTTCATGAAATTCTTTGTATCCCAAATTGATATCTTCTTCGTCCATTTCATATTCAATAAAAGAGTCGACATGTTCACAACGAAGTTTAAAGTCTTCATACTCTTCGCGGATTTCTACAGCATAAATAATCCATCCATCGTAATCTAATTCCTGCAATGCCGGATAATACTTGAAAACAAGTGGCTGAATTAAATCGTAGTATTCTTTTTTTAATCCTTCTACTTTAATGAAATATTTAATATCAGACTCCCATTCTTCATCGGCTATTTCTTTTATCTGTTCGGCAGTTAGTGCATTAAACAATAGTGGATTATTATCCAGATAATGGTAGTTAGGTACTGGTGGTTCGGGTGGTCGGGCATAGAAATCAATCCAACTCTCAAAATCCGGATATTTTTCTCGCAGATTAATCTTTTCTTTTTGATCTTGAACCAAAATATAGAGCATTAATAGAAGTCGGTGTCCGGCTTTTGAAACCATCCAGTTGATATGCTCAACCACCATAGGTCTGAATTCAGTTTCGAGTAATGGATACTGTTTATACATTAGCTTACGCACAGTAGGTGCAAGCTCTTTCATTACCGGATAATAAACGCCATTGTAAAAAAGCGTAATATCCAGATTCAGCCCCGATTCGGTTTTGGATGCACGATTAAAATATGCGAAATTATTGTCATACCATTCTTCTAATTCCGACATTTTGTAATCGTCTTCTTCGTCGTTATCTTCAAACATAACTTGAAAATTTTAGTGTTGAACAATAAATTCTTTGCGCATAAAACAAACTCTAAAAGGTAGATGCTCAAAATCTTTAAACCCTGTTTCAACAAATCCTTGCGACAAATACCAGTTTTTAAGTTTACTATTTGAATCAATCAGGGCAATGGAGATGATCTTTCCACCTGCATCCTTAATCTTTTGTGTTGCAAAATCCATTAATCGAACTCCAATTCCCTTATGACGAAACTCTGGTAATACGGATACTTTTTCAATATAATAGGTGTCAACTTCTCTCTTTGATTTTTCGATGGCAATACAGCCGGCTAAACGGTCTTCTATCTTCAAACCATATAACTCAATTCCATTATTTAATTGCTCTCTCAACGTTTGCTCGTCGATGAATGCATTGTTTGTGGGATTATCTTCTTTAGTGAAATTAAAATCCTTGGCTATCGTTCCGTGAGATAGGTTTAAAACTTTTACTATTGCTGATAAATTATGCTCCGAGTTGATATAAATAAAATCCTCTTGATTATTCACTTCTTTTTATTTTAGGATAAACAGGTTCACTTGATTATGTGCATTTCTAGTTACAAATATATGAACATTATTTTACATAAGTCATTCCGTTCAATATAAACTTTGCTATATTTCAACTATAGAATACTTCATTATAAACAAATAATAAAGCGTTTTTCCTGAATAATGTTCTGTTTTTCTATAATAATGGAGCTTCTTTCCTGAATAACGTTCCATTATTCATCAATAATGAAACGTTACTCTATGTATTTATCCGTTAGTAAACAGCAAATTGGCCGTATCTATATTAAGAAATCCGGCCAATTTATTTACTCTTTAAATACAGTTAATTATTTAGAAGTAGTATTCAATTTCTACCTTTCTATTAGTATATATAGGTTTTTTAGTACTAAAACTATTCAGATAATCCTTGTAACGCTCAATTTCACATTTCAACTCTTTCTCGGTGGCACGTGCTGGACTCCAACTAATAAATGGTGGAAGCACTGTCATACCCGTAAAATAGAATATGCCATGGTGGATAGGGAACAATATTGTGTTGATATTTCCATTGTTTCCATCTATGGTGTAAGCTTGTTCAGGGCCACCGGTAGTCATGGTAATAAATGCGGTTTTTTCTTTGAAAACGCCGTTTTCGTATACGCCTTTACCACCTCCGTATACAAATCCCATGGCAAATACACGGTCGACCCAACCTTTCAAAATAGCAGGTAAACCAAACCACCAAAGTGGAAAATTGAAAATCAATAAATCGCACCATTCCAGTTTGTCCATTTCCTCCTTCAATACGTCAACAAAATGGTCATTATGGTAGGCACTCAATTGTTCGGCCTGATACTTGAAAAACTCAGGATTGGCAACCGATTTAAAATCAGATCTATCTCCAACCGGATCGAAATTCATGGCATATAAGTCACTCACTTTTACTTCATACCCATTTGCTAAGAAAAACTCTCGAGCTGTGTTTTTTAAACTAGAACAGAAAGATGCTTTTTCGGGATGTGCATTGATAATTAATACATTTTTCATATCGAATCGTTTTATTGTTATAACCACAGCAGATACACGGGTTTACATAATCAATCTTTTTCTTTGTAGCGTTTTAATTTTCAACCTGAATGATTTGTATACCATTGTGTCTGTTGTAGGTTGGGTTGTTTTATTCATTTCATTCACTCAAAATCATTTTACTAGTTTTAATGCTTCGCTCACTTCTGTCACAGGTCGTTGACATTGTTTGTCTCTACACACGTAAATTGTTGTTTCTCCTGTCACTAACTTTCCGCTTAGCATTTCTAAGTTTCTTTCGGCTTTTCCACCCGACAAAAACACGTTGGGCAAATAATGGCTGTCAAATTCCTTGCGCATTGCTTCACAGTCGTTTCCAACTATTGCAATCTCGTAAGGCTCACTCGCCAACCAAGCCATCAGGATATCCCAATTGGCATAATAGGTACCGTGTTCAATCGCATTTTCTTTTATATTGTTGAGCATTTGTGTTGCTTTTTCAATATAGTCGTCATTGTACAGGTATTGGCCTAAAATGAACAGGTTCTTAGCCATTTCGGAATTGGAAGACGGAATCACATTGTCCGACAATTCCATTTTACGGGCTATCAACGAAGGATCAACATCAGATGTGTAATAAAACATGCCACTTTTCGTGTCATAAAAATGAGCCAGGGTATAGGCAGTCAATTGCTGCGCCTCATTCAACCATTTTTCGTCAAAGGTGGCCTGGTAGATATTGATAAATGCCTGAATTGTAAAAGCATAATCGTCTAAGAAGCCATTAATCGCTTTATTGCCAATATTGAAATTTCTCGATAAGCAATAATCGGTGGTTTTGATGGTGGAAAGTATAAACTCAGCGTTCTGCAGGGCAATATCTAAATACTCTTGTAAATCAAAAACACGGTAAGCATCAATATATCCTTTTATCATCAGTGCATTCCACGAAGTCAGTAATTTGTCATCCAAACCCGGACGAATGCGATGAGCACGTTCATTTAGTACTATCTGTTTTGCTTTCAAAACTAGTTTATTCAGTTCAGCTTCTGAAATAGAATACTTTTGGGCAATTTCGCGGTCGGACGAAGTTCGGTGAAGAATATTCTGTCCTTTTTCCCAATTTCCCTTTTGTGTAGCACTGTAATACTCACCTATTATGTTAGCTGAAGAGCCTAACATCATTTTCAGTTCATCGTAGGTCCAAACATAGAACTTGCCTTCTACACCTTCACTATCAGCATCCAACGAGGCATAAAATCCACCTTCCGTTGAAGTTAGTTCGCGTTGAACAAATGCCAGTGTTTCTATCACTATCTGTTTGTAGACCGGATTCTTTGTTTGTTGATAGGCTGCACAATAAAGACTCACCAGTTGAGCATTGTCGTACAGCATCTTTTCAAAATGTGGCACTTTCCAAACTCCATCTACCGAGTAGCGGGAGAAACCACCACCTATCTGGTCGTAAATGCCACCTTCACTCATCTTATCTAACGTTACGAGCACCGCTTTTAGTGCGTCAGCCTGGTGGGTAAGATGGTAATAATGCAACAGAAATTGATGCCCCGCAGGTAGGGGGAATTTGGGAGCAGCTTTTGTTGCACCCCACACAAAATCAATGTCTTTTTTCCAGTTCTCAAAAATGGCATCCAAATCATTAATGCTTAGCTCGCTTTTTGAGTTGGCACTATAGATCAATTCGGTATTCTGAACACCATCAGTCAGTGTTTTGGCTTGTTGTTCAGCTTTTTCTGGATAGGTTGCTACAAAGTTAGCAACCTGCGCCAACATATCCAACCACTCCGTTTTAGGAAAATAAGTACCCCCGTATATGGGTCGTCCATCGGGCAGGGCAATACAGTTGAGCGGCCAACCTCCGCGACCACTAAGCAGCTGCACGGCATTCATATACACCTGATCTATGTCTGGGCGTTCTTCCCGGTCTACTTTAATGGATACGAAATGCTCGTTCATAAAATCGGCAACCTGCTCGTTTTCGAAACTCTCGTGTTCCATCACATGGCACCAATGACAAGCCGCATAACCAATGCTGATGAGTATCAACTTATTTTCTTTCTTCGCTTTTTCCAATGCTTCGACACCCCACGGATACCAGTTTACCGGGTTGTGAGCATGCTGCAGCAAGTACGGACTGCTTTGCAGAATAAGTGGATTAGTATGTTTGTGTTGAGTAGTATACATAATTTCTTTTTCAGCCTAAAACGGTTGAAAAAGAAAAAGGTTTTGGTTGATAAGATTATTTAATCAAAACGTAATAATTTTATATAAAACAGGAAGTTATGCTTACTAATCTGCCGTTTTTGTTTCTATTAGAAGTTCGTTGATTAAAAATAATATAACAAAACAGTCCACCCATTTGTTGAGTTTTTTTCAACAAATGGGTGGACCGAATAGGTACTTGTATAAAGGTAGGAGGGACGTTAATCCCCGAAAATAATTACATAAAGTGATATAAAAATACGATGGTTGCGTCCAAAGCAGTTTTACGATTGTCTTTTATTTCGAGTGATACCTGAATTTCAGCTTTTGCAATTCCTCTCAAATTTAATAAGGATTTTAGTTTAGCACGCAGACGCACTTCGCTGTTTACCAACACCGGTTGATTAAAACGAAGACTTTCGATACCATAATTTACAGTTAGTTTCGAGTTATTTACCTCTACTATCTGATTCCACAAAAAAGGCATTATTGAGATGTTCAAAAAACCATGTGAAATGGTTGTTTTATAAGGGCTCTCATTTTTAGCTTTTTCGGTGTCGATATGTATCCATTGGTGATCCAGGGTGGCATCAGCAAACAAATTAATCTGATCTTGCGAAATCGTTATATAATCTGATACTCCTAATTCCTGACCAATAAATTTTTCAAATTCGGCGAAGCTATTGATGACAATTTTACTCATTATTTCTGAAGCGTTAAATTACTGAAGATATAAAGTGATGTTTCTATTAATTTGAGCACAAATGTACTGAAATTTTAGTTTTTATGAAATAGCAAATCCATATTTTAGAGAACAATTTTTCAGAAAAATTTATAATTGAATAACCACTTTCGTGAAATTACAGATAATGTAAATAAATATTTACAAAGAAATGCAGCACTAAAACTAAAACAAGGGCCAGACATAAGCCTCCTGTGATGAGGATATAAAAATAGTGACGTGGTGTATACGAACGATATAGTTTTGGCATCAACCAAAACGAATAGGGAAGATACAACAGAACCGATGTGATCACTGCGGGGAAATAACGTTGTAGAACAATTGTTCCGACAATATGCGGGAACACGGCATTCACGACAAATACCGACACTAATATTGTCAGCAGGTTCTTACGGTTCGATTCTTTTGTTTGAATATTGGCCCACATAATAAGCACCCAGGCAATGATAGTAGTCAACCCAATGGCTAACATCACTGCATTGGAATTATGAGGACGCAGACCTAAAGGTAAATGGGTTGGATATACAAAATGAACCAATCCTACCGTCTCTTCAATATTATGCAAGGTGAATAATGCGCCTGCTATCAGTAATTGTTTACTGTGATTTACTCCGGACATCATTCGTTTTCTTTAATGCGTATCCTTGTCAGACAAGATTGTTTCTGTTATTTCAACTGCATCCTGAATGTATTTCAAACAATGGGTGTAGTATAAATCTAATTCAATAATTTTAGCCATTCCTTCGGGTGAATTCATATCATGCTCATCCAGCAACTGGCGGCAACAAATTGTTTTGTTTCTGCTTTTGAATTCATTGATAAGAAATAACGAGTGTTTATAGGCTAATGCTTTATCGTCTTCACTTCCGTTTTCGCCTTTGCCGTATTTGAGTCCAATGGCCATCAGCGCTCCGGTAATAGCTCCACAGGTTTCCTGCATGCGGGCAATGCCCGATCCGAAAGGACTTGCCAGTCGGAGGCAACTATCTTTCGATAATCCAAAATCTTCGGCAAATGCCGATAAAACAGATTGAGAGCAGTTGAATCCGCTTCGGAATCTTTCAGTAGCATGTCTGGTTTTTTCGCTCATAATGTTTTTCTAATTAATAATTTCTAATGCATAATTAATCATTCACAATTTACCATTCATCATTTTCTTCGACATTAGATGAAATTCTCTTAGTTCCAGTTTTTTCTGAGGCGACAATTGAATGTAGGGAATGCCTTCTATAGCGCCTTCCAGTCCGAACAATAACTGAATACAAGCTCCCGGATCAAGCGTTTGTAACCGCAGAAAAGCTTGTTCTGTTCCTGCCTCTTTTAGTTCTGCATAAGAAGTTATACCTACCTGTATCAGTTTAGATTCGGTATCTTTACCGATATTGGGCTGTTGTAATAAGTCTGTTATCATAGGTATCAGTCGTTATCGTAAGCATCCAGTGCTGTTTGCAGACAGGTAGAAACACCTTTCAGTCCACAAACGGTAAGGGTTATCATAATGGTGTCCTTAATCTCGTCGCGGGTAGCACCAAGTTTCTTAGCCATTTTTACATGGAAGAAAACAGCAGTGCTATCGCCGGTGGATGATTTTATACCTATATAAACCAATTGTTTGGTTTTGGCATCCAATCCGGTGGTGGCTTTCAATGCATCGATAAGCCCATCGAATGCCTTGGCTACTTCGGGGGCTTCATTCTGAAAAGTGTCTAAAGTGCTTTTCAAATTTTTTTAAATGTAGTTGATTGTTTTTACTGACTCCTTAGCTCTTACTTCTGTTTAACGAACGATTCAAAGGTAGGAGCAAATTTAGTAGGAGTGAATTCTATAATTTGATAAGTAGCGGCATTGTGGATATTGAACGGATCTTCGGAAATAATGCGTTGGGTTTCTTCCAAACTGTCTGCATTACAAAGAATCACACCGCCAGTGCGAGGGTTTTGTACACCCGAACAAACGAATTTGTTGAGCGAGTAGTACTTGTCGAGGAAAGTGCGGTGTTCCACCAAATGTTCCTCAATTTTTTCGAGGCCATGGGTGTAAGTTAGAACAATAACGTACATAATTGTGTTGTTTTTTTAATTAAAAAACAAAGGTATGAAAAAATTCAATTAAGTATCCGTACTTGCCCGTAAATTTTAAAATGAGTATTTTTGCATAAAATAAAAAGATAGCAATATGAACGATATTAAATTTAATCATATAACACCTATACAATTACGGTTTAATGATTTCGATGCATTGGGACATGTAAATAACTCGGTTTACTTTTCATTCTATGATTTAGGAAAGACTTCTTATTTTAATGAGGTTATGCCCGATGTGAGTATTAATAAGGAAGTTGGTGTAGTGATAGGCCACATTGAGGTAAGTTTTCTACTGTCGGTATATCCGGGCGAAAATGTTGCCGTAGAGACTGCAGTGGTAGAAATAGGAAATAAAAGTTTTAAACTATTACAAAAACTGATTGACGTTGATACCAACGAAGTGAAGTGTATCTGTAATACAGTAATGGTTTGTTTTGATGCGGAAACAAAAACGACTCGTCCTATTTCTGACGAATGGAGAAAGGCTATGGCGGATTTTGAAGGTAATCCTGAACTTCTCAAAGTTCACAGTAATAAATAACTGTTGCAGCTATTAATTATAGCTGACTGCTTTGAGTAGTAACAGTCAGAATACAATGTTTCATTTAATAAAAAGAATAGAACCTGTCTACCGCAGACAGGTTCTATTCTTTTTATTTGTTAAGTGGAACTAATGATATCAAATACATCTTTATATCCATCGCCCATGATGTACCATGAATAATGTTTCTCTGTGTATTCTTTTCCTTGTTGCGATACTATTTTTAGTTTTTCTTTGTTGCTTAATAATTCAAGAATTTTATCAGCCCAAGCCTGTGCATTTTCGCTTGGCAAAAGGCAACCGTTTTTTTTATCAATAACTGCATCTGTTATTCCTTCAATTCCTGAAGCTAACACATAGGTACCTCTGATACTGGCTTCGAGTGCTACCAGACCAAATCCTTCGATGTCTCCCTCAACCTTTATGTTTGGCATTACAAATAAATCGGCTAAAAGCAGTATCTGAAAAAGGTCATCGTCAGAGACTTTTCCTAAATGATAAACAGATTCCTGTTCTGCAACTAATTTTATAACGTCTTTTGTATCTGTTGCAAATCCTAGCATAAGCTGAATAGTACGGCTTGCTGTTTTAGGAAGACGTTCTACTATTCTTTCGAATAATGTTGGCTTGTTATTTAATGACCCTATCATTAGAAAAATGATATTCTTGTCAAGTAAAGGCATAACATTTTTCAAAAACCATGAAAATCCTTTTCTTTTAACAGGTCTGCCGGTGGAAACAATAATACGTTTGTTTGAAATATCAATTCCAAACTGGTTTTGAAGCTTTTCTTTTATATTTTCATTCAGATGAATGTTCGCTAATTGATTGTCGATACCATTTCTGACGGTGAAAGTATTTTTTTCATTAAACCCTCTTTTAATGCATAAATCGCGGGTAGATTTACTTACACATATTGCTCCGCTATATTTAGTTAGTTTCGGTATCAGTGTGTTCTGGAAAAACCTAGGTGGAAATGTTATATCCAGTCCATGATAGGTTACTACTACAGGAATGTTGGTGTATTTTTGTAACCAAAGGCATGCTACCCCCATCAAACCGTCATTCAGATGTATGAGTTTGATATTAGGATTTTCCTTAAGTAGGGTTTTTATTTTTGATTTTAGACGTATAAACCACAGTAGTTTATTCCCAATTCTTTGATAAGCAATCACATGTGTTTTATAGTGACGTGACATTTCTTTAATCAAATGGTAGCTTTGCTTTTCCATGCCACCAATCATAGGCGGATATTTATGTGTGATAAAAAGAACCTCAGTCATTTATGGAGTTTTATATGTACGTTTTTTGTTGTTGCTAAAACCAATATACCCGACAAGCCAAGCCAGAACAGCTGACGTGCTCTTCTTACTAAGGAAGCGACTAACCAAATTTCGTTGCTCATAACGCCAATTGTGTTTAGCATTACTTTATTACCATATTCTTCAACTCCAATCTGTCCGGGAATGATTGAACCTACGGTCTTAAATAGCATAACACCCATTTCTACTGAAATAACGTCGATAATTGAAACATTAATACCAAGGGTTCGCAGTATAATGTAAAATTCCAAAGCCCCAAATATCCAGTGTATTACTGATAAAAAGAAAGCTATTAGAAATTTTCTTCTGTTTTTGTGAAAATAACAAGATAAGGTTGCATTAATTTCGTAACATGAAGTTAATCTTTTTTCAGAGAAAAATTTCCAACCGGTTTTAGCACTTATTTTTCCAACTGTTTTACTGAAATATAGATTTTTATCTAGCAACAGTTTCGACAAAATATACCCCAAAATAATCAATACAGAGACTGCTGACAGGATGATATAAATATCTTTTTTATCTTTGTTTTTGAAAACAATAAAATATGCGGAAGAAATAATAATGAGAAAGATGGCTGATAGGAAATTGAGGACTCTTGAAAGTAATACAGAGCTTAATGCATTATGTTTTGTCACCCCTTTTTTGTAAAGGTAAGAAGTTTTGAGGCTGTCGCCGGCCACGATGCTTGTTGGGTTAAAAACAGCCAGCATCTCTCCAATTAATCTGTAAATGAATATCTCGGTTAATGAGAATTTCTTTCCATCATCTCCCATGCAAAACACCCATGACATGGATGAAGCGAGATAAGCTATAAAAGAGGAAATGATAATTGCCAAAAACATTTCCGGCATCTGATATAAATATGTTTTTAGCGTATAAAAATCTATGTTTGATATAAACCTGGCGATAAGAGCAAGTACCATTACCAGTAAAGCTATTATAAAATAAAATCGATATTTTTTTACAATATTTGTTATGTTCATTTTTGTAATAAGTAAGAAAGTACTTTCGTTTTAAACTGTAAAGTGACCGAATCAAGATAACTTGGTATGAGATGATTTTTGTAGTGGAAACTTTTGGCTAAATAGTTAATATCTTTAAAATACATGTTTGCTAAAGTTCCCCAGTTTAACGTAGAGGTGTATTGTAAACCGGATAATTTCATCTTTTCCTTGAGAATATTGTCGTGTAGTACTGTGTTGATTTTCCGGATATACTCTTCTGCATTATTTGGTTCGCACAAGAATCCTGTTTCTCCATCCTTAACCAAAGATTGAGAACCACCACCTCTGGCAATAACAGGTGTGCAGCCACAAGCCATGGCTTCTACAACTACATTTCCATAGGTCTCGGATACAGACGGAAATAAAAAAATATCACTTGAGGCAAAGATTTTGGCCAGCGTGGTATGATCAGTAAATCCAAGAAATATAGCTTTTTTCATCCTTTTTCGTGCTATCTGTTCAGCTACTCCAACGCCGGTAACTATAAAATTTACATCCAAATGTTGAGCTTCAGCTTCATCGTAAATATTAAATAGCGTTTCGATATTTTTTTCCCATACGAGTCGTGATACAAACAAAATGCAGGGTTTATCATTCCCTGTAATATTCCTCATAAAGGATTTATCTTTTTTAGAAGGATTAAATAATTGGGTGTCAATTCCTCGTTGCCATACTTTTAATAGCTTTTCGGGAACGCCCATCTCTTTAAGCTCTGTTACCATTTGTATGGTTGGAGTATAAACCATGTTGCATTTATTATAAAATATTTTGTATAATTTTTTTGCAATGGATTCTGCCGGCAATATAAGAAAAGGTAATAACTTCAAGTAATATCTCAGGTACGAAATGAAATGTGTATGGTAAATAGTCAATACAGGGATATGATTTTTGTTAGCATAATTCAGCGCAAAGAAACCTAAAAGAGATGGAGTTGAGATATGAATAATGTCAGGATTGAACTCAGATAACTCTTGTGTGAGCTTAACTTTGCTTAGAAATGGAATAGCGGCTTTATAGGTACAGTTGAAAGATAATGTAACTGCCGGAACTCTGATAACCCGATGTTTCATCTCATGGTTTGGAGGAGTACCGCAAAAAAACATAAATTCAAATTGTTCATCCGGAATTCTGTCAATGAGTTGATACATTGTTTTTATGGCTCCATCAAGATCTCTTGTCAAGATATCCGTAAAAAATGCGACTCTTACTTTTTGGGAAGAATTCATATGAGTATTTTTCAAATGCTTTTAAAATCGATGCTTTGATAAGCACTACTATGCTAAACCAGGAACAACTAACTCGGCATAAGTTGAGGTATAACTACTGCTTTGAGCTCTATGTTACGGCTATAATGGTTATCTTTGTGAAGTAAATAAAAAAAACTGCCAACAGGGAAATGACTTCCGAATTGAGGTCAAAAATCATGGAGTATTCATTGTTTTGTCATTGATATGCAATGCATATAAAAAAAACAATAAAATTATAGTATTGCCACTCACTATGCGTAAGATAATTCATATCGACATGGATGCTTTTTTTGCTTCTATAGAGCAGCGGGATAATGCTGACTATAAAGACAAACCTTTGGCAGTAGGTTATTCGGGTGCGCGGGGAGTGGTGGCAGCTGCCAGTTATGAAGCCCGGCGGTATGGAGTTCGTTCGGCTATGGCATCAAAGACTGCGTTGCGCAAATGTCCTCATCTGATATTCGTGATGCCGCACTTTGAAGTTTATAAGTCGGTATCCAGACAGATAATGGATATTTTTCATGAGTACACCGATTTGGTAGAACCGCTGTCGTTAGATGAGGCTTTTCTGGATGTAACCGAGAATCATAAACAGATGGCTTCGGCCACTCAGATAGCACAGGAAATAAAACAAAAGATACAGGAAACCACCGGGCTAACTGCTTCGGCAGGTGTGTCGTTTAATAAGTTTCTTGCCAAGATAGCTTCCGATTACAACAAACCCAACGGACTGTTTGTAGTAAAGCCTAACGATGCCGAGCGCTTTGTAGAAACTCTTGCCATAGAGCAGTTCTTTGGTGTGGGTAAAGTTACGGCGGAGCGAATGCATCAATTGGGAATCAAAACCGGTGCCGATTTAAAACAATGGTCGGAGCAAGATCTGGTGACTAAGTTTGGCAAAGCGGGACATATCTATTATCAGAATGCACGAGCCATAGATAACCGTCCGGTGGAATGGCAACGTATCAGGAAATCGGTGAGTTCCGAAACTACTTTTGCAAGCGATACTGACAACTACGAAGAACTATTGCCCGAACTGGATAAACTAACCCGTGAGGTAATTGATTATGTGGCTAAAAAAGATTTCAAAGGACGAACGGTGAGCCTGAAGATAAAGTTTTCCGATTTTAAAGTAATTAGTCGCAGCAAAACATTCCCCACGCCTGTATCCGATTACGAAACATTATTCAAGACAGGCTCGGAACTGTTGCAACTGGTTGATTTGTCGCCCAAAATCCGTTTGATAGGGATAGGCATCAAAAACAACGAAGAGGAAGAAAGTTGGGCAGATGCTATTCAGCTGCGCATCAAGTTTATGGAAGATGAAATGAAGGAATAAGACTTTTCGGAACCCTGAAAGTGATTAAATGCTAATAACCTGCTACATCCCAATTTATACTTAAAAACCAATACCAAAACTCACACCAGCTTACTGAGCAATCTGTTTAGGCTTTCGTGGTTAATCAGCGATTGTGATTGGGTAACCCCTACAATCTTTTTTACCAGATAGCGTTCGATAAAGTTCATCTTGTCCATTTTATATTCTCCACCCATCAATTCAATGTCGAAAGCATGTTTTCGCAATATCTCGGGATAAGCATTTGCCATGCTTTGCTCAAACTCTTTCTCGTTGAGACAGCAAAGATACAAGCCCACTTGTTTTTGTAGCAGCTCGGGCATATTTTTCGAACAGAATTTCTGTACCACCGTTTGATTTTTACCGGCATGAATGGAACTACCCACTACTATTCTGTCGTAGGTGCTAATATCGGGTTGTTTGTTGTGTGCAAGGTTAAAAAGATCCACTTGCTGTGGTTGTAAGTGTTGTTGAATTTTTTTTGCCACCATTTCGGTGGTTCCATGATGGGTAGCGAAGATAATAGCTGTTTTCATTTCTGTTTATGGTAATTTAAATTCATTAATTCGAGGACAAAAGTAGCAAAAATAACTAAAATAACGAGCGTTCGATATGAGGTTATTTCTTTACCATCTAATATCAACAAATATGGCTTCCCGAATAATCAATTCATTCGAAATAGCAAGATTAGTATATTCAGGTAGAAATAAAATTACTATGTTTGCACCCTTATAGCAATTGATAATATGACTTCGCAAGAACTGAGTAAACAAGAATACATTGCGCGCATCAACCGCATTATGGAGTATATCGAACAGCATATCGACCAACCGATAAATCTCGATAGCATGGCGAAAATAGCACATTTCTCACCCTTTCATTTTCATCGTATCTTTACTGTATTGGTAGGAGAAACGCCTGCTAATTTTCTGCAACGCATCCGAATAGAAAAGGCAGCACAACAACTTAAAGATAGTCCATCCAAAGTTATTGGTGATATTGTTTACAGTTGCGGGTTTAGTAGCTTGTCGTTGTTTAGCCGTACGTTTCGGAAGCATTTTGGGGTGAGTGCCAAAGAATACCGGCAACTGGAAAAACCATTGCTGGTAAAGGATGGTGTTTATTTTAGCAAGATGGGTCAACAGCTGAGCAAGAAAAGTAAACTTTTTGTTATCACAAATGAGGAATTTTGTACCAACAAATTAAAACAACTCATTATTATGGAAACAGAAGTTATTGTAAAGGAAATGCCCGAGCTGCAAGTCATTTATTGTCGTCACACGGGTGCGTTTAATCAAATCGGAAAGGCGTATGGTAAACTAATGCAGTTTGCCGGTCCGCGTGGATTGCTCAGTTCACCCAATGTAAAAACCCTTACCTTGTATCACGACGATCCCTCGGTGACTGAGATTGATAAAGTGCGCCAAAGTGCCTGCCTTATTGTAAACAGCGATGTGAAAGTGGAAGGTGAAATAGGGAAAATGACCGTTCCGGCAGGAAAATATGCCGTCGGACATTTTGAAATTGTAGAAACTCAGTTCGAACAGGCTTGGAACACCATGTGCCTGTGGCTTACCGAAAGTGGTTACGAGCCGGGCGAAGGGTATAACTACGAGTTGTACTACAACAACCATACTCAGCACCCCGAACGTAAATTTATTCTGGACATTTGTATCCCTCTCAAAAGATTGTAATGAAACACGATTGGAAAAAAGAAGAGAAAGCTTTCTATGCTCCTAAAAGTAAACCGGAGCAGGTATATCTTCCTGCAATGAATTTCTTTAGCATCCGTGGTGAAGGAAATCCGAATCATCCGGCCTTTGCCGAATATATAGCTGTGTTGTATTCGTTATCGTATGCGGTAAAGATGAGTCCCAAATCGGGTCATGCACCTGACGGCTATTTCGAATATAGTGTTTATCCGCTCGAAGGGGTGTGGGATATTACCGACGAAGCAAAGCATAAACCTATGCAACCCTTGGATAAAGACGCACTGGTGTTTAACCTGATGATTCGTCAGCCCGATTTTGTGACAGCCGGCTATGCTTCGGATATTATCGAACAGGTAAAAAAGAAAAAGCCTCATTCATTGCTGGATAAGGTCAGGTTCGAGACGATAGAGGAGGAAAATTGTATTCAAATCCTGCACCTTGGTAGCTATGATAACGAACCTCAGAGTTTTGCCGATATGGAAGTTTTTGCCGAAAGTCATGGCTTAGTGCGAAAGTATAAAACACACCGCGAAATCTACTTATCGGATGCCCGAAAGACTCCGGCTGAGAAGTTGAAAACCATTTTGAGATTTCAGGTGTAGTAGCAACAGAAGTAACGGTCAGGCATATAGGTTATACTCTTCTCTTTATCTTATTTCCAGCTAAATTCCGATTATATAACACCTCAAAAAGGGAGCACGACCTAAGTCATGCTCCCTTTTTTTTTTGCGTGAGTAAAGCCGTACTGCTTTGTATGTGTCTGAATTATAAATATAAATTGAGATTCAGTGTTATGAATGAGTATATAACCGTTTGTTTTGCCGCTGTTTCCACCTACAATAGCGCATTAGCTATATCTATTTTCCTTTTCACTATCAATTTTGCTTTATTCCCATATTACAATGAAGCATTGTATATAAGGAATGGTGTATTGTAGACATACAATGAAGCATTGTATATAAGGAATAGCGTATTGTAGACATACAATAGAGCATTGTATATAAGGAATAGTGTATTGTAAACATACAATAGAGCATTGTATACAAGGAATAGCGTATTGTAGACATACAATGAAGCATTGTATATAAGGAATGGTGTATTGTAGATATACAATACACCATTCCATACAAGGTATAGGGTGTTTTCAAGAAACTGTGTAAACCATAAAGCGAACTTTCAGTTATTCACTGTAGGTTTTACCTTATCCTGATAATATGCAGTAATTATTTTTAAATATTTGAATATTTTCTTCCGAAAAGCGAACGGCATGTTAATTGTTTTTTGTATGTTTGTGGGGCAAAAAATAAACTAGAATCATGCTTATAGCGAATAATCCAGCAATGTCAAACCAACACGATGATTGGCGACGAAGAATTAGGAAAAAGTTCTCCGACACTAACTTTTCGACTAGTCCTGACTATTTGTGTTTGATTCATTATCTTGACAAAGCACCACAAAAGTTTTATTCAAAAGAAGCTTTTACGAAGTACTTACACTTATTAGAAGATACAAAGCTAAAAGATCCTAAATTGCTGGCGAATATACTTGTAGATGCAGAATCGCTTCTAAGTATTTCGAATAAGATACTAACCGAAATTAACGATAAATCTATACATGATATTCTGTTACCTAAGGATCATAATGATTTGATAGACTTCATTGACAGAGAAATTCACTACAACTTATTGAAACTTTATGAGACTCCTTTTTTTCAGTTCTCCAAAATAATAGCAAAATATTATTGGATAAAGAATAATAAAGTTACAGACGGATTAGACCTATATAACGCAGTAACACAAATTAAAAAAGTTGGTTTTGATTTTGTTGACAGCGTTTATTTACACGACGTAAGAAATGGAATTGCACATGGGAAGATAATTTTTTCTGACTTAGATATCACCTACATTGACAAAAAAGGGAATAACGCTAAAATATCCACGAGAAAGATCATTGACACTCTTGATGGAACACTCGATATAACAAACGGATTTTGCTTGGCATTTAAAGTTTTCTGCTTAACGAATTCTGATTTTTTTAAAGATTATTGCATCCCTATTCCTCAATCAATCCTTTTGGAAGAATTACAAGCTAAAGCAAATGGACCAGATTGGACAATTACAAACTGCCTTGATAGCGTTGCATTAAACGATAGGAAACAATTAATGATCTATGTGAAAAATGATAATTGGAGTTTTGAAAAGGTGCTTTGGTATGCATTCACTAGTGCTTTATGGGCAGAAGCGTTAACAAAATCCTATGATCGTATATTTTTCTCATTACACTCAAAACATGCAAAAATTTCACCTGTAGGATTTGCAGCGTATGATGCTACAAAATTGAGACAACTAAGAGAAGAAAATGCACATGAGTTTGGTTCTTACAAAGGTGTTCTTGAAGGAGATTTGTTATATTTCGTACCTAAGATAACATTCCCTAAATTCATCTACAAAATAGGAACTTACAAAGACATAGCAAAGAGTATATTTCCATTAGCTTATAGAAATTACATAGACACATATTTTCCAAATCCCTTTTATATTCGCGATACTAAAATTCACAGAATAAAGAATTTTGTTGTAGTAGAAGATTCAAGTGTCATTATTAAAGCGAATTTTCTTGAAAACTCGGAAGACTTGATAAGGAAAAACAGAAAGAAGATAGTAAATCTTGCAATCAGATATTCAAAGAAAAAATGTAGCAGGTTTTCTTTAACGAGGTATTTGGGGGTGCAACATGTCCGTGTATTTATTTACGACACAGATGAAAGAGTACGAAACTTACGAAATTCTGGGCTTATTCCCGAACTAATAGCAACAATAGAAGTCAATACAACAAAAAATATTCGTACAATTGACATTTTAGGTGGCACTCCAGAACAAATTGGCAAATATCGAATTGTTTGGAACAGAAAATGGGTTGAGAAGAAAAAAATGGCAGCTAATATTATTAGTTTAATGTAGGTTAATTCTTTTACTCCAAATATAGGTGTCTAAACTAACTTAAGTTCAAGTTTAACGTAGTGTAACTTGGACTGGTAATAAATCAGTTTATAACTGATAGTAGAAGTTGAATACTTCCAAATTATGAGTAGTTCAAAGCCTCTCCGACTACTGGCGGATTTCTGCTACGCTCAGACTTGAACTATGCAGGATAAAAAGAGATGTTATGATTCATCTTTAAATCTGATATGATCGTGGTTCGGACGAACTATGCAATGTGTAGAAATATATAAACTCGAAAGAAGAAAGGCTGATAATAAAAAATATGAATCTAATGAAAGCATTAAAGTTTTTTATCAAGTTCATTGTAACTATCTTAGTGATTGGTGGCATTCTGTTTTATCTTGTTCAAAAAGATACTTTGAACAATCTGGAGAAAAGAAAGAAAAACGTGACAAGTTTGTGGGCAAAATTCGACCAAAAACTGAATGAAAGAGACAAGTTAGTTCTCTCTTTCGCTTCGACAAATTCCGACAGTCTAAAATATTTGATTGATAAATCAAAATTTGATAGAAAGAAAAAAGTAAATCTGCTGGGAATTGAATTCGACGAGTATAACCTAAATAAATTCTTGATGAACAAGTACCCCAATCTGGAAAAGGAAACAGAAGGTACATATCGAGAACTAAACGAAATGACGAATGAGTATAATTCTTCGGTTGAAGACTACAATGTTTATTATACAATATTCCCCCATTTCATCTTTGCGAAACGAAAAGGATTTAAAAGAGATAAATATTTGACGATTAAATACGGGAAAGAAAATCAGGATCCGATAGAGAAATCCAAAGAATTACCGGAATGGGCTAAAAATGTAGACACAACATTTTTGAGTAAGTAACGCAAGCAAATGATAAGAGAAATTCAAAACTACCAAATTGTCAATTCAATTCCCCGATACGCTTAGACTTGAACTATGCAGTGTGTAGAAATAGATAAACTCGGAAGAAGAAAGGATTCATTGAATTAATATGACACACGAGATTAAAAGTATTGTAACAAGAGAGAATGCTGTTAGAAAGCAGTTTCTAGGAATTGACTTTGAAGTGCTTGCAGTTGGAAAAGAATCTATGGTGACAAAAATGTTATTTAAAGATTCAGATTTCGCAGCTCTACATAAACATCCAAATGAACAAAATGGATATGTAATTTCTGGTCAGTACAAATTGACTGTTGACACAACTGAGTTTATTATCTCTAGTGGAGATGCTTATTCGATACCGGCAAATGTAGAACATTCGTTGGAAGTTATTGAAGCAGGTGAAATAGTTGATGTATTTACCCCAATACGTATAGATTATTTATAAAAATAGAATATGCCAAACTCAAACATTCCATTTCAAACAATAGATTGGGCAAAAATTCCTAAGACAGAACACACAGGAGAAAGTGGAACTGCATTTTGGCAAACGATTCAGTTCTCAGGATTAAGAATAAGAATAGTTGAATATTCAAAAGGGTATAAGGCTGACCATTGGTGTAAAAAAGGACATATTGTGCA
>OCZT010001361.1_pt1 | contig 25241 bp, 39 predicted proteins | sample 1539031 | NCBI WGS metagenome assembly OCZT01 (sample SAMEA3539308, study PRJEB22396) | soil metagenome | biome: tundra; feature: field; material: soil | place: USA | collected 2010-05 | depth 0.15 m | reverse complement strand
GGAATGAGTAATACGATAGAAACGGGTACAATGGAATCAATTGAAATTCCAAAGCAAAAAATGGAAACAATAGAAGTTCCTAAGAAAAAAAAGTTAGCGCCGCTTCCATATTACAGCGATTTGAATATGGGCTGCGATCCAGAGTTTTTCTTTACAAGAAAGGGCAAGGTTATTGGATCAGAGAAAGTTTTAATAACAGAAAAAGTTAAAGCAGACTCGTGGAGTAATACTTTAATAGAAAGAACTAAAGCAGATTCATATAATGGTAAATTTATCATGGACGGAGTTCAAGCGGAATTAAATCCGCAACCTTCAACTTGTCGGGCTGCACTTGGTAATACAATTCGTCTTTGCTTTAAGGATCTTTATGATAAGATTTTGAAGGATCAAGTGGATGTTTCTGCTGATTTCTCTCAATGTATTGAAGTTGACCAAGCTGAAATGGATTCGTTGAGTGAAAGATCCAAAATTTTTGGCTGTGCTCCAAGTACCAACATTTATAATGAAGGTAAAACTAAAACCAGCGTAATTTCTGTTGATCCAAAGAAGTATCTCGGCCGTTCTGCTGGTGGTCATATTCATTTAGGAACATATCAATATGGATGGAATGATGGTAAAGATACACTAAAGAATGAAGACATACTGGTTCCTGTGCTTGACATTGTTGTTGGAAACACCTGTGTTTTAATTGATCGAGCAGAATCCAACAAGGAACGACGCAAGGTTTATGGAAAGGCTGGAGAGTTTCGCCTTAAACCCTACGGCATTGAGTATCGCACTCTTTCTAACTTCTGGTTACGTTCTTATCAGTTGTTTTCGTTTGTAATGAGCCTTAGCCGTCTTGCTTATCACCTTGTTAAACATTCAAAGCCAGAATGCGATTACGTCAAGGCTCTCTTTGACGCCATTAAACGGGAAGAAGTAGTTAAAGCAATTAACGAAAATGATTTCGACTTGGCGATGAAAAACTTCAAAGCCATTGAAGATATTATCACGGCAGCTTGTGAAGGTAATTTTGGAAACTATCCTTTTTCCAGAGGCCATATGAACCACTTTTACTATTTTATTAACAAAGGTGTGGATCATTGGTTCAGCAAAGACGTTTTGAAGCATTGGATTGAGTGTCCCGAGGGGCATGGCCACGGATGGGAAAGATGGCTGGAAGTTGTAGTTGGTTCCGAATACAAAAAGTTAAACATAGATCTTAATGATCCCAAATATAAAGGCGTAATGCCAGAAACGGATTTACAGGATTATGTAAAAGACCAGTATAAACCCTTAGTGCCTGTAGAAGCTTGACAGAAAAAAACTATCTGATATAATTGACAAGTAATAAAAAGAACGAAAAACTATGAGTAAAACCGGACTTAAAAAAATTATATTCATCAAAGACATTATGATGGGTTGCGACCCTGAATTTTTCTTTGCTGATAAAAACGGCAAAGTAGTTGGATCTGAAAAAGTTTTAACGAAATCAGATAATAGGGATCACGGCCTGGTCATCGATGGCGTTCAAGCGGAATTGAACCCCGCACCTTCGTTTTGCCGTGAACTTTTGGCTTCTAACATTCAGGGTTGCTTCAGAGATTTAAGGAATGTTCTACAACGGCGTGGTATTGATGTTGCTGTTAAAGTGGATTCGTTGGTGGACATCACTCAAGCGGAACTGGACTCCCTCAGCGAAGAATCGAAAGTGTTTGGATGCGATCCTTCTACCAATATTTACGAGGGCGGAGAAAGCAAAATCAAAGTGGACCCGAAGAAGTATCTGAAGCGATCTGCTGGTGGTCATATTCACTTAGGCAATTCTTTTAAGCAGTATCTTGACAAGAAATACGAAGTCTATCCATCAGATAAAGCCCTTGAGAACTTTCATAAAGTAGCACTGCGGATTGATCAGGCATTAAAGAAATCACCTGACATCATGGTTTCTGTCTTAGATATTATTGTAGGCAACACCTGTGTTTTGATGGACCGAAGTAAAGGCAACAAAGAACGGCGTGCCAATTACGGCAGGGCTGGTGAATATCGGGTGAAGCCTTATGGTTTGGAGTATCGTTCGCTTTCCAACTTTTGGCTCCGCAGCTATCCTCTAATGTCTTTCGTGATGGGGCTTTGCCGCTTTGCTGTTCATTGTGTCTCGGAATCCACTCCTGAGAATGACTATGTGAAGGCTTTGTTTAATGCAGTTAAACGTGAAGATATTGTTAAAGCCATTAACGAAAATGATTTTGATTTGGCAATGAAAAACTTCAAAAAGATCGAACAGTTTTTTATTGATGTTGCTGACGAAATATCCGGATCTGCCTTTTATCCACTTCGTAGCTCCACGATTAAATACTTTTATCACTTTGTTTTTCGTATTCAGAAGAAAGGAATTGAATATTGGTTTTCTCAGGACCCAATGGCCCATTGGTGCGGACAATATGGTGATAATGGTGGTTGGGAAAATTTTTCTGATAATATTATCTATGATGATCTGGCCAAATATGACATAGAAGAAAGAAAAAGAAAAAGACTTAAGGCAGTTTTTTGCCAATGAGATGGATACTTGACAGATAAAAAATCTCTGATAGAATGAACCAGTGATTATTAAACGAAAAAAATAAAACATGAGCACCTATATAAATCCGTCCTATAAGAAGAAAGTTCAACCCCTTCGTTGGTTTCAGAGTATCAGCCTCGGCTGTGACCCTGAATTTTTCTTTGCTGACCGATTGGGTCAAATCCTTGGTTCGGAGAAAGTTATGAAAAGTGGCGCCATTGGTGAAAAGGGAGCAAGTCAAGTTGTCATTGACGGCGTTCAGGCGGAGTTAAATCCGTTACCAAGTTCCTGCCGTGAACAGTTGGCTCATCAAATTTCCATCTGCTTTCAAAATCTCCAAGCTCAATTGGGCCTCGGCGTGGTTGTCAAAGTTGATCCGTTAGTGGAAATTACTCAGGTGGAACTGGACTCTCTCAGCGAAGGATCGAAAGTGTTTGGCTGTGCTCCTTCCATCAATATTTACGATGGTGAAAGCAAAATCAAAGTGGACCCTAAGAAGTATCTGAAGCGATCTGCCGGTGGACACCTCCATTTAGGTAATTATTATCAAAATTATCTTAGTGAAATGTATAACAGTGCTAATTATCAGTCTGCGTATGATTGTGCAAAACGCACTGAGAAAGCATTGAAAAACATGCCTGATATTATGGTGCCGATTCTTGACATTGTTGTGGGTAACACCTGCGTAATGTTGGATCGATTTGAAGGCAACAAGGAACGTCGAGCCAATTACGGCCGGGTGGGCGAATATCGTGTAAAACCCTACGGCATTGAATACCGAAGCCTATCAAATTTCTGGCTCCGCAGCTATCCTCTCATGTCATTTGTGACCGGATTGGCACGGTTCGCCGTTCACTTGGTTGAGCAGTCAACACCGGACAACGATTATGTCAAATCAATCTTTGACGCTGTTCCCCGTGAGGACATCGTGAAGGCTGTGAATACAAATGATCTGGACCTGGCATATCACAATTTTAAGAAGATTGAAGAAATCCTCTTGGATGCTGCCGGCGAAGGAGAATGTCCTGAACGATATTATCCTATCAAGCGGTCAACTATTAAGTTGTTTCACCACTTTTGTAAGCGGATTAAGAGGAAAGGTCTCACTTACTGGTTCCCCCAAGAGCCATTGGACCATTGGACTGGTCGGTATAATGATCGTGGCGGCTGGGAAACGTTCGCTCGCAATTTCGTGGCTCCTGACAAAGAGAAGTATGATCGATGGCTGGAAAAGCGTAAGGCCGAGAAAGCTAAGTTAGTTGCTGCTGGGGTAGCGGCGTGAGTTAATCTATGTCAGGGGGTTGTTCCCCCAAATTGGGGAACCCTTTGACATATACATCTGGCTAAGTCATTATGAAGGTATTAGAACACGGTAGGCATTATAATCAAACTCCGCCGGTTCAAGTCCGATGTGAGTGTGGTTGCCGAATGGAAGTTCAGGAGCAAGATTTGGAAAACATGGGATCAACTCCGTTTGTCTGGTGTGTTGAGTGTAGGGAACCTGTTTATCTGCCTGTGGTTGTAGCTGCAGAGATTCGACTTCAAACGTAGTTTTGATTAAATAAAGAGATAAAATGAGTAAGGAAGCGATTAACGCATTTGTCAATCGGCCTCTAAAGCCGTTGATTTTTAACCAGAATATTTCACTGGGTTGCGATCCAGAGTTTTTTTTCGCAAAAGAAGGCAGAGTAATCGGCTCTGAAAAGGTTTTGCCTGAGAGGGGCAGACAAACGTCGCCGGCGGACACAATGTGTAGCTATCATCCTTACAATTGCGATTCTACTTATCTTAGCAAGTTCATTATTGACGGAGTCCAAGCAGAATTAAACCCGAGACCGGCAGCTTGTAGAGCTTTGCTTGGTAATGAAATAAAAAATTGTTTTCGTGAGTTGCGTGATTTGATGGTAGAAAAGGGTGTAGCCGCAGATTTCTCACAGTGCGTAGAAGTTGACAAGGCGGAGATGGATAGTCTTAGTGATGGTTCCAAAGTTTTTGGTTGTGCTCCTTCTACAAACTGCTACACAGCGGCAGAAAGCAAAATTACAGTTGATCCAAAAGTTTATCGTGGTCGTTCTGCTGGTGGACATATTCACATCGGTAATCAATTCATAGAATATTTGATTAACCCCGACCTTCGTGAACAACATCGATCTGCTTACGAATACGATAAGAGCAATTCTAATATGTGGAAGCAGGCTACAATTATGGACTCTGTGTTAAAGACACCGGACATCATTGTGCCTGTTCTGGATATTGTTTTGGGTAATACTTGCGTCTTAATTGACCGATCACCATCCAACAAAGAACGTCGAAAAGTTTACGGCAGAGCTGGAGAATACAGAATTAAAGATTATGGTTTGGAGTATCGCACTCTTTCTAACTTCTGGCTGCGTTCTTATCAATTAATGTCAATGATAATGGGTATCACTCGATTGACAGTTCATTTAGTAGAACAGTCAACTCCAGAGAATGATTACGTTAAAGCCTTGTTTGAAGCGGTTAAACGTGAAAATATTGTTAAAGCTATTAACGAGAATGATTTTGATTTAGCTTGGCAAAATTTCTTGGCTATTGAAAATATTTTGTATGAGGCCCAAGGAGAATCTAATTTTGGTAATTATCCTTTGAGTGCTACTTACGCTAATGTTTTCCGTTATTTCGTTAATAAAGGTGTTGATCACTGGTTTGAAAAAGATGTAATTAATCATTGGGTGACTTCTCCAGAAGGACACGGCAATGGATGGGAATCATTTCTCAGTGGCAGAGTTTCCAAAGAGTTGATGGAATCAATGATTAAAACTCCCTTTAATATAAAGGCTCCGGTGAAGCCATCAAGATGGGATGACTATGCTGCCTATGACAAGTATAAGGTCGAGATTAAAAATTACAAAAAACTTTACGATGAAGTGTATAATCTTACAGAATGCGTTGTGCCAGAAGTTAAAGATCCGAACACAGTACCTTTGCTTAATGTGGTTGAGGAACCTGTAATAGCATAACATTATACAATTATGAGTATAAAAAATCAAATAGTAAATTGTCTGAAACCGCTCACCCATGACGAAGGCGTATTGCTGATGGGATGTGATCCAGAATTCTTTTTTCTTAACGGAAAGGGGCAAGTGGTTGGAGCCGAAAAAGTGTTGCCTGAAAAGGGATTGAAATACATTGCGCCTGTCTCTTGTGAATGGGATGATGTTAGATATGATAATAATAATCCCATATTCATCATTGACGGCGTTCAAGCTGAGATTAACCCTACGGAGAATACATGCCGGGCATTACTTGGAAACGAAATTCATACTTGTTTCAAACAGCTTCGTAATTACTTGAAACGTGAGAAAAAAGAAAAACTGACGCTTACCTTTGATCCGTTAGTTAAAATCACTCAGGCTGAATTGGATTCATTAAGTGATAAATCCAAAGTTTTTGGTTGCGCTCCTTCTAACAACGTGTATATGTCACGGGGAGCAACACGAATTACTGTGAACCCGAAAAAGTATCTGAAGCGGTCTGCTGGTGGACATATTCATCTTGGAACTGACCCATACGAACGGATACTTCGCAAAAAACTTAAAACTCCGGAGTTAATGGTTCCACTTTTGGACTTGGTTGTGGCTAACTCCTGTGTTCTAATTGACAGGCACCCTGGCAACAAAGAACGTAGGCAGAACTATGGTCGATGTGGTGAATATCGTGTGAAGCCTTATGGTTTGGAGTATAGGTCGCTATCAAATTTCTGGCTAAACTCTTATCAGCTCATGTCGTTAGTTATGGGGCTTTGCCGTCAGACAGTGGAAATGGTTAATGAAACCACAAAGGACAATAATTACGTCAAGGCGTTGATGAACGCCGTTCCTCGAGCAGATGTAATCAAGGCGGTTCAGAATAATGACTGGAACCTGGCGTATGCTAACTTCAAGAAGATTGAAGCAATCCTTCTAACCGCCGCGGGCACCGCCTTTTGGGATTATCCAATCAGCAACGATACAATTAATGAATTTCATTATTTCGTCAACAAGATCAAAGAGCATGGCTTAACCTACTGGTTCAAACGTGATCCGTTTACTCACTGGTGCAATCTTCCCGAGGGGCACGATCACGGATGGGAAGCTTTCTGTAATAATCGTATCCGTAAGGCTATGAAGGGTAAATATGTGCCCATTGACTTGAATAAATCAAGTAATAAGTTTCAACTGCCTATGGTAGCCATTGAGACATAACTTTAGGTGCAACGCCGACGTGATTTATGGGGATAATCACGCCGGCCTCTTTTAATTATTGGGGGAGAGAAAATGTTTCTGAAAGATATAACATTGGGTATTGATTTTGGAAATACAATCGTTTACAATGATTATAATGGAAACAAAATTGCTTATCTAAAATCGGTTGAAGTGATAACCGAAGCAGTTAAACGGTGCAAAGAAGTTTACATTATTTCTAAGGTTAACGAATTTCAGCGACTAAAAGTTCTTCATTGGTTGAAAGAAAATGACTTTCACGAAAAAACTGGCATATCTCCAAATAATGTCTTTTTCTGTGGTGCTTATGACCAGAAAGGATTGATTGCCCACAAGTTGGGCATTAATTGTTTTATTGACGATAAGCCAGAAGTAATGGCTCATATGAACAGAACAGTTTATAAAATACTATTTTGTCCTAATCCTAAAGAAGTAAGGCAATTTGATCTAAAGCATCTACAAGATGTTTATAGTTGGGATAATGTATCACAACTACTATTTGAAGGAAATATATGAACGTAGGCTTAACTACATTTAAAGACAACATTCTAATTCACGGAACAGAGGCGGACATTTACCATAATTCGTTTATACGAACAATAGAAGAATATGATATAGCTATTGCGTGTGCTCGAAAATATCTCACTTCCGAAGGATTCTTGGATGACCAGATTCTCTCAATTATTAATGTAATTGATGCAACTGGGAATCAAGTAATTAGGGAAGAATGTTTATAAATGAATGGCTTAAGGAAATTACCTTCTGGTCCATTTTTAGCTGTTAATCATTGTAAATTGATATGGATAGGAACGCCTGAGAGGTGCGATAGTTGTCAGGAGATATGGCCGACAAGCTGGATTACATTTGATGGTAAACGGTTCCTCTGCACTTCCTGTTATTACGAATTGAAAGAGAATGATGATCCTAGATTAGAGCAATGTGATTTATGCCACTATGATTTTCCGTTGTCGGAAATGACATTGAGCTACAATCAACTTCTTTGTAAAAAATGTGCTTTCGATCCTTCTGAGCCAGCAGCTAGGGCATGGTTGAAGAAACAAGACGAAGATCAAAAAGAAAAAGAAGCTAAAGAAAAATTAGCATATGGATTAAATCCTGTGAGGGAGAAATACGATTGATATGAAAGTAGCCATTATAGGTAGCAGATCCTTCAAGGATTATGATTTGCTGAAAAAAACGTTAGACGGAATAGCGGAGATAAGTTTAATCGTTTCTGGTTGTGCTGTAGGAGCAGACACGCTTGGTGAACTTTATGCTAAAGAAAAAGGAATACCTACATTGTTATTTAGACCAGATTGGGAAAAATATGGAAAAGCAGCTGGGTTTATTAGAAATAAGGAGATTATTAATAATGCTGATTTTGTTATTGCCTTTTGGGACACTAAGTCTAAAGGGACAGCTCACAGTATATCTTTAGCTAACAAACAGGGAAAGAAACTTATTGTTGTAAACTTTACACCAATACCAGAACAACTACCGCTACACAAAAACGGAACCCCGTTGGTCCCTCTTGACAATTAAAGAAAGTCTGATATGATGCCATCATGGCCATCAATAGAGTAGAAGAAATTAGGAACTTGACTGTTTCTGCTTCGGCATTTCAGGTCAGGTCTGGAAAAACACTTACTACCATTGAGTTGATGAACGGCGACAAACATTCTGGTAGAGATATTGTTATTAGAAATAATGCCGAATTGGAAGATTTAATCAATTCTTTAATTCAGACAAAGGAATGGCTTAAAACCCAATGAAATTAGCGGCTAAAGACCTAAACAATATGAAGGCTACAAGAATGTCTAAGATGCACGATTATAAGGGCTTCACGGTAGAGCCTATTCCAGGTGGATACAATATTTTATTGTATGGTCGAAAGCACATTCTTTATGTTAGTGGCCCTGCTGGTATGTCTTTAACAGAAGATATGAAGAAAGCAAGGGCATTTCGTGATGCTAATTTTTGTCATGGTGTTATTAACGAATTTCTTGAGGATCATGCTACCTGGGTTCAATCATTGGGTGGAATGAAGGTCACAAATCTCAATGAGATAAGAGAAGTGATAGATAAAGAAAAGCAAATTCAATCAAGTTTGAAGAAACCGTTTAAGTTACTTCCTGAACTAGCGGAATCGCTTATTGGATGAGGGACCTTTACTTTCTAATATAATGAAAAAACGATACGGTTTTGTAAGCAATTCTTCAAGTTCAAGTTTCCTGATTGGGCTATTAAGGAAACCCCGTTCTGTTTCGGAGTTGAAACGATGGCTATTTGGAGATATGAATTATCTCCAATGGTATGATTTTGGTTATAAAACCATTGATATTGCTAAAAGGATTTTTGATGACTTAAAAGGCAAACATCCAATTAGGGCTAAGGATCGATTAATTAAGGAAATCACTGATGGTTATTTTTCTGGCATGCCATTAACGTGGCAAAAAGAAAATCGCCCATCAGATAAACTTGAGAGGCAGTTTTACAAAAGTTTCCCTCAATATACAGATTGCGGATTTTATAGAGATGAGGCTTTAAAGGAAACTATGGCAAAACAGTTGGCCCAAAAAATCAAAGATTCTCGTAATAAAGAGCATACGGAAGATTATAAGGAAATTCAGGATGCTGCTGAAGCATTTCTCAATAAAGAAGTTTCTCCGATTATGGAAGGCAAACGCATTTACCAATTAGAATATGCGGATGGCGGAGATGGCCCACTGAGTGCAGCTATCGAGCACGGAGATGTATTTTCTCAAATTCCGCATGTTAAAATCAGTAAGCACTAATGAAAACATTTAGCTACGATCCAAAGACTGGCAGGTATGAGTTTCACTTTGTTGACAACATTAGTAAGCACGATATAGACGTATTAAAGCTTACGAAGAACAAAGGATTTTCTACTAAAATTGATATTGAAGGATTAATTAGTCAATGGGGATGTCGTCCCAATAGCTTTCAACATTTCTATGATATAACCTATCATTTATCGTATTTGGGATTGATTAAGTGGAAAAGCAAATTTAAAATGCATCTCACATATAATGTCAAAGATTATAGTAAATCCAAGTTTGTAGATGTGGATGGTTACTTCTTAACGGAGAATGGTAAAGCATTCTTAAATGGTTTATTTCCTGAACCAAAGAAAAAGAATGTTAGAAGATAAGCCAATATCATCATTTGTTGTTGAGAGAGTTTTGCTTACTCAAGATGAATTTTGGAAACTTTTAAAATTTTCTGGTCAACCTGATAATTTCACTACTGAAAAATGGGAAATTGAATTAAACCCCAAATATGGTTGGGTAAGCGGTCGAGCTATTGGTGAAGATACTGGCAAATTTTGGGAATTTGTGGTTGCTAACAAAATGGATGACAGAATAGACATTATAAGAGGATAGTATGAAAGCTGAGTGTCCTAATTGTAAATCTATTGAAATGAAGAAAGTTATTCATTACAACAATGGTTCTGATAATATTGATAAGATTGGGCATTATCATCTGGAATGCCAGCAGTGCGGAAATCACTTTAATCTGTGGGAAGCACCATCAGAAGTAATTGAGAAAGCATTTGGTGCCAGTTGGAAATTGTATATATGAGTGATCAAAAGCCATGCCCTTGTTGTGGGCAAATGATGCCATTTCCAACAGAACCAGGCGAATGGGAATATTCTGAACGTATTTATGAAAATCAATTTCATAGAGTATCAGTAAAATTGCCTTTGCCTGATGATAGAGATGGTCAAGAAGGCTTAAGACTTTGGAAAGATGGTGAAATGATTTGGTGGCCTTCGCAGGCAACTTGGAGGAAAATTTAATAAGGGTTGACAAATTTAAAATTTCTGATATTATAGTTTCCAGTGATAAAAAAACCACAAATATTTCAGAATCATAGAATTAAAACTTTCCGAAGCGGATGTTTTAATTACGATTTCGATATGCGAAGTGGCTACTCTCGAAGATGGGGAAAAAGGCCAGAAGATAATCCGATATATTCGCCATATGGTCCTGAAATTTTAGATGTGGAAATCTCTCAGGGAGGCGGATGCCCGATGTCCTGTGCTGTATGTTACAAAGGAAATGGAAAAGTAGGTAATGGGCAGCATATGTCATTTTCTACATTCAAATCCATTTTTGATAAACTTCCTCATATTCAATCAAAAAACGGAAAAAATATTTTCTTTGTTCAGCAAATTGCAATGGGAGTAACTTCTATTACTAAGCATCCCGAATTATGGGAAATATTTGATTATTGTCTTGAGAACGGCGTTATTCCCAATGTTACATTCAATGGTGCTGAATTGATAATGGACAGTTTTCTTCAACGATTGGCAGATACTTGTGGCTCAATTGCCGTTTCAGTAAATGAAACCAATTTTGACAGATCGGTTAACACTATCAAACGAATGACTGATATGGGAGCCGCCCAAATTAATATTCAATACGTTTTAAGTACACAAAGCACCAATTTCCTTTACGATAAATTGTTACCTGCTATCAAGGATGATTTTCAATTACGGAGAATGAATGCTATTGTTCTTTTGGGGTTGAAACCCTTAAAGGGTGGAGTTAATTATGATATTCTTCCAACCACAGAGTATATTCGATTGGTTAAATATCTCTTAGCCAAGCAAATCAATTTTGGTGCGGATTCCTGTTCGGCGCCTCGCTTGGAAAGGGCTATTCAACTTTTGGAAGATGACTTAACCAAAACTCAAAAACAAGAAATTTTAGATAGAATCGAAAGATGTGAATCTTGGCTTTTTTCGCTATACATAAATGTTGATGGATGTGTTTTCCCTTGTAGTTTCAGCGAAGATAAAGAAAAATCGCAATCCATTTACTTATCCAAAGTAAATGATTTCATAAAAGATGTATGGATGTCTCACGAAGCTAAAATATGGAGAACAAGATTGATTGAATTACAGAGAGAGTGCCCTTTATTCAAAGAAATACACGCAATTATCCCTAAAAATATTTAATTATGGTACCAAATAACATAGTTTGGGCTTTCTATTCAGCATCTGATTATCAGACCAAATATGATTCGGCAGTTTGTTTCAATACTCCTATTCCAAAGGACATTTATTATAAGAATGTCAAAGGTGAGTGGGTGAAAGTTACAGCGGTATTTACTTGTATTGACGAAGCACGGAGAAATTACAGGAATCCTGATGCCAAGTATCTTGGTCCGGTGTATGAAGATACAAAGGGAGAAATTGAACGTGGAATCCATTATCCTCCCAGCCCTCTTAATAAGGCTGATTATGAAGCACAGAGGAAAGAGGCCATTAAGAAACGTTTGACAAAAAAACAAACTCGACCGCCTGGAAGTCCTGGAACCATGACCGTAAAGCCGTCATACATCTTCAACGATAGCATTTTTGATGACTTTGGTGAAATATGGTTATAATTGTAGCAAATGGGATTTGGAAAACCTGTGAAAAAAATTAAAGAAAAATTAGAAAAAGCAGGAGATTTACTTCTTTTCTGGTGTGTAGTATTTCCTATATTTTATGTATTATTTCGTTGGATGTTCAAAGATTATAATACAAAAATTAAACGTTAAGATTTTTTTTGATTTTTCTGTAACCAGCTTTCCACAAAATTTCTGATATTAAATCTGCTCCATCTATAGTTTGCTGCTCTGTTAAACTTGGATATGCTATATGAATAGCTTCATGTGTAATTGTATTCAATTTACATTTTTTGGATGTTTTAGGATGAATCCAAATGGCAACGTATTCAACTCCATCCTCTCTGAAAGGGTCCATTAAGCCTATGCAATTTTTATGCTTTTTCTCGAATGGAAGTTTACTATTGAAAAGTATTATATTATCTGAGCTTACTAATGGTTTTAACATACCAATCTTTTCATTTTTTCTTGCACGATTATTTAAATCCTTTAATCCCTCTAATTCTTGTTCAATATTTCTCACACCAATCCTTCCATGATTGCTTTGTTGTTTAACACCAGTAACTCTCGTTCTATACGAAGTGCTTCGTCATCTGTATCTCTAAGCTCTACTTGTATTCTAGCATTTAATCCAACAAGTTTTACTAAGGCATCATCTACTTGGTCCTCTGTAGAATCAGGATCATCTAAAATATTCTCCAATTTTTTTTCTTCTTCTTCAAAGAATATGGCGGTATCTAAATCTAGTCTGGCTTTTTCTTTAAGTTTTATCGCCTCGGTTAAAATCCTACTGGTTTCTTTATCGTATTGCGTTTTCTCCATAAGTGCCACTAATGTAACACGTTGTATAAAGAAACACAAGTTTTTATATTCTCCTGTAGGGGTATTGACAATATAAAAATTACTGATATAATGTGAGAGTGATTGAGAGAAGTGAATTTACATAAACGATATGTCTAAGAACTGCGTTAAAAAAACTATGCCATGTCAATGCCCTAGTTGCCGAAGTGAATCTTTGAGAATGGGACTTTCTTCTGAGAAGTGTAATTTTTGTAATGCAGAGATTAACGTAGCAACTAATAAAGGTGTGTGGCATCAATTCGTAGGCAATAAAGTAACATGCGAACCTTGTTACAAGAAAAATTATAAAGTTTGTCGAATTTGCGGTGATACACAATTAGTCGAATCAATGGCCGCAGATCCTATCAATTTTCGTGGCGAGCCTATTACAGTTTGTAAAAAATGTGCTGACACTCAATTCAAAATTTGCGGTTGTTGTAATAAACTTTCCTATAAAGGTGATTTACAGAAGTTTGAAGATAAGTTATATTGCCATGATTGTTTTGTAACTCGCTTTGAAACTTGTCAAGTTTGCCATAAGACTTATCCAAAAGAACAAGTGAAAAATGCCATTTGGAATAAGCAGGCTATTTGCTGTGATAAGTGTTATTTATGGCACGGTCCAATCCTTAGATACGAGCATACAACCTACTTGCCGATGTTAGGCAAAGGTCCGTTGTTTTATGGAATTGAGCTCGAATGTGCTGTGGCTAATAAGGTAAAAGATAAACGTGGTCCTTTAGCTCAAGCCGTCTTGAGTGCTTTTACCGATCAATATTTGGTCCTTAAAGAAGATCGAAGCGTCGCAGATATTAGTGGCTTTGAGATTTGCACTTGCCCGGCAGAGATGTCTATTCACAAAGAGGCTTGGGCCAAGTTTTTCACTAATATACCACCTGATTTAATTGCTTTCGGTGCGGATAAGTGTGGTTTACACGTTCACGCTAGTAGAGATCCGCTTTCTCTATTGTCTGTAGGAAAAATGCTTGTCTTTGTAAATGATGAAAAGAATAAGCCTTTCATTGAATGTATTGCTCAGAGGCCAACCAATGAATATTGCAAGGTTTATAAAAAGAAACCCGGAGATTGTATGGCCCCGCCTACTGGTCATGTTGAACAGCACCATGAGGCTCTGAACTTACAGAACAACCACACGGTTGAATTGCGGATATTCAAGGCCACATTGAAACCGGCATCTTTCTACAAAGCGTTGGAGTTTACGGAAGCTTTAATCCACTTCTGCATGTGCGGAAACTTCTCTATCAAAGAGTCCCGCTCCGTGGATATGTTTGTGGAATATGTGAAGAAGAACAGAAAAGATTGGCCTTACCTTTGGGCTTTCATCTGTGTAAAATGGCTTAAAGAGAAAGATGAATACTCTGTGAAATGGATAAAGAAATATGGATTTGGTGAACTGAACAACGAAGTATAATAAATACAAATAGAAACATATGTGCTTAGCAATATTCAAACCGATAGGGCTTAATATCCCTGAAAAGAATCTACGTTGTGGGTATGAAGGCAACAGCGATGGTTGCGGAATAGCTTGGGCCGAAGATAACAAGCTTACCGTAACCAAAGGTATGATGAAATGGGATGATTTCTGGAAACTTTATCAGGAACATCAGAATTGCCCCATGCTCATCCACTTTCGTAAGTCAACTCACGGCAAAAAGGATGAAGCAAACTGTCATCCATTCCTTTTCAACGATGGAAATTTAGCCCTTATTCATAATGGCGTTCTGCCTATTAAATGCTCAGAAGATGGTTATTCTGATACGTGGCATTTGGTGAATAAAGTCCTTGATCCTTTAGTGAAAAACCACGGCATAGCTATTGATGATCCTGCTCTTTCTTGGTTAATCCAAATCGCAATTGGAACTGATAAGATTGTCGTGATGGATGCTAATGGCGAGGCTATTATATTTAATGAAGAAAAAGGTAATTGGGAGCCTACTGATGGCGCAGGCGATAAGAAAGGACAGGTGTGGTATAGTAATACCTCCTTTCGTAATGAAACCTGGCGGAATCGCCAAACCTCCTGTAGCGGAACCCCTGATTGGCGTCCCGGGACTGGCTCAATCAATCCTCATGCTTCCAATCGTGACCAGTCTGATTTGCCTGTTATTGGTGACGAAGCGGGAGCGGATGAAGCCCAAAACTGGGAAGGATATGGATACACGGGACGGATGTCTCAAGCCTCTGGTCAGCTCTTAGGCGGATCGGATACTGAAATTGCCACTGATGCCAATCGTGGCCCTGGCAAGATGACTGAATACGGCTGGTATGACTTAGAAATTGAAAATGAGATTGAAGGCGTCAAGAAAAAGACGGGTCAGCAACGGGATGACGCAATCATCTATGTGTTCAATAACGCCTAGGCACAAGGCGGTAGGGGGGAAGGGTGTTTAGTTGTTCAACCTTCCCTTCTGCTTTTAATAGGAAATCAGATAAGTCTGGCCCTTGACTTTTTCTAAATTGCTAGTATAATATAACAAGGTGAAGATAGACTTAAATGCGATTGATAGAAGCCTGTTTCTTGTAGAGGAAGCGGTAATCCTTTCTACAGGAGAGCCTATCTATTTTGTCCGACCTAACCCAGAAGCAAAGGGCTTAATTTGGACACAAAAAAACAAATATTTCCGCTCTTCCGTTTGGAACAAAGAGGGCGAATTGATTTCCGCTGGTTTTCCTAAATTTGAAGATTTAAATGTTAATTCTGAAAATTTTCCACCGCCTGGCAATCTAGATGATTATAGCATTTATGAGAAAATGGATGGTGCTTGTCTTATTATCTCTCAATATAAGAAACATACTTTCGTAAGAACGAGAGGCGTGCTAGATGCTGATTCTTCACCAAATGGCAAAGAATTGTCGTTATTCCGAAAAAAGATATTAACTCATTTGTATGAATATTATTACGGGAATAAATCGTGGAGCTGCTCTTTCATATTTGAATGGTTATCTCAAAAACATGGATTGGTTGTAAATTATGGAGATCAACCAAGATTTGTTCTTACTGGGTTAGTGAACCACGGAGATTACGTGCTCACAAAACAATATGATTTAGATAAATTTGCCGGAATGACAAATGCAGAAAGACCAAGACATTATACAGCACCAGGCAGTTTAGAAGATTTAGTCAAAGACGTAAGCAGTTGGAATGATAGAGAGGGAGTTGTACTTTATTCCAAAGATGGACAGTCAATGCATCGAATTAAGTCAAATTGGTATCTTGCACTTCACAGACTTAGGACTGAAGAGCTTTGTATTGAAACTATCATTGATGCGTGGTTTGCTTTAGGAAAAATGCCTTACAACGAATTTCTTGACAGTATTTCCAAGCAATTTGGTGGAGAGTTTGCTTCAAAACTCACTCCAGATGTTAGCAGAATTTGTGATGCATGGAAAGAAGTTCAGAATATTGTGGTTGGATTCAGCAATTTCTGTAAGAGTCGGCTATTTGAATGGAAGCAGGCAGAGGCTGAAGAAGAAGTTTATAACTCCTTTGGCAAAACAAATAGAGCGGAATATGTACTGAAAATATATAGAGGCGAGTCATTGACCGATGACAATTATAAAAAGCTATTGTATCAGTGTATCAAAAAAGGCAAGTAAATAATGAATATACTTAAAAGTATTTGGGATTTCTTTGTTGATCCCAATTATGGCCTTGGCACGCCAATATATGATTTGGCAACCAAACAAGAGCGTTCTAGATATTATCCTAATTATAATCCTAATAATTATCAGAATGTGACTGTCAATCCAAGGATACCGCATGCTCACGATTGGGCTTACTTTAGTACTATTCGCCATGAATGGCGGATTATCAATGGGAAACCTGTAGGTACTCAGTTTCAGCTTGATAATGTAATTGCTGCTAAGAATGAGAAACCTAGCCACACCGAAACTTTGCTTTCAATGCTTGAAGGATGGAAAAGACAAGGATATGAGTTTTGTCATTGCTCTTGGACAATCTATAAGTGCAAATCTTGTGGTGAAACGAAACATTGTGAATTTTATACGGCACCGATGAAGGCAGATGGAACAGGCCCAATTTTGTCTGCTGACACTGTTGTAACTTATTATGGAACAAAGAATAATACATTTAAAGAAACTACTAAAATAAACACTCTTGGTAAACGTGAAGTAGCTGTGGAGCCAATGAAAAGATATAAGTAATTCGGTCAGATAAAGAACAAATAATGTCGATTAAAAAAGTAGAAATTCATGTGACAAAGTTTTATATATTGTCGTGGATGTTTGGGCTTGCTGGCCTATTTTTACTTTGGATGAACTGGAACATTCCGGCGGGTTTATCATTCCTTTTGTGCTATACCTACAGTGTAGCTGATTATAAAAATCCAAATCCGCCTGATGATAATAGAAATCCACCTACTGGACCTAATTTTGACGATGATAATATAAAACCATCTTAGTATGAATATTGAAGTTCACTGGGATATTAAGCCAGATGAAATTGGTATAAATGAAACCAAGTATGATACCTATATCATTATTTCTATTAATATTAACGAAGAAACAAAAGAGATTTGGAGCGTAACTTATTCATATATTTGGAACTGCGGATCTGGGTGTTGTTCCGGTACAGAATGTGATATTGCTTATATTGGACAACTATCAGAAGAATTGAAAAAACGAATATTAGAGAAAATGCCAACCTATAACTTACAGGGATGGAAATGGCAAAAGAGTAATTGAAGTATGCCTCAACAACCAGAATTAATTTTCATGGGCAAAATCTGTTCCCACTGCGGAAAAGAAGTGCTCAAAATGACAGAAGTGGAAGGCAAGTTATTGTGTGATGCTTGTCTTAACACTATATATTTTTACTGTACAAAGTGCAAAAAGTTTAAGCTTTCTAACTTTAAACAAGTTATTCGGGATTCCGGCGGTTACGGAAAAATTGTTTGTAAGGATTGCTTCACAGATTTTTATTCTCCATGCGAACATTGTGGATATGGTTGTAATAAAGCGGATAACCGAATGTGGACCGGTCATAGCTATTGTCGCTTTTGTTATGATCAGATGTTTACATGCCCTTCTTGTAATCAAAAGTTGTTCAGAGAATATTATTACGAAGCCGGTCTCTGCAAAAATTGCTGGGAAGATGAACGCAGAGCAATAAATCCGGATCATTTAGCAAAGGTGCCTAATATATTTCAAGGTAAAGGTCCGCACTTCTTTGGTGTTGAACTGGAAGTTGAAGTGGATGAACGACTAGAGCGCCGATCTTCTTATGCCAAGAAAATTTTAAAATTAATGGGTAATTTCATTATGTGTAAACATGATGGAAGTATTAAAGATCCGAATACTGGCAGAGTAATAGGATTTGAGATTGTTACTATACCAGCTTCACGCCAAGTTCATTACGATAAATGGAATCTATTCTTTGAAAATTTACCTAAAGGTTTAAGGTCCTATGATACAAACACCTGCGGTTTGCATGTTCATTGTTCAAGGAATCCTCTTACGCCGTTGACAATCGCCAAGATGTTGGTATTTATCAATAGCAAAGAAAATGCTCCTTTCATTACCATAATAGCTGGAAGGGCTCCTAATCAGTTTTGTAAATCAGTGTGGAATAAGGGATATAAGGATGCTTCTCCTGATCTACCTCAAGATCGATATGAAGCATTGAATCTGCATAATAGGGACACTGTAGAGTTTCGTATCTTTCGTGGCACTCTAAAAAAAGAAAGCATGTTCAAGTCTATAGAGTTTTGCGATGCTCTCCTTCACTTCTGTAGCGGTGCCAACTACAGTATTAAGGATTGCCGACTGGTTGACAAATTTGTAGAATATGTTAAACTGAACAAGAAAGAATACTTACACCTTTGGGCGTTTATTTGTGCCCGTTGGTTTAGAGAAGAAACGAAGTTAACTCAAATGATGGGTTTTCCTTTACCGGATAGACCAGCAGAAGTAGAAGTATATGCTAATGAGCCGAATCCTGAAATTAAAAATAATCCAGATGGTAGCCCCCATTATGGTAATCCACTTGATTTTTAACAACAAAAACTAAAAACAATAATCTATGTGTTTAGCAATAGCAAAACCAGCACGGGCTTTTATTCCCGTAGAACATTTGGAAGCAGGGTATGAAGGCAATCCTCATGGTTGCGGATTTTGTTATCCCGAAGGTGGCAAAGTTGTTGTTGTTAAGGGCTTAATGAAGTTCCCTGAGTTTCTCGCAAAGTATAGGGAAAAAGAGCACCTTCCGATGTTAATTCATTTCCGTATGTCAACACACGGAAAGCCTAATTTTTTAAATTGTCATCCGTTTAGCTTTTTCAATGAACAATTTGCTTTAATTCACAATGGAGTTATCCCCATTTTTCTTTCATACCCTGAATTAAGCGATACTGGAAACTTTGCCAAATTGGTTATGGAACCAATGGTAAAGACTGGTGTGGACATTGACAAGTCAGCATTCCGATTTCTAGTTCAACAAGCCATTGGTTCGCAAAATAAAATTTGCGTAATGGACGCCAGTGGTCGAATTGTTATCTATAATGAACCCAGTGGCGAAATTGAGGATGCTGTGGACAAAGATGGCAATCCTGTTATCGAAATAGATTGGGAAGGCAAAGAATATCAGGAAGAAGTCTGGTATTCACACGGAGGCTACAAGTTCAACAAACGGCGTTTGACCCGTCTTTACAAAGATGAATATGAAGGACTTTTCAAATGTGGACAGGGGGATGAAGCGGTTATTGTTGAAGATATGACTACCAGCGTTGGTGAAGGATTTAAGGGAACCCCGACCACAGCAGTCAATTCCGATTTCACTAACAGAGCAAAACTTACGCCTCCTACTCAAAGTGTTATTGAAGGCTTCAAACCTGGTACTCTAACCAAAGATGCGGAAAAGTCTGCTCAGGTAATTGATGAAGCATACAGAGCAGTTGCTCATACCGATGGCAAAAGCTTAGTTAAAATTAAACTGCCCCCTAAACAGGCAAATAGCAGTCATATCATTACCGAGATAACTAGCGGACCAATTTATGATGCTAAGACTGAATTGGAAATGGCTCACTTACAAGATAAGATGAGCCTCACCCGCGAGGAATGTATAAAATATTTGGGCCTTAAAATTGAGGATTGCATCTCTTATGTGTAAAGTCAATGTGGCTGATATGGCTACCTATGATGCTAAGACTGAATTGGAAATTGCTTACTTGAAGGAAAGAATGAACCTCAGCCGTGCTGAATGTATCGAATATTTAGGACTTGGAATTGAAGATTGTATTTCTTATGTCAAGCCAAAAAATTAAAAATAAGCACCTTGAACTTATAGCAGACAAAACTATCAAGGCAGTATTTCCCATCTTTGGGATGCTGACAGCTTACATTGACGGAAAGATTACGGGCAGGATTCGCAATAGGTTTAAGACCTTTGTGTTTCTGCCAACCTTTCCCTTTATGTGTTTTACTTTTTCTGCTAGCGATGTTGAAAAGATTGACGTTACTAATTCTGGTATTGTTCTCTATTTGAACAAAACAGAGGAAAAGAAGAAAAAACGCCGTAAGAAAAAGCCAGCTCTGCCCGTAGTTGAAATTGAACCCGAAATCCCCATTGATCTTAATGGACCAACTAATCATTATAATGGCAGCTATATTGCTCCTGATCCTATTATTATGCCGGCCTTTGTCCCCCCCGCATGATAAATGAAAGAACAATTCAGATAGGGCAAAAGTATAGAGTAATAAAACATTTGCCTCTGGGGTTTGGACCTGCGGACATAATCGAGGGATCTATAGGCATCTGCAAATGGGGAAACTATCGTGGTGCTTGTCTTAAATTCACCAATTACGGCTATGTCATTCCTTACGATTGCCTGGGAGAAGTAGATGAAAAGCCTAAAATCATTTTTCGTTCTGTTCCTACGTTTAAGACAGCAGTAGTAAACCAATTTAGGTATAGATTGTCAAAATTGCCAAATGAAGGTATCCAACTGTTGGGCAAAATAGGAAATCTTTGCAAAATAAGATGGATAAGTGAAATGATGGGGTATGCAGAAGTTCAATTTGAAAATGGTGAATGTTACGTAGTATATCTTGAGTTGCTTCAGGATGTAGGAACTTGACAGATATAAAATCTCTGATATAATACTGGTGTGGTATCATATCAATTTTGGTTATGTCTAGTAGAAATCGAACAAGAAAGCAAAGACTAAGAAAGTATAGTGGCAAACAAACCACAAAGGTAATTTCCAAATCCAAACGTAAATCAGTTATGACAAAGCAATACTCGTCTTCTATCCAAGATAAACCTAATATAAACAACGTTTTCCCCGGTAGCAAATATAAAGTTATTAGTAAACCTGAGAAATGGATTGGCGGCTGTCGCTTTGAAGGCCAGACCGGTCAATGTATGGGGACTGATAGGGTTCATGGAGCAAAATTAAAATTCATTTCCGGTGAAATTGTTGCAATTCCATTTGAAAATATTGAATTACATGATGAATGTAAGTATAAAAAATCTGGCGATAAGCTTTCCGTAGTAGCTGTTGAACCTGAAAAGGGAAAATATTACAAAGTTGTCAAAAAACCTACTAGGTGGAATATTTCCTGCAAGTATGTGAACCAAATAGGGCTTTGTATATTAGTTGATGATAGAGGGGCCCGACTTCGTTTTTTTAATGGAGATGATATTAGTTTCGAGGCTGAGTGTTTGATTGAAAGTGATTCTGTGGTTGATCTTAATAACCTTTCCTCTGAAATCACAGAAGATAGTGTGCAAATTGGTAGCATTTATCGTGTCATCAAAAAGGTTGAAAAATATGGAATTGATGCTGAAAAACTTGTTGGTAAAGTAGGCAAATCCAAATGGGCAAACTATCGTGGCGTTTGCATGAAGTTTACAGATACTTCTAGTTATGTTATTCCGTTTGATTGTTTGGAGAAATACCACGCTCAAGAACCGCCTAATCCTGTGAAGATACCTAAAACGTTGGATGCGAATAATATAGTTATTCACCGTAAGTATAAAGTCATTATATTGAATGATTATGTCGGCGATCCAAAAATCTTAGGTAAACTGGGAAAGGTTATTTGGGCATCAGCCGCTTCAAAAGGAGCATTACTTAGATTTGATGATGGATATGAAAGATTAGTGCCATTCCCCTGTTTAGAAGATTTGCCGAGGCCTACCGAAAATGAATTGGTGATTTTGATCATGCAACATCCCGAACGAATTTTGAGAATGATTAAAGGGTTGAACAAGGTTACTAAATTGAGGCCTGTCATGGATTTTGTTCAATCCGGCCGATTGCCCGAAGTTGAAGCTGAAATACCGCCGGAAGCAATCTATGGTCCTCATATTCCAACGTGTCATTCTGAAGCACTTTCTATGCCATGTGCTGGAAGTGTGGGTGAGGTTGTAGATGGTATATTTGACAGAGTTGTAGCCATGATTAATGATACTGATTCTTGTAAATCTAATACCGTGGCTACGCCGGTAGAAGAAGTAGCCGCCGAAGATTAATATGATGCCTCCATATTTAACAACTAAATTAGGACATTCGTATCGCATTATTGCGATACCTGCCATTAGAGATAACACCTTTCCAGCAGTAGGTCTTTACGGCATATGTAAGTGGGTCACTTCTAAAAATGGTGCCTGCTTGGAGATAGATGGAAAAAATCATATTATTCCATTTGATTGTGTGGAAGAAATGATTTTACCTGGAATTGAAGATGCTCTATTGATTACGGCTATACTTCAAAATCCCAAAGGCACGTTGAAAATTCTAAGAGGATTGTGGCGTATGACTAAAGAAAACACCATCCGCGATTTTATGGAACGTGCCGAGCTGCCTCCTTTTGAACCGCCTCCCGTTCCTGTAAATGTGGTTTCTTTACCTGAAAATGGTAAAAGTAGTGAGGATTACTATATGCAATGGGAACAAGCTGAGTTAGCTGCTTCTGGTGCTTTTGCTTCTGATCTTTAAGAAATGAATTCTCCTATACAGAGAAAGAAAACTCGTCGTGAACTGCCTATAAATGTTAGTAGTTTATGTCGCAAATATGATCGTGGTGATAAACGCATCGACATTAATAGGCTTGAAGAATTGCTCGAGAAATGGTACCTGGGTGAAAAAATCCATTGGAAGACAATAGGGCCAACATTAATCAAACCAGGTCGTCGAATCCCCTTGCCGCAGTAGTAGTTCTGTAACTTCCATCTCCTTTGACAAATTATAATTCTCTGATATAATGGGGTATAAAGAAGTGAAAACTCCTATCAGACATTGTGACATGGTTGAAGGCAATAGGTATAAGGTTATCAAACGACCTGAACACCTAAATGGCGTACACTATCCCTGGCTTAACATGATAGGCATTTGTAAATGGTCTAATAACTGTCATGGTGCCCTTATGTCGTTTGGTGGATGTAAAGAAAGACTCATACCGCATGAGTGTTTAGAAGCAGTAGAACCAAAAATGGATGATCAATCTGATAAGTTTAAAGATGATGGAGATGGTCTGCTTACTTATTATAAAAATTTGGGATTGGAAAAAAAGAAAGAAGATGAAGTGAACAGTTGCACCATCGAAGCAAAAGGGATAAAGATTGGCGATCTCTATAGAATTATAAAAGTTCCTGACTTCTGGAAGGATGCGGCTGAGAATGGAGATTATCCTGCCCTTAATAAAATTGGAAAACTTATTAGACTTCATCAGAGCGGCGGAATCTATAACGCAGGAACATTAAGATTAGGAGATGGCACGCAGAGATTTGCTCCTTTCGATTGTATAGAAGAAGTTAAAACATACATTTTGCCGGAGCCTATAATGGATTTGGCTGATGATAAGCTTCTAGATATTATTTTACGAAACCCGAGAGGCGCTTTAAAAATTGTTAAGGGATTAGCAAAGATGAACAAAGATCCCCGAGCTATTGCTTTTGTCCAGAAAGGTATGCTATTCTGATACTATGGAAAAGCTAAGCGACCAACAGAAACAACAGCTTATAGAGCACATGAAAGCTAATGAGGACGATTCGTGGGCAAGACATTCTCAGTGGGCAATTGCTCAATTTGGTGTAAGGCTTACCGACGACGAATGTTGCCGATTGTTATGATACTCAATACCTTCACTAATAGGGCAATAGTTCGATTTAATGATGTGTATCGCCCGGTGTTTGGTTCACAGCAAAAAGATTATGATTTTGTATTTTTTCTTAATGGCAGAATTGAAATCGTTCGTGATGGTTATTGGATCGGCGTTGGATTTGAAGAAACTGATGCCCAAGTAATGGAGAGAACGATTAGATATAATATTGACCAGCTTAAAATATCGAAATGTCTCTCAAAATAGTAATCTTCTTTGACGATGTTTGGCGTATTGCCAATCCTATATCCATTGAGGATAAAACCAATGGAAGTATTCAAGCAGAATTGAATGGACAAATTGTTTCCCTTAAAAAAGGAAGGTGGCTCAAAGTCAACAATAGTTACGCAGATAGTAGTATTAAAGAAATTATAATTGAAAGAAATATTTCTCATATCATGGAAAAGGCTATGATACGAAAATGGAATTATCAAGAAGAACAGAAAAAAATAGATGCGGGCAGAAATAACCCTCCGCCTGTGGCTGAGACAAATCTTTTGGTGCCACTGGCGCCTTTTGTGGATGGCGATAATGATTTGATGGATTTTCAAGATGAATGGTTTATCGGACAATCAAATACATGATTTACTATGGCGGGATAGGCCAATGGTCGTTGTAATAGATGGCATCTGGCGATCCGTAGAGGGAAGATATATTCATCCGCTTAAGGAACCTTGGACTGCGAAAATTATTCTTAATGGCAGAGAATACATTGTACAATACTTTCTTGATTTTAATGGCTGTAATAAAGATACAGTTAGGGAAGAAGTAGTTATTAGAAATATTCAATCTTTGCCTCCGCCTCCTAAGAGAAAGAAATTGTTAAATATAAATAGAGCTCCAAGAGAAATCTATAATCAAGCTCGACCAGGGTTTCAATGGGCTCTCAGAATGAAGGCCAATGGCGTAGGAACTGAACCTTATGAAATTCCTATTCCTGAGGGGCAACCGGGCTGGATTGGTTTTCCGTGGGTTGATGATGATCCATTCCCTATAAATCGCCCATAAATCTATGAACAAATTTAATACACCAATATTAGTGAGAATAGATGGG
>OCZT010001360.1_pt1 | contig 25245 bp, 17 predicted proteins | sample 1539031 | NCBI WGS metagenome assembly OCZT01 (sample SAMEA3539308, study PRJEB22396) | soil metagenome | biome: tundra; feature: field; material: soil | place: USA | collected 2010-05 | depth 0.15 m | reverse complement strand
TATTCCCTGCTTCCTGCATATAGCAATCTATGGACATTTATATGCGTCGGCCCTGATCACCGTCTTTAGTCAGCGAGCTCTTGGCGGCGGATCCGTGTAGTACCCGGTCTTGTGCCGGATATTGAAAGCTTCAGCAGCGGCCCTGGGAACCGTGACCTGGACCCGGTGGAATGTCTTTCCAGGCTCCTGGTTCTTTGGATAGTAGCCGAGCAGGTACTGCGTGCGCAGGTCGTCGCTCACACGCGCAAAGGCCTTGTCGAGCCCGCCGTCGCTTTCGTAGAAGCTTTTGCCGCCGGTTTGCTCAGCGAGTGTGATCAGCGCATGTTCACCGCCCAGTTCGCGGCCGGCGCTGGCTTCAATGGGCACGTCGATGATGGAGTAAATCATCACCTCGTTGCGCAGGGCCTGTTCCAGGGCCTTGGCATAGGTGGTGGCGCTGGCGGTATCGCCGCCGTCGGATACAAGCACCAGGACCTTGCGCCCCGGTTTGCGGCCAAGCCGCTCTGCGCCCAGGTAGACCGTGTCGTAGAGGGCGGTGGCGAAGTCGCCGCGAAGCTGGCCCAGTCCCCTGTCAATCTGGCTCACCTTGCTGGTGAACGGCGTCAACTCGCGGACCTCGGTGGCAAACTCCAGCAGGCTCATCTGGTCCTGCGGGCGCATCAGCGCGTGGGTAAACCGGCGCGCGGCATCCGTTTCCTCGGCCAGGTCCTTGTGCACGCTGCCGCTGGTGTCAATGGCCAGAGTCAGGTTCAGGGGCAGTTCGGATTGGCGTTCAAAAAGCGCAATCTGCTGCGGCCGCCCATCCTCGGTTATGGCAAAGTCCTCGCGCGTCAAGCCGCCTACGATTGCGCCGTTGGGGTCCGTCACATTCACGAAGGCGCTGACCAGCTTCACATCCACGTGCAGGGTGAGTTCCTGGGCTGTCGCTGCCGGGCCGAGACAGATAGCCAATGCCGTCACAATGGGCCCGAAGTTTCCCGTCCTTCGCCTCAGATTCGGGCGCCTGAGATTCGGGAAACCGTACAGGTTCATCGACGCCGCAACAGCGTCGAGCCGGTCTTTCAACACGCCAAAAGGGCGAACGCGCACTTGCATCCTCAAAAAAAGAATACCGCCTGCCGGTTAGACGCGACAGGCGGCATTCAGTCGAAGACTCAAACCGAGCTTACGTCATCTTGTAGAGGAACCCTGTCGGCGTGCCCCACAGGTTGCGTGCCCGGTCTTCGTAGAAAATGCTGAACTCGATACCGGAGATGTCGTAGTCGAAAAGCGGAACCCGGTCGAAGGTATAGTCGCCCCGCACCGAATACTCGTCGCCGCCGCAGTCGACCATGAGCGTCTCGCCGCTCGACAGCCGCTCAGGATGCGTAAGCAGCATGCAGCCGAAGGCGAATACCCCCAGCCCAAACTCGTTGCCTGCCATGGTTACGCGCGTGCGCCTCGCCGAGCTGCCGCGATGCAGCATTCCCGCTTGCGCGGCAACCACCAGAACGTCGCATCCCTGCTGCTGGTCTGCGAGAATCTTTTCCGCCAGTCCGGAGCGCTCAGATTGGCGGAGGTAGATATCTCCCAGGCGGCCGATAATCCGGTTTGAAAATTTGCGTTTACTGGCCAACACTTCCAAAACCATTTCCACGGCCTCGTTGTAGGTGGATGCCAGCGCCTGCCACCGCGGGATGGCGAACCACGCCTCGGCGCCCTCCGGCAGTTGGCGACGGCCTATCTTCTCATTGCAGGCGCCCAGGCTGGGAAAGAGCTTGCGCAACTCCGTCACCTGCGCCTCCACCGGCCTAACCCGGTAAGTCGGTGGATAGACCCGCGTGGAACTCACCTCTTCGTCCTTGAACTTGTCGCTCGCCGTGTGACGGCTGATAATCTCCACCACCGTCTCGGCGACCTCATGCTTCACTTTTTTGCCGGAGTCAAGCACAATTTGTGCACTCTGCTTGTCCAGCTGCTCGATGGCTGTAAGGTAGACCTGATCGACCGTCTCGTCGAGCAACTTCTTCAGCATTTCACTCTGCAGGGATGTTGTGTTTCCAGACAGGTGCAACGGAGCAATGCAATGCGTGGTCGCCATGGTCACCGCTTCTTGCGCTACTGCGCACTGGATTCTGTCGCTTTTATCGGCAGAAACGACGCATTCAGCAGCTCCGCAAGTCTAAAGTTGCTCTTTTTTGGAACACGCGCGGTGCAAGGGGATCAGGTGAATTGCGACAAGCGCACGCAAGAAGGGCCGGCAGGTTTGCCGGCCCTTTTTGCTATCCACGACAAGCAGCTTAAGCCACGCTGCCCACCGCGATTTCTTCCTCGGCCGGAGTTGTATCCGGCCGTGCATGCATCAGCGGCAGCGCCACGGCCAGCACATCTTCAATCCGGCTGGCATAGTGGATGTCCACGCCCTTGATCAGTTCCGGCGTCAGGTCCTCTTCCACGTCCTGATGGTTCTCGGCGGGCAAGATGATGGTTTCAATCCCTGCCCGGCGCGCGGCCAGAAACTTCTCCTTGATGCCGCCTACCGGCAGAACGTTGCCGCTGAGCGTGATCTCGCCGGTCATGGCCGTCAGCGGCCGCAGCGGCGTATCGGTCAACAACGAAACCAGCACCGTTGTCATGGTCACGCCTGCCGAAGGACCGTCCTTGGGAATGGCGCCGGCAGGCACGTGAATATGCAGGTCGATGTCCTTGGTAAAGTCCTCGGCCAGCCCGAGGCTGGCGGCGTTCGAGCGCACCCAGGTCAGCGCGGCCTGCATCGACTCCTGCATCACCTCGCCGATCTGCCCGGTCATGGTAAAGCCGCCCTTGCCCTTCATCTTGTTGGCTTCGATGAAGAGAATGTCACCGCCGGCCGGTGTCCAGGCCAGGCCCACCGCCACGCCCGGCCGCTTCACGCGCTCCGCGACTTCCGTATCGACGCGAATCTGGATGCCGCCGAGGAATTCTTTCACCACATCGCGGGTTACAGTGAGCTTTTCCTTCTTGCCCTCGACCACGCGCCGCGCCTGTTTTCTGCAAACTGTCCCGATGGCCTGCTCCAGTTTCCTCACACCCGCCTCCCGCGTATAGTGGCGCACCACGTAGCGCACCGCCTCCTCGGGAAACTCGATTTGCTCCGTCGTGATTCCGTTCTCCTTGATCTGGCGCGGAATCAGGAAGCGGTTGGCGATATGCACCTTCTCCTCTTCGCTGTAGCCCTGCAGCGGGATCAGTTCCATGCGGTCCAGCAGCGGCGGCGGCACCGTGTCCAACATGTTGGCCGTGCAGATGAACAGTGTCTTCGACAAATCGAAGGGCACGTCCAGGTAGTTGTCGCGGAAGCTGAAGTTCTGCTCCGGGTCCAGCGTCTCAAGCAACGCCGAGGCCGGATCGCCGCGGAAATCTCTGCCGAGTTTGTCCACCTCGTCCAGCATGATCACCGGGTCGTTGGTTTCCGCCCGGCGAATGCTCTGGATGATCTGGCCCGGAAGCGCGCCGATATATGTGCGCCGGTGGCCGCGGATCTCCGCCTCGTCGTGCATGCCGCCCAGCGAGACGCGCTGGAACTTGCGGCCCAGGGCCCGCGCGATGGACCGGCCAAGACTGGTTTTGCCCACGCCGGGAGGCCCAACAAAGCACAGGATCGGGCCCTTCATATCCGGCTTGAGTTCAAGCACGCTGAGATAGTCCAGGATGCGGTCTTTGACCTTTGTGAGTTCGTAGTGATCCTCGTCCAGAATTTCCTTGGCCTTGGCGATGTCAATCTTCGACCCCGAACTCTTGGCCCATGGCAGCACCGCCAGCCACTCGATGTAGTTGCGCGTCAGCGAATAGTCGGCGGCCATGGGAGACATGCGTCCGAGGCGCGTCAGTTCCTTCATGGCCTCTTTCTTCACGTCTTCCGGCATCCCCGCGGCTTCTATCTTTTGGCGCAGGTCCTCGACTTCACGCTGTCCTTCGTCCTGCTCGCCCAATTCCTTCTGGATCGCCTTCATCTGCTCGCGCAGGTAGTAGTCGCGCTGCGACTGCTGCACCTGGTCCTGCACTTCGCTCTGGATCTTGGTGCGCAACTGCTGCACCTCGATCTCCTTGGCCAGGTGCTTGTTCAACAGTTCCAGCCGCTCGGTGATGCCGGCCGTTTCAAGCAACTGCTGCTTGTCGTCGGTGGTCAAAAACGGCAGTGAAGAGGCCACAAAATCCACCAGGCGGCTCGGCTCCTCGATGTTTGCGGCAATGGTCCGCAACTCGTCCGACAGAGTCTGCGATTCAGAGACAATCTGCTGGAACTGCGCGATGACGTTGCGCACCAGAGCCTCAACACTGGAGGTGACCGCTGGCTGCACGTCCTCGAGCGTCTCGACCTCGGCCACCATGAAGGGCTCGGTTTGCACGTAGCGCACCAGTCGCACACGCTCCACGCCCTCCGTAAACACAAAGCGGCTTTGGTTGGGCATGCGCACCACTTTGTGCACCGTGGCCAGCGTTCCTACCTCATGCAGGTCGGTCGGCTTGGGCGAGTCAAGACGCGGGTCAAGCTGGGCCGTGACCACAATGGCCCGCTCCTCGCCCAACGACTCGATCAACTGGATGGAACTTTCCCGGCCCACCGTCAGGGGAAGAACGGCATGGGGGAAGAGAACGGTATCCCGCACCGGAAGAACCGCGATTTTGCGCACACTGGGACTTTTGTCCTCGGGTGGGATCTTGGAAGGCGGCAACTTTGAAGGCTCGCTTGGCATTGAGTGTCCTCGTATCAACTTTCCTTCATTAGACAGCGCAGACTTCTAAAAGTTTCAGGAAAGTCGTTTCCTGGTTAGTCTACCTTTGACTGAAAACCGCATCTGTTCCGATTTGCACGTCTTATCAGTGGGCGAGGTTCCACGCTGAGGGCAGGCGGGGCATTTCCAAAGCTGGCCGGCCTGATAAGCAATCCGGTTCGGCAAAGGAATTGTCGTCCGCAGTGGTCACCCGCCCCTTTTGCCCAACCGCCGGCGCACTCGCCCTAGTAGGCTGTATCGGCCAAAAGAACTGGAAGGTGAGCCGGCCAACCCGGCCCCGGAAAGCTGTCTTGAGCGCGGTCACCGGATTAGGGGAGAGTACCGCAGTGCTAGCCGCCATGCACCACCGAAATGCATCCGCTGCCGGGTTCGGCCGCGGCCCTCAGCCCTCCTCGGAGGAGTGCTCCTCTTCCTTCAGAGCCTGTTCAATGTGCTCCCAAAGCGCGTCCGGAGGTTCCGCGGCGGGAATTAAAAGGCGGGCAGCCGCGGCAATGGTCATAAGGTCGTCCACAAGTGCGCGGCAAAGCTCGCAGGTCTGCAGATGAGGATGCAGGTAGATGTCCTGACCAGTACCAATCAAGTCCGGCAACTCGCACTGGAAATTCTCGCAAATTAACTTGTTGGCGTCGTCTGTCATCGCCGTGCCTCCCGCCGGGAAGTTTTGCGCAGCGCTTCACGCAGTTTCAGCCGGGCCTTGTGCAACTGGGATTTGCTGTTGCCAATCGAGCAGTCGAGCATGGTGGCTATCTCGTTGTGTTCGTAACCTTCGATGTCATGCAGAACAAAAATCAGGCGGTATCCGGCAGGCAGGTTGGCCACTGCGCGTTCCAGGGCCAGCCGGTCAATGGAGCCGGTGAGAGTCAGGTCGGGAGCACCGAAACTGCGTCCGGGACGTTCTTCTGGGGCAGGTTCCATGGCTTCGTCCAATGAGATCAGGCTCAGGCCCTTCTTGCGCAGGCGCATCAGCACAACATTGATAGCCATCCGGTGCAACCAGGTGGAGAAGGCGGAGTCGCCGCGGAAGGTGCTAATTTTGCGGTGCAGCTGCAAAAAGGCCTCCTGGGTCAGGTCTTCCGCTTCGGCGGCATTCCCCACCATACGCAGACACAAGGAATAGATGCGTCTTTTGTGCAACGCGTACAGTTGGGCGAATGCATGGTGGTCGCCGGCTTGTGCCTGGGCCAGCACGGTGGCCTCGGGGGAAGCGGGTAAAACCACGGTTGCAGGGGTTGCAAGAACTCCTGCCGGGGCGGGCGGTTCTTCCCCTGAGACTTGCGCGGAACCCGGGTCTGGCGGCGTCTTGGGAAGAGCGTTTCTATTCATTTGTGGCTGGTCTTCGGTCCCTGAGCCGGATGATCCTGCACCAGCCCCTCGTTCCTCGTTAGTATAAGGTGAGCGGCCAAGCGTGCGTAGCCCATCGAAAAAAAGAATGGGGCCAGCATGTTGCAGATTCGTGGCGCAATGCTGTTCTATGATGCAGCGGGGCGCTTTTCCTCGCGTTTCCTGGGAGATAAGGTATTGAGGACAAGGCCGGCTGGGCAGTGCGGCAATCGGCGTAGGTGCGGCATGCTTCTGGTATGCGCCCTGGTCTGCGGCGCCAGTGCCTGGAGCCCCATTGCCTGGAGTCAGGCTGAGACCAACTCCGCTGCCCGTGCCTCCCTCCCACCCTCATTTCTGGAATCCGACCCCCTTGCCCAATGGGAGGGATTGCCGGTTAGGCGCATCTCCTTTGAGGGGGTGGCCACGGACCGGTTGCGCCCGTTGCCGAAGAATCTGGCCCAGGCGGTGGATGTCCCGCTCAACCGGGAAGCTCTTCAGAAGAGCTTGCGCCAGCTTTTTGCCACCGGCCTTTACGAGAACATTGAAGCAACGGCGGCGCCCGAGCGCGACGGGGTGGCCCTGGTCTTCAGCGGCGCCCCGCGCACCTTTATTGGCACTGTGACCGTGGACGGGGCCAAAGGGGCCGCGATGAACATGCAGTTGCAGCGGGCCAGCCGGCTTGAGGCCGGCGAGCGCTATACCTTGGTCAAGCTCAACCAGGCGCTCGAACAGATGCGCAGCGCCATGGCCGATAACGGGTTCCATGCCCCCGTCATCACCCAGGCGCTCACGCCCCACCCTGAAGAACAACTTGTGGACATCGCTTTCCACGTCACCAACGGACCGCAGGCGCGCGTTGGCTCCGTGGAGGTGGCAGGCGACCCGGGAATGAGCGTGGAAGATTTTCGCCGCCACGCCCACCTCAAACCCGACTCCCATGTGGCGCACGACACCGCCAACCGGGCGCTCGCCGGAGTCCTGAAGCAGTACCAGAAACAGAACCGTTTTGAGGCTGAAATCAAGCTCGAGTCCCAGAAGTACGCCCCGGGCACGCAAAAGGCGGACTTCCACTTTTCCGCCAGCCGTGGCCCGCAAGTGAAGGTGCTCGTTGAGGGTGCCAATCTGAGCGAGGCGCGCATCAAGCGGGTGATTCCGGTTTTTGAAGAAGGCACCGTGGATGAAGACCTGCTCAACGAGGGCAACCGCCGCCTCCGCGATTATTACCAGCGCATGGGCTACGTCGATGTGAAGGTCGAACACCAACAGCAGACCGCAACCGGAGATGAAGTCGTCATCCGCTACAAAGTGAGCCTGGGGCCGCGCCGCCGCATCGAGAAAGTGTCAGTGACCGGCAATCACTACTTCGATTCCGCAACCCTGCAGGACCTTCTCAGCGTCCATGCCGCCGGTACGATTGACCGCCATGGCATCTACAGCCAGATCCTGGTGACCGCCGACGTAAGCGCCTTGCAAGCCGTTTATCACAACAACGGCTTTCCCGGGGTGAAGATCAGCCCCGAATCCAGCAAACCCGATGACCAGTCCTCGACGAACCGTAAAACGGCCCCGCTCTCGGTGGTTTACCGCATCGAAGAAGGCAGCCAGGTTCGCATAGGTTCGGTGCGGCTCGAGGGGGTTGAACAATCTGACCCTGCCAAGCTCATGGCGCTCCTCAACACCGCTCCCGGCCAACTGCTTTCGCCCCAGAACCTGGCCGGAGACCGGGACACATTGCTGACCGACTACCTCAGCCGCGGCTTTGACCTGATCGCGGTGGATGTAACGCAGCAGGCCGACGCCTCGGATGCGAGCAAGGTGAATGTGGTCTTCCACGTCACCGAGGGCCAGCAGATTTTCGTGCGCAAGGTGCTGCTCACGGGGCTCCATTACACCCGCCCCGACACCGTAGCCAGGGCCATCACCATTCATCCAGGCGACCCTCTAAACCAACCGGCCCTGGCCGAGACGCAGCGCAATCTCTACGATTTCGCCCTGTTCAGCGAAATCGACACGGCAATCCAGAACCCCTCCGGCGGCGAGACCTACAAGACCGTGATGCTGCAGGCCGTGGAGGCGAGGCGCTGGGCACTGACCTACGGCTTTGGCTTTGAGGCGCAAACCGGTACCCCGCAGACCAATTGCAGCGGCAATTGCACTCCGAACGGCAAGACCAACGTCAGCCCGCGGGTGCTGCTCGACGTAACGCGCAACAATCTTTTCGGCCGCGAGCAGTCCGCATCACTGCGCGGAACCTACGGCCTGCTGGAGCAGAAGCTCAGCCTCCAGTTCCAGAACCCGCACTTCAACGGCAACAGGAACTTCGGCCTCACCCTGTCGGGCGGCTACGCCAACAGCCAGGACGTGACCACCTACGTGGCTTCAAAGCTGGAAGCGGGAATGCGCTGGAGCGAGCACTTCAACACGCCGCTACTGGGTTTATCAAAGGCCAATACCTTCATCTACGAGTTCGAATTCAGAAGAGTGAAGGTGGCCGCAGACAGCCTGCAGGTCTATCCGAAGGCCATCGACCTGCTCTCCACTGCAGTTCGCGTGGCAGGTCCGGGATTCACCTGGATTCGCGACACCCGCGACTCGCCTCTGGATGCGCATCGCGGAACCTACACCAGCTTTCAGGAATTCCTCTCCCTGGACAGCCTGGGTGCCCAGGCGGAGTTCAATCGTGTTGACGTGTCGAATTCCAGCTACTACAGCTTCGACAAGGAAAGATTCGTGCTCGCCCGCAACACCCGTTACGGCCAGGAGCGCGCCTTTGGCCCGGCGGGAGACGAACTGCTCCCACTTCCCGAAAGGATGTACGCTGGCGGCGCCACTTCACTGCGAAGTTTCCCCATCAACGCGGCCGGACCACGCGATCCGCAAACCGGCTTTCCCATCGGCGGCGCGGGCACGCTGGTCAACAGTACTGAAATGCGCCTGCCGCCCCCCTCGCTGCCCTGGTTCGGCAACACCCTCAGTTTCGTGCTCTTCCACGATATGGGCAACGTCTTTGCCAACGCATCGGACGTCTGGCGAAGCGCCATCAGGATTCAACAGCCCAACCGTGACACCTGCAAGAGCGCATTGGCCGACACCGGTCCTAACCCCAACCTCGACGGCCCGGGGTCTTCGATCGGTAAACTGGGGAACTGCAGCTTCAACTACTTCTCACACGCGGCAGGCCTCGGTTTGCGCTACCATACGCCGGTTGGACCCATAAGGCTGGATTTCAGCTATAACCTGAATCCGCCAATCTATCCAGTCCTCTCCAGCAACGGACTGTTGCTGCAGCCGGCCAACCGGTACGTGGGCCAGGCCGGCCACTTCAACTTCTTCTTCAGCCTGGGGCAGACTTTCTGATGAACCAGCAGCCAAAGTCCGGCACCAATACGACCAGGGCAAGCGCCCGGCTGGCCAGCCTGTGGCTGTGCGTTGCCGTGGTTGTCCTTACGCCGTCGCTGGCCCAGTCGCCCGCCCCTGTCGTTCTGGATCGAGTCGTTGCCGTCGTCAACAACCAGGCAATCCTGGCCAGCGATGTGGATGAGGAAATACGCCTCGCAGTTCTGGACCCCGGCCGCGCAGGCCTGGGAGTGCTCACTCCGCAAGTGGCCCTCGAACAGTTGATCAGCCGTTCGCTGATCCAGCAGCAAATCCGGGAAGAGGATTTAGAGGCAGCCAATGCCTCGGCGGCCGAGGTCGGCGCCCGTCTCTCCGAGATACGCCGGGAGGTGCCCGCCTGCGTCCGCCAGAGTTGTGCCACGGATGCCGGTTGGAAAGCCTTCCTGGCTGCGCACGATCTGACCGAAGAGCGAGTGGAAAGCTACCTTCGCTACCGGCTGGAGATTCTGCGCTTCATCGAGTTGCGCTTCCGCCAGGGCATTCGCATCTCTCCGCAGGAAATCCAGACTTACTACTCCGAAACGTTGCTGCCGCAGTATGGCCCGGGCGGCGCCATTCCGACGCTGGACAAGGTAGCCCCTCGCATCCAGGAAATCCTGCTCCAGCGCCAGGTGAACGCTCTCTTCGACGACTGGCTGAAAAACCTGCGCCAGCAGGGCGACGTTGAGGTACTTGACCCGGCGCTTGAAACGCCGGAAACAAACACAGCCGGGGGAGCGAACCAATGAACGAGCCTGAGTCCACGCTTCCTGTATCCCCCGAACCGCCGCCACCCCGCTCGTCCAGCCGCTTGCGGCGTTTCTTCCTGCGACATCTTCCTCTAACCGTGGCCACCGTTGCAGTTCTGCTTGTCGCGGCCGCCACCGGCCTCTACTTCTGGGCCAGTTCAGCCGGATTTGAGGACCTGGTGCGCCGCCAGATCATCTGGCGGCTGGAAACTGCCACCGGCGGGAAGGTTGAGATCGCCTCTTTCCATTGGAGCCTGCGCAATCTCGAGGCCAGCGCGTCCGGAGTGGTGATTCACGGGCTCGAGGCCCCCAACGAGGCGCCCTACGCCCGCGTGGAGCGCCTTGAAGTGCGCCTCAGCATCCTCGGTTTCTGGAGCCCGAGCATTCTGCTCCGCGAACTTGCTGTCTTTCGGCCGGGATTCCACCTGATCGTTTATCGCGACGGCACAACCAACCAGCCGCGGCCGCGCAAGGTCGAAAAACCTGGAGAGTCGGCGCTGGATACGTTCTTTGACCTCAAGGCAGGCCACGTTTCCATCCAGCAGGGAGAATTGGACTACGAGGATCGAGCCTCGGACTTCGACATCCAGGCACGCCGCATCCCGCTGGACCTCGACGCCTCCGATGCGTCCCTGCGTGTTGCGTATGTTGCGGCGCAGAACGGCAATCCGGAAGGCTACCGGATTGAGGCCGGAGCCAGCCATCTCAACCTCTTCCGCGGTGATTCCAAAGCCGCCCAGGCCGCGCATGGACGCGTGGATGCCACGCTCGACCTGACCAGGACCGCGGCCTACCTTCGCTCGCTCCGCCTCTCGACAAGCGGGCACGAACTTGTCGTTTCCGGTGTGCTCCAGGACTTTGCCCATCCACGATGGGACGCAAAAATCACCGGCGACCTTGACATGAGGCTGCTCGAACCCATGACCGGCTATCCTTTCGCGCCGGAGGGCATCGCGCGCCTTGATATTGCCACAGCCGGGCAGGACGGCCAATTCCGCGCCGACGGCACGGTTCACATCGACGGCGGCACTTACCGTGGACCCGGCGTGGTGGCCACCGGAGTTGGACTGGATGCGCGCGTCCATGCCGACCCCGCACAACTGCTGATCACCGGGATCGTTGCCCGCCTGCGCCAGGGTGGCCAAGTCGAAGGGGACATCGCCCTGAGCCACTGGCTGCCCGCCATACCCGAAGCTGCGGTCGTTGAGCCGGCAGGACGCGCCGGTGTTCGCGCCACCGGCACGAAAACGAAAACTCCCCTAAAGCCGCCCAATCCCGATGCCATCACCATCCCCGTTAATGGCAAGGTGAACGCGACTTTCAAAAACGTTGCGCTCGACGCGATCCTCGACATGGTGGCCAGTCCGCCATTCCAACGCATTGGGCTGGATACCTGCTTGAACGGTCCTGCGACAGCAACATGGATCAACGGCGACGACAAGACCCTGGCCGTAGACGCCTTCTTTAATCTCAGCCCGCCGGGTCAGGCCATCGCCGGCGAGGTTGCCACCAGTGGCGAGGTCGATGCAAACTACACGCAACGCGACGGCGCAGTGGACGTGCGCCAGTTGGATTTGCGCATGCCGTCTTCCCATCTTCAGGCGCACGGCCACCTGGGCGCTTATCCCATCGCCAGTCCTACGGATCTCGACCTCGACTTCCATTCGCGGAACCTGGGAGAATTTGACACGGTCCTGCGCGACCTGGGTTTGAAACGCGCCGGAAAGCAAGGGACAGCAGCGCTCCCCGTGGATCTGGCGGGCGAAGCCATCTTCCATGGCACGTGGACCGGCTCGCTCGTCGATCCTCACCTGGCCGGCAGCGCCAAAGCCACGCAACTGGCCATCGAGTTCCCCGCCAACCCCAACGACAAAACAGGAAAGCCTCAGCCCGTCCGCTTTGATTCAGTCGATGCCTCGGGCAGCTACTCAGCGGCGCGTATTGATATCTCGCGCGGCCAGTTGAACCGCGGCCAGGCTTCGATCTCCCTGGACGGCTCCCTGGTTTCGTCTGCGGTGGCTCTCGCTCCCGGGGGAGCGCCGGCGCCTGTGTTTGACTCGAACTCTCAACTCCGCATGCATCTGCGCGCCGGCAAAGTCGGCCTTGCCGATGTTCTCCCGCTCACTGGCTGGAACCTGCCCTTGACCGGCTTGCTTAACGCGCAATTTGACGCCGCAGGCCCCCTGCGCACACTCAGCGGTTCCGGCTGGGTAGAGCTTGATGAAGGCAGCGTCTACGGCGAACAGGTGTCGCGCATCCGCGTGCAGGGTGCAGTGGCCAACCAGGTGGTCAAGCTCACTTCCGCAACCTTGAATGACGAAGCCGGAAAGATTCAGCTCAACGGCAGCTACGACCTCAAGTCCAGCCGTTTCCAGGTGGACGCCCGTACCGTCGGCTTCGATCTCTCCCATTTTGAGTGGCTGCGCAGCCACGAATTGGCCATCACCGGCAAGCTGGATATCTCAGTAACCGGCTCGGGCACATTCGACGATCCCCGCCTTGAAGCACATGCAACCGTGGCCGGCCTGGCGTTGAGCGGAGAGCCGCTGGGCGGCCTCGAATTTGTGGCGCACACCGCCAACCGCATGGCCGCTTACGACATGAGCACGCGTCTGGAAACCGCCGAACTCAAACTGCACGGGGAAACCTCGTTGAGCGGAGACAAGGCAACCCATGCCAATCTCGAGTTTTCGCGCTTCAACATCGGCGCCCTGCTAAAGCAGACTCATGTCGAGGGCTTAAGCGGCGAGTCCGCCCTGGCCGGAACGGTCACTGTCGATGGACCCCTGGCGCGCATCGACCAGTTGCGCGGTGAGGCCCGCATTCAAGAGCTGGCGGTCACCGTGGCCGGCGTCCACCTGCACAGCGAGGGCGGCGTTCATGCCACGCTTGCCAACGCCCAGATCCACCTGGACCCACTGCACGTGACCGGAGAAGAAACCGACCTCCACGCCCAGGGCAACCTGACCTTGAAGGACAAACGGCAACTCGATTTTGCCGCCGGCGGAACCATCAATCTCAAGGTTGTCCAGACCTTCGATCCCGACCTGACGGCCAGCGGCAACACCACATTTGAATTGGAAGCGCACGGGCCTCTGCAGAACCCTGGTCTAAGGGGCAGGATCGACTTCCACAACGCGTCGCTTTCATTTGAAGATGTGCCCAACGGCTTGAGCCAGTTGAACGGCACTCTCGAGTTCAACCAGAACCGTCTCGAAGTCAAGTCCCTCACCGCCATGTCCGGCGGTGGACTGTTGAGCGTTGCCGGTTACCTGGCTAACCAGAACGGCCTCTATGCCGACCTCACAGCCACTGGCAAGGGAGTTCGTATTCGCTATCCTGAGGGCGTCAGTTCTCTGGCCGACGCCACCCTGCGCCTTCAAGGCTCGCGCAACAACATGCTGCTCAGCGGCAATGTGATGATCACCCGCTTCAGCATCAGCCCCGACCTGGACATCGCAGCCCTGGCCGCCCAGGCAGGCAAGGTGCAGACTGTGGCCCCGCCCGACGCCCCCTCCAACCGGTTACGCCTCGACGTGCGCGTGGTTTCCTCGCCCCAGTTGAACTTCCAGAATGCCTACGCCAAGCTGGCCGGCGACGTGGATCTCCGGCTGCGCGGCACCCTGGCCACGCCGTCTTTGCTGGGCCGCGTTTCCATCACTGAAGGCTCCGCCATGATCGCCGGCACCCGCTATGAGTTGCAGCGTGGTGACATCACCTTCACCAATCCCGTCCGCATTCAACCCAACATTGACCTCAACGCCACCGCGCGCGTGTCGGACTACGACATTACCCTCGGCTTGCACGGGACGCTGCAAAAACCCACCGTCACTTATCGCAGCGATCCTCCCCTGCCTGAAGCTGACGTGGTGGCCCTGCTGGCCCTGGGCCGTACTGAGAACCAGCAGCGTATCTACACCCAGCAGCAGGAGCAGACCGTCGCCAATCCCACTACGGATGCCCTGCTCGGCGGAGCGCTGAACGCCACCGTCAGCAGCCGCGTGCAAAAACTCTTCGGCGCCGGCTCGGTCAAAGTGGACCCCAACTACCTCGGCGCACTCGGCAACTCCACCTCCCGCATCATCGTGGAGGAGCAACTGGGTCCCAACGTCACCCTCACCTACGCCACCAACGTCAACACCACCGCACAGCAGTTGATCCAGGCTGATGTGGCCATCAACCGCCACGTCTCAGTGCAGGTGGCTCGCGACGAGTCCGGCGTCTTCTCGATGGTCCTCAAAGCTACGCGGCGCTACAAGTGAGGGTTGAGAGATCCGGAATAGATGGAATAGCGCCGGATCTCCTCGACTTCAAGACCCGGAAGTCCGCACAGCGGAAGTCAGCGACCCGTATTGACCATTCTCCAAACTCGATGCCCCCGTAACATTTTCCTTGCATGTGTGTCTATACAAAGCGTGCGGGAACTACGCTGGGATTCTCGAATAGGCTTTCCCGGTTCCGCACGCGAAGAACGAGGAGGTTCTCTCAATGATTAGAACAATGCGCAAGACAAATGCCGCTCTGCTTACGGCCGCGCTCGCAGTTGCCCTCCTGGGCATTCCCCGAATCTCTTTTGCCGCACAGGCCGCAGGCGCGCAGGACAGTCAGGCGACTGACAGTGCCGCAGCCGCAAAGCTCAACAAATCGCAGTTTAAAGACGTGAAAGTGACCGTGGACAACGGCATCGCGACCCTTACCGGAACTGTTGCGCTTTACGAATACAAAGCCGACGCCGGAAAGCGCGTTCTCAAGGCCAAGGGTGTCACTGCGGAACGCAACATGATCGAGGTCGCCGGCCCTAACATTCCCGACCGGGAGCTTGAATCCAAGCTTCAGGAAAGGCTTAGCTATGACCGCGTGGGCTATGGCAACGTCTTCAATGCCATTGGAGTGAAGGTGGAAAACGGAGTGGCGACCGTGGGCGGCCATGCCCGCACAGACGTGGACAAGGATTCCGCACTGGCCCTGGTGTCAACTACTCCGGGCGTCAAGGACGTGATCGGCGAGATCGAGGTCGATCCCGTCTCCATCATGGACGACCAGACGCGCATGGCGGTGGCCCGCGCCATCTACGGCTACCCGTCGCTGACCAAGTACTCCATCGACCCGGTCAAGCCTATCCGCATCTCGGTGCAGAACGGAAACGTGGAACTCTACGGCATGGTGGATACGCAGGGCGACAAGGAGATTGCCTACATGCGCGCCAACGGCGTCCCCGGCATCTTCAGCGTCAAGAACTACCTGCAAGTAGCCAACCAGCCCAGCGAAGCGAAGAAATAACTCCGGCTGCAAACAGCACAAAACTCCGTGGCCCCATCCTTTCGCCGTGTTCCTTGCGAAAGGGTGGGAAACCACGGAACCCAATATTTGCGTTTGTCCGAGCCAACAAAAAGCTGGCCCTGTGGCTTACTTCCGATTCCCCAGTACCTCAAGCCTCTTGAGCAACGCAGGCTTCTCAGGCCCTTCGATCCGAACTCCCAGAAACTCCCGCACCGCATCCAGCGTAGGCAGCGCATCCCATCCCCGCCGTTTGCCTCCGGCCGCCATGGCTTTGAGCGCAGCCGCGGCCGAGCCAAAGGTAATTGCATCCTCGACGGACAGGCGCCGCGCTACAGCAAGCGCAAATGCTCCGTGGAAGGTGTCGCCGCATCCATTGGTGTCAAACGCCTCCACCTTGAACGCCGGAACGTGGCGCACCATTGGGTGGGACGGAGTGCTGACGTAGCAGCCCTCAACACCATTGGTCACCACGGTGGCGCGCCGCTGCGTACGCGCCAGGGCAGCGCAGGATTCGAGTGGGTCTTCTGCGTCAGTGGCCCATGTAGCCCAATGCTTGGGGACTACCAGGTAATCGGTCAGTGCGGCCAGGGGCCTGGACGACTCGGTCTGGCCTTCAAGATCGCCCAGCACCGGCACGCCTAATCTGCGGGCCTTCTCGGCCACTGGAGTCAGGGAGGGGTCGGTGATGTGATCCAGCAGCACCAGCGACGCTGACTGGATCAGCGAGTCCGGCATGTCATCCGCGCCAACCGTCTTGTACAGCGCCGGATCGTAAAACACGTTGCGGTGCCCGAGATGATCGACAACGATGATGCTGTGATACGGCCCGCCGCCTGCGAAGTTCACCATATGCGAGGTGTCAACGCCGTGCTGCTCCAGCACCGAGACGATGTACCGTGCCAGTTCACCATCCCCAAAGCGGGCCACGTAAGCAGCGCGGCCTCCCAGCGTGCCGGCCGCGGCCGTCGCCGTGCAGGCTGGTCCCCCGCCCTGGCGCGTGCTGCCGTTGACAGGTATCTTGCAGTCGATGGGCGGATAGTCCTCAACATACTTCAGGTCGTCTACCGCCGCGATTCCAGCCGCCAAAACGTCGTACCGCTTTTCCATGGATGCCTTCCGTTCCTTCGGTTCCGCCAGTGAAAGGTGCGGGCCTCGGCCCGCGGTGAAGGGTGCGCGCTTTAGCCCCGGTTGAAGGGTACGGGCTTTAGCCCGTACTAAATTCGAGCAAATTATCTCAGGGCTTTAGCCCCTGAGGGAATGCAGACTTAGAAGAGCAACTTCTGCGACGCCTGTCTACTGCTCCAGCAAGAAAACCGCCACATCCTGATAAGGAACCGTGACGCGGATTCCCTTCTCTCCCACTGGAACTTCCTTCCCGTTCTGAACGTTTGTCGCACGGCGATAGCGGGAGTTGAGAACAATCACATCCGTCTGGTCCTCGGCGCTGTCGTTGAAGACTGTCAGCACACTCTGCTTCGCCCCTGCAATCAAACGCGGCCGCAGATTGCCGGAAGTCACCACAGGCTGAACCACCGGGGTGATGATGCCCCGCAGCAGTTCGGCTCCACTTTGACTGCCGTTTGTAATGCTCGCCCCCAGGTTGGTGCCGATGTAAAACACCGTCCCTTTGCCGACTTTCTTCATGGCCGCTACAGTCTGCCCTTGGCAAGTGGCGATGGCGGTGGCAGACGACAACGTAATCGGCGTCAGGTAGGTGTTCGCCTTGACAGACATCTTCGAGGGCTGCGTGAACTCCATCTCCGGCTCGTAGTAGATCTTGTCGGAAGCAGGTAGAGGCTGCGGCGGGGTTTCGCTGTTCATCATCAGGCTTTCCTGCTCCCGATAGCCGAACGCATCAGCCAAACCAAAGGGCGGAATCACCGGGTTCAGATAGAAGCGCTCGTCAAATAGCCCGAAAGATGTTTCGAGAATCAGAGTCCCGCCCGCTTCCGCAAAACGCCGCAGGCTCTCGCAGGTTTCCTTCTTTCCAACCAGGTGCCAGGGGGCGATGATCACCTTGTAATTCGCCTTGTCCAGGCTGGCGGGCTCAATAAAGTCGGCCCACAGATCCATGTGCCACAGCGCCTTGTAGTAGCCGCGGAAAGACTCAGTCGAGGCCGTCTCGTTGCCGCTCATGGCATAGGTCAAGATGGCGTTGTCCTGATCGGTCAGGATCGCCACCTCCGGCTTGACCCGGTACTCCTTCAGGATTTCCCACTGCGACTGAATCAGGCGCTTGACGACGGCTGCCTCTTCGGCGCGGTCAGTGGTCGATCCATCTGGCTCTACCAGCCCGAAGCCTGAAGCCTCGCTGCCGGTAGACTCGGCAAGGTAGCACCAATAGATAATCCCCCTTGCTCCGCAGGCCACGGCCAGCCAGTTCCACGTGCGAATATCCTGCGGCCGCATCTTCGGACCGCGGGTCAATCCCCTGTTCGAATGCCCGCCCTGCAATTCCGTCGACCAGAAATCCTTGCCTGCGGCATTGGAGCGGGTGATCTCGAACTTGGCGGCCACATCGGCGGCCTGCTGCTGCCTCCAGCGCTCGGAGATTCCCGGCATGTTCCAGCGACGGGGAAACAGCGACAGACCCCACACATCCACAACTTCAGCCAGCCGCCAGCCATTGGTGCCGCTCTCGACTCCGGCTTCTACAGGTGGATGGTGAGCGCCATGGCTCTCCATGATGTGCCCAGTGTCCACCGCCCGCACTGCACCGGCGCGGAAGTGCATGTACTTGGTGCTGCGGTCAACAATGTAGCGCCGCCAATCCACCCAATCCGCGTAGGTGCCCAGGCTGCGCGGCGGATCGATGGCCTTGAAATTCGGGAACCCGCGCGTCCACGCTTCGTTCAATTTTTCGATTGTGCCGTATTTTTTCTCAAGCCAGGTCTGGAATTTCTCAATGGTCTTGGGGCAGTAGCAGTAAAGCTTTTCCTGCGGAGTCGCCCAGATGTTGCGCTGCCATGCGGGCTCAATGTGCGGCTCGTTCCAGCAGTCGTACGCGTAGAGCGAAGGATGCTGCTTCACCACCTGGCAAAGCTGACGCACGAACTCTTCAGCCGCATCGCGAATCGGCTCCCAATCCAGGCACAGTCCCGGCCAGCCGCCGGTCATCTGCGCGCCGCTGCCTTCAAGCCGCTGCTGCTGGCCCTTGGCGTCCACAAACCGCGCTTCGGGATTGGCCTGTTCGAGCCAATACGGCGCCGTTTCGAAGACAATGCCCATCAACACCTTCAGCCCGAACTCGTCAGCGTACTTCATCACCTCGTCGATCTCTGAAAAGTCGAATTGGCCCGGCGCGCGGTTGTAATAGTCCCACATGGGATAAATGCGGATGATGTTGAACCCGTACTTCTGCGCCACATCCTTCAGCATCCTGCGGCGCTCAGCGCGCGGCGGATTGGGAGGACGGTAGAATTGCGTGCCGTAGATGAACTCACTCGCCGGTGACGAACCCTGCCCTGCTTCCTGTCCGGTTCCAGGCTCACCCAAAGCGGGCTCGCCGGCGAAAATTCTCAACCCGCCCCACGCCAAACTGGCGCCCGCAGCAGTACGAATAAAATTGCGACGTGATAGTGCCATGTGAATGCTCCTCCCTTGCATGTAACAGAGCCTATGGCTTTAATTGGATGAAAATGCTGGGTGCCCCGGGTCTCGAATTTTGAGACCTGAGATACCACAAACCTACCCGCCGTAGCTCAATACCGCGGAAGTCAGTTCCAGATCCTTCTCCAGGCTGCGATGCGGCGGAATGCCCATCTTCTGCAACTCCCCGTGATACGCCTTCACCGCCTCGGCCGGCAGAATCTGGTCGTCGGCCACCATGCGCATGTATTCGACAAACTTGAGCTGATTCTCCGCGGCGTTGATCTTGCGGCCGAACAGCGCCACCCGCGCGCCGTATTTCTTCGACTCGTAAACCAGCGCAAACGCGTCGTGCGTAGTCCCCGACGAGCCGCCCAAGACCCCCACCACAATCGAGGGATCGTACGTGCGCAGCTCTTCCATTGCCTTGGGCCCCCCATAAGGGATCTTGAGGAACCGCGGCCTTGACACCGATGGCACACCGGCCAGCATGCGCACAATGTGATCGTTTAGAAAGAAGGGAATCTGGTCGTGCGGGATGCCGTGAAACTCCTCCGGCGCGTTGGGATGAAACACTTCCAGAAAATGGTCGAAGTGCTTGGCCTCGGCTTCAAGCCGGAAATCCTTGTAAGCCTCCAGCGCTTTCAGATCGATTGCAAGGTCGTTGTTGAAGGTGACCGAGTAGAGCCCCAGATTGGCGCCCAGTTTGCGCTCCGCATCGGTGCACGGACTCTTGCCTGCCTGGATATGGTCGATGGTCGGCGACGAAAATGGATACGAGGCCAACCCGGCATAGCACGACCCGCGGACGATGTGTATGTCGGTGGTATCGTTGGCGCGCACCGCCGGAGTCACTGCCGAGTTATCGAAGATGCGCTCCTGAATCGTCAGCATCTCCGACGTGCTGGCCGACATCAGCATGATGTCCACCAGGCCCTGGGAGACGATCTGGCGCATCTCGTCGCGGAATTCGGGTAACGACCTCAGCCGTCCATCGTAGGTGCGCCCCGGCGACGCGATACCGAATGCCATGTCGGCATCCTTGGCATCGGCCAGGATGAATACTTTGCTGGAGGGGTCCTTCTTCAGCGCGGCGAGTTTTACTTCAAGAGTCTTTTCCATATATCTCGGTCTTGTTCGCGATAGAACATTGAACCTGCGGTTGGTTGCCGACATTTTGAAAGGGCACGGCTTTAGCCCCCGAGGGAATGTGTTCGAATCATCTTGCATTCCCTCGGTGGCCGAAGCCGGAGATTTTTGTGGCTGTGCTACGGCACGGCTAAAGCTGAGCCCCTGCAAGACCGGGAATTCTACTGATCTTCCGCAGGGTTACGCCTTCTTGTAGTCCGTGCACAACAGCCGGAAGGGAGCTTCGTCTTCTTCGACGCTTGGATACCTCGGCAACTTCTCAAGGAAGTAGTTGTCCGAGGCGTCGTCGTTCACCGAAGAAACCTCGCCGATGATCCCATCTCCATCCACCGCATAAAACTGGTGGGCCATGAACGGCGTCAGCGTGATTGACTCGCCGGGTCCCAGGTAGACGATGCTGCCCGCTTCCAGCTCGCGCCTTATGCCGTCGCAGCAAACCGATACCGGGGTCTTGGCCAACTCGCCTTCCGGCGTCGCGTTGTACACCTGCACCGCCAGCTTTCCGGTGCCCTTGCCGCCGCGATTGATAATGTCCTCGGTCTTGCTTACATGATGGTGATAAGGCGTGACCTGGCCCTCGCGCACGTACATGATCTTCTCGCAATACATCTTGTCCATTCCGCCCGCGACCGCATGACCGTTGCGAACCGTAATCAGCGTCAACCCGCGCTTCAAGAATCGTCCGCTGGCAAAGTCCGTGATGTCCCATCCAAGTCCCTGGGCGCGCAACTCATCCGCTTCGCTTCCGGTCTTCTTCCATTGCTCCGGCGTCCACTTCGTCCACGGCGGCAATTGGAAGTTGTTGGCCTCAAAAAACGTCGCTGCTTCCCTGATGTACTGGTTGATCTCTGACCTCTTCATTTCCGTCCCCTCCGTAAATCGCTTTCTGAAACACGATACTACCCTTGGGGCAATGAACTCCAACGCTCAGGTTCGATTACACCGGTCGCCCCGTTTACACTGGGTCTGCGACCTCTTGATTCTGCACCAAGGCTGGGTGCCCCAGGTCCCGAATTTGGGACCTGGGATACCACAACATTCAACCAGCACAAACCAATTCACACGGTCAGAAACTGGTCTCTGGAGTTAACCATGCCCGGCCTGTTGACCAAAACGCGCACCACGCTGGAGATGATCAAGTGGGAGCACTCCATCTTCGCGCTGCCGTTTGCTCTTACGGCTGTGCTGCTGGCGGCGCAGGGACGACCGGCCCTGCGCACCGTGCTCTGGATTCTGGCCGCCATGGTGGCTGCGCGTTCCGCGGCCATGGCCTTCAACCGCTGGGCCGACGCCGATCTGGACGCCGCCAATCCCCGCACCAAAACCCGCGCCATTCCCGCCGGCCTGCTTTCGCGCCAATTCGTCCTCGGCTTTACGCTCCTGGCCGCCTTGATCTTCATTTTCGTTACCGCCCAGTTGAACCGCTTCACGCTGTACTTGTCGCCCGTGGTTCTGGCCGTGCTGCTGGGTTACAGCTACATGAAGCGCATTACCCGCTGGTCGCACCTGGTGCTGGGACTGGCGTTGGGCCTCGCACCCTCCGCCGCCTGGATCGCCGTTCGCGGCTCTCTGGACCCGCGCATTTTGGTGCTCACTGCCGCGGTCACCCTGTGGGCGGGCGGATTTGACGTGCTTTACGCCTGCCAGGACTTCGACCACGACCGCGCCGTGGGCCTTTACAGCCTGCCCCAGACGGTGGGAATTCCCGTTGCATTCTGGGCCGCCCGGGCAATGCACTTGGCAATGCTGGCCTTGCTGGTCTGGTTGGGCTGGCTCTTTCAATTCCACGTTGCCGGATGGCTGGGAGTGGCTGCCGTTGCGTTGCTGCTGGCCTATGAGCACTCCCTGGTTTCCCCGCGCGACCTGCGCCGCCTGAACTCAGCCTTTTTCACCATGAACGGCGTTATCGCCATGGTCTTTCTAGCCTTTGTGGCTGCCGATCTGTGGCTGCGCATTTGATTTTCGCTTAATCCGGCGCAATTGGCAGGGAAACGCGCCCAACCTGTGGTAAGGTGCCAGAAAGCACCCAGACAACGCACCCGCACAGTGCCGGCTATGCATGCACAAACAGACAAGCAGATCGATTCAGGAGAAAAAGACAAGGGAATGAAAATCGCCATCCAGGGAGAGCCCGGATCGTTCAGCCACGAAGCGGCTATGAACATGGTCACCGATGCGGTGATCGTTCCATGTTCGCTCTCGGCGGACGCCTTTGCGGCCGTGGCCAACGGAACCGCCGAGGCCGCGGTCATTCCCATTGAGAACAGCCTGGCCGGATCCGTTCTGGAGCACTTCGACCTGCTGCTCACTCACGACGTGAAAGTCGAGCGCGAGACGCTCTTGCGCATCCGTCACAACCTCATCGCCATCTCTGGCGCCGCCATTGAGGAGATCGACCGCGTCTTCTCGCACCCCGTAGCCCTGGCGCAGTGCAGGCGCTTCCTCGCCGAGCACCCCCGCATGGAGGCCTTCGCATTCTACGACACCGCAGGCAGCGTCAAGCAACTGGTCGAGTTGCGCGATCGCCACGCCGCCGCCATCGCCAGCGAAGAGGCGGCTCATTTTTACGGCGCTCAGATCCTCCAGGCAGATATTGAAGACAACCCCGAGAACTACACCCGCTTCTTCCTGGTCCGGCGCACCGCCGAAGCCGTTCCCGATCCGGAGGCCAACAAAATCAGCCTCGCATTCTCCGTCGAGAACCGCCCCGGATCGCTGGTCGCCGCCTTGAACGAGTTTTCCACCCTGGGCACGAATCTCACCAAGATTGAGTCACGCCCGGTCCACGGCAAGCCCTGGGAGTACATCTTTTACGTCGATTGTCAGATTCGCTCCGCCGAGGAAGGCTCGCGCGCATTGCAGGCCATCGCCCCCCATTGCGCCATGATCAAGGAACTGGGCCGCTACCGGGAAGCGCGCCTGCCTGCTCCGCAAAAGAATGAAAAACGCTAAGCAAACACCATAAACAGTGGTCTGTCTCTATCTGGCGCACCAAATAGAAGGGGACGGACCAAGGTCCGTCCCCTTCTGTTTCTCAAATGCCTTCTCAATTAGAAGTGATACGCCACGCCAAGCGCGGGGTTGTAGATGTTGTACCACTTGTTGGTCGTGAATTGCGTGTCGCCAAACGTCGGCACCTTGCCGACAATGCCACGGAACTCGGCGCGAATATCGAAGCTGGGGCTGATCTCATACGCGAATCCGGCGCCATAGATGCCGCCGATAACCGTCTGCTGCTTTACGTCCAGGGACGTAGTGCCGGAATTGACGATGGGCAGAAAAATGAACGCCCCAGGGCCCGCCTCGACAAATGGATTGAATTTCTTGAAGGTGAAGGAACGTACGTAGGCGGCCGAAATTTCCTGCGTACGTGTCGTCACCTGGTAGTTGTTGGGGTTCACGTAATAGTGGATCTTGTTCTGGTAGGTGGAACTGTAGTTGGCCTCGAGCGCGCTCGACGGCGTCAGCATGAACCGGTAACTGGCCAGCACGCCATATCCCGTGTTCGAATGCACCTGCACATTCGTGGACGAGGCGATAAATGGCTCAATCTGGCCCATTCCACTGACACTAACGTCCTGACGGCTCTCCTGGGCGCGGCCTGCCGCCACGCAAACAGCCAGCAAGAATGCGATAAAAGCGATCTTCTTCATTCGGTCCTGAACCTCGCGACTGCACAACCGTCCGGCTGGCAAACACAATTGTCGATTCCGGTGCGCCGGTTCAAACCGGGCCCCGCTCTAAGCATTGTAACTGGCCGGACCGGGCCAGTGACCAAATGCCCATCGCAGAAACAAATTGCTCCGCCCCCCAGTCCCCGTTCCCTGGTCCCTTAGTCCCTGTTCCCTATTCCCTGTTCCCTGCCTTTCTCACCCCGCCCGCTCCACGTGGTAGTAAAAGGGCGGCCCCTGCTCCCGCGCCAACGTCTTCACTGTACCCAGAAACGCCCTGGCGGCATAAGAGAGCGTTGTCTGCCTCCGGTGCACCAGCCGCAGCACCCGTTTTATCTCCAGCTCGTCCACCGGCACCCGCACCAGGTCCCCGGTTTCCAACTCCCGGGCCACCGTCAAATTGGGAACCAGCGCCACCCCGTTTCCCATGGCCACAAACCGCTTGATGGCCTCGATGGTCGGCAGCTCAATGCCCATATTCAACGACGTCCGATAACGCTGAAAGGTCTCGATCACCTTCCGCCGCAAAGGCGAGGTTACGTTATGGGCGACAAACAATTCCTCCCCCAGGTCAGTAATTGAGACGCGCGCCACCCCGGCCAGGGGATGACTGGGGCTCACAATCAACGCCAGGCTGTCGGCATACACCGCGATCGTCCGGAACTGCGCCGGGTCGGGCCGGAACGAGATGACCCCCAATTCAAAAGTGCGCAGGTTCAGTTCCTCTGCAATCCGGCTGGCCAGCATCCGGTGCACCGCGACGCTCACATGCGGGAACTCCCGCCGGAAAGCATCAATCGCCTGCAGCAAATACATGCAGGTGTATTCGTTAGCGGCCAGTTGCAGCCGCCCGCGCTCCAGGTTCTTTAGCTCGTCCAGCGCGCTCCCCGCCTCCCGCCGCAGCGCCAAGAGGCGCAACGCATAGTCCCGCAGAAGTACCCCGGCCGCGGTCAGCGACCCATCCCGCGCCGCCCGGTCAAAAAGCGTCTCGCCCACTGAAGCCTCCAGTTTGCGAATCACCTGGCTCACCGCCGGCTGCGTCCTGTGCATCCGCACCGCTGCCCGCGAAAAGCTCCGCTCCTCCGCCACCGCCAAAAATGTTTCGAGCTGGTTAAGTTCCATGGCATTCCTCCGGAATGCAGGGATCAGGGGTCAGAGATCAGAGATCAGTTTTCCGTGGCCGGTTCGCAGCAACGCCCATCAACCGGCACCAGGCCAATAACAACCGCCTTTCAGACCATCGCACGGCGAAACAGTGGCTGCTCTGATCCCTGACCCCTGATCCCTGACCCCTGACCCCTGACCCCTGACCCCTGAGATCGGAAGAGCGTCGTGTAGGGAAAGAGTGTAGATCTCGGT
>OCZT010001359.1_pt1 | contig 25248 bp, 22 predicted proteins | sample 1539031 | NCBI WGS metagenome assembly OCZT01 (sample SAMEA3539308, study PRJEB22396) | soil metagenome | biome: tundra; feature: field; material: soil | place: USA | collected 2010-05 | depth 0.15 m | reverse complement strand
GCAACGGCAAGCGCACCGCCGCCGCCGCGCTCAAGTTCTCCATCGATATGGTGAAGGAGAAGCTCATCGACTGGCGCACCGCCATCCTGCGCAACCCGGCCGACCAGCTCGACCAGCTCCTCGCCCCCATCTTCGACCTCGCCGCGATCAAGCAGGCGAAAGTCATCGCCACCGGCCTGCCCGCCGGCCCCGGCGCCGCCACCGGCCGGATTTATTTCAACGCCGACCGCGCCGTCACCGCCGCCGAGAAGGGCGGGAAGGTGCTGCTCGTCCGCGTCGAAACCTCCCCCGAGGACCTCCGCGGCATGATCGCCGCCGAGGGCATCCTCACCGCGCGCGGTGGCGTCAGCTCCCACGCCGCGCTCGTCGCCCGCCAGATGGGCAAGGTCTGCGTCTGCGGCGCGGCCTCGCTGCAGGTGGATTACAACCAGAAGACCGTCACCGTCTCCGGCCAGACGTTCAACGAGGGTGACTTCCTCTCGATCGACGGCACCGCCGGCACGGTTTACGCCGGCCAGATTCCCACCGCGCCGTCCGAGATCGTCGCCGGCCTCCTCCATGGCGACAAGGCCGCGCAGGCCACGGAAAAATTTCAGAGCTTCACCCAGCTCATGAAATGGTGCGCGCAGGCCACCAAGCTCTCCGTCCGCACCAACGCCGATACGCCCGAGCAGGCGCGCAACGCCATCGCGTTCGGCGCCGTCGGCATCGGCCTCACCCGCACCGAGCACATGTTTTTCGAGGGCAATCGCATCGACGCGATGCGCGAGATGATCCTCGCCGACAATGTCGCCGACCGCGAGAAGGCCCTCGCCAAGCTCCTCCCGTATCAGCGCGATGATTTCTTCGGCATTTTCAAGGCGCTGAAAGGCCTTCCCGCGACGATTCGTTTCCTCGACCCGCCGCTGCACGAGTTTCTGCCAAACACGCCGGAGTCGCAGGCCGACCTCGCGAAGAAGCTCGGCATTCCGGTCGCGAAGATCGAACAACGCGTGCACGAGCTGCATGAGTTCAATCCCATGCTCGGCTTCCGCGGCTGCCGCCTCGGCATCCGTTATCCCGAGATCACCGCGATGCAGGCGCGCGCCGTCCTCGAGGCCGCCGCCGATGCGACCAAGCAGGGCTTCAAGGCGAAGCCCGAGATCATGATCCCGCTCGTCGGCTTCAAGAAGGAACTCGATCTCCAGGTCGAGCTCGTCCACGAGGTCGCCGCCAAGGTGCAGGCCGAGAAGAAGGTCAAGATCACCTACTCCGTCGGCACCATGATCGAGATCCCGCGCGGCGCGCTCACGGCCGACGAGATCGCGCAGACCGCCGAGTTCTTCAGCTTCGGCACCAACGACCTCACGCAGACCTGCCTCGGCATGTCGCGCGACGACTCGGGCAGCTTCCTCGGCGCCTACCAGGAAGAGGAGATCATGAAGAAGAACCCGTTCGCCAGCATTGACCAGACGGGCGTCGGCCAGCTCATGCGGATCGCGATCGAAAAGGGCCGCTCGACGCGCCCCAACATCAAGCTCGGCATCTGCGGCGAGCATGGTGGCGACCCGGACTCGGTGAAATTCTGCCACAAGCTCGGCCTCAACTACGTCAGCTGCTCGCCCTTCCGCGTGCCCGTCGCTCGCCTCGCGGCCGCCCAAGCGGCTGTGAACGACCTGAAGAAGTAACTCGTAGGCCGCGAGCTCGCTCGCGCTTCAATCAGAGCACTCAGCTCCTTGTCATTGCGAGGAGTCCCGGCTCGGCGGAACGACGCGGCAATCCATCCGGATGAATCGCCACGCCCGGCTCCGCCGGCCTTGCGATGACAATCACAAAGCCCCGCGCCGAAAAAGCACGGGGCTTTTCTTTCTAAGAATAACCTGCTGTCGTCGTGATCATTAAGTACATGATTCGCCGCCTGTTTATTTTCGCCGGTTGCGCTGCGCTGTCCGCCATGGCGGCGGACGCGAAATTCGACGCCGCGATCGCCACCAATCAGCTTGGTCTGGATCTTTACCGACAGCTCGCGAAAGACCACCCGAAGGGCAATCTCGTCATCTCGCCGTACTCGATCGATAGCGCAATCGCGCTTGCTTATTCGGGCGCCGATGGCGCCACCCGCACCGAGATGGCTGGCGTGCTGCACTTCCCAGAGGACGACGCGTCGCTGCAGGCCTCATTTCGCAACTTGCGCTTTGCACTCGACCAGCCCGTCCGGGGTTCCGTCGAGTTGCACCAAGCCAACCGACTCTTTGGGCAGCAGGGCTATGCTATCAGGCCTGCATTTTTAACTTTGATGAAGGTCGGCTACGACGCACCGATTGAATTGCTGGATTTCAAGACGAATGCGAATGCGGCCCGCGAGGGAATCAATTCTTGGGTGGAAGATCAGACACATCGTAAAATACGCAGTCTCATTCCGCGTGGTGGCTTGGACGGAAGCAGCCGTCTCGTGCTCGTAAATGCCCTCTACCTCAAGGCGCCGTGGGAAAAACCATTTAGAGAGGACGTCACCCAATCCCGCCCATTCCACCTAAACAGTGCCGAGGCGCCGGAAGTCTCCACCATGCATCGAACGGATCATCTCCGTTATGTGAAGGAACCAGGCTTCACCGTGGTCTCGCTCCCTTACGTTGGCGACCAACTGCAATTCCTCGTTCTATTGCCGGACGAAGCTTCGATCACGGACGCTGTTGTCGCCAAGCTCACACCGGAACGGTTTAAAGTCTGGGCCGAGTTAGCCCCGATCGAAAATCCTTGGACCCGCATTGAACTTTATCTGCCGAGGTTCCGTGTTGAAGGCAGTTCGCTGGCGCTTGGAAGCGCGTTGCGCCTGCTTGGAATGAAGCGGGCGTTTGACGAACCACAGGGTAGTGCCGACTTCGGGCGCATCGCTGTTCGTCAATCGGATGACTATCTCAAATTGTCGGAAGTTTTCCACAGGACCTTCATTGCGGTCGATGAGAAAGGCACTGAAGCCGCTGCGGCAACTGCCGTGGTGGTGACAGGCGGTTTCAGCATGTCAGCCTTACCGCCTCCTGTTGTCGTGCGCATCGACCGGCCGTTTCTCTTTGCAATTCAAGATCGCGTTACCGGCGTTTGCCTTTTCCTCGGGCGCATCACGGATCCGCGGTAAAAATCCGGCTCGCCTCGCGGGACGCGTTTCCTGAATCTTCCCGGCGCATCCCGCCAAGCCTGTCACGTTCCCGCTTTCCTCCGCCGGCCATGAACTCGACACCTCGCCCGAGGCGTTCGGGTTCATTCGCAGTTCGGCGGATTGCGTCGGCGATGCCGCCGAATTCGCGCGCTGCCTGACGGAGGACGGCTATCTCTACATCCCCGCTTTTCTTGATCCCGCGCTCATTCTTGCGGCCCGCGCCGCAATCACGGACCGACTCGCTGCCGAGGGTTCGCTTGATCCCGCTTTTCCCTCGATCGACGCCATCGCGAATCCCGAGAAGAAATTTTCCTACCGCGGCGATCTCGCCCGCCACAATGCCGCGGTCGAGCGCGTGGTCTACGGTCCCGAGCTGCTGGGCTTCTACGAAAATCTCTTCGGCGAGGACGTGCGGCACTTCGATCACACGTGGTTCCGCGCCGTCAGCCGCGGCCAGGGCACCACGCCCCATTGCGACTTGGTTTACATGGGACGCGGCACGCATCAGCTGCTCACCTGCTGGATTCCCTACGGCGATATTCCGCTCGAGATGGGCGGACTCATGATGCTGGAGGACTCGCACAAGAAATCCGAACGGATCAAGCGCTACCTCGCAGCGGACGTGGATGCTTACTGCGAAAATAACCCGAGACAGGTCGAGAAGGTCGTGGTCAAGCGTGGCTGGAGCCACCCGGGCTTTCTCAGCAATAACCCCGCGTCCCTCCGCGCGAAGCTGGGCGGCCGCTGGCTCACCGCACCCGATTTCAAGGTCGGCGATTTTGTCACGTTCGGCATGACCCTCGTGCATGGCGGCCTCGACAATCAGACCGACCGGCTCCGTTTTTCCTCCGACACGCGGTACCAGCGCGCCAGCCAGCCGATCGACGAGCGCTGGGTCGGTGAGAACCCGCCCGCCAACACCCTCGCCGGCAAACGCGGCCGCGTTTGCTAAGCGGGCTGTGATTGGGGTGGAACGCGTTGCCCTCAACGCGTTGGATTGGAATCGGGCCTGCCAAGCGCGTTAGGGGCAACGCGCTCCACCTCGCTCCTCGCAGAAATCGAATTCAGGACCCCGCCAAGGTCGATCGCACCTATGCGCCCCGGCCATAAGATAAGTGATTACCTTCGGCTTACTGCTTGCCGTTCCGATCCCGCCGCGGCTACCTTCCGCCGTCGCAGTTGTCACCCATGAAAACCCCACGCACTCTCCTCGCGGCGTTTTTCGCCGTTTCCCTCTTCACCGTCACCGCGTTCGCCGCGGATGTTTCCGGCAACTGGAAATGGACGTCGGTCACCAAGACCGGCCCCGCGAATATCACCGCCAACTTCGTGCTCACGGACGGCGCCCTGACCGGCATCGTCACTGGCCGCCAGGGCCCCGCCGCCATCGGCGACGCCACGTTCAAGGATGGCGTGGTCGCGTTCACGGTCACCCGCGGAACGCCCGAGGCCAAGGTCGTCTTCAAATACTCGGGCAAGTTCGACGGCGACACCATCACCGGATCCATCGAAAAGCCGGACCCGAACGGCGCCGCGCCCGTCAAGACGGACTGGAAAGCCACCCGCACCAAGTAGCGCGAACCGACACCGCGACGAAATCCCCGGGGCGCCGCACACCGGCGCCCTTTTTTTGTCCCGACGCAAACGATCCGCGGCGGACGCACCCCGCCACCCGAGGCGGGTTACACCCCATTTTTTTGCCTCCGGTCACGCGCTATCTTGCGGCGGACCGGAAAGGCCAGCCAGCGAACGTCGCAGCCTTTTCGCTGTCTCAATCATTATCACCATGCCTTCCCCTAACCGCCTCGCGAGCATCCTCGCCGTCACCCTCCTGCTGGGCTTCGCCCTTCCCGCATCCGCCAGCACCCCGTACTTTCAGCCGCTGCACGATCCCGCCACCGGCGAGCAGCATCCCGGCAAGATCGTCTGGGCCGACCTTTTCACCGCCGACCCCGCGGCCGCGACCAAGTTCTACTGCGGGCTGTTCGGCTGGACCGCCAACGTCATCGATCAAAACGGGCGGGCCTACACCGTGTTCAGCAATGGCAGCCGACCCGTGGCCGGACTCGCTCCGCGCCACAACCCCAATTCCAAGAAACCCGCCCGCTGGATCGGCTACATCACCGTCGCCGATCTCAAGTCCACCCTCGCCCTCGTGGCGCCGGCCGGCGGGCAAGTGCGCGCCCCCGCCCGCGATTTTCCGGACCGCGGCGCCCAGGCGATCATCACCGACCCCGAGGATTCCCCGGTCGGCCTGCTCCAGTCCAGCTCGGGCGACTCCGCCGATGTTGAACCGCAGCCCGGCGACTGGAACTGGTTTGAACTCTACGCGAAGGAGCCGAAGACCGCCTCGGCCTTCTATGGTCAGGTCTTCGCCTATGAAGTGAAGCCCGACGACCGCACCGCCCGCAAAGACGACTATCTCCTCAGCAGCGGCGACCTTCCCCGCGGCGGCGTGGCCCCGCTCCCCGACCGCGAGGACGCCAAGCCCGGCTGGCTCTGCGTCGTCCGCGTCACGAGCATCGACGAGACGATCGCTCGGGTGCCCGCACTCGGCGGCGAAGTCTTGGTCGCCCCCCGTGCCGCCGCCTATGGCAGCCGTTTTGCCATCGTCGCCGATTCCACCGGCGGCACCGTCGGCCTCGTTGAGTATGTGGACAACGCCAATCCCGCCACCCGCCCATGAAACACCTTTCCAAAATCCTCCTCGGTTCCCTGCTGCTGTCTGGCCTGCTGGCCGCGCTGAGCGGCTGTGTCGGCGGCTATGTCGAAACCGGCTATGTCGGCGATGACGTATATTACGGCCCGGGCTATGGTGGGCCATGGTTCGGCGGCGGGGCGTGGGTGGATGGCCACCGCGGGTATGGCGAACCCAGGCGTGGTGGCGGCCATGATGCCTATATCAGCCCGCCCCGTCTTCCCTCCGCGCCACACGGATCCGCGCCAGGCCGGGCTTCCTCCCCGCCCCGCAAGCACTAGCCGCCAAGGCTTCAGTTTTCCACGAGGGCGCCCCCCACCGGCGCCCTTTTTTGTGCCTACTTCAAGAGCTTGAACGCGTGGACCCAGTCATTCCGGAGAAAGCCCGGGATGCACCAGAGCATGCACAGCGGCTCGATGGCGCGCGCGGCCCCGGCTTGGCCCATGTCCGCCGTTTCCCAGCCGAATTGATCGAGAATCCCGGTCACCACCTGCTTGGCCGCGGCGTCGTTGCCCGCGATGAACATCGTGGGCGGTCCGCCCTTGAACTGCGGGTTCACCATCGAGGCGGCGCCGACGGAATTGAAGGCCTTGACGAACCGGAGCTCCGGAAATTCGTGCTGCAGGCGCTCCATCAGCGATTCGTCGAGGTTCGTGAAAAAAAACAACACCCCGTTGGCGGGCGGGGTTTCGGCGATGGGATTGGTTGCGTCGATCACCGGCTTGCCGGCGAGGTTGGCCGCGCCCGCGACGCGAATCGCATCGGCCGCCACCGTGCCCTTGACCGCGAGCACGGCGAGCTCGGCGAATTTCGCCGTCTCGGCGAAGCTGCCCACGCGGCCCTTGGGGTTCTGCTTCGCCCAGTCCGCCAGCTTGGCCGGATCCCGCGTGCCCAGCATGACCTGATGCCCGTGTTTCAGGAATCCGCCGCCCAGTGTCTTCGCCACCTCCCCCGATCCAATGACGCCGATTTTCATGCCCTAAAATTGCCACCCCGCGCCCCAAGGCAAGTCGGGGACCGCAATTGTCACTTCCGCGTAACTTCCCCCCGCGCCGCTCCGGCTCACTGCCGTCGCCCGTCAGCATCGCCAGTTCCCTCCAGGGCGCCGAGACCGGCGCCCTTTTTTGTGCCGCCTCGCCAAATCCGCCAGCTGCATTCAACTTTCCGTCATGGCCTGGCGTATCGACGAGTATGTCATCCGGGGCGAAATCGACAATCGCATCCGCGGTCGCGTGATCGGCCGCATCTGGTTCGCTGGCCGTGCGGAGCCGGTCGAACTGAATCTCGCCGGCAATGCCTGGCGCGATCTTGCCGGCCGACGGCTGGAGTTTGTCAATCCCGCGCCCAAGCCTGGTCTCGACGGCAGCTTCGCCGCCCAACAGCACGGCAAGACCGGCGACATCACCGCCTCGCGCAAGGTCAAGGTGCCCGAAATCCCCCACGACCAGATCGGCGAATACTACATCGCACGCAAACCATGGCCATGGCATTGGGGCAACAGCCTCTATTTTGAATGGTTGAGCCACGCCAACGGTCGCGTCGTCATCGAGTCCGCCTCCTACCAGCTCACCGTTTCGCCCGACGCAGTCTGGGAAATGACGCCCGCCGAGGAAGCCACCCAGCGCCTCGCCAATGCCGCCGCTCTCGGCGACTTCATGCAAAGTCTCGATAAAACTATTCACGAGAGACAAGCCCCTGCCGATGACGACCATCGCCCACAAACTGAAGCCGAGGCCGAGAAGTTGCAGGCCGAGTCCGACCGGCTGGTCGACCGCATCATGGCGCGCATGGATCGCGCGGGCAATGCAGCCGATTATGAAAAAATCTTGAACGAGGAGATCGAGCGCGCCCGGCGGGAACGCGACGAACCCGACCCCACGCCTGAACAAGAAGCGGAGCGTAACGAGTGGATCGAGGAGATGAACGCCGCTGCGACCGAAGCCCTGGAAGAGGAAAAAGCCGAGGCATGGAAACGTGACGGCAATGCACGGGACAATGCTTTCGATAACAGTCACCCGCTGGCGGCACAGGCGTTTGCGCTCTCGGTGCGAGTGATGCGCAAAACAACGGAGCGCCGCTGGATTCCTGAAGATGCCGTACCGGAGCATCCGGTGCTGGAGTTGGTCACGGGCATCTCAAAAGCCGGAGCCAAACTGGCGGCGGCGCTCGATGACGACGACTGGCCGCCGCCGCTGGAATTCTGCGCCGTGACGATTGTGCGGCTGAAGAAAGCCGCTGGCTATCTTGAGGATGCGCAGCTGGCCGCCCGGTCCTGCCGCGAGGAATCACTGACCGAGCCAGCATGGCTGGATGACGTGACCCGCGAAGCCGCCATCATCGCCGCCGCGACCATCGCCCTAATCGACGAACTCCGCACCCGCCTCAAAAATGGCGGGTAGCGTCGCGGGGGAGTTTTCACCTCGCCAGCACTTCGTCGCGCACAAAGTGGAGCCGGATGACTTTCGGCGCCAGTGCCGGCTCGTCGAAATAACAGTCGATCGCCTCGCGCACCATCTTTCGCACGTCCTCCAATGTCTCCCCTTGGGTGGTGATCCCATAGCCAAGCGCGGATGCCACGAAACCACCCTCGTCAGCCTCATTCACGTCGAAGATGATTTCGGAACTCATGCGGCCAAGCTGACGGCGCCGGGCGTGGCGGTCAAAGAGACAAATCATTCAGCACTGGCTTTGCGAAATACTGTTTCATGTTCCTGACGACCAAGGGCTATTCCCAAACCCTCGCGTGGATCAACACCGGCTACGGCATCCTGAGGTATGTGATTGTCGGCGCGATCATCGGGGCGATGCAGCACAAGCCCGCCAGCTTGGCAGGATCGCGCGTGCCCAGCATGACCTCATGCCCGTGCTTCAAGAAGCCACTCTCCAGTGTCTTCGCCACCTCCCCCGATCCAATGACGCCGATTTTCATGCCCTAAAATTGCCACCCCGCCCGCCAAGGCAAGTCGGAGACCGAAATTGTCACTTCCCTGTGATCTCCACCCGCCTCCAGCTTCAGCGTTTGGTTTTAGTCACCGGTCTCAGGATGAAGCCTGTCGGTGTCGTCTCAAACGCCAACTGTGAGCCACCGACGAGTCCATACTTCCGCCGCAATGCCACCGGGATTGTCACCCGCCCGCGGGTTGAGAACCGAACACTGTAGATAGCTGGTTGCTGTTTCATGGCTTTAGAAAATCAACTCTCCATTCGACCTCAAGAACTCTGTGTGGGTACTGTTCGTATCAATCCCCTTTGAATTTCTCGCGATGGAACCGAAGGAAAACTTTATGGGGTGCAGATGCTGGATCAGCTGGGAGAAAGATGCGCCGATCTGGATTAAGCATGCGCTTCATTTGATCTGGCACGAGCTTCTCGGCCACCAGGATTTCGCCGTTGTCTCTGAGGGAAAGCCAATGGCGATCGAACATCCAGTGGACTGTTCGCGATAGCGCGATACCGTTACGCGGAGAGTCAGGACCATCATCCTCGACTGACTTGATATGCGCCGCTTCAATCTCACAGCGCCCACCGCCATTGATGAGCTGCAAACCAGTCATAGCGCACGTCCGATTGTATGCTTTTCTTACGATACGCATGAATGCTGCGTCTCGAATAGGGCGAGATGATGTGATGCTCTTTCGAGGTCCGGCATAATCGCTTTGTGTCTCCGCCACGGCCAGTTCTTGCTCTTCAGGGGTTCCCGCCAGTTCCGCATCTGAAATGGCAGGAGCCAGGCCAAGTCGGCAGATAGTCTCAAAATCATCCCGCGACAGGAGCCTTATTGCATTAATAAAACTGCCCGGATTGATCGAGCCATCTGCATTCTGCACTGAGGATTCAAGCAACTTGCTGTTCAGCCGGAAAGGAACCGGTTCAGCAAACTCCAGGTAACCGGAAATGACGGCGTAAAAGTGGTCAGATCAGATCGCGCAGGATCGGGTTCGATATGGGTGACTCGGCCCATCGCAAAGTAGACCTGTCGTCCGTCGCGATTCGATTCATTTGCGTCAGCCCGCCGTGGCTCATAATAGACTATCCAGTCTCCGACGGTCTGCTCTACCCGGCCCAAATATCGCTTTGGAAAATGATATCTCACCTCTGGGGTGTCATCGTAACCTGGAATAGGTTTGGTCGTGAAAACCGCGTTCGCCACAGCCTGGCCATAGCAGACCCTACGGGTGCCTCAAGTGCACATTAACCTGATTCTGCCGACCGGGCTACGGACGCATGGCCTGGAGTGTGCTGCGCATCTGGGAACACGAACTTCCGCCTACGCTGGGAGCTTCGGCGCGACAAGTGTCCCGCCAGAAAGAGCGCCGACTGATGCTTCGCCTCTTTCGCGCGCTTGGCGGTTGATCCTCGGCATAGCTTGATCGCGCGGGAAATCCCGCGCTGTCTGGTGACATTAAATTAAGCCCGAGATTTGACCAGGCTCTGGCCTGCGCCGCCAAGGTTCACCGGGCTAGACCCGCAAGGGCACGTCCATCGCCATGATCTCCCACCTGCTGGCCGTCACCGCGATCGTGCTGGAGCATGGCGGAAACGAAACGGAAGCGATCGGTGCGTTGCTGCACGATGCCGCCGAGGATGCCGGCGGGCGCCGGACGCTGGCGGCCATCAAGCGGAAGTTCGGGACTCGCGTGGCCGCCATTGTTGCGGGCTGCTCGGACACCTTCGAAACGCCCAAGCCTGCGTGGCTGAAACGAAAAACCAATTATCTCCATCACCTGAAGACAGCCTCCGCCTCCGTCCAACTGGTGAGCGCCGCCGACAAGCTGCACAACCTCCAGTCTATCGCCGCCGATTACCGCGAAATTGGCGAGGCGTTGTGGGGCCGGTTCGGCGCCCCCAAGGCCGGCACGCTGTGGTACTATCGCGAGCTGGCTGGGATTTACGTCCGGGCCCGTCTACGCTCAATTGAGTTCAAGCGCCTTGCGCGCCGGGTGAATGAAACCATGCGGGCCGTCCATCGCGCGGCGCGCGCCTAACCATGAGCGAGGATCAGACAAGTAACTCGCCCTACTCTTCGCGCTCTTCGCGGTTAATCTGCCGCCTATAGCTTATCGCCGATGGCCTAAAGCTTCCTTCTTCCCGGAAACAGGCCTTGCCGCTTGCACGGCATTTACCTATCATTTTTCCATGTCAGAATCGAAAACCCCGTCGTTTACCCTCGACCGTTCCGCCTTCTCGGTCGGCCGGTTGCAGGACGAGGACAGCCAGGTGGACTACTGGCTTTCGCAGACACCGGAGCGCCGGATTGCCGCCGTGGAGTTTTTGCGCCGTTCATTCAACCCGGATGCCTATTCTGCACAAAGACTTCACGGATTTTTTGAGACTGTTAAACGAACGTGAGGTCCGTTACCTCGTGATCGGCGGCTATGCCGTGGCCTATCACGGGTGCCCGCGCTATACCGGCGACCTGGATGTTTTCGTGGAGGCCTCGCAGGAAAATGCCGCCCGGCTGGTCGGAGTCTACCGGACATTCGGCTTCGACCTCCCGGACTTGAAGCCCGAGCTTTTCACCAAGCCCGACAATATCATCCGCGCCGGTCATGAGCCCGTCCGGCTTGAGATATTGACCGGTATCTCCGGCGTGACGTTTGCCGAAGCCTACGCCCGCCGCATTGCGGTGCCGCTGGACGATCTGATGGTGCCCTTTATCTCCTTCGCCGATTTGATTAGGAACAAGACCTCGACCGGCCGGGGAAAAGATCAGGTCGATGCCGAAGCTCTCCAGAAACGCACAAAGAAATAGGGCCCGGAACCTTCGCGCGCTTCGCGCTTAATCTATTTTTTTCAGCCCGCTTTTCTTCCACCATGCCGCGGCCTCGGCCATGCCTTCGGCGTAGGTGCGCAATGGGGCGTAGTTGAGTTCGGCCTTCAACCTCGTGTTCGGACAATGCCCGATGAATTTGTCCCCGGGCTCCGCCTGCTCCGCCGGAATCACCGGCGCCGGCGGCGCGCCCGGGAACCATGACCGCATCTCCCCGATGAAATCCCGCCAGGCCACGTCGCCATCCGCCACGTTGTAGGCGCGGCCGATTGACGCCGGCCGGTCGAGCGCGAGCCCGATCGCGTGCACCACGTTGTCCACGTGCGTCCACGGCATGATGTCCGAGCCGTCGCCCAGCACCGGCACCTGGCCCGCGCGCACCTTCGCGGGCACCTTGATCGCCCAGCTTGAAGTCGGATGCACGCCGAGCACCGCCCCCAGCCGGAAAATCGTCGCCGGCAGCCCGTGCTTCATCTCCACCTGCAGCACCCGCTCGGCCTCGGCCTTGGTGATGCCGTAGTGCGGCGTCGCCGCGGGCGAGTGCGCGTAGGTTTTTCCGATCATGCGCCGCGGGGCATCTTCGGCGAATTCGGCCCGCCCGCTCTGAAAATCATAGACCGACAGCGTGGAGATGTGGACAAACCGCCGGCAGCCCGCGGCCCGCGCCGCCCCGGCGAGAATCGCGGTGCCGGTGACATTGACGTGCAAGGCCTCCTTCACGTCCCGGCCGATCGTCGCGGCGGCGTGAAACACCAGCTCCCGGCCCTCGCACAAACGCCGCGCCGTGGCGGCGTCGGTGAAATCGCCCTCCACCTGCGTGATGCGCGGCGACTCCAGCCCGGGATGGGCCCCCGCGTGCCGCACCACCGCGCGGACGTCCGCGCCCTGCGCCGCCAGCCACGCCGCGATGCGGCTGCCGACAAAGCCACTGCCGCCAGTGACCAAAACGGGGACGCCCTGCAATTTCATCCCGTCACAGTCCGCCACCTGACGCTACTGGACAAGCCGGAGTTGGTGTTTTCCCGGGAAAATCTTTCACCACAAAGGGCACGAAGTGCACGAAGGCCGGCTCCCCGCGCATTTTTTTGGAACCGTAGCCGGCCGGGGATTACGATTGCTCCAGCTCCCCGGGCCGGATTCCAGCCCCGCTGCATCACCCTCAATCCCACCCCCATCATGCCAAAAGGAAGCAAAGCCAGCTATACGGACAAACAAAAGCGCCAGGCCGCCGACATTGAAAAAAGCTATGAAGCGCGCGGGCTGAAGGTCGCCACCTCGGAAAAACGCGCGTGGTCAACCGTCAACAAGCTCTCGGGCGGCGGCAAGCTCAGCGGCTCCGGACGGAAACACTCCTGAGCCGGACGCGGCGTCCCGCCTGAACCGCGGTCGCCGCGCACCCCGCAGAGGGGAATGCCGGCGCGCACCACCAGCTCGGTCCGTTCGAGCGGGCTGACTTTCATCATGGCCATTTGCGCGTCCGCGGCGACTCCAGTCCCGGGGGCGCGCCCCGACGCCGCACCACCGCGCGAACCCCCGCGCCCTGCAATTTCATCCCGCCACAGCCCGCCACCTGACGCCACTGGACAAGCCGGACTTGGTGTTTTTCCTGGGAAACTTTCACCACGAAGGGCACGAAACACACGAAAGCCGATCCGGTCTTACCGCAAAGCACGCCAAGAGCGCCAAGGCCGGAACATAGACGGAAGGACTTATTCCGAACTCTTCGCGACCTTTGCGCTCTTCGCGGTTAAATCATCTTCGTTGATTTCATCACGACCGAATTCCGAATCCTCCGTGGCGAACCTTTGCCCGAGGCGCTCCAGCAACACCCAAACAAACAGGTCATGGCGTCTCCGTGAGGCCAGGCGCGGCTAATGGTTCGCGAGCTTCACGCGCGTTGCTGCTAATACCCTCCCCGCGCCGTGCTTCCGATCGCTGGAAAGCCCGGAATACGACCATCCGCGGGTTGACGGGCGGGTCGGCGGGGGGCATGATGAACCTTCCCATCATGGTCAGTCTCAATTCTTCCGAAACACCGGGCGGCAAACCTGCCAAGCCCAGTGAGCCCCGCACCCTCAACGACGTGGTCATCCGTTTGGCCGGCAACTCCCAGGACGGCATCCAGGCCGTCGGCGGCTTCCTCGCGCGTCTCGCCGGCCGGTCCGCCCAGGAGGTCATGACCTACATGACCATCCCGTCCACGATCTCGGGTGGTCCTTCGATTTTCCAGGTGCGCATGGGCACCGGCGACATCCTCTCCGCTGGCGACCGGGCCGACGTGCTCGTCGCGTTCTACCAGCACAGCTACGAGCAGCACCGCCCCGCGCTGCGGCCGGGCGGCGTCCTCCTTTACGATTCCGACCACGTTCATCCGAATCCCGAGGACAAGGAAATCACCGCCGTCGGCGTGCCGATGACGAGCGCGACGGTCGAGGCCGTGGGCGGCTCGAGCAAGGAGAAGGGCAAGAACATCTACGTGCTCGGCCTGCTCGCCCGCATGTTCGACCTCAACGTGCCGAAGCTCACGACGCTCATCAAGGAACGCTTCGGCGGGAAGAACGAGGACATCGTGCGCAACGCCCTCCTCGCCTTCGACGCCGGCCACGCCTACCCCGCCGAGAACCTGCACTTTCGCCTCGACCAGCCCGTCCTCGTCCCCGGCGCCCGCCCGCAGGTCACCACCGACGGCAACACCGCGCTCACCCTCGGCTTGCTGACCGCCGGCGTGCGCTACGGCGCCGGTTACCCAATCACGCCGTGGTCCTCGATCATGGAAATGCTTCGCACCGAGCTGCCGAAATACGGCGGCCTGTTTGTGCAGTGCGAGGACGAGATCGCCGCCATTTCCACCGCTCTCGGCTTTTCCTACGGCGGCAACCTCGCCGTCACCGGCAGCTCCGGCCCCGGGCTCTCGCTCAAGGCCGAGGCCCTCGGCTGGGCCGTCATGGCCGAGATTCCCCTCATCGTCGTCAACGTCCAGCGCGGCGGCCCTTCCACCGGCCTGCCCACCAACATCGAGCAAAGCGATCTCATGCAGGCCATCTACGGCAGCCACGGCGACGCCCCGCGCGTGGTGCTGGCACCCCGCACGGTCGAGGACTGCTTCTACACCGCGATCGAGGCCGCCAAGATCGCCCGCGAATTCAGCACGCCCGTCATCATTCTCACCGACCAGGCGCTCGCCACCCGCATCGAGGCGTTTGACGAGCCGGATCTGGCCAAGCTCATGATCGAGGCCCCGCCCGACCTCAGCCGCCGCGACGAGAATTTCAAACCCTACCCGCTCGACGGGCAGACCCGCCACGCGCCGCCCGGCTCCGTGATGGGTTCGGGCAAATACCCGACGGTCACCGGCCTCGAGCACGACGAGCTCGGCCACCCGACCGCCAATCCCGCGCTGCACTCGCAGATGACCGCCAAGCGCCGCGAGAAGATCAAGGCCGTGGCCGCCACCTACAAGGCGCCCCCGGTGTTTGGCGACCAGTCCGGCGACCTGCTGCTCATCGGCTGGGGTTGCACCTTCGGCCCGATCCACGAGGCGGTCGGCCGCCTGCAGGCTTCGGGCGTCAAGGTCGGCCATCTCCAGATCCGCCACATCCATCCGCTGCTCCCCGACCTCGACAAGATTTTCGCCCGCTACAAAAACATCCGCGTCATCGAAATCAACGACGAGGGCCTCTACGGCTATGGCCAGCTGGCCACGCTGCTCCGCGCGCGCTTCTGCAATCCCGCCATCACGAGCATCACCAAGACCGACGGCCTGACGTATCGCGTCAGCGAAATCGTCGAGCTGGTGGCCAAGGACCTCGGCATCACCAGCATCAAGACCGGTGCCCGCTCGCACAGCATCCTCGCCGCTCCCGACCGCACCTGAGCTCCGCCCGCCGCCCCGCCCTTTCCTCGTCAACCCTTCCCGCCATGTCCGCTCCCGCCGCTCCCGAACCAGCCGCTCCTGCTACCTCCCGCCTGCCCGCAGACCTGTCCGCCGCAGCCCCGGCGAAGGCGGACGCTCCGCGCGCCCCGCTCACCAAGAAGCTTCTCTCCGCCGACCACCCGACGTGGTGCCCCGGCTGCGGTGACTTCGCCGTGCTCGCCTCGTTCTACAAGGTGCTCGAGAAGCTCAACTACCCGCAGGAAAAGATCGTCACGTTCGCCGGCATCGGCTGCTCGTCGCGCTTCCCCTATTTCGTCAATACCCACGGCGGCCATTACATCCACGGCCGCGCCCTGCCCTTCGCCGCCGGCATCAGCCTGGGTCGCGATGACCTCCATGTGTTTGTCTTCGGCGGCGACGGCGATGGTTTCTCCATTGGCGGCAATCATCTCGTCCATACCGCGCGCAAGAACCCGCGCCTGACCTACGTCATCATGGACAACTCGGTCTATGGCCTGACCAAGAAGCAGACCTCGCCCACCTCGCCGCTCGGCTTCAAGTCGAAGACGGATCCCTGGGGCGTGTTCGACCAGCCCATCAACCCCATGCGCACGCTGATCAACAGCGGCGCCACCTTCGTCGCCCGCAGCCATGCCACCCAGGTCAATCACATGGTGGACATGATGCATCGCGCCGCGCTGCATGACGGCTTCTCGGTCGTCGAAATCCTCTCCGAGTGCGTCGAGTTCTACGAGGGCGCGTTCGACTCCTCCGTCCCGCGCAAGGGCGGCACCTTCCAGACGATCGACCTCAAGAAGCACGACGGTTCCCCCGAGGATGCCGCGCGGCACGACCCGGCGGATGAGCTCGCGGCGTTCCAGCTGGCCCTCGAGCCCTGGCCCGGAAAATTCGGCCTGTATTACGAGAACAAGGTCCGCCCGACGAAGAACGCGCTGGAGCAAAAGCTCATCGCAAACACCCGCGAGAAGACCAAGAACGCCAGCGACCTCGACCTGCTGCAAAAGACGTTTGCGCGGATGCGCTGAGGCCGCGCGCTAGTTCCGGGCGTGCTTCAGCAAAAAGTCCACGATCGGCGCGGGATCGGCCAGGCTGTGCGGGTGGTGTTTGCCGCCGGGCTTGATGACGACCTCGATCAGTCCGCCGGCTGCGCGATAACGCGACACGAGCACGGCGAGATTTTCCAGGTAGGGCACCGCCTCGTCGGCATCGCCGCTCACGCCGAAGATGGGGATGCCGGCGCGCACCACGGGCTCGATCCGGTCGAGCGGGCTGATTTTCGCGGTGGCGGCCTGCGCCTCCGTCACGCCGTAGCTCGCCAGGCACTTGGCCCACAGCGGACTCTTCCGGCCGGGCCAGCTGGCGAGATCGAGCACCGGCGCATCGAGATAAAGCGCCGACACGCGCTCGGGCCAGGTCGCGGCGAAGTTAAAGGCGTAGAGTCCGCCGCGGCTGAAACCCTCCATCACCACGCGCGGCGCCAGCCCATAATCCGCCCGCACCCGCTGATAATAAGCATCAAAGAGCGCCATCGAAGTGGGGCCGCCGTATAAATCCTGCGCGTTCATGTAGGCCACGTGCCAGCCGCGCGCGACCAGCGCGAGGTCGGCTTGCGGAAAATGCCCGAACCACTCGGTCCGCCAGATCCACGGTTTGCCCGGTGCCGGCGTCCCGGGCACGATCAGCAGCGCGGGCCGACCCGCGACGACAAAATCGAGCCGCTTGCAGCCCAGCCATTCGGACGGGGTGACGGCGGGGTGGTCAGCGGCGGACATAACGGCAAGGGGAAGTAAACATAAGAGAACGGCCAGCAGATGGCGGGGATGAAATAAGGGAATCATTCTCGGCGGGTGGCGGTGCGCCGGCGGCCTCACGGCTGCATGGCGATGCCCATGTCCGCCGGCGGTTTCGGCACGTCATCGCGAAAAGCCCCGGCCGGCGCGGGCGGGATCGCCGCGGGCTTTTCCAAGGTGGCCTCGATGACGGCCCCGGCCTTCACCGTGAACACAAAATCATGGCCGATCTTCTTCGCCCCCGCGCGGGACCACTGCGGCTCCCGCTTGCCGAAATTGTCGCGCACACGCAGCTCGCCCGGGCGCGCCACCGTGATGCGAAACCACACCGTCGCGTTGTTCTCGCGTCGGGCCGAGACCTGGTAGCCGCCCTCGGCGACGAGGTCGGTGAAGGCCGCGTCGTGCCAGCGCCACGGCATCGCGGGAAAAATCCGGATCGTGCCCCAGCCGCCCGCGCCCGGATGCGCGTCCCAGCTTTGCAGCAGCATCTCGTGCACCGCCGCGCAGGCGAGCAAGTTGCCCTCGAGCGTGAAGGGCCGGTAGTCGAACGACGAGAAGCCCGACTTCGTCTGGTCGCCGTTGAGATGAAACCCGTTGCGCGAGACAAACGCATGCAGGTAGGCCTTGAGGTGCCACAGCGCGGGCTCGGCATCACCGGCGCGCGCGCGCAGCGCCGCCATCCAGGTGTAGCTCGACCCGCTCCATTCGCGCACGCCCAGCCGGTCCAGCTCGGCGAGGTTGCGGCGGATCAGCGCCTGCTCCTTGTCCGAGCCCTCGATCGAGAGCAGGTTGAAGGGATAAAGGCCGATCATCGTGGAAAAATGCCGGTGGCTGAAGGTGAGTTCCTCATTGGCCGAGAGCTTGATCATCCCGCGCTCGCTCACCGGCTCATGGCCCAGCGAGCCCGCCAGGCGCCGCCATTGCCCGGCTTCCTCGTCCTCGCCGGAAAAATCCGCCATTTCCTGCAAGGCTAGGAACAGCATGCGCAGACACGAGAGATCATGGGTGGAATTCGGCGTAACCCACGCGCGCTGGTCGCAATTCCACGCCTCGGGCGAGGACGAGAGCGGCAGCACGAGCACGCCCTTCGCGTCCGGTCCCATCAGCGCGGCGAGGCATTCGCCGATTTCGCGGCACCACGGCAGCGCGGTCTCGCGGAGAAATTTTTCATCCCGCGTGTAGCGCCAGTGCAGATAAAAGAGCTGGCCCACCCAGGCGCCCGCGGTCGGCGACAGGCTGTATTGCGCCCAACCGCCGAGCGGCCGGCCCGCCAGGGTCATTACGCCGGGCACCGCGGCGCCCGGCGCCTCGTAGAACGCCTTGGCGAACTGCCGGAAGGCCGGCAGCCGCGCATGCATGAAATCGAGAAACGTCCGTCCCTCCTCCATGCGCCCGGACACTTGGTAGCCCATATAGGTCATCTGCGTGTTCAGGTCGTGGTGGTAGTCGCCTTTCCACGGCGGCAACTCGCCCGCATCGGCCGTCCACACGCCCTGCAGCGGCATCGGCGGCGCCCCCGCGCGCGAGGCCGAGCCATAGAGATATTGCCCAAACTGATAGTGCCGCAGGACGGCGACGTCCGGCAGCGTGACCGCCGACTTGGCCCAAAAACCCCGCCACCAATCCGTGTGCGGTTTGTATCCGGCGGCATAACCCGCCGCGAGCGCCGTCTCAACCCGCGCCCGCGCCACGGCGAGCACATGTACGCCGTCGGCCGGCGAGAAGGTCACGGCGGTGGCGAGCAGCGTCGCATCGGCCATCTGGCGCGTCTGCGCATAGACGCAAAACCGGTGCTTCTCCGCGGTCGTCTGGATGAACCACTGTGCCGACCCTTCCTCGCCGCGCTCCGCCTCGGGATAATTGAGTTTTCTGACCGCGGCCGGGGTGACCAGCCGCATGGCCTGCAGGGCGGTCCCGCTGATCCGCACCACCGCCACAGGATTCACGGCACTGAAAAAAACCTCCGCACGGGCGTCGCTGGCAAAGAGTGCCCGGCCGGTCGCCGTGGCAAAATCGAGTGAGAAGGAGGCGACCTTCTCGGCCGGGGCGAACTCCAGCTCGAGGCGGCCGGCGGGGATCTTCGTCGGGTGGAGTTGGTCGTAACCCTGCCGGTTAACGATCTCACAGATGGCGTCGTTATTCCGCTGGGCCACTAGCTCCGCCATCCGAAAATAGGTGAACTTGCTCAGGGGATCGCCCGGCGCGGGCCGCTCGTCCCACAAGTCGCCGCGGTCCAGCGAAAGGCGCAAAAGGTTTCCTTCGCCCCACAGCAGCCCACCCAGCATCCCGTTGCCGAGGGGAATCGCCTCGTCCCAGCGGGTGATCGGGGCGGTTAATTCGAGGTTCATGCGGGAAAGTCCGGTCCGTTCCGGTGCTAGTAGGTCATGCGCACCCCAAAAGTCTTGGGCGGTTTCGGCACGTCGTCGAGATAAGCATTTGCCGGCGCGGGTGGAACCTCCGCCGGTTTGGGCAACGTCGCCTCGATGGTTTCGCCGGCCTTCACGGTGAACACAAAATCCTGGCCGGTCTTTTTCGCCCCGGCGCGGGACCACTGCGGCTCGCGTCCGCCGAAATTGTCGCGGATCCGCAGCTCGCCGTCGCGCCCGGCCGTGACGCGCAGCCACACCGTCGCGTTGTTTTCCCGCCGGGCGGAAACCTGGTGGCCGCCCTCGGCGACGAGATCGGTGAAATCCGCGTCGTGCCAGCGCCAGGGCATCGCGGGGAAAACCCGGATCGGCCCCCAGCCGCCCGCGCCCGGCTCCGGGTCCCAGCTTTGCAGCAACATCTCATGCACCGCCGCGCAGGCCAGAAAATTGCCCTCCAGGGTGAACGGCCGGTAGTCGAACGCCGAGAAGCCCGACTTGGTCTGGTCGCCATTGGCGAGAAATCCGTTTCGCAGGATGAACGCGTGCAGATAGGCCTTGAGATGCCAAAGCGCGGCCTCGGGCTCGTTGATGCGCGCCCGGAGCGCCGCCATCCACGTGTAACTGTAGCCGCACCATTCGATGACGCCCAGCCGGTCGATCTCGGGAATCGTCGCGGCGATGACCGCGCGATCCGACGCGGAGCCTTCGATCGTCATCAGGTTGAAGGGATAAATCGCCATCAGCGTCGCGAAGACCCGGTGGCTGAACGTGAGCTCCTCGGTGGCGTTCAGCATGAGGACGTCGTGGTCGTTGGTGTGAAAGGGCCCGAGCCGCCGGGCGGTGTCGTGCCAGCCCACCGCCGCGGCCGTGTCGCCCAGCTCCGCCGCCATCTCGGCATTGCCGAGAAACAGCATGCGCAGGCACATGAGGTCGTAGTTGCTGTTGGGCTGAAGCCAGGCACGGAAATCGTTGTTGAAGGACTCGGGCGAGGACGAGAGCGGCAGCACCAGCACGCCGTTCGCATCGGGCCGCAGCAGCCCGCGCAGCGTCTCGCCGACCTCGCGGCACCAGGGATACGCGACGTCGCGGAGATAGGCGGTGTCATGCGTATAACGCCAGTGCAGGTAGAACAGATGGCCGACCCAGGCGCCGTTGACCGGCGCGAGGCTGTATTGCGCCCAGCCGCCGAGCGGCTCCCCGTCGAGGGACATCACCGCCGGCACCGCCGCGCCGGGCTGGCCCAAAAAATTGCGGGAGAACTTCCGGAAGGCCGGCATCAGTCCGTGCATGAAATCCAGAAACACGCGCCCCTCCTCAAACCGGCCCGCCGTCTGATAACCCATGTAGGTCATCTGGGTGTTCAGGTCGTGGTGGTAGTCGCCCTTCCACGGCGGCAGCTCGCCCGCATCCGCCGTCCACACGCCTTGCAGTGGCATCGGCGGTGCACCCGGGCGCGAGGCGGCGCCATAAAAATACTGCACGAGGTGGTAGTGCTGCAGCACCTGCGTATCGGGCACGTTGACGGCGGACTTCGCCCAGAATTCACGCCACCATGCGGCGTGCGGCGCATGCGTGACCGCAAAGCCCGCAGCGAGCGCGGCATCGACCCGCTGACGCGCCACGGCCACGACGTCGGCGCCATCCCGCGGAGAAAACGTCACGGTGGTGGCGACAAGGGTGCCCTCGCCCTCGCGCCGCGTGGCGGCATACACACACGTCAGATGGCCCTCGGCTGTTTCCTGCGTGAACCAGCGCGCGGTGCCCGCCGCCCCGCGCACGGGATCCGGGAAGCCGAGTTTTTTCACCGCCAGCGGCGCCAGCAACCGCAGCTCCCTCGGTGCCGCACCGGGCACCCGCAGCAACGCGACGGGCTGGACCGCGCTGAAGAACGCCTCGACCGTGCCGCCCGTCGCGAGTTGCGCGCGCCCCGTCGCGGTGGCCAGGTCGAGCTCAAAGGCCGTCACCGTCTGTCCCGGCGCGAGGTCGAGCTCGAGGCGGCCGGCGGGAATTTTCGTGGGATGGTCGGAAAAATAGGCACCGTCCACGATCTGGCTGATCCCGGCATTATCGTGCGCCGCCACCCGCCGCTGGATTTCCGCGTACGTCAGGCCGCGCAACGGATCGCCGGGCGCGGGCCGTTCGTCCCAGAGGTCGTCACGGTCCAGCGAGAGGCGGAGCGTGCCGTCCCCGCCCCAGAGCAATCCGCCGAGCAGGCCATTGCCGAGCGGGAGGGCTTCGTCCCACGTGGCGATGGGTGCGGTCAGCGTGAGCTTCATGGGGTCGGGGGCAGCCTGCGCCGCGGCGGCCACGGACAGCAACCCGGCGATCCGTCCCGCCCATCGGAAAATTTTTTCATCGGCGCGCAATCCGGCTTCCTTTAAAATGGCACCCCCATGGCACGGAAAGCGTTTTCCCTCGGAATATTCCCGGCCGGAAGGCCGGCGGCATTTGCCCGGGCCGCTGGCTAAAATACCACGGCTGGGTAATACTACATTGCGCGATGGATTGACGCCCCACTCTCCTCCCGCCATCAATTTACCACGGTCCGCCATCATGAACGCCCCCCTACCTGCTGAAATCACCGGCCTGTTGCAAGACGAGGCTTATGCGATTCTCTGCCGCGAATCCCTGACCGAGGAACTCGCGAAAATCCAGTCGGCCAAGGCGGAGATCCTCACCACCCGCCCGCCGTTCGGCATGCTTGCGTCCAGCGAGACCCGCACCGTTTTCCGGACCCAGTTGCGCGCGACCCTCGACAACGAGGCGGGCCTGCAGGGCCGGCTCGACCAGATCGCCCAGATCGACGCCTGGTTGAAGGACGACATCGAAAAATCCCTCCGGAACTACCTGCCCCTGGGGAGCCAGGATTATCGCATCTGCTATGAGGCCTGCCAGGTCGTGGAGAACTGGGAGTATGCCGTGCAGGCCCTGCACGAGCTGGCCGTGGCCCTGGCGCGCGACGCGCACGCCTTGAACGCCGTGGTGAAAGGCGGGACGCGGTCCCATGCGAAGCCCTCCCTGATCCAGCAAACGCGCCATCGCGGCCTCATCAATCTTCGCGCCACCGTCCTGGCCATGGAGGCGGGGCTGGCGGGCGTGCAGGACGTGCGGAAGGAATTTGTCACGCTCTGCGATGCCAAGGCCGACGGCCTGCAGCTGCCCGAGCCGCCGGCGTTTCGGGATCCCACCTGGGTCGATCGCCTCGCCAAGCTCACCGATAGCCAGATCAGCGAGGAGGTGCAGAGTTGCGAAACCGAGGCGCGTGCCTTTTGCGCCACCGGCATGATCACGCTCCTGCGCGAGGGGGGCGAGGTGAACGATGCCTGCATGGACGCCGGCAAGACCATTCTCGCGAAATACTGGCGGCAGCTGGGCGTCCACGCGCAGGCGCACTACGTGAAGGAGCGCGAGGTCGACGAGGTGATCGCCGAGCTGTCGAAGCACCGCGTGGCCGCCGAGGCCAAGCGCGCCCAGGCCAGTTTCGAGACCGCCACGATGGCGCCCCTGCGCTGAGCGCCCGCGCACCGCGCGGATGGTCATCGCAAGGTACGCGACCTGTCCGCCGAAGCCTTGGCAAAGGAGGAAGCGCGCTGCGGCGATCCAGCCCCTCGACTTGGCTCGGGGCCATGAGCCTGTCGAATGACTGGATTGCTTCGTCGTCCCGCCATGCGGGACTTCTCGCCCTGACAAATCAGGCCATCATGGCCCCACCGCGCGCTGGCTTTTTTCCGCCGGGTCCCAAAACTGGCGCACGATGTCGAAGGTCTATTTCTACTACTCGGCGATGAACGCCGGGAAGAGCACCGTGCTTCTCCAGTCGAGTTACAACTACCGGGAGCGCGGCATGCGCACGATGCTGTTCACCCCCGCGGTCGACACCCGGGCCGCCCCAGGCCGCATCCAGTCGCGCATCGGCCTCGCCGCCGACGCCATCCCGTTCCAGGCGGAGGACCAGTTGCTCGAGTTGGTGCGCGCGGCCCATGCCACGCTGCCGGTGGCGTGCGTGCTGGTGGACGAGGCCCAGTTTCTCACCCGCGCGCAGGTCGAACAGTTGACCGACGTCGCGGACCTGCTGCGCATTCCGGTGCTCTGCTATGGGCTGCGCACGGATTTCCAGGCCCAGCTCTTTCCCGGCAGCGCCGCGCTGCTCGCGCTGGCCGATAATTTGATCGAGTTGAAGACGATCTGCCATTGCGGGCGCAAGGCGACGATGAACCTCCGGATTGCCGACGGCGGCCGCGCCGTCACCGAGGGCGCGCAGGTCGAGATCGGCGGCAACGACCGTTATCTGCCGATGTGCCGCCGCCATTTCAAGGAGGCGGTCGCCTCCGCCTGACCCGCGGTCTTCATGCGCCTGCTGCTTTTCCTGCTCATGACCCTGCCAGCCTTCGCCACCGGTCAATTGATCTTCATCGGCACCTACACCCGGACCACCAGTCGCGGCATCTATGCCGTTCGGCTCGACCCCGCCACCGGCGCGCTCACCCCGCCCGTCCTCGTCGCCCCCACGCCCCATCCGTCGTTCCTCGCCTTCGCCCCGGACCAGAAAACCCTTTATGCGGTGAGCGAGTCCGACGCGATGGCGGCGGCGTTTGCCACCGACCTCGCGCGCGGCACGCTCCAGCCGCTGCAGTCGCCCCAGGCCTCCGGCGGCTCGGCCCCCTGCCATCTCGTGGTGGACGCCACGCAGCGCACCCTGCTCGTGGCCAACTATCACACGGGTGTTATCGCCGCGATTCCGTTGCGGCCCGACGGCACGCTCGGGCCGCCGAACCTCATCCCGCATGCCGGTCACAGCGTGGATCCCGTGCGGCAGACTTCGCCCCACGTGCATTCCGTCACCCTCTCGCCCGATGGGCGCTTCGCCCTCGTCTGCGATCTCGGCCTCGACCGGATTTTCACCTACCGCCTCGACGCGGCCCGGGCGCAACTCACCCCGGGCAACCCACCCTTTGTGGCGACGCCCCCCGGCACCGGACCGCGGCATTTTGTCTTCGGGCCCGACGGCCGCCATGCCTACGCGATCACCGAGATGGGCAGCACCGTCATCGCCTATGATTACGCCCCGGACACCGGCGCACTCTCGCCGCGGCAGACTCTTTCAACGCTGCCGCCGGATTTCAAGGGCGCCTCGACCGGCGCGGAAATCCGCCTGCATCCGAACGGCCGCTTTCTCTACGGCTCCAACCGCGGCCATGACAGCATCGCCGTGTTCGCCGTGGACCCGGCCAACGGCGCCCTCACGCCGGTCGAAGTCACGCCGTGCGGCGGCAAGAATCCGCGCAATTTTTCCCTCTCGCCCGACGGCGCCTGGCTGGTGTGCGCCAACCAGAATTCCAATTCGCTCGCGGTGTTTCGCGTCGACGCCCGGACTGGCCGCCTCACGCCCACGAGCCACACCGCCGACCTGCCGCTGCCGGTATGCGTGCTGTTCGCGCGCTAGCGGTCTTTCCGTTTCGTAGGCTGCGAACTTGCTCGCGCTCTGAGGCCTGAAAGCGCCTGCAAGCAGGCGGCCTACCTTTGCGTGCTGTTCGCGCGCTAGGGCCTGTTAACACTAATTGACATTAGGCGGGGGTTCCGCGGAATGACCGGG
>OCZT010001358.1_pt1 | contig 25261 bp, 21 predicted proteins | sample 1539031 | NCBI WGS metagenome assembly OCZT01 (sample SAMEA3539308, study PRJEB22396) | soil metagenome | biome: tundra; feature: field; material: soil | place: USA | collected 2010-05 | depth 0.15 m | reverse complement strand
GTCGAGAATCGATCTGCGTGCGGCTTCGATGACTCGTTCATTATGGCGGCTGTTAGCCGGGGTCGCGATGATGTCATCGTTGTTCAGCCCCTGCTCCGCTCGACGGCACGCGTCGACGATGCGTTCGATAGAGCGGTATCCGTAACCTACGGGACCTGATGGCACGTATTGAAAATAGTCCGAACTCGGCTCGCTGTACGGGCCGCCGAGGTACGAGTATTCCATGCCTCGATATTGATCGGAGTGCCGGAGCATCGCGCCTCCGCCCGCGCCTGAGCACCACATCGTCAGGCCCTGCATGTTCGATCCTGGACCTTCCTCGGGATACCCGAGGCTGTTTTGCACGTTCAGGCACGCGCCGTTCGACCAGCGCACGCGCGCATCGGTCCACAGGAAACCTTCGTTGCCGTTGGGATAGCGGTCGCGTAGCCCGTACACGCTGACCGAGACCGGTTCGAGTCCAGTGATGAACTGCACCAGATCGACATAATGGCAGCCGATGTAGCAGAACGCGTCGGAATTGTCGCAGGTGCACCAGTTTTGAAAATTCGACGCGCGGTAGTTCCACTTCTCATGCAGGCAGGCATTGCCTAGGCGGAATTCACCGAATTTCCCGTCACTATACGCACGGCGCGCCATCAGGCTGCGATCGTCGAAACGCTTGTGATAATCGATTCCAACGAAGAGGCTCCGCTTGCTTGCTTCCTTCTCGATTTGGACGGAATCAACTACTGTCATCACCAGAGGCTTTACGGCGCAGACGTGCAGATCGGCGTGTAATGCCGCCATAATCACGTCGCGATGCAAGGGGTCGGGCACAGCGACGACAGCCAGTTGCCGGGGCGCCATCGATTTCAGGACAGTTTCGAAAGGCTCGGTGGCCGGCTCGAAGGTCTGGTCGGGAAACGCCTCGCGAATAATCTCCGAGGCAGCTAAGTTTTCGAGGGTCGCGGGATTGCGCGCGCACACGCGAATCTTTCCGATACGACCGAGTCGCCGCAATTGATACAACGACGGCAGCAGTTGATCGTGCGTGATCATGCCGCCACCGATAATCACGGCGTCGAAGGAAGTCAAGTCAAAATCTCCGACGCGGCCTCTTCGAATGCGCTGATACTTTCTTCCAACGCAGCTTCGGTGATGGAAAGAGGCGGACAGATTTTCACTGTGCCGCCGCCGAATCCCACCGGCGCGAACATCAGCACGCCCTTCTGAATCGTCCTCCAGACAAGATCGAACGCCACGTCGGCATCAGGCTCCTTCGTGCCCGGTCGCACGATCGCGAGGCCCGCCACCAGGCCTTTTCCCGCAACGTCACCGATCTGCGGATAGCGCGCCTTTATGGCACGGAGCCGCGCGTGGAGCAGTTCGCCCAGTCGTCTCGCGTTTTCCACCAGCCCTTCGTTGACGATCAGATCCATGGACGCCATCGCAGCGGCACACGCAATCGGATTGCCGGTGTGCGTCGACGTCATGCTGCCCGCCGGATGCAGATTCATCACGCCCGCGCGCCCCGCGACCGCGGCCAGAGGCAGCGAACTGCTGATTCCCTTTCCGAACAGCGCCAGATCCGGTACGATGCCGTAGTGTTCGAATCCCCACATGGTGCCGGTGCGTCCGAAACCCGCCTGGACTTCGTCGCAGACCAGCAGGATGTTATGACCCGCCGTCCAGTTCCGGAGTGCCTGCATGTATTCGCGCGGGGCGAACGCCGCGGTGCCGCCCTGATACGTTTCGAGAATCACGCCGCAGACATTTTGCGGATCGACTCCGCTCTCCGCCAGAGACTTGATGAAAAAGTCGAACGACGTATCGGGCGTGCGGAATCCATCGGGAAAAGGCACCTGCGCGAATCCCCGGTCTGGATTCACGATCCATTCCTTCAGCGACGGAATGCCCCCGGCCAATTGCGAGCCGAGGGTGCGTCCGTGAAACGCCTTGTCAAAGGAAATGATCACGTGCTTGCCGCGCCCGCCCATTTTCACTCCGTGCGTGCGGCACAATTTGATGGCGCATTCCACCGTCTCCGATCCAGTGGTCAGGAGAAACACGCGGTCGAGCGACAAAGGCAGTAGCGAGGCGAGCTTCTCGACGGTCTTCGCGCGAATCGCGCTGGGGAAGCAGTAATTGTGGAGCAGTCCGGACGCAGCCTGCGCCGTGATGGCGTCGATCATTTCGCGCCGCCCGTGGCCGGCGTTGGCCACCAGCACGCCGCTCGACCAATCGATCCAGCGGTTGCCCCACGCGTCGGAAACTTGAAACCCCTCGGCGCGATCCCACACGATCGGCGGTTGGCCTTGCATCGAGATGGGCTCATGGCGATGCAGGCTTTCGAGAATCGGGAGAGATTCCGGCGCCGGGAGCGGCGTGACGATCTGCCGCAGCGCGGTATCCACGCGCGCGATGGGGCGCGGTGTGAGATCAAACTGTCGGGACATGGGTGAGTTCCCATTGTAGCGACGGCTAGAATAGGAATGCAGATGTCTCTGCCCGTTTACCTCTTGCTCATGACTCTTACTGTTTCCGCGGACGAAGCTGTTCAGCCGCCCGTCGCCAAAATCGTTCCGCAGACGTCAACCGCACTCGGGGAGACGCGCACGGACAATTATTTTTGGCTGCGCGATCGCAACGATCCCGACACCGTCAAATACCTGGAGGCTGAAAACGAGTACACCAAGGCGCGAATGAAGAGCACCGATGCGCTGCAAACGAAGCTGTACTCGGAAATTCTCGGCCGCATCCAACAGACCGATCTCAGCGTTCCGACGAAACGCGACGACTATTTTTATTACACCCGCACAGAGGAGGGGAAACAGTACGCGATTTATTGCCGCAAGCACGGTTCGCTGGACGCGAAGGAAGAAGTGCTGCTCGACGGCAACGCCATGGCCGAGGGACACAAATATTTCCGCGTTGGCGCCTTCGCCGCGAGCCCAAATCACAAGCTGTTGGCTTACTCGGTGGATTATGAAGGCGACGAGGCGTACACGATTCACGTGAAGAATCTGACCACCGGAAAGATGCTGGTGGACGCCATTCCGAACACTTACTATTCGCTCGAATGGGGCAACGACAACGCGACGTTCTTCTACACAGTGCTGGATGCCGCCAAACGTCCCTATAAGGTGTACCGACACACGCTGGGCGTCAAGCGAAACACGCTGGTGTGCCATGAGACGGATGAACGATTTACGGTTGAGCTCGAAAAGACGCGAAGCCGCGCGTACATCCTGATCAATATCGGCAGTTCTCTTACTTCTGAAGTCCGCTACATCAAAGCGGACCATCCGAAGGGCCGATTCGCGACGCTGTTGCCGAGGGTTCAGGAGACCGAGTACGACGTCACGCATCGCGGCGTTTCGTGGTTCATTCGCACCAACGAGGGAGCCAAAACGTTTCGCCTGATCGAGGCGCCGGTGAAGGATCCGTCGCGTGCGAACTGGAAAGAGGTGATGGCGGCCCGCCCCGATGCGACCATCGAAGGCGTCACGGCATTCAAAGACGAGTTGGTGACCGAGGAGCGCGACCGCGGCCTCATCAAAATTCGCATCCAGAATTTCTCGACCGGGAATACGCACTACATCAAGTTCACGGAGCCGGTGTATACGGCGAGCATCGGCGCGAACGCAGAGTACGATACGAAGCTGTTGCGGTTCAACTACACTTCGCTGGTCACACCCAATTCGGTGTTCGATTACAACATGGCGACGCGTGAGCGTGAGCTAAAAAAGCAGCAGCCCGTGCTGGGAGGCTACGATCCTACGAAGTATCAATCGGAACGCATCTACGCCACGGCATCCGATGGCGTGAAAGTGCCGATTTCATTGGTTTACAGGAAGGGACTGGTGCAGAACGGCCGGGCGCCGATGCTGCTCTACGGCTACGGCGCGTACGGAATCAGCATGGACCCCACGTTCAGTTCGGACCGGCTCAGCCTGCTCGACCGTGGATTGATTTATGCCATTGCGCACATCCGCGGTGGAGCGGATCTGGGCAAGCCCTGGCATGAAGACGGGCGGATTCTCAAGAAGAAAAGTACCTTCACCGATTTCATCGCTTGCGCCGAGTATCTGATCGCGGAAAAATATACGTCGTCGGACCGGCTCGCAATCATGGGCGGCAGCGCGGGTGGTTTGCTGATGGGCGCGGTGACCAACATGCGGCCGGATTTATTCGCGGTGGTAGTGGCGAAGGTGCCGTTCGTGGACGCCCTCAACACGATGCTGGATGCGTCGTTGCCGCTGACGGTCGGCGAGTACGAAGAGTGGGGCAACCCGAACGAGAAGCAGTTTTACGACTACATCAAATCCTACGCGCCTTACGAGAATGTCGCGCCGAAGGACTATCCCACCATGCTGGTGACCGCAGGGCTGAACGATCCGCGCGTGTCGTATTGGGAACCCGCAAAGTGGACGGCAAAGCTGCGCGCGATGAAGAAGGATAACCATCTGCTGCTGCTCAAAACGAACATGGGCAGCGGACATTTCGGATCGTCGGGACGCTACGAATATATAAAGGAAACCGCGTTCGACTACGCGTTCCTCTTGGATGCTCTCGGCGTCCAATGACGCTATCCTGAATCCATGAACCCGCAACCGCCGCAAACGGAAATCACGCTTCTCAACACCGCCGACTATCGCGAATCCTACGCCAACAGCGTGCAGGTGCGCGTCAGCCTGTGGGACTTTTTTCTGTTGTTCGGGACCATCAACCAAAGCGCACCGGACAAAGTCGCGATCTCGAATTTTCAAGGGCTGTTCCTGAGTCCGCAGCAGGCCAAGGCTTTGGCCAACGTGCTGAACCAGAATATCCAGCAGTATGAGACCGCGTTCGGCGAAATCAAGCTTGCGCCGCACGCGCAGGGCGCCGTGATCCAGTAGCGGTGTTCTCCCGGCGCTCGTCTCTGCTGTTCGTCCTTCTCGCGTTCGCGGCGATGATCGCGCTTCATCTGCCGTTTTTGAAATGCCCTTTTCATTGGGACGAGCTCGGTCAGTTCGCGCCCGCATCGCTCGATCTTTTTACCGACGGCTCGCTGGTGGCGCATTCGACATTGCCGAACGTTCATCCGCCCGGCGTGATGGCGATCATCGCGCTTACCTGGCGCATTTTCGGAGTCTCGGTCGCGGCGGCGCGAGTGGCGATGCTGCTGGTGGCGTCGGCGGGCCTGTGGTTTTCCTACCTGCTCGCGCTTCGGCTCTGCCGGGGGACCGCGCCTGCAATGGTCGCGGTTTTATTCCTATTGGCCTCGCCGATCTTTTCCTCGCAATCGGAGATGATTCTGCTCGACATGCCGGCGATGACCTTCACCGCGCTGGCGCTGCTGCTGTTCCTCGACGAGCGCTACGTCGCCTGCGCCGCGGCCTGCACGGCGCTGGTGCTCATGAAAGAAACCTCGATCACGACACCGATGGTTTTTGGCGCATGGCTTCTTTTTCGCGAAAAGAAACTTCGCGAGGCGCTTTGGTTTTTTGCGCCTGCCGTGGCGTTGGGCGCATGGCTTGTTCTGCTACACCACAAGACCGGTTACTGGCTCGGCAACGAGGAGTTCGCCCGCTACAACGTCAATGACTCGCTGAGTTTTCTGCACATCCTGCTGGGCTTCGGCGGACGCGTTCACTTCCTGTTCATCGCCGACGGACGCTTCATCGGCACCATCGCTCTGGTCGCCGGATTTCGAATGTTGCGCGGAAAACAGTGGACGATTGCGGCGCTGGTCGGCGTCGCGCAAGTGGTCGTCGTCACGGTTTTTGGCGGAGCGATGCTTGAACGTTATCTGATCCCCGTGTTGCCGATTCTCTACGCCGCCATCGCCGCGGCTGCCGCGGTTTACTCGGTACGTTGGCGGTGGATTACGCACACCGCGATGATCGCGATGCTGGTGGCAGGATGGTTCTGGAACCCTCCGTATCCGTTTTCCTACGAAAATAATCTCGCCTGGACCGACTTCGTGACATTGCAAAAAGACGCCGCGAATTATCTCGAAGCCAATGCGCCGGATAAGCGGATCCTCAGCTCGTGGCCGTTTACAGGGGCGGTGAAACATCCCTATCTCGGCTACGTCGATCGGCCTCTCACCTCCATCGAGCTGCCCGGCTACACATTCCATCTCGACGACATCGTTGCGTTCGACCGCAATTCCTACGATCTTCTCGTCGTCTACGAAAAATTCTGGACCTTCGAAGGCCGCGCCTTTGACAACAAACTGCTGCGGCCCATCATCCGCCAGTACAAGGATTATCATCCGCAGGCGACCGAAGCGGAAATTCGCGCCGGTGCGGGATTAATTCCGATCCGGAAGTGGGAACGCGGCGGCCAGTGGATCGAGATTTACGCGAAGCCCCGAATGTAGGGTGGCAATTTTGCCGGCAGCCTGCTTTCGAGCAGGCTCTTGCTAGAACCGGAGGAGCCGCCTTGGAAGGCGCTTTGCCGGCTGATAGCCCGCCCCACGCGGACCAAGGCTGTTTTTTCTTCGACACCGTCTTCACCGGCTTCGGCGGGTCCAGATCCGCGAGAATGTGCTCGATCTGGCCTCTTAATCCGTCGTGATCCTTGCGGTTCGGATCCAGCGTCGCGAGCGCCTTCCGGTAAAGCTCGATGGCGTGCTTCTTATCCGCGTGCGCGATCCATGCCGTCGCCTCCGTGGACATGCCGACGGCGGAGACCAGGGCGCGGAGGCCGATCGCATTCGCGGCTGCTTCCGTTCCCTCGTCCCATTTCTGTTGCTCGCGATAGAAGACAGCGATTTTTTCGTTGGTGTCCGCGATCATCGGTAAATTTCCGATCAGCGTCCACAGATTGAGCAGCCGCTTGTAGAAGATTTCCGCATCGTCGTACTTCTTCTGCCCGAACAGCGAGTAAGCGAGGCCATCGAGCGTGGTCAATAAATCGGCCGACTGCGACCCCAGCACCCGTTCGCGAATCACCAGCGCGCGGCGAAACGTGGTATCCGCCGCGTCGTAAGTGCGCACGGAAAGCTGTGCCGCTCCCAGCCGGTCGAGCTCGGAAAGCAGTCCCGGGGAATCCGCACCCAACACCTTTTCGCGAATCCCGATCACCGTGAACAGCGTGGGAATCGCCGCCTCCGTTTTACCTTGCGACACCTGCACCAGAGCGATGCGGCTGATATCGTCGGCGACGTCGGAGTTTTCAAAGTCTCCGTGCGCTTTGGTGTGGATGCCGACTGCGCGCTGAAGAACAGCGATGGTCCGTTCGAAGTCCTTGCGGCGTTCGCAAATCGCGGCCAGTTCGATCAAATCGTCGGCAAGTGAAGGATCGTTGCGCCCTGCTGCATTTTCGCGCCAGGCGATGGCCTGCTCGATGTAGTTCTGCGCGTCTTCATTCGCGCCGGAGGCGCTCAGCACACCGGAGAGGTTCTTCAGGATCTCGTAACGCTTCGGATCGTTGTCGGGAAGCCTGCTGGCCGCGGCCCAGGCTGCTTCAAAGGATTTGCGCGCCTCGACGTAGTCGGCCTTGCGGTAGGCCGCGTGGCCGGTTTTGAGCAGAGCATCGAGGTCCGGAGGTGCTTGTGCAAACAGTCCAAAGGCGGCGAAAAACAGGATCGCGGGCATATTTAGAAACGATCATACTATATAATTAGTACGATTGTGTTAGCGGCTGCCAGATCGTTAGTATGTCCCCTCCTTCACAGTCGGGTCTCAGCATTTCCAACAGAACCCCGACAGTCATGGAGGGGATATCACAGTAACGATTTCTCCGCGACAGGCCACTAATGGTAGACAACGGATTTCGAATCGCCGATGCCATCCATGAAGTAGGCGACGCAGAAGCTTGGCGTCCGCTTCAGAGACCTTGACGCGCAGCAGCTTGGAGAGTGTCTCGGCGAGGTAGAGCTTTTCATCGAAGCCCAGGCCACGGAGCACCGATACCGGACCCGCCGCGAGCGCCGCAGCCTTGACGGGCTGTCCTGCCGAGGCTTGATTCATGATCCTGACGGGTACCGTGGGAGCGGTATCCGAACAGGGGCCGCCGGCGCTGCTCACCGCGATCGAAACAAAGTTGCTGATCGTACCCCCGCTGCGCACCGCGACCGGCACATAACAGCCCGCTACTCCAGCCGGAACTTCAAACGAGATCTGATCCAGGGCCACACAGCACCCCGAGCGGCCGGCATAAATAACGTTCGCCGCCCGCGTTCCCACGAAAGACTTCGACTCCCGGAAAGTTCGGGAAGGTCGAAGGTACGACGTTGTCAGGCCCGGCTGATCGGACCGAGGCCGGTCGCCCAGGCGGTGACGACATCGCCGCTCTTGGCGGGAACCGCGAATGTCTTTACCGACCCATCTATCGCCGTGAAGATTCCGGGCCCAAATCCCCGCGATTGGGAAGATGGCGTTGACGGTCCGTTGTAGGTCAGAGTTAACATAGCTCTGCCGGGAGGTACGTTCGAGGGCAGCACGGCCGCCGCGGCGCCCGCGACGGAGTACACCATGGGGCAAGCCACCGTGGTCGAACCATATGTCACAGCGATCGCGGTCCCACCGATTTGCGCCGGCAGCGGCAAGGAGCTGGCTTCGACCAGTCGAGCCGGACCGAGATTCTCCCCGAATACAATGAACAAGGAACCTTGCGCGATGGTTCCGTCGTAGCTCGCCGAGTTCTCCGCGGAGAATATCCGGGGACGGTCGGCGGATGATTTAGCGGCCGATGCGGAAGCAGGCCATTTCCTCGGTGTTGCGGACCAGCAGCAGCCCGTGGTCGATGGCCGGGATGTTCCAGGTTTTTCCTTCGATCGCCTGGAAGCGCGCCACTTCCCGATGGCCTTCCGGGGTCGCGCGCACCAGCACCAGTTCGCCTTGTTCCGTGGTGATGACCAGATAGCCTCCAGCCAGCAGCAGTTGTCCGTAACCGTAGCGGCCGCCCTTCCACTTCAGCTCGCCTGTTTTCGGATCGATGCAGGCCAGAATCGCTTCGTCGAATCCGTAAATATATCCCTGATAGAGCACCGACGAGTTGAATTTATTCTTGAGGCGATTATTCTTCCACACCGGTTGCGCGGTGAACGCGTCTCCGTCCTTTGCGATCTTCAGCAGCGCCGCGCCCGGACCCTGCGCCGAACTCAGCAGCACGTCGGACTCGTCAATTACCACGGGTTGGGAGCAGTTCATGTCCATCTGCGCGGGCCACGGATATTCCCACAATAGCTTGCCGTCCTCCACGCCGGTTCCCACCGCCCGTTCCGCGCTGATCCACACGATCTGCCGCTGTCCGGCCAGCGTCGCGACAATCGGCGACGTATACGCCGCGCGGTCGTTGAGCGACTTCCAGACCGGAGCGCCGTTGAGACGGTTGTACGCGACAATACTCTTGCCGCTTGTTCCCCCCGGAGTCACGATCACCATGTCGTCGACAATCAGCGGCGCGCCCGCCATCGCCCAATGGATGTTCTTCGTGTCGTTGTCGGCGAGAATATTTTTCGACCACTTCGGTTTGCCCGTCGCCGCCGACAGGCAGTATAGATCGCCCATCGCGCCCAGCGAGTACACCAGTCCGTCGCGATACACCGGCGTCGCGCGAGGCCCCGGACCGCCCAGCACTTCATCGAACGACGCGGGATACGAAAATGCCCACAGCTCGCGGCCTGTCTCGATATCGTACGCGGTAACCGCTTCTTTGTCGCGCCTTTGCTCGATGGTGTACGCGCGCCCCTCACCCACGGTGAACGACGCGTAGCCTCCGCCGATGGGTTGTTTCCACAATCGCGGCAAACCCGCCGCCGGCCACTCGGTGTTGATGGGCGATTCAGAATATTCACCCGCACGATTCGGACCCCGAAAATCGGTCCAATAAGCGGCTTTCACCATCTTCACGGGCTTCTCGACCGCAGCGGGAACGGGAACCGGCTCGTTCCGCCGCGCCGCGCGGCTTTCCTCCACCCGCGCGTTGTCGCGGGCCAGATTCTTGATCCGCACGCGCGCCATGTTGCCGCTCCAATCGATGCGAAAGCCGTAGCGGTGCAGCACCAGCACGAGCGCGAAGGCCGAAAAGACCAAGGCGCAAATCGACAACAGGGCGCGGCGCATACCGATACTGTATCAGCTAAACAAGCTAATTCAACAGCGTTGACATGGCCGCCATGTCGAAATTCGGTGAGATCGATGCCCTGTCCGCATGTGCGAAAAAATCGGGGACTGCCTACTCTATCCCAAGGCGGGCGCAAGACATCGGGACCACGTATCCCTTCGACGCCGCGTGGACAGAGCAGGCTGTCCCCGATTTTTTGTCTGGCGCAGATCGTCGGGCGTCGGCTCACATACGATGAACTGACTGGCAAGACCGAGGATTCTTCATCAGCGACGCGTTCCTGAAACGGCAGGGGCGCGGAAAGCGAAAGGCAGAGACCTACTTCGCAGGTTATAAAACGCCTCACTATTGCTGGCTAGATACGGGCCGCCTGACAATTTCCCTATATTTAGGGATAATAGGGCGTAGAATGGGGGCATGGGATCATCTGCCCCGTTCGATTCGACACCAGAATTTCAACGCTTCAAAAGTGTCATGAAGCGTGTCATAGCAGTTCCCAAGACGGAACTCGAAGAACGCATCCGAGAATCGAAGGAGCATTCACCACGCAAGGGAAACCCTAGCGCTCCCGGCCGGAAGAGAGCGAAAAAATAAGGCAATCGCCCTAGAACTTGTCAAGGGCCAATGTCGCTTTTGAGTCCGCCTCGCTGAAGTCGCTGGATTTGGCCGTTTTTCGCGTGTTTTTCATGACGCTCTATTAGGCGCCTATTACTCCTTCCTCATGGCCTTCTCTAATGCCATGCTATACTTTCCAGCGAGGAGGTAAAGTTTATGGATTTTGAAGCAGAAAGACTATCCGCCTTGGAGCAGGAACTTAAGCGGGATCTGGAAGCTATCACCAGAGTGCGGCAACTCATGGCATTCAAAAATGGTTCCCTGGCTGGGCACAAAACAGAGCCCATCCAGGCCCCGATATCGGCCGCGGATCGGCTAGATTTCGACGATGGAGTGGATGTCGGTCTTGATGCCCCGTCTACTTCCCTTCGCGGGACGATCGAATCGACAATCAACGCAAATCCCAGTGTTCGCTGGACCGTTCAGAAGATGTTAAAGCATCTTGCTGATGGTGGCTTCGAGCTAAAAGCACAAAAGCCTGTCTTCTCGGTAGGCCAAGCTATGAAGAAACTCGCTGATCAGAAGAGGATTAGCCTTATTCGTAAAGGTTCCGGCAGCGCACCGCACATTTACCGTGGAAAGGATAAAGAGGAGAAACAGGTTTAGCAAGCGGGGCTTTTTGAGGCCCCGCTTCTTCAACGATGTTGGTCTAAACCCTCGATAAGAGGGGATCTGGCGCGGTGCTTGAACACCGCATCAGTTCGGCCAACCTAAGGAGTCAAGGTATGAGCTTGACCCTTTCCGTAGTACACATTCCGGGGAGCGATGTAACCGTCGTTCTTATCGAAATGTTCGTGACCCCTGCCACTTCTGGTGGCGGGGGTTCACGACTGTAGGCTATCCCTGCTCGTTTAGAACTTTCAAGCATTAAGGCAATCTATTTTTTACCATACGGGTATGAAAGAACGCTATCTGGAAGCCTTCTTCATCGCCCTGCGCCCTCGCTGATTAACCGGGCGGATATCTTTTGTAATCATTGCGATACAATCAGCATAGCGGGCTGTTTCACGGGCGAAAAGGCTCCTTATTAAAGCCATGCTCCCATGCCGTATGGTTAAGGCAAACAAAAGGATTCGATGGAATTGACGCGATAAATAACCCCACGTAGACTATAGCTAGCATGTCTACACTAGCACCCAGTCAGGAGACTCTCTTTACCCAGAAAGAGATGAGTCAAATCGCTAACCCTGCTGCGAAATCGGTCCTTCAAGCGCTCGCGGACGAGAAATGGGACTTCCGCACCATAGACGGTCTCGCTAAGGAAACAGAATTGGCTCCCGAACAGATTCGAAGAATCCTGCAATCCTATCCTGAGTTGGTCCGCCGATCTCCTGTCCGTGATCGCCTTGGACGGTCGATTTATACGCTAAAAAGTCGCAAGATGAAGGGCCAGGAAAAGAAAGCTCTTATTCGACTGCTTCTAACAAAGTCCTTTTAATTCATGGGACTAGTCGAAGGATTCGCCTGGGGAGTGGCTGGTGGCCTATTCGCAGAACTACTAGGCTGGTTCAAACTTAGGCACCAATCCCCTGATGATCTTCCGATCCAAATGAAAACAATACACTATTGGGTCGTTACCTTTGGTCTGATACTAGCTGGGGGCGTATTGGTCGTCGCTTATCTGAGATCGGACGTAAAGGTAAACGCAATCATGGCTCTAAACATCGGTGCCTCTGCCCCCCTGATCCTAAGTTCACTCGTGAGCCAATCTCCGCACGTTGCCCCCGGTCGTATCGACTGATCCATCAGCTATTTGGCGGGTTCATGTTGTGAACCCGCCGATCTGTCACGTCTACTAACATAATAGTTCGCGAAGTCTGGTACGTCAACTATATCATTGCCGTAGACAATCGCTATTCGTTCCGGCCAATGCAGGTTGCTCCGGAATATCTCGCATGGCCTCGCGTGGGCGATCTGTGCGCCGAGCCGCCTAGCAATGGACTGATGGAAAAACGCGGGGGCGCGCTGATCGACATTGATCGTACTGCTCTCGCTGCACGGATGAAGGCATATTTCAATAAAGAGATCGACTGGGATCAGTTCAGCGCACTGGATTATGGACTAACCAAGCCTTATGCGGGGTTTGAGCCAAAAAAGTCGAGAGAAAAGGTGAGAAGCGCTGAAGAGTACTCGGAGCAACGACTGCGGCCCTATGTGATTCGTCCGTTTGAGCGGCGTTGGTGCTACTACTCACCAATTCAACCTCTGTGGAACAGGCCCCGGCCCAGCGTGTGGGCCCAGTGCTGGGAGGGGAACGCATTCTTTGTATCGCGGTTTCGCACATCTAGCGATCGTGAGGGCATACCAAGCTACTTCGTGACTGGGCTATTAGACGACCATCTCATCACTCCTGACGCGTCCTGTTTTGCGATTCGCCTCCGAAAGAAGGGGACCATCAGCAAGAAAGACATCAGGACCCAACACTTTGCCTTCCATCCTGCTGACTCTACGGTCGCCAACCTTTCAGGCACCGCCCGACAATATTTGAAAGAAGTCGATGTCGCCGACCCAGACCAGGACGCCGAGTCTGCCGGGGTTACATGGATGCACGCGCTCGCCGTCACCTTCTCTGCTCTTTACTTGTCCGAAAATGCGGACGGTATTCGGCAAGATTGGCCTCGCATCCCGCTCCCGAAAGACGCAAAGCTTCTGCTCGCTTCCGCCGCGTTGGGACGCGCCGTTGCCGCGCTTCTCGACTCAGAACAACAAGTGCCAGGAGTGACGGCAGGGACAGTGCGTCCCGAATTGAGGGCGATGGGAGTATTGGAATCGACCGTCACCACGCCCGTTAACCTCGAAGTCACAGCAGGATGGGGACATGCCGGGAAGGGCGGCGTTACGATGCCGGACCAGGCCTGTCCAAGGAGCGCGAGTACTCACCGAAGGAACGCAACGCGATCGAAAGCGGCGCGGCCGAAATGGGCCTGTCGCCTGAGATCGCCCTCGCGCGCCTCGGGACGCGCACACGCGACGTATACCTGAACGGGTCTTCATACTGGAAAAATGTCCCCCTGGAAGTTTGGGAATACCGAATCGGCGGCTATCAGGTCATCAAGAAGTGGCTCTCCTATCGGGAACAAAAGCTGCTTGGCCGCATCCTTACGCTGGAGGAGGCAGAGCACGTGACCGAGGTAGTGCGCCGGATTGCCGCCATTTTGCTTTTGGGCCCGGCCCTCGATGCGAACTACGCCGCGATAAAGGCCGCCAGTTACACATGGCCATTTTAGAGCCCCGCAGTCCGGGTAAGGCGGCCAACTTTACCTTCAGCCGCCCTTCGAGGCGGCTCTTGTTAGATGAGTGAAGAGTGCCCTCTACCTGGCCGGCCTCATCCTCGCCTTCAACGACCAGAACTATTTCCCGTACGACCTGCTCAACCTGGACCAGGATATTTTCAACGCCGCCAGCGTATTCAGCTACTATGCACCGAACTACGTCGTGCCGGCCGGCTACATCCTGCCTCTGCCCGCAACCCAACCCACCGGAGGCGAGTTCCAGATCTTCGACACCTACACCTCCATCTATCGCGCCAATCTGGTCGCAGTTCCTGATCGGTTGCCTGCACTTTTTATAACGACTCCCCTCAGAGGAGATGTTAGTTCCAAATGCTACACTGAAAATAAAATGACCTACGACGTGATTGTCATCGGCAGTGGTCCCGGTGGATATTCGGCTGCGATTCGCGCCGGGCAGTATGGATTGAAGGTCGCCTGCATTGAAGCGGACCCGCGACTGGGCGGCACCTGCCTGCTGGTCGGGTGCATTCCGACCAAGTCGCTGTTGCACACCGCGGATGTTTGGGATCGATTCGTGCATTCGGAAGAAGAGGGGATTCATTGCGAGAATCCACGCCTCGATTATCCGATGGTAAGCGACCGCAAGAACAAAATCGTCAGCAAACATTCCAAGGGCATCGAGTTCCTGTTCCGGAAGAACAAGGTCGACTGGATCAAGGGCTGGGCGCGCCTCGCGGGGCCAGGGAAGGTCGAGGTCACGGCGGCCGACGGGACCAAGCAGATTTACGAAACGAAGAATGTGGTTCTTGCCACCGGATCGGCGGCGCGGATGCTGCCGGGGTTGCAGCCGGATGCCAAGCGGATTTTGACGAATATCGAAATTCTCGATTTACGCGAGGTTCCGAAATCGCTGGCGGTGTTAGGCGCCGGCGCGGTGGGCGTGGAATTTGCGTCGTGCTTCCACCGGTTCGGGTCCAAGGTGCAGGTTTTCGAAATGCTGCCGCGGATTGTGCCGGTCGAAGATGAAGATGTCTCGAAAGAATTGGCACGCCTGTTCAAGAAACAGGGAATTCGCGTGGAAACCGGGGCCAAGGTGGAGAACATTCAGGTCACCGACAACGGCGTGCGGTTCGAAGTGGCGCTCGCCGATGGAAAGCGCGAGACGGTGGAGACCGAAGCGCTGCTGGTCGCGGTGGGACGTCGGCCTCTTACCGAAGACGTCGGCCTTCAGGGGACCAAAGTCGAACTGGATCGCGGATTCGTGAAGGTCGATTCCATGCAGCGCACCGGCGAGCCGGGCGTTTACGCAATTGGCGACATCGTCGCCGGGACGCCGCAACTGGCGCACGTGGCGACGGCTGAAGGAATGGTCGCGATGGCGCACATTGCGGGCAAGCCGGTGACGCCGGTCAACAAGAATCGCATTCCGGGTTGTACCTATACGGAGCCGGGGATCGGCAGCGTGGGGTTGACGGAAGCGCAGGCGCGAGCGGCGGGCTACGCGGTGAAGGTCGGCAAATTCCCGTTTGCGGCAAACAGCAAGGCCACCATTCTGGGCCGGCATGACGGGTTCGTGAAGGTTGTTTCAGATGAGAAGTACAGCGAAGTGCTGGGCGTCCACATCATCGGGCCGGAGGCCTTTGAATTGATCGGCGAAGGCGTACTGGCGATGGAGGCCGAGGCGACGGTGGATACGGTGATTCACGCGATTCACGCGCATCCGACGATTTACGAAGCCGTCGGCGAGGCGTTTAACGCGGTTTACGGTCAGGCGATTAATGCCTAGCTTTTTGGCAAGGCATGGCCCCGCCCCACAAGCATGATCAACACTCTCAGCCAATTCGTGCTTGCAGGATTTCTGGCGCAAGAGCAAACTGTGCCTGATATCCCGGTTGTCACGGTGTGCGAGGCGATTCTGAATCGCGATCGTTACAACCGGAAAGCGATCATCGTTGTCGGGCTGTTAGGTTGGACATTTGAAGGGAACTGGCTCTCCGAGAATTGTGAACGGAAGATCGTGACGGACGGTTATGAGTGGCCTAACATGCTTTCCGTCGATTTGGATGTCACAAAAACAATTCCCCTTATCCTGCCGATGGGTTTTGAATGGGATATGGAAGTCTTGAACAAGAAGCTCAAAACGGTTCAAGAAACCACGAAATTGTCCGGCTCGTCCAAGGGTCCGTTTAGTGCTCATTGGGTGGCCATGTTCGGACGGTTCGAGACGCGGACGCCTCTTCGCTCGATGATCGGCAATGGTGGAAAGGTGGTGGGCTTCGGATTTGGGCATCTCAACTCTGCTCCTGCAAGAATCATTTCGTGTTCTGAGACATCTCTCAGATTGGAGCCGAAATGATCGCCACGGCATTGAGGTGCGCGGTTCGCGACCTCGGGATCATGCGGTGGTCCGAAGCGCTTGAGAATCAGCGCGAGCTGGTTGAACTTAGGAAGAGCGGAGCGATTTCCGATCAATTATTATTTGTCGAGCATCAGCATGTCGTCACCATGGGGCGCAACGGGCATCATGAGAATTTGCTGGCGGAGCCGGAGCTGCTGGCGCGGTCCGGCATCGAATTCTTTGAAACCGACCGCGGCGGCGACGTTACGTATCACGGGCCGGGGCAGATTGTGGGTTATCCGATTCTCGATTTGCGAGAATGGAAGCGCGATGTGCATGCTTATGTTCGGGCCATCGAGCAGGTGATTATCGACACCTTAGTCGGGTTCGGCATAGAATCGTGGCGCGAGGCGGTCGCGACGGGCTTTTGGACCAACAAAGAAAAAATCGCGGCGATTGGGGTTCATATCAGCCGCTGGGTCACCTCGCATGGGTTCGCTCTGAACGTGGATACGGATTTGAATTATTTCCGGTACATCGTACCGTGCGGTTTAACAAGACCAGTCGCCTCGATGCGAAGCCTGGGTTGCCAAGCGGAGCGGGGGGAAGTGGTTCGAGCACTCATACAGAATTTTGGACGCGTATTTGAACGCCGGATGGAGACCTTATGATTGACGTCGTCATGCCCCAGATGGGCGAAAGCATTGTCGAAGGAACGCTGACCAAGTGGCTGAAGAAACCCGGAGAGACGATCGGGCGCGATGAGCCTCTGTTCGAGATTTCGACGGACAAAGTGGACACCGAGATTCCGTCGCCGGCGGCCGGCGTGCTCGCCGAAGTACTGATTGAAGAGGGCAAGACGGTGGGGATCAACACCATCGTCGCGCGCATCAACGATGGGGCGAGCGCGCCTGCCGCGGCTCCGGCTGTTTCGCAGGCGGAACCGCCTGCGCCACCTGCACCTGCTCCTGCTGCGGCGCCTACCCCGGAGCCGGTTGCCACTGTAGTTGAAGAAACGGCTGGGCCGCTTTCGCCGCTGGTGCGGAAGATGGCTCGAGAGAACAATATCGATTTGAGTTTAATCAAGGGAACCGGCGCGGGGAACCGGATCACCAAGCAGGATCTGGAAACGTATCTGGCATCGAAGAGCGCGCCGGGGAAAACGCAGGCGGAACCGCCTGCGCCACCTGCTCCAACACCAACGCCAGCGCCGCCGCCGGTGCAGCAGCAGGCTGTTGCTACGATTCCGCAGACGGTGGAGGTTCCTTCGCCGCCTCGCGTGGGAGAAGCGCCGGGGACTCGGGTGGAGCCGATGAGCGTCATGCGGCAGAAGATCGCCGAGCACATGGTGTTCAGCAAGCACACTGCGGCGCACGTGACGACGGTTCACAAGGTCGATTTCACGAAGGTTGCCAAGGCTCGCGATAAGGCCAAGGGCAACGTGCAGGCGCAGTATGGATTTTCGCTGACATTCCTGCCGTTCGTTCTGAAAGCCACGTGCGTGGCGCTGCGGCAGTTCCCGATTCTGAACGCGTCGATTGAGGGGACGAACATCATTTACCATCGCGATATCAACCTGGGGATCGCCGTGGCGCTTGAAAACGGGCTGATTGTTCCGGTGATTCGCAATGCGGACGAGAAGAGTGTGATCGGGCTGCAAAGGGCCGTCGCGGATCTGGCGGCGCGGGCGCGGTCGAGGCATCTGCGACCGGACGAGGTGCAGGGTGGCACGTTCTCCATCACCAATTTCGGCAGCTTCGGCAGCGTGTTCGCGACGCCGGTGATCAATCAGCCGCAGGTGGCGATTCTGGGCGTGGGGACGGTGGAAAAACAGCCGGTGGTGATCGACGATGCGATCGCGATCCGTTCCATCGCGTACCTGGCGCTGACGTTCGACCATCGCTTGATCGACGGGGCGCTGGCGGATCAGTTCACGGGGAAAATTAAATCGATTCTTGAGGGATGGACGGAGGAGATCTCCTAGGTCTCTCGGTTCGCGCGATCCCCGCCCTTACGGGACGGGGTTATAACCCCACGTGTGAGCGTGGGGATTGGGGGCAGAATGGCGGACATCATACGGTTGACTGATCCCGAGCACTTGACCGTGGTCAGCATTGCGACCTCGTTCGGCAACAATGCTTACTCGATGACGGTGCGGGGCGTCGAGATTTTGTACAAGCCGGCGCCGGATCTGGATACCTGGCGGGCCAAGCCGGGGCTGGGTGGGATTCCGCTCCTTTCGCCTTGGGCGAATCGGATCGATCAGGATGGGTTCTATGCCAACGGGAAGAAGTACGTGTTCAATCCCGGGCTCGGGAATGTTCGGTATGACGGGCATCATCTGCCGATCCATGGGCTGGCTGCTTACACGGACAAGTGGCGGGTGATCAAGAGCGACAATTCGTCGGTCACTTCGCGACTGGAGCCGTGGCGGGAGCCGGACTGGATGGCTCAGTTTCCCTTCGCGCATGCGATTGAGGTGACGCACCGGTTGCATGGAGGGGCGCTGGAAGTAGCCACCACGGTGGAGAATCTTTCCAGCGAGCCGATGCCTTTGTCGCTGGGGTACCATCCTTACTTTCAATTGAGCGATTCGCCTCGCGACGACTGGAAAGTGCATCTGGCGGCGCGCGAAAGCGTGGTGCTGTCCGATCTTCTCGTACCGACGGGCGAGCGGAAGCCGGTGGAGTTTGAGAATCCTTATCCACTTGCGGGGCATGTACTCGACAACGTATTCACGGGGCTGACGGGCGGCGATTGGGTGCTGGAAGGGAAGAGGCAGCGCATCGCGGTGAAGTTCGGGCCGAAGTACCCGGTGGCGGTGGTGTATGCGCCGAAGAACGGGCCGTTCGTGTGCTTCGAGCCGATGGCTTCGCAGACGAACGCGTTCAATATGACGCACGTGGGCAAGGATGCGGGGTTGCAAACGATCGCGCCGGGAGCCAAGTGGAGCGAGAGCTTTTTTATTACTCCGACGGGGTTTTAGAAGGCCGCGGCGACACGAGTGTCGACGCGGCACGCCTGGGGGCGTGCGCCACAAACGCAGCATTGCATACACTGGAATTTGTCCCTCATGGTAACGGCGTCCGCTACTTCCACGTTTGAATCTCTCGACCTCGATTGCGGCGTCACGCTTCGGCCGGTTGAGGTCGCGTATGAAACTTACGGCACTTTGAACCCCGATAAATCCAACGCGATTCTGGTGTTGCACGCGTTTTCGGGCGATGCGCATGCGGCGGGCGAAGGCGGGTGGTGGTCGAAAATGATCGGGCCGGGGCTGGGTTTCGATACCGATCGGCATTTCGTGATCTGCTCCAACATTCTGGGCGGGTGCCGCGGGACGACGGGGCCTTCTTCGATCAACCCGGAGACAGGCGAGCCGTGGGCGATGTCGTTTCCAGTGGTGACCGTGGCCGACATGGTGCGGTTGCAGAAGATGCTGATCGATTCGCTGGGCATCGAAAAGTTACTGGCGGTCGCCGGAGGGTCGATGGGAGGGATGCAGGCGCTGGAATGGGCGGTCGCGTATCCCGACAGCGTCGCGGCGGCGCTGCCGATCGCGACCACGGCCCGGCACAGCGCGCAGCAGATCGCCTTCAACGAAGTGGGGCGGCAGGCGATCATGGCCGATGCCGATTGGAACGAAGGGAATTACTACGGCCGCAAGCCGCCGGCTCGCGGATTGTCGGTGGCCAGGATGGTGGGCCATATCACCTACATGAGCGACGCCAGCATGCGCGAAAAGTTCGGGCGCAGGCTGCGCGCGCCGGATCAGTTCGAGGTGGAAAGCTATCTGCAATATCGCGGCAGCACGTTTGTCGACCGCTTCGACGCGAACTCTTATTTGTACATCACGCGCGCGATGGATTCGTTCGATCTGACGCAGCGAGGGACGCTCACGTCTCTCTTTGAACGAATTAAGACGCGGTTTCTGGTGATCAGCTTCACGTCGGACTGGCTGTATCCGAGCTATCAATCGCTCGAAGTGGTGAGTGCGCTGCGCAGCCGCAATTGCGACGTGGCGTATTGCAACCTGGCTTCGGATTACGGGCACGATGCATTTCTGGTCGAGGTGAAGGAACAGGCCGAGCTGGTTCGAGGATTCCTGGCAAGCACGTTTCGCGGGGCTTTACAGCATGCTTGATGTGTTCGGGCGGCGCGATTACGCCATCATCAGCGAGTTGATTGAACCGGGGACCCGTGTGTTGGACCTCGGCTGCGGCGAGGGCGAGCTTCTGGCCTGGCTGCGCGACAACAAGAACGTCGACGGGCGCGGCGTGGAGCTGACCGGCGCAAAGGTGCAGAAGGCGATTGCGCGCGGAGTGTCGGTTTATCAGGGCGATTTGGAATCCGGCCTGGAGGATTATCCGGAGCAGGCGTTCGATTATGTGATCCTCAGCCAGACGCTACAGGAGACGCGCGATCCTCTGCGGGTGTTGAAAGGGATGCTGCGGATCGGACGGCGAGGCATCGTCGCGTTTCCGAATTTCGCGCACTGGCGCGTGCGGATGGCGCACCTGGTGACGGGCCGCGCGCCGCAGACGGAGCTGTTTCCCTATGACTGGTACAATTCGCCGAACATCCATTTTCTGACGGTGCTGGACTTTGAGGCGCTGGCGGAGACAGAAAAGTGGCGCGTGGAGCGAAGAATTTTTCTGGCGGGGACTCGCGAAGTCACCATGCTGCCGAACCTGATGTCGGAGGTCGCGGTGTTTCTGTTTTCGGGGAGCTAAAAGCGTCTGTCCGCATGCTGACGCATGGCGGTTCAGAGTGGGCGCGAACAGGGCGACGGAACCGCCATGCGTAAGCATGCGGACAGACGATCAGACCACGGCTACTTCGAATTTCTTACGCAGCATTTCCTGTAGCTCCTGGCCGTGGACCGGATCGGCGAGGGCGAATTCGACGAACGCTTCGAAATAGCTGGCGAAGTTTCCGACGTCGTAGCGGCGTTCTTCGGGCGTCAATTGCACGGCATAGACGCGCAGGCCGGCGGTACACATGCGCTCGATCGCGTCGGTGAGCTGAATTTCGCCGCGCTTGTCGGCTTCGACGCGCCGAATTTCATCGAAAATGCGCGGTGAGAAGATGTAGCGTCCGGCGATGGCGAGACGGCTGGGCGCTTTTTCGGGGCCGGGCTTTTCCACCAGATGCGCGACGCGCACGGCGTCCTTTTCGAAGCCGGCGGGCGCGACGATGCCGTATTGTCCGGTCTCCGAGAGAGGCACTTCCTCCACCGCGACGACGCAAGCGGCGGCGTTCTGCTCGAACACTTCGATCATGCGCGAGACGGCCTGAGACTTGGCGTGGAGGCCGAGAATGGAGTCGCCCAGGGCCACGACAAAAGGACCGTTCCCGGCGAAGTGCTCGCCGCACAGGACGGCGTCGCCCAAGCCTCGGGGCGAGCCCTGGCGGGTGTAGAAGAATTTTGTGGCAGCGGGAGAGTCGCTGGCGCCGATGTCGAAGTGATCCTCAATCGACGTCTTGTTGCGGCCGGTGACGAACAAAATTTGTTCGATTCCATTCGCCGCCAGCTCGTCGATCACGTATTCGACGACGGGCTTTCGCGCGACGGGCAGCATTTCCTTGGGCTGCGAACGGGTCGCGGGCAACAATCTGGTGCCGAGGCCGGCTACGGGAACAACAGCGCTTCGAATCACGATTTTCCTTTACTATTTAGAATACACGAGTGGTTCTTTCCTTCATCGCAGAAGCCGCGAACGCCGGCGAACGTCTGGATCATTATCTGCAAGCGAGAATGAGCGGGTATAGCCGCGCGCGTTTGCAGTCGTGGATCAAGAACGGGCTGGTGACGGTGAACGGCGCGCAGTCCAAGCCGTCGACGCTGCTGCGCGGCGGCGAGCGGATTGAGGTGAGCCCGGCGGATCTGCCTCCGCTGAAGGCCGAGCCGGAAGACGCGCCGATCGAAATTTTGTACGAAGACCCGTCTGTGATCGCAGTGAACAAGCCGGCGGGATTAGTGGTGCATGCGGGCGCGGGCGCGCATTCCGGGACGCTGGTGAACCGGCTGGTGCATCACTTCGCGACGCTGTCGCAGGTGGGAGGCGAGCTGCGGCCGGGCATCGTGCACCGGCTCGATCGGGGAACCAGCGGAGTGCTGCTCGTCGCGCGCACCGATGCGGCGCATCGCGCACTGGCTGCGCAGTTCGCCGATCGGACGACGGAGAAAACGTACCTGGCGTTGGTAGAGGGACGCGTGAACGCGGAGTCCGGACGCATCACTAAGCCGATTACGCGCGATCCCGCGCATCGGACGCGCATGACGGCCCGGCTCGATCGTGGTCGCGACGCGCTGACCGATTACCGCGTGCTGCGAAGATTTGAAAAGTTCACGTATCTGGAGGTGCGCATCGGCACGGGGCGCACGCACCAGATTCGCGCGCATCTGGCCAGCATCCGGCATCCGGTGGCGGGCGACAAGCTGTACGGAGCCGCGGTCGCGGGACGGATTTTTCTGCACGCGTGGCGCATCCGGTTCGATAGCCCGGCGACGGGCGAACGCGTGACGGTGGAGGCGCCTCTGCCAAAGGAACTAGAAATGTGGATAACTGAGTTATAGTGGCGCGAGCTTCAGCTTGCAGCGCCGGGCTTCAGCCGGCGTATTGGCCGGACATCGGCTACCGATGCTGCAAGCTAAAGCTCGCGCCACATCCGACATCGAAATGCCGGGACACTGCGATTTGGGGGCTATAATTTAGGTGGACCTCGCATGAAACACGTCATTGCCGTATCCGCGTTAGCCCTGACGCTCGCCGCGCAGAACAGCGAGCAGACGCGCATTTCGGTGGACGTGACGCGCGTCAATATGCTGTTCACCGTGTCCGACAAGAAAGGGCGGTTCGTCAACGATCTTTCGAAAAACGACTTCGAGATTATCGAAGCCAAGAAGCCGCAGGAAATTATCGCGTTCACCGCCGAAAGCGATCTGCCGCTGCGCCTGGCGATTCTCATCGACACCAGCAACAGCATTCGCGAGCGTTTCAAATTCCAGCAGGAAGCCGCGACCGATTTCATCAACACGGTGGTTCGTCCGCGCCAGGACAAGGCGACGGTGGTCAGTTTCGACATGAGCGCGGAGCTGGTGGCGGACCTGACCGACGATACCGATAAACTGGGCACCGCCATCCGAGGGCTGAGGCCCGGCGGCGGCACGGCGATGTACGACGCGATTTTTTTCGCCTGCCGCGATAAGCTGATGCAGGATCAGCCGCTCGAAAAATACCGCCGCGCGATGGTCATCCTCAGCGACGGCGAGGACAATCAAAGCCGCTGGACGCGCGAACAGGCTCTCGAAATGGCGCACAAAGCGGACGTGGTGATTTATGCCATTTCGACCAACCGCTCCGGCATTGAAACCGATGGGGACAAAATCCTGAAATACTTCGCGCAGGAAACCGGCGGCCTGGCGTTTTTCCCGTTCAAGGCGCAGGATATGTCGCAGGATTTCGAGAATATCGCCAATGAATTGCGGCATCAGTACAGCGTGTTGTTCCGCCCGGAGCCGTTCAAGGCAGACGGCCTTTATCATGCGGTGAAAGTGACCGTGAAGAATCGCAAGGACCTGGTGGTCCGCGCCCGGCACGGCTACTACGCGCCGACCTTGAATTAGTGTTCGGCCAAACTTACAGTCCACCGGATCTCGGTGTCATTGCGCTGCTGGTCTTCTTCGAGGGACTGCTGTCGATCGACAACGCACTGGTCCTCGCTCTCCTGGCGAGGCGGCTTCCGAAGCCTCTGCGGGCGAAAGCGCTCACCTACGGGTTGGCGGGCGCGTTCGTCTTCCGCTCCATCATGGTCGGCTCCGCAGCGTTTCTGCTGCAGTGGCGGATCGTCAAGCTGATTGGCGGAGGATATCTGCTGTGGATCTCTTTGCAGCATTGTTTCCTGAAGAAACCGGAGCCCCCGCCCTCGCTGGACGAGGCGGACGAGCCTCCCGCAGACCGGCCCGCGCCGAGCTTCTGGGCCACTGTGGCGCTGATCGAGGTGACGGACGTGGCCTTCGCGGTCGATTCGATCCTGGCGGCAATCGCACTGGTGGGCAGCGCGCCGCCCGGGCACGTGGGGCCGCATCCGAAGCTCTGGGTCGTGATCGCGGGCGGGATGATCGGCGTCATGCTGATGCGCGTGGCGGCGGCGATGTTCATTAAGCTGCTGGAACGTTTCCCGCGTTTCGAAACGTCGGCCTACCTGCTGGTTCTAACAATCGGATTGAAGCTGCTGGCCGATTGGGGATTCAACTCGGAGCAGCACCCGGACCGCGCGAATTTCCACGATCCGTCGTCGCCTCTGTTCTGGACGTTCTGGTCGGTGATGGTGGTGTGTATCGCGATCGGATTTTTGCCGCAGAGAAAAACAATATTGGCCGCCGATGAACACAGATGAACTTTGCTTATCGGCGTTTATCCGCGTTCATCGGCGGCCATTTTATTCTTAAATTGTTCCCGTATACAACTGGAACGGTGCCCAATAAAAAGGTTTCTGATACACGTTCCCGCCGCGCAGCAGCGTTAGCTTCGCGTGGCGCAGCGCTTCCACGGGCGGAACATCGCGCGACAACTGCTGGTAAAAATCCGCCATCAGCTTCGCGGTGGAGCGGTCGGTGACGTCCCACAATCCGGCCACCACCGATCTCGCCCCCGCTCGCAGGAACGCCCAGGAGAGCCCCACTTGTCCTTCCCCCGAATATGTTTTCGCGTCGGCGCTGCGGCAGGCTGAGAGCGTCACCAGGCTGGCATTCAAAGGAATATTCATGACGTCGCGCGCCGAGAGTTGATAGGCCGCGCCGTGACGCGAGAGGATCAGCGCGGAATCAAGAGGACTGTTCTGGTTCGCCGCCGCATGGGCCGCGAAATGAATCCACGAAAATTGCTCCGGCCTTGCGTCGCGGTAGGCATCTGGATAGGCCTGCGCGCCTTGAAGCACGGCCTGTTGTTTCGGCGGGAACGTTTTCGAGATCAACTCGATCTCGCTGGCCGCGTATGGGAGGCGCGGATACTCCTCGATGGCCTGCACC
>OCZT010001357.1_pt1 | contig 25269 bp, 18 predicted proteins | sample 1539031 | NCBI WGS metagenome assembly OCZT01 (sample SAMEA3539308, study PRJEB22396) | soil metagenome | biome: tundra; feature: field; material: soil | place: USA | collected 2010-05 | depth 0.15 m | reverse complement strand
ATTGGCGTGACTGGAGTTCAGACGTGTGCTCTTCCGATCTGAGTACGGAGTTTGCGATGCTTCATTCAGGCTCAAAAAAACTTCCGCAGGATTTATTATTGCTTTTTCTGAAAAAAATTCCATGCAGTAGTTCATTTCGTAAATGTCGCCTCTATGGATGTGATCTTTTATTGCGCGAACTGTTTGAAGATATTCTTCTTTGGATACTCTTTGATCAATTATAAAATGCGGCTGGCGACCGGAAACCGGCTTCTGAGAAATAATTTCCTGAAAAACACCTTGCACTTCTTCTTCGGTAGAAAATTCAGGCAGGAACCCGATTTCTAAAATTCCCTCTCCATCGGGATTGCTCCCTCTCCTTCCTTGCTCCGCCATAGCGCTTCGCGAAGGCGAGGGGAGAGGGTCGGGGTGAGGCAAGGTGAGGCGAAAAACATATTTCGGCTGGAAGAAATGCATCCGGGGAAATCCGATGCCGTCAAAATTACCGGATGAAAGAATTTCCACTTCGTTCTTCAGATCGTAAGATAAAAACCCAAAAAGCCAGTCATTTTTTTCTTTGTGAAACCTGTTCAATGCATCAAAAGAATTTCCGGAAGGGATTATTTCGTCAATAGCATCAACTGCAACAATCATTTCGTATTTGTTCGCATTGACTCCCTCGGAATTATTTCGCCATGCGTTACTATTCAAAACACAACAACGCGAAGAATGTTTTGCGTAATGCAGCAGTTTTTCTTTAATGGGAAGGACACCCGTTATTTCATATGTGACAAACTTTCTCATCAGGCAAAAATATGTTTATCTTTGGTTAGTAATTGATACAAAGGTAAATAGCCTGATTTGCAGATTATTTGGGCTAAGGAACTTGTAATTTCATATAGGTAAAGGTGTACAACACCGGTAATTCAGTGACAAAGAAAGTATTTTTACGTTAAGCTTCTCATTCCGATTTTCATAAAATCATTTTCTTAAGCGCCTCGATCCATTTCGGGTTTTCATTCAAACTTTCCACAAGTTGTACTTTTTCTCCTCCATGTTTTCTGAATAGTGCATCGTACTCAATTCCTATTTCATAAAGCGTTTCGAGGCAGTCCGCTACAAAAGCAGGGGAAAAGACAAGAATTTTTTTCTTACCTTCTTTAGCCAATTGCTCTATCACTTTGTCGGAATACGGTTTCAGCCATTTGTCATCGAGGCGGGATTGAAATGAAGAAATATATTTTCCCTCCGGGATGGATAAGCGTTTTACCAGTTCTCGTGTGGTGTAGTAACATGCTGCACGATAACACAATTTATTTTTCTCTGAGATAACGGAGCAGCAGTTGTCGTTCATTGCACAGTGATCAGGATATATTTTTGTGATCTGCCTTTCCGGCAAGCCGTGGTAACTGAATACGTAATAATCATATTCAGCTGTTTGTCCCCCGCTGGAGGGGGGTAGGGGGGAGGCCATATATTTTTTAGCAACATCCACCAGCGCATTCAAATAATCTTCATTATCATAAAACTTCTCTAGGATATTCAAATTGCTGAACGAGAATTTTTGGGCAACCCTTTTTATTTCAACAATAGTGGATTCAGTGGAGGAAGATGCCCAGTGAGGATAGAGCGGGACAACAGTAATACTTTCAACTTTTTGTTCAATCAGTTTTTTGAAAGCAGATTCAATACTTGGGCTTTGATAACGCATTCCGATTTCAACGACATACTCATTCCCCTCTCCTGGAGGAGAGGGGTTAGGGGTGAGGCAATGTTGTAGCAATTCTTTTTGTTTCATGCTGTGAACAATCAGTGGAGAACCTTCTTTCGTCCATACCTGTTCATAAAGCTTTGCCGATTTCTTTGCACGAAAAGGAACAATGATGAAATTGACGAGAAAAAACCGTGCGATGGGGTTGATGTCAATTACAAACGGATCGTTCAAAAACTCAGTAAGGTATTTCCTTACATCCTTTACAGAAGGAGAATCGGGGGAACCGAGATTGATGAGGAGAATGCCTTTTATCATGGGGAATGCGAAAATACAAATTGTCATTCTTTACCGAGTCAAGAATCTCATATTGTTACTTGCGTTTTTTTCTTACGTTTGCTTCACTTAAAAATCACACTATGTCTACACAGATCAACTCCTACATCGAAGCCAACAAAGACCGTTTTTTGAACGAGCTTCTTGACCTTTTGCGCATTCCCTCCGTGAGTGCCGATCCGAAATACAAAAATGATGTACTGAAAACTGCCGATGCGGTGAAAGAAAAATTAATTTCAGCAGGAGCGGATAAGGTTGAGATATGCCAGACACCCGGTTATCCCATTGTGTACGGAGAAAAGATCATCAGCGAAAATCTTCCGACCGTTCTTGTGTACGGACATTACGATGTGCAGCCTGCCGACCCGCTCAACTTGTGGACTTCGCCTCCTTTTGAGCCTGTTATTAAGGACGGATTGATTTATGCGCGCGGTTCCTGCGATGACAAAGGGCAGGTATACATGCACATCAAAGCGTTCGAAGCGATGATGAAAACAAATTCGCTTCCCTGCAATGTGAAATTCATGATCGAAGGAGAAGAAGAAGTGGGTTCTGCCAATCTCGGAAATTTTGTGAAGGCGAATAAAAGAACACTGGAAGCCGATGTGGTGCTCATCTCCGATACAAGTATTCTGGCGAACAACATTCCATCAATTACAGTTGGGTTGCGCGGGCTTGCTTACATGGAGGTGGAAGTAACAGGCCCCAACCGCGATCTGCATTCCGGAGTATATGGAGGAGCAGTTGCAAATCCTGTGAATGTTCTCTGCGAAATGATCGCCTCAATGAAAGACAAGAACGGAAAAATTACTATTCCGGGATTTTATAAGGATGTGGAGATCGTCAGCAAAAAGGAAAGAGCTGAAATGGGGAAAGCTCCGTTTAGTTTAAAAGCATATAAAAAGGAATTACAGATTGCAGACATTCGCGGAGAAAAAGGATATACAGCTCCTGAACTTACTTCCATCCGTCCTGCACTGGATGTGAACGGAATCTGGGGCGGATACATGGGCGAAGGAGCGAAGACTGTTCTTCCTTCAAAAGCATTTGCGAAAATTTCCATGCGGCTGGTCCCGCATCAGAACTCGGATAAGATCGCAAAACTTTTTGAAAAACATTTCAAAAGAATTGCTCCGAAATCCGTGAAAGTGAAAGTGACCCCGCTTCACGGAGGAGAATGTTGTGTAACGCCTACCGATTCGGTGGCCTACGCAGCAGCAAGTCATGCCATGCAGGATACATTTGGAAAAAAACCGATTCCGGTTCGCTCAGGCGGAAGTATTCCCATCGTTGCCTTGTTCGAAAAAGAACTAAAAGTAAAATCTGTGCTGATGGGATTCGGTCTGGATTCGGACGACATTCATTCGCCCAACGAGCATTACGGAGTGTTCTATTATTTCAAGGGTATTGAAACAATCCCGCTGTTTTTTAAATATTATGCTGAAATGAGCAAAAGATGAAACAGTATTTACTGCCTACTGCTTACTGCCTACTGCTTACTGTATTTTTTTCCTGTAAAGAACTCCAGCCTGTAACGATCGGAGGAGTAAGTAACGTGAAGGTCATCAGTTTGACTAAAGAAGGAATAGAACTTGATTTCGACATGAAGATCAATAACCCGAACTCGGTAGGAGTTTCGGTTTTTCCATCCTCGTTTGATGCAAATGTGGGTGGCATCAATGTTGGGAAGATCAGGCTCGCAAAGAGAACGAGAATAAAAGCGAAAGGCGAGCACACTTCTACTTTTCACATCAAATCTGATTTTTCAAAATTGGGCATTACCGATATTGCAAATGTTCTTCCAATGGTTCTTTCAAAAAGAGCTGATATTTTCCTGAAAGGAAATCTGAGGGTCGGGAAATTGTTTTACAAACAAAAATTTCCTGTTGAACTGAACAAAGCCATTTCGCTTTCCAAATAGTTCCTGTCCCCAAATGCCTAACCGCCTCATTCACGAATCAAGCCCTTATCTTCTTCAGCACGCTAACAATCCTGTGGATTGGTTTTCATGGAGTGATGAAGCATGGGAGAAAGCAAAAAAAGAAAACAAGCTGGTGCTTGTAAGCATCGGGTATTCAGCTTGTCATTGGTGCCATGTGATGGAGCATGAATCATTTGAAGATGATGCAATGGCAAAAATTATGAACGAACATTTCGTTTGCATCAAGGTGGATCGTGAGCAGCGGCCGGATGTTGACCAGGTGTACATGACCGCAGTCCAGTTGATGACCGGAAGCGGGGGTTGGCCTTTGAATTGTTTTACTCTTCCGGACGGACGACCAATTTTTGGTGGAACTTATTTCCCAAAGGATAACTGGATAAAAACCTTACTCACGCTTGCCGATGTTTATAAAGATGATCCGGAAAAAGTTTTAAAATACGCTGAGGAACTTACCAGCGCGGTGAAGAGCAACGAACTCGTTCCCGCATTTACTGAGAAAAAAAAGTTCACTGATGATATTCTCAAAGAATGTATCGATAACTGGATAAAACGTTTTGATAACATCGAAGGTGGACCGATGAAAGCGCCAAAGTTTCCGCTGCCGAATAATTATCAATTTCTATTGAGGCAGTATTATTTCGCCTCACCCCCAACCCCTCTCCTCGGGGAGAGGGGAGAAGCAGCCGGATTGTTGAAGCACATTACCCTCACTCTCGAAAAAATGGCTTACGGAGGAATTTACGATCAGATCGGAGGAGGGTTTGCTCGTTATTCAACCGATGGAGAATGGAAAGTTCCGCATTTTGAAAAAATGCTTTACGATAATGCGCAGCTCGTTTCACTTTACTCGGAAGCGTATCAGTTCAATAAAAATCCTTTATACAAACAAGTTGTTTATGAAACACTGGAATTCATTCAACGTGAAATGACTTCGCCCTATGGTGCATTTTACTCTGCGCTGGATGCAGATTCAGAAGGAGAAGAAGGTAAATATTATGTGTGGACGGTGGAAGAATTAAAAAGCATTCTGGGAGATGACCTGAAATTGTTTGCTGATTATTTCAATGTAAATGAAATTGGCCATTGGGAAGAAGAGAATTATATTCTTCTCAGAAAACAATCGGATGAGCAGATCGCCAAACGTTTAAGCTTAAAAGTTGACGAATTACAGAAGAAAATTTCAGAATTGAAAAAGAAAGCTCTTGCTGTCCGCGAAACTAGGATCAAACCGGGGCTTGACAATAAAATTCTCACTTCATGGAACGCGCTGATGATAAAAGGATATTCGGATGCATGTTCTGTTTTTGGAGAAAAAGAATTTCTGAACTCAGCGTTGAAATCTGCAGATTACATCCTTCAATATCTTTCAAGAGCAGATGGTGGATTATGGCACACAGCAACTCCCCTCTCCCCGAGGAGAGGGGGTGAGGCGCAAGAGGGACGAAAGGGTGAGGTCAACGGATTTTTAGAGGATTACGCCTTTACTATCCAGTCATTCATTTCCCTCTACCAGGTTACGTTTGATGAAAAATGGCTGAGCAAAGCAAGATCGCTTGCCGAATATTCAATTCAACATTTTCATGATGCTGATTCTGCTATGTTTTATTTCACTTCGGACCTGGATACTGCGCTCATCACACGCAAGATGGAAATTCAGGATAATGTGATCCCTTCTTCCAATTCCACCATGGCTCTTTCGCTTTTTTACCTGGGAAAATATTTTGATGATCAGAATTATTTGAACATAAGTGAAAAAATGCTGATGCAGGTTCAGGATGAAATTCCTAAATACGGTTCATCTTACTCTAACTGGGCTATGCTGATGCAGCACTTTATCTACCCCTTTCACGAAGTCGCAATTGTTGGCAACTTTGTTGATGAAAAGAGGAAACAGCTATCAGAACACTTTACCCCTAATGCGATTTTTGTAGGATCGAAAGGGCAGGGTAAATTATCTTTGCTTCAGGACAAGATTGTTGAAGGCAAAACGTTGATCTACGTATGCGAAAACAAAACATGCAAATTGCCAACGGAAAATACCAGCGAAGCAGTAAAGCAAATGGGCTGCTGATTTTTCTTTTTGTTCTTGCTAACTGCCAACTGCCAACTGCTAATTGTCTTTCCCAGATTATAAATAATTCTCCCTCCGGCATTACTTTGCCTGAACCTGTATTTAATAAAGCGTTCATCAAGAACAATAAAATACGATCCGTCAAAGCAAGCGTAGTGGACAAGCCCGATGGTGAGATCATCCGGGACAAAGGACTGGCGGAAAATTTCCTTTTTGATACGAGCGGAAACCTGGTACGGCATTATTACAATGAGATAACTTCCCTGGCGAAAACGGAAATTGAAGTTCCTGCTGTGTACAAACGCGGACGGGTGGTAAAAAAGAGTTCCACCAAGATCAATTACGAGTACCAGTACGACACCCTCGGAACGGAATATGTATATACCTCAAACGGTTTCCTGAGAATGAAACGCGTGTGTATCGGGGATTTTTTCAATACCACTTACTATGAATATTTCGGAGACGGGTTGGTGAGCAGGCAGACGCTTTGCAAGGAAACCAACATCGCCAAAAAGGGAGAACCCTTCAAGCTCGGGGTGCAGACAATTATTTCAGAAGAGAAGTTTGAATACGAAAACTTAAGTCCCACGCAGATAAAAAAGAAATTCCTGAATGACGAAGGCAAACCGTACAAGCAGGGTATATTAAATTATTCGAATGGGAAACTTATAGACGAATCCTATGAATTTATTGTTGGGTTCATCCGCTCAGGTATAACCTATAAGTACGATGCCGGCAACAGGCTGTCCGAAAAAATATCCACCGATAATTCCAGCGGAAGCAATACGGAAAAAATTTCTTACGAGTACGATTCAAACGGGAATGCTCTGAAAGAAAAGAAATTCAAGAATGGAGTTCAAACAGACGAAAAGATCTTTCTGTATGAACAATCTTCGCCCTTAAGGCAAGGAGCCAAACTTTTAACCTCCCAGGCCGACCGTCAGATCCAGAAAGAGAGCATTAAGATCGTGAAGTACGAGTATGGGTTTTATTAGCAACTGATCTTATTTACTCTTCCCTGATGTCTTCCACCTTCAAAAGCAGTTGAGAGAAAAACATCCACGCACTTTTTTGCTTCGGCTTCTTCTATGAAACGTGCCGGCAGAGTTAGAATATTTGCATCGTTGTGCTGGCGGGCGAGTTTTGCAATTTCAGAGGTCCAGCAAAGCGCTGAGCGTATACCTGCATGTTTGTTGGCAGTCATGTTGATGCCGTTGCCGCTTCCGCACATCAGCAAACCGAAGTCAACTTCTTTTTTTTCTACCGCGCTGGCAACAGGATGCGCGAAGTCAGGATAGTCAACGCTTTGTTCAGAATTTGTACCGAAGTCTTTCACCTCAATACCTTTATTAATTAAATATTTTTTCAGTTTCTCTTTTAAAGAAAAACCTGCATGATCGGCTCCGATTGCTATTTTCATTCTACCCAAGATTTATAATATTTTCCATCATCAATTTTCATTGCTGCTTCCGTCACCATCAGAGGGCGGAACGTATCCACCATCACGGCAAGCTCCTGCGTTTCTTTTTGCCCGATGCTTCGCTCCATGGCACCCGGTGCAGGGCCGTGCGGAATTCCTTTCGGGTGTAACGTGATGTGCCCCTGTTTGATATCGTTGCGGCTCATAAAATCTCCGTCAACATAATACAGCACTTCGTCAGAGTCAATATTGCTGTGATTGTAAGGTGCCGGAATTGATTTCGGATGATAATCGTACAAGCGCGGGCAGAAAGAGCAAACCACAAAAGCATTCGTCTCAAAAGCCTGATGAACGGGCGGAGGCAGATGCACTCGTCCCGTTATCGGCTCAAAATTGTGAATGGAAAACCCATAGGGAAAATTGTAGCCGTCCCATCCCACCACATCAAACGGGTGAGAAGCATATACTACTTCGTGGATCATTCCTTCTTTTTTTATTTTCATCAGAAAACTTCCTTTGCGGTCGTAGGTCTCCAGGTTTTTCGGAAGCTTCAGGTCGCGTTCGCAGAAAGGTGAATGTTCGAGCAGCTGCCCGAACGGATTCCGGTAGCGCTTGGGTGTATAGATGGGAGAAAATGATTCGAGATAAAGCAAACGATTGTCTTTTGTGTCGAAATCAATCTGGTAGATTATTCCGCGCGGAATGATGAGATAATCTCCGTATTCAAATTTTATATTGCCAAGAAAAGTGCGGAGTGTTCCGCTTCCTTTATGAATGAAAAGCATTTCATCGGCATCTGCATTTTTGTAGAAATAACTTTTCAAGGATTTTCTCGGAGCGGCAAGACCCAGATACACATCGCTGTTCACCAGCAGTGCTGTTCTGCTTTCCAGAAAGTCATCTTTTGGTTCAACCTGGAATCCATCGAGAAGCATCGCCTTAATGTTTTTCTTTACTGCAATTTTAGGTTCCACGCTGTAGGATTTCACGATCTCTTTCACCATCGTAGGTCGATGCACGTGGTAGAGCAGGGAAGACATCCCGGAAAATCCTTCCGTGCCGAACAACTGTTCGTAATAATAAGGATGGTTTTTTTTTCCCTTCGGATTAGAAAATTGCGTGTGTCGCTTCTGAGGAAATTTTCCGAGCTTATGATAGACAGGCATGGGGGTTATTTTTAGATAACGAATTTACGAATTATAAATTCTTTTACTGGATTTCTTTTTCCACCCAATCACCATTTTCTTTGATGAGATGAATGAGTTCATCCACGGCAATTTCTGAGGAAATATTTCTTTTCACCACTTCTTTGCCTTTGTACAATGTAATTTTTCCAACGCCCGTTCCCACATAGCCGTAATCTGCATCTGCCATTTCACCTGGGCCATTCACGATGCAGCCCATGATGCCGATCTTTACGCCTTTGAGGTGAGAAGTGCGTGAACGGATCTTCGCTGTGGTTTCCTGAAGGTCAAAAAGCGTTCTTCCGCAGGATGGACAGGAGATGTATTCTGTTTTAGAAATTCGTGTGCGCGTTGCCTGGAGAATTCCGAATGCCGTAGAATTAATTAGTTGGCAGTTGGTCCCGATAGCTATCGGGAGCAGTCGGCAGTCAATCCCAATCCCATCTCCGAAGCCGTCAAGGAATAATCCGCCAAAATCTGTAGAAGAATAAAGTTGAAATTTTTCTTCTGACAGATATTTGTAGTTGCGTTGAATTATGACAGGGATTTTTGAATTCAGTTTCATCAATTCAAAAAACATTCTGCGTTGCTCCGCCATTCCGTGTTCGTTAGTCGTTTCAAAGATCAATACAACTGTTTTACCCAGATTCTGAATTGTAAATTTCGGATCAATTAACAAATCAATATTTACATCAATAAAATTTAATTCTTTGGATTTTTGTTTCGCAGAAAAATATTCGCTTCCATTGAAAAGAGGATAACTTCTTGTTTTATTTTTTAATCCAATCCATTTTTCAGCATTGTATATCAATCCCAGCGTCCCGGGAATTTGAAAATCAATTTCATTATTACCGAGATAAATATAATCGCATGCCTGGTCGGTGAGATTCCATTTGTCAAGTTTCTCAGCATAGTTGTATCCAGCAGAAGAAAAACCAGCAGGAGTTATTTTTTGTTTTTCGGAGAAATCTGAAATAACACGAGGAACATTGTGCCCGCCAATATTATTTACAGAATTTGTTTCCCGTCTCTTATATTCAAACGGTGAATAAACAAGTTTTGATATTTCTCCATCTGCCATCTGCCATTTGCCATCTGCCATTTTTCTTTGTGCATATCTTTCAACCAAATTTTTTGCCACAGGAATTTCAAACTCCGGTTCTTCGGTGAGTGAAACGCGAATGGTGTCTCCCAAGCCATCTTCCAGCAATGTTCCGATCCCTACGGCAGATTTTATCCTTCCGTCTTCTCCATCGCCTGCTTCGGTAACTCCCAAGTGAAGGGGGTAAATTATGCACCCTAAATCCCGAAAGGGACTTTGAACGTTTTCACCCTTTAGGGCCGGGGTGGCTGTTCTTTCTAATAATTTATGCACCAGCAAACGGTACGCCTGCACCATCACCTGCGTGTTGCTGGCTTTCATCGAAAGGATGATCTCAAAATACTTTTCCTCTTCACAGATACGCAGGAATTCCATCGCACTTTCCACCATTCCGAGGGGAGTATCGCCATAACGGCTGAGAATTCTATCTGACAACGAACCGTGATTCGTTCCGATCCGCATCGCTGTTCCGTTCTCCTTGCAGATCTTTACAAGCGGAAGAAAACGCTCACGTATTCTTTCTAATTCTTCATCGTAGCTTTTATCTGTGTACTCAATGTGCTCAAATTTTTTCCTGTCGGCATAATTTCCTGGATTCACTCTTACTTTTTCCACGATGCGTGCGGCAAGTTCGGCAGCGTTGGGAGTGAAATGAATGTCGGCACAGATGGGGGTTTTATATCCGCGTTTTCTTAATTCATTTTTTATGTTTTCCAGATTTTTTGCTTCGTTCATGCTTGGAGCGGTAATCCGTACCAATTCACACCCTGCTTTGATCATGCGGATGCTTTGTTCCACCGTTTTAAAAGTATCCATCGTATCAGTTGTGGTCATGGACTGAACGCGGATAGGATTAGTTCCGCCAATTCCCAGATCGCCAACTTTTACTTCCCGTGTTTTTAAACGGGAATATTCAAAAAGGGAATTGCAGTAAATAAGAGAGACTGCGGATTTGTCAATTGTGGGGGAAGGCATTTTTCAGAATGAAATAATTCCCGATGAGATTCCTTCGGAACATTACAAATTTACTGAAAAATCAGAAGGGAAAGTCTGAGATAGAGAAGGGGGATTGTTAAGCGGGAGTATTTTTTTGAGATTGCTTCGGTCGTACCTCCCTCGCAATGACGTTTAAATTGAGCGTCATTGCGAACGAAGTGAAGCAATCTGTATCTGTTCAGTTAACAATACAAGAGAAAGGAGGGTTATTCTTCTTTCACAAATTTCGATATCACCCTTTGTTTATCCGGCAGAAGAATGTTGAGAAAATAAATACCGGTATTTAATTCTGATGTATTTATTTTAATTTGTTTTTTATTGTCATGCGAAGGAGAAACGGCTTTTATTATTCTTCCGGAAACGTCTTCAATAAATATTTTTAACGGGACAATGTTTCCAGAAAATTCCACATTGATAATATCCTGCGTGGGAGAAGGATAAATTTTGAAGGCAGAACCCGGACCTGTTTCATGAACGCCTGCGGTGGATGGATTGAGATAAATATGCGCCCATACGGAATCAACCTGAGTTCTCAGAGTGCCGGACGACCAAACCACCACAATATTATCTCCCTGTTGAAAATGTACCGAATCAAATGTAATGGTGCAGGCCACCCTAACGGAATCATTAGCATTTAGAGTTAATGATACTGTTTGCGTGGTACACCCCAACACCGGAGTAGTATCCGTCATGGTAGAGAAATTAATATTCAGAATCCCGGTATAAGTCACGGGGTTAATATTTCTAACGGTAACCTTCATGGAATCGGTGGCGCTCAGGGAAGAAGTATCGTAAGCAAAAACGACATTGGAAGCACTAAGAGACGCTGTCTGCGAAAACCCGATCCCGCAGGACAGAAGTGCAAGCACGAACAGCAGGAACATCCTGCTGAGAATTTGTGTGATGGTCGAAGTGTAGTTTTTCATGACTATGATCTTTTTCTTAAACAAAGATACCACAAAGTGCCCGCTGTATCGTAAATAATTTCTATCTTTCTTGCCCGTTCAAAACAATCATTTTTTAGATGGATGTATTAAACCAGATAGTAACAGGACTCAACAAGGAAGACCTTCGCTTCTATAAACTGTTCAGTTCAAGGTTATCTGTTGCCGGTGAAAGGAAAGACATTCTCCTGCTGGATCACATCCGTGATGACTCCGAGCACTATGACGAAGAAAAGATATTCAAAAAGCTGTATGGTAAAAAAGACCGGAATGGGTTTTATTCCCTGAAGAACCGCCTGATACATGATCTCTGCCGCAGCTTAAGCGTTCAGTATTGCTATAAGGATGAAGTGTTATACATCCATCACCTGCTATTTTTAGTACGATTGTTCTTTTTGAGGAACCAGTTCAAGGTGGCGCTGTATTTTTTGCGCAAAGCAGAAACCGAAGCAGGGAAAATAGAGAACTACGAACTGCTGGATATTATTTACGGGGAATATGTAAAGCTTTCTCACGAACTGGTGAGCATCAATCCGGAAGAATATATCCGCAAGCGGGATGAAGCGCGCGCACTGCTGGCAGATGTGCGCGAAGTGGACAATATTCTTGCAGCCGTTTATTACCGTCTGAAAGTGTCGCAGAATTTTTCCGAAAAAGAAAATCCCATTCTGAAGCTGCTGGAAAAAACGGTGAACACCTTTTCTCGTGCGAGAGGAATAAAGAAAAGTCCGAAGCTGCGGTTTAAAATGTATTCCGCAGTAACGCAGATCCTGCTTCAGCGGCATGAGTACGAAGCGCTGGAAAAATATTTGCTCAAAACCTACAAGGAATTCCTCCGGGACAAACTTTTTAATAAAGAGAATCACAATGTAAAATTGGAGATGCTCCATTACATAGTGAACGTTCTTTTCAAGAATAAGAAATACCGGGATTCTCTGGAGTATACCGAAACGCTTCACAGGGAGATGAAGGAGTACAATAAACTGTTGTACGACAAATTCCTTTTCTTCTATTACAATTCGCTCATCATAAATTATTCTGTTCTCGACAAGGACAAAGCGATTTCTGTTCTTGAAGATGTTTTGGCAAAAAAAACACTGAAGAACACTCCTTTCTATGAACTCTTCGTTTACCTGAACCTTGCCATCCTCTGGTTTGAGAAAAAAGATTTCCATACTTCGGTCAAGAACCTGAACAAACTCTATCTGCATTCTGAATTCAAAAATGCCGACCTCGCGCTGAAATTCAAAATTGCAGTTGCCGAACTGATCATCCGCTTCGAACTTCTTGACTTTGATTATCTGGAAGTGAAAATAAAACAGGTAAAACGTCAGTTCAAGCAAGTGCTCAATGATCCTGCAAATGCCCGTGAAAAGGAATTTTTGTCTATTCTAAGAAAAATGATTGTCTCTCCTCAACTCCGAAGCAATAAGCCGCTTATTGCATCCATCAACCGTTTTATTTCATCCGAAGGCGATGCGTTGAACGACACAGAAGTGATCAACTATTCCAACTGGCTAAAGGCTAAAATTCAACGATAGCGTATTACAAGCCATCGCAGAAATCACAATTCTACCGAAATGTCACCCTGAGCGTAGTCGAAGGGTCTTTCTGTTCCAAAACGCATGCTTCGACTTCGCTCAGCATGACCTATGAGATATGATGGGGATGCACAGTATTTGAACGGGCAAGATTTATCAAGTTTAAGGCTTCCTTCTTTCCGCATTCCTGCCCATCTTTGTATCAGAAAGTCACAAAGACAATCAAATAATTTTAAAAAATTAACAAATGAAAACGCAACAGTACTTCAGCAAAAGAATTCTCGCTTCTATAGTGGCGATCATTTTTTCATCCGCTTTGTTTAAGCAGGCAAAAGCGCAGATGCTCTGCAACGCAGGGTTTACATCTACCGTGAACACCACTACCGCGGTATTCACAAATACTTCCACCGGTGGAACAGCAACCACAAATTATTCCTGGGATTTTGGCGATGGCAATTATGCCACCTCCACCGCACCGCTATCACAAACACATGCGTATGCATACAATGGCGCTTATACAGTGTGCTTATTCATGGCGGATTCGGATTCAATAAATGCAGGATGCTGGAGCCAATTTTGTGATACGATCGTAATTACAGGTGGCAGCAATCCTCCCTGCCATGCAGCGTTCAGTTATTATTCGGATTCCTCTAATACATCACCCGGTGTTTCTTTTTATGATCAATCATCTAATGCAGTAAGCTGGTCATGGGACTTTGGCGATGGAAATCAGTCCACACAGCAAAGCCCTGTTCATCCCTATGCAAATGCTGGAACTTATACCGTATGCCTCACGATCGTCAATTCTTTCAGTAGTACATGTACGTATTGCAGTGCGGTGAATTATTATCCCTGCAACCGGGTGGTGTCATTTACTTCTAACAACGCGAATGACCCGCAAATAGCTTTCACCAGTACTTCATCCGGTGGATACGGCCCAACTAATTACTCCTGGGATTTTGGAGACGGCAATTATTCATCGGTTGCATCTCCCACACATACCTATCAGTACAACGGAACCTATAATGTGTGTTTGTCTGCATCCGATAGTTTGAGTTCGTGTTATGCGAGCTATTGCAATACAATTACGATTGTAAATGGAGCGCTTCAGCCCTGCAACGCTGCCTTTTATTATTACATGGATTCATTGAACACCTTCGGAAGCACCATGAGTTTTTACGATGCATCCACGGGGGGGCCAACAACTTGGTCATGGAATTTTGGCGATGGAAATACTTCCACCCAGCAAAATCCTGTTCACACGTACAATCAGCCCGGAACCTACTATGTTTGTTTGACCATCGCTATACCTGCAGGCACCTGCTCTCATTGCGACACGGTGGTAGTTAATAATTCAAATCCTTCTTCCTGCGGTGCAAGTTTGTACATCGCTCCGGATAGCGCAAATCCTTTGTTGTGGTACGTATATTCCACAGTGACAGGCATAGCGCCATTTACGTATTACTGGAATTTTGGAGATGGAAACACTTCCACGCTGGCAAGCCCAACGCATACCTATACAACACCCGGGCATTATCTCGTGTGTTTAACCATTACCGATGCCAATGGGTGCAGCAGTTCTTCCTGCGACTCCACCTATAAGCTGACTTCGGGCGGCATCATGCAGTATTTGGTAGTGGTGAATGCGCTGGCAGGCATTGAAGAAAATTCTCTTACCGGGATTTCTGTTTTCCCGAATCCCACCAGTGATATGATAGAAGTTTCATTGGGACAATCCATAAAAGGAGATGTTAAAATCACAGACATGACCGGCAGGGAAATTTACGCGGAGAAAATTAACGCAGCGAACGTTCGCGTGAATGTTTCAAATCTTCCTGTGGGATGTTATGATCTTTCGGTTGTATCGGGAACAAAAAGGATACATAGTAAGATAATGATTGTTAGGTGAGAAGAGATTTGAGTAGTATAAAAGCCAGCTCCAGATTTTTGGAGTTGGCTTTTTCTAAAACTTCTCAATCAGAAATCGATCATTCATAAATGACAGAGAAATTTTTAAAATAAATCAAAATGAAAACATATAACAAAACATTCGTTCTTGTTGCAATTATGAGCATCCTGCTTGTGACTTGTAAAAAAGATAAATCTGAGATAGCGACTAATCCTGCGAATCCTACAGGGGGAGGAAGCAATACGTATTCATCACTCAACAATTTTTTCGAGCTGAACGGAGCACAATCGCAATATTTCACTTTGAATGCATCTGCAGGCGGAACATTTACAGGGGCGAAGGGAAGCAAATTTACTTTTCAGCCAAATTCATTTGTAACGCAATCCGGGAATCCAGTTACAGGAAATGTAAATGTTGAATTAAAAGAAATTCTTTCGAAGAAAGACATGCTGCTTTCAAATAAAACAACAACTTCCTATGGTTATCCTTTGATTTCAGGCGGAGAATATTTTTTAAAAGTCAGCCAAACTAATCAGGAAGTTAAATTAGCAAGTGGAATCAGCTATACTGCTCAATTACCTGCCACTAATTTGCTGGCAGGAATGCAGGTGTTTAATGGGAAGATAGACAGTGCAAATAATGTGAATTGGAATCCTGCTGATAGTAATATTAATTGGGTAACAACCCAAACAGCTCCTTACTCTTATGTAATGTCAACCGATTCGATGCATTGGGGCAATTGTGATCAGTTTCCTTCTTCAAATGCTACGTGGACAGATATTTCCGTGAACATTACGAATGCATCATCGTTAAAAGATGTACGTGTATATATTTATTATGACGGAAAGAATTCCATTTTTGGTTTTTGGACATTTGCAAATCCATTCACAACAAATGAATGCTGGCAGGGGCAGGCGATTCATATCGTTGCTGTTGGGACCGATGCAAACGGACATCTGTTTTCATGCATTAATCCTTATACTGTTTCACCCAGCATGAATTTGAATATTACTCTGTCTCAGACCACAGATGCATCGTTCAAATCTGCGTTAAATGCACTGCCTTAATTTTTTTTGTGTTGTGAAACCCACTGAAGTTTTTCAGTGGGTTTTTACTTCACATACCGTTTTATCCACGCATCCGCACACACCACGGCAAGAATAACTGCCGCGCCAATGTAAAACGTGGACGACATGATCTCGCTCTGTTTGAAAATGAAAAACGCAAACAAAATTCCGTAAATGGTTTCGAGATTTAAGGTGAGCGACATGGTGTAGGGACTGATGTTCCTCAGGATAGCTACACCAATGACGAAAGGAACGGTGGTGCAGAAAACAGCAAGTAAAATCAGATAGAACCAATCATGCGCGCTGATGCCTGAAACGGTTGCCGTGCCGGGCTCCAGCGTGAAAATAAAAATGGAAATGCAGGCCCAGCATCCGATCATTTCATAAACAGAAATTACATCTGCGCCAATGGTTTTGCGGCTCATGATGCTGTTCAGCACCGCCATGATGGAAGAAGTGAATGCAGCTCCTATTCCAAGCAGGATACCCAAAGTATATTTTGTCTCCACATTGAAGATCATGAGTAACGCGCCAATCACAACAAGACCGAAAAATATCTCGTACCATAAAACCCTTCTTTTATAAAAAATGGGTTCTATTAAAGAGGTAAATAAAGTCCCGGTAGAAAAACACGCGAGCGTAACAGAAACATTGCTTTCTTTCACCGCGCTGTAAAAACAGATCCAGTGCAGGCCCACGATCAGCCCGATGCCAAGGAGCTGCAAAATAATTTTTCCGGAAGGGAAGAGGGGAGTTCTTTTCCATAGCGCGTATCCGAGGATACCTATAAATGCAATGATTACACGAAGCCAGATCATTTGCAGTGCCGGAAGCGTAATTATTTTTCCGAGCACAGCGGTCCATCCCCAGACAAAAACAATGAAATGAAGATGAATTAAATTGCGGGTTTTAGGGCTCACAAATGCAGAAAATTTTGTTAAATGTAACATTAAGTTATTTCGTTGCTCATAATTTTTCTCTGCCATTTATTTTATATTTGCCCCGAAAAATAAATTATAAAAATTATGAATGCATCATTCGCATCGCGACACATCGGCCCGAGAGAGAAAGATCTGAAAAAAATGCTTCAAAAGATCGGAGTATCTTCCCTCGATGAACTCATCAACCAGACAATTCCATCCAACATACGGCTGAAAAAACCGCTTAACCTTCCGGAGGGTTTGAGCGAGTTCGAATATTTAAAGGAACTGAAAATCATTGCTTCACGAAATAAATTGTTCAAATCCTATATCGGTCTCGGATATTATAATTGTATTGTTCCTTCGGTGGTTCAGCGAAATATTCTTGAAAACCCGGGATGGTACACTGCCTATACGCCTTACCAGGCAGAAATTTCGCAGGGAAGGCTGGAAGCGCTTCTGAATTTTCAAACGATGGTGATTGATTTAACAGGCTTGCCTATCGCAAACGCATCGCTGCTGGATGAAGCAACTGCCGCAGCAGAAGCCATGATCCTGTTTCACAGTTCACGTCCGAAAACGAAATCTGCTGCAAATACTTTTTTCGTTTCAGAGAAATGTTTTCCTCAAACAATCGATGTAATAAAAACAAGAGCATTGCTTTTAGGAATTGAGATCATCGTTGGTGATCATTCAAAAATTTCCACAGCCGATAATATTTTCGGAGCGCTTGTTCAATATCCCGATACGAATGGAAACATTTCCGATTACAAAGATTTTGTAAATAAAATTCATTCTGCAAATGCATTCGTTGCCGTTGCAGCGGATCTGATGAGCCTGACCTTGCTCACGCCTCCTGGGGAATGGGGAGCTGATGTTGTGCTAGGAAATTCACAGCGTTTCGGAGTACCGATGGGATATGGCGGGCCGCACGCGGCATTCTTCGCAGCGAAAGAAGATTTCAAGCGTTTGCTGCCGGGCAGAATTATTGGAGTATCGGTTGATTCATCCGGAAATCCTGCCTTGCGCATGGCTTTGCAAACTCGCGAACAGCACATCCGCAGGGAAAAAGCAACATCCAACATTTGCACTGCACAGGCATTGCTCGCCATCATGGCAGGAATGTATGGAGTGTATCACGGGCCGAAAGGAATAAAAGCCATCGCAGAAAAAATTCATCATCTCGCCTGCCAGGTTGCGGAGCAGTTGGAAAAGTTAGGGCTGAAAAATGAGAATAAATATTTTTTCGATACTATTTCAGTTTTTGTTTCTGATAAAACCCTGGTTCAAAAAATAAAAACAGTTGCAGAAGGGAAACAGATCAATTTCAGCTATAGCGGACAACGAATTTCCATCAGCATCGATGAAACAACTTCAGGAAAAGATGCAAAAGAAATAGTGGAAGTGTTCGCTGAAGCGTTCGGAAAAAATATTTCTGTTCCCTCATTGAACGGAGAGACTAACAAAAGCATAATTAAAAGTTCTCCGTTCAACCGCCAGTCGGCTTACCTAACGCATCCTGTTTTCAATTCCTATCATTCGGAAACAGAAATGATGCGTTACATCAAGCGTCTGGAAAATAAAGATTTGTCCCTAACACATTCTATGATCTCGCTCGGCTCCTGCACCATGAAATTAAATGCAGCATCCGAACTTTACCCGATCACCTGGCCTGAGTTTGCGAACATTCATCCCTTCGTCCCGATGGAACAGGCGGAAGGTTACAAGATTGTAATTTCCGAACTTGAAAAATTTCTCTGCGAGATAACCGGCTTCTCAGCCATTTCATTTCAGCCGAACAGCGGTGCTTCGGGCGAATATGCAGGCTTGCTGGTGATCCAGGCGTATCACAGAAGCAAAGGCGATACGCACAGAAAAGTGGTGTTGATTCCTTCTTCTGCACACGGAACAAATCCTGCAAGCGCGGCAATGGCCGGAATGGATATCATCATTGTGAAATGCGATGCGAACGGAAACGTGGATGTAAATGATCTGAAAGAAAAAGCAGAAAAAAATAAAGTAAATCTTTCCTGCCTAATGGTCACCTATCCGTCCACACACGGAGTATTTGAAGAAGCAATTACTGAGATCACAAAAATTATTCATGCAAATGGCGGACAGGTGTATATGGACGGTGCAAATATGAACGCGCAGGTCGGACTCACAAGTCCCGCGACCATTGGAGCAGACGTTTGCCATCTTAATCTTCACAAAACATTTGCAATTCCTCATGGAGGTGGCGGCCCCGGTGTGGGGCCGATCGGAGTGGCGGCTCATCTTGTTTCGTTTCTTCCAACTCATCCCTTCGTCCCTCGTCCCTCGTCCCTCGTCCCTGTTTCTGCAGTATCCGCAGCTCCCTTCGGAAGTGCGCTCATCCTTTTAATTTCATACGGATATATCAAGATGCTCGGAGGAAAAGGTGTAACGGATGCAACTCGCTATGCGATACTGAATGCGAATTACATGAAGGATGTGCTGAAGAAACATTATCCTATTTTATATGTCGGCAAGAACGGGCGGGTTGCGCACGAAATGATCCTGGATTGTGTGGAGATCAAACGCATTTCAGGTGTGGAGGTGGGCGACATCGCCAGGCGCCTGATGGATTACGGATTTCATGCCCCCACGGTTTCGTTTCCTGTGCATGATTCGCTGATGGTGGAACCTACTGAAAGCGAATCGAAAGAAGAATTGGATAAATTTTGTGATGCGCTTATTGCAATCAGGAAAGAGATCGAAGAAATCAGTTCAGGAAAAACCGATAAAGCAGATAATGTTTTGAAAAATGCTCCTCACACTGCAAAGGTTTTAATTGCAGACGAATGGAAACATTCTTATTCAAGAGAGAAAGCCGCCTATCCTTTGCGCTGGGTGCGTGAAAATAAATTCTGGCCATCGGTGGGAAAAATTGACAATGCGCATGGCGACAGAAACCTGATCTGCGCTTGTCCTCCGATTGAAGAATACGAGAAAGAAACCGCATGATCTCCTTTAGAGAATAATTTTATATTTGCAAAATAGTATCACAACGTATAACTAAAAACCAAACAAAATGAAAAAACAATTACTATTTATTTCAACTTTACTCCTGTCTGTTGCAGCGAATGCGCAATGGACAAGTCAGGCAACAGCATTTACTACTGCATCTCGTGGAATTTCTGACGTTTGCGCTGTGGATGCAAACGTGGTGTGGGTGGCGGCCTATGATGGGTCAGCAACTGCAGACACTGTACAGGATTTTGCCCGCACTACGAATGGCGGAACTACCTGGACATCGGGCAGAGTTACTGCTCCTACGGGATACGCTTTTGAGAACATAGCGGCCTGTGATGCCAATACAGCCTGGGCAATGTTTTATGACGAGAAAGTAGGCACCGGAGGCGGGATCTTTAAAACCACCGATGGAGGTACTACCTGGAATCAGCAAGGTGTGGGTACGATCTTTGACGCAAACTCGTTCCCTGACTTTATTTATTTCGCAAACGCAACGGTTGGAATTGCCGTTGGCGATCCGAACGGAACTCCTTCACCATATTTTGAAATTTACACTACTACTAACGGAGGAACCGCCTGGACCAGAACTCCACAGGCAAATATTCCTGCTCCGCTTTCTGGAGAATATGGATATAATAATATGTTTGATGTGGTTGGAACAACAATTTGGTTCGGTACAAACCAAGGAAGAGTTTACAAATCAATTGATGGCGGGCAGCATTGGACAGTTGCTACAACCGGATTAACTGACCTCAATCACCTGGCAATGTCCAGTGCAACGAATGGCCTTGTTGGTTTAGCCGGAGCTATCAGCAAAACAACAGATGGAGGTGCAACATGGGCGCCTGTTACCATCGCTTCAGGTACATATCATACGGCCGACCTTAAAGCAGTCCCAAACAGTTCAGTATATGTAAGTACTGGCTCAGCGACAGGCGACTACGGTTCTTCATATACTGTGGATGGAGGATCTAATTGGGTTACGATTGATGCAGGTACCACTAGTCCTTTTCAGCACACCGCACAGGCTTGGGTTAATACTACCACAGGTTGGTGCGGAGGTTTTAATACCAGCGCTACTGCGGATGGTATTTTTAAATATTCCGCAGGTGTTGTTGGTGTCGCTGCCTTGAACAGGGACAATGCAAGAATGCGCCTGTATCCAAATCCTTCGAACGGTCAATTTACTGTTCAGATCGGTGGTGCAGAAACAAAAGATGCAATGGTTACGATTGTTGATCTTGCAGGAAGAGTTGTGTATGAGCAAAACATACAGAACCGATCCGCAGTAATTGAAAAAGGTTTTGACCTTACAGACATTTCCAAAGGAGTTTATATTGTGAACGTGGTGAACGGAACCACTCGTTTTAGCGATAAAATTACCATTAAGTAAAAGACCCTTATTTTCTAAAAAACCCTGGCGCAACCGTCAGGGTTTTTTTATTAAAAAAATTTATTTTTCATCCACTCCTCAAAGCGGATGATCTCATTTGTGTCTATCTTCCGGTTGAAGAATACAAAAGGAAACGGTTTAAGCCGTTTTAAAAAAATGTTTTATATTCGCGCTTGAGTACAAAAAATAAAAATCATAATTAATCTTTAATCAAAAAAACACAATGAAAAAAATTTACACTTTAGTTGTAGCAACTTTCTTTCTTTTTGCGGCAAATGGTTTTGCTCAAGATAGAATAGGGCATGGCAACAACTCGCAAAGCGCAGCCAAAAACCAAACATCAGTTCAGCCAGTATATCCTATGGCTATCTCTAGCTATACAGCAACTGTATGGGCTGACAATGCAGGCAGCCCTGGTGCTGTTTTAGGATCAGCTCCTGCTATATCAATTTTAAATTTGGATACTAGTTTCTATGCGACCCAACATATTGGTCCTCCTACTGCCATAAAAGGGTTTTACAATAATGTGGCTACTTTTTCTTCCCCAGTTACTATTCCTGCTAACAGAAAATTTTGGGTTGGAATTACTTTCTCTTATGCAGCAGGTGATTCTGCTGGTTTAGTTTCTTCATACGATCATTTAGCATATGATGCTATTGGAGCAACAGGTGAGTGCAAAGAAGCTGGTACTTATACTTTTGAGCAATATGCTAATAATTCTTGGCATTCGGTTGATGATGGCACTAATAACAGTTGGGGATTGGATATTGCATGGGGCATTTATCCGGTTTTAAATATGTCATCTACAAATGACACATTAACCAATCACTGGCATACGATAGTTCCAGTTGTTGATACTGCTCTTACTTATAATGCTTGCAGTTCAACTAGTTTTGTTGGAGGTAACAATTGTTATGGCGATATATCCAAAGTGCAAAAATTTGATTCGGCTTATGGAGTTACTACTTCAAGCGGAACTATTAAATCATTGCTTTTATGGTTTGGCGGAAAAATTGTAAACACAGCTGGAGTAAACGAAATAAACTCTAATATTTCTGACCTTAAGAATTATCCTAATCCTGTAAACGATATGACTACAATCAATTATAACATTGTAAATCCTTCGGATATTATCATATCTGTTTATGATGTTACAGGTAAAAAAATGTTGTCGTTGAATGAGGGAAAACAACCAGCCGGCAGCCACTCGGTTAAAGTAAATACTTCAGCTCTTACCAGCGGAATGTATTTTTATACTTTGAATGCGAATGGTCAGCAACTCACTAAGAAAATGTCAGTAGTAAGATAAAAAAGACAGTTATTTATTTTTTCCAATAAACCGCTCCGATATACCGGGGCGGTTTATTTTTTTATAGTAGCCGGTATTGCAAAATATTTTCTACTTTTGTTTACCTAAGACATTACAAACAAATCATTTCATTAAAAAACAAACACATCATGAAAAAAATTTACACACTTATCACGTTCGTTGCCGCTGGACTATTTTGTACAGCTTTTGCTCAACAACAATTCACAAATCTTCCTATAGCAATTCCAGGAGCAAAACTTTCAAACTCACCACCTCCATCAACCATGGCTACTGACACGCTCCGGCCACCTTCATGGACATTACCTTGTAACGCTGGCGATACTTCATGGTTTTATTCATGGGATAGGGTATCTCCTAAGGATTCTGGTTATGTAGATGGAAATGATAAATTTGGTGCAACAGAATGCGCTCAAAAATATAATGCAACTGGCACAGTAACTGAAGTACTCGTTTACTATGCTCATCTCCATGGTACCAACGGCACCACTACGGCAAAAATCTATTCGGTGAATGCTACAACCAAAAAACCGTTAAGTGTAATTGGAACAAGCACTACTACTATTACTACAGGAAATTTGGCTTCTACTTTTTTAGGAGTGTATGGTTTTTCATCTCCTGTTTCTGTAAATGGCTACTTTGATGTTGCCGTTGAGTTTCCTTCTCCTACATCGGGCGACACAGTAGTAGTGAGTGGAACAAAATTTCAATGTGCTGGTACACCTGCCGATTCTCTTTCATGGTCAAATGAAACCTCTTTTGGAGGATGGATGTCAAGTTTCTCTCTCGGAGTAAGGATATTAAAAAACGCGTATACGTATGCTGCCCTCGTTGGCTATAATTTTACTCACGATTTATTTATTTTCCCCGTTGTGACTATTGCTTCCGGAATGAATGAATATCCTTCAAGCAATGGATTGACCCTAATGGGTGCGTATCCTAATCCTGCGCAGGATTTTACAAATATCCGTTTCAAGACTATTGTGCCGGCAGTTGTTTCTGCGGAAGTGTTCGATCTCACAGGCCGCATAATTGAAAAGTCATCTGAAACACTTGCTGCCGGAACTCACGACATGAAGGTTTCTTTGAAAGGAATTGCTCCCGGAAATTATTACTACACAGTAAATACCGGAAGTGCGCAGCTCACAAGTAAATTTGTTGTAACTAAGTAGCTGATTCCTTTATATATTAAGAATTCCCCTGAAGTATGCGTTTAGATTAACTTCAGGGGAATTTTTTTTAACATTTATTATGAAGTGCCCAAAATTTCACTAAAAATGCACCTAAAAAATTTATCGAATTAAATCCTTGCACAGAATTTATTAAAGTCCTACCTTAGTGCCCTGATTTAACACAAGTATGTTTTGGTTGCATGAGGTTGTAAAAAAAGTTGTTAACAAATACAATCGTAATTAACAATACAAAGTCTACGTTACAAACTAAAAAGCTAAAATGAAAAAAGCATTTCTACCCTTGTTTTCCCTGTTTTTAATTTTAAATTTTAATTTTTCTTTTCAAGGAATTGCACAGCAAGATCCCCAGTTCAGTCAAAATATGTTTATTAAATTGCCAATCAATCCTGGTTATGCCGGAACAAGTGGAGCTATTTGCGCAACAGTCGTATATCGTACTCAATGGGTTGGATTTCCGGGAGCTCCTAAAACGCTTTTCTTCTGTATCGATGCTCCTGTACCCATGCTGCATGGCGGAGCAGGTCTCACCATTGTAAATGATAAATTGGGTAACTTTAGTTTTATGCATGTGCGTGGCGCCTATTCATTTCATAAAACTATCGGAGCTACAGGGTTGCTCGGAATTGGTCTTGAAGCCGGAATCCTTCAATCATCTGTACAAAATTTTTGGCTGGCGCCTGATGGAACAAATGGACATACCGGAAATATCGACAACGCAATTCCCGCAACCGGGCTTAGCAAAATGACTTTTGATGTTGGACTGGGAGCATATTATCGCACCGATCAAATGTTTGTAGGCCTTTCTGCTTCGCACGTTCCCGGAGGTGCAGAACAATTAAAAGCCAATTTTTTTGATTACAAAGCCGCACGGCATTATTATGTAATGGCGGGATACGATTTCATTCTTTCAAGCGCTTTCACACTTCGTCCTTCTGTGCATGTAAAAAGCGATGCATCGGTTACTACATTTGATGCAAACATAAACTTGCTTTGGAATAATATGCTGTGGGCAGGAGTTTCTTACAGGCTGCAGGATGCCATTGTTCCGATGATAGGATTTGCATATCGAGTGAATCAGAGATCAACAATAAAAATCGGCTATGCCTATGACCTTGGAACATCCAATTTGAAAGCATATCATAGTAATACGCATGAAATTTTGCTGAACTATTGCATCAAGTTTATTCCCAAACCTAAGACTCAAAGTCACATTAATCCTAGGTTTTTAAAGGGATAAGAT
>OCZT010001356.1_pt1 | contig 25276 bp, 15 predicted proteins | sample 1539031 | NCBI WGS metagenome assembly OCZT01 (sample SAMEA3539308, study PRJEB22396) | soil metagenome | biome: tundra; feature: field; material: soil | place: USA | collected 2010-05 | depth 0.15 m | reverse complement strand
GGAGGACAGACGGATGAGCGCACCCGGCAGCGGGCAGGACTTCAAGCCGTACATCGCGGCGGACGCGGAGGTCCCGGAGTTCACGCTGAAGGCGATCCTCCTCGGGTCGTTCTTCGGCATCATCTTCGGCGCGGCCACGGTCTATCTCGCGCTTCGCGCCGGCCTGACGGTTTCCGCGTCCGTGCCCATCGCCGTGCTCTCGATCGCGGTCTTCAAGAAGCTCGGGAAGTCCACGATCCTCGAGAACAACATGGTCCAGACGATCGGCTCGGCCGGCGAGTCGGTGGCGGCGGGCGTCGTCTTCACGGTGCCCGCGCTCCTTTTCCTCTCGAACGGGGCGGACTACTTCAAGTACTTCGTCATCTTCCTGCTCGCGGCGATCGGGGGCACCCTCGGCGTCCTCTTCATGATCCCGCTCCGCCGGCCGCTCATCGTCAACGAGCACGGCACCCTGCCGTACCCCGAGGGCACGGCCTGCGCCGACGTCCTCATCGCGGGCGAGAAGGGCGGCAACCTCGCGAAGATGGTCTTCGCGGGCGTGGGCATTTCGATGCTCTACAAGTTCCTGTACGGCATCCTCGGCCTCTGGCGCGAGACGGCGACGTGGTTCCAGACGGGGAAGGACGGGAAGATTCCCGACGCCACGCTCTCCTGCGACGTGACGCCGGAGTACCTCGGCCTCGGCTACATCATCGGGCCGAAGATCGCCGGCGAGCTCGCCTCGGGCGGCGTGCTCTCGTGGCTCGCGCTCATCCCGCTCATCTCCATCTTCGTGCCCGAGACGCGTCTCGTCGAGGACCTCACGAAGCTCGGCTTCTCGGAAGGCTGGCGGAACGGCCACTCGCACGCCGAGTGGATCTATCGCGCGTACGTGCGCTACATCGGCGCGGGCGCCGTCGCGTGCGCGGGCGTGATGACGCTCGTCAAGACGCTGCCGACCATCGTCGGCGCCTTCAAGGAGTCGGTGAAGAGCCTCGGCGCCGGCGCCGGGGCCGCGAAGAAGATCCGCACGGACGACGACCTCGGGATGGGCATCGTCGTCGTGGGCTCGATCGTCCTGGCCGTTCTCATCGCGATCCTGCCGGGCTTCCCGCACGGGCCGTTCCCGGGCTCTCTCATCATGTCGCTTCTCGTCGTCGTCTTCGGCTTCTTCTTCGTGACCGTGGCGAGCCGCATCGTCGGCATCATCGGCACGTCCTCGAACCCGATCTCCGGCATGACGATCGCCACGCTCATGGGCACCTGCCTCGTGTTCGTCCTCATGGGCCGCACGGGCGAGGCGTACCAGCCGGTCGCCCTCTGCGTGGGCGCCCTCGTGTGCATCGCAGCCGCGAACGCGGGCGCGACGTCCCAGGACCTGAAGACCGGCTTCCTCGTGGGCGCGACCCCGCGCCGCCAGCAGATCGGCTTCATCATCGGCGTCCTCGTTTCGACGCTCGTCATCGGCGGTACGCTGTTCCTCCTCGACAAGACGTACGCGGGCGGCGAGGCGCACGGCATCGGCGGCCCGAAGCTCGCGGCGCCGCAGGCGACGCTCATGGCCACGATCATCAAGGGCCTCCTCGCGCAGAACCTGCCGTGGGCGCCGGTCCTCGTCGGCGTCTTCCTCGCGTTCATGGCGCAGATGGCCGGCGCGCACGCGCTGTCGTGGGCCGTCGGCGCGTACCTGCCGCTTTCGACCACGTTCCCGATCTGGATCGGCGGCATGATGAAGGGGCTCGTCGAGAAGGTCTCGCACAAGAAACAGGAGAGCGAGCTGTCGTCGGGCATGCTATACGCCACCGGTCTCGTGGCGGGAGGCTCGCTGGGCGGGGTGCTCATTGCGCTCGTCGCCTTCACGGGCGATTCGATTTTCCACATGGAGAAGCCGACGCTTCTCGAGAAGCTCGACCTCGGCGAGACGTTCTATCCCATCCTCAAGAACGGGATTGCGGGCGACGTCCTGTGTGCGCTCGTCTTCGCGGGCCTCTGTCTTCTGCTCGTGAGGAACGCGCGGAAGAACCTGGAGGCATAGACGCGCCGAGTCGCGGCCTTCCTCGCGTGCGCGGGCATCGCCGTCCTTTTCTTGTTCGATCCCGCCACCGCGGGCTTCTATCCGCCGTGCCTCTTTCGGACGGTCTTCGGCGCCCAGTGCCCGGGCTGCGGGAGCTTCAGAGCCGCCCACCAGCTCCTCCACGGGAACCTGGCGGCTGCCTGGACGCTCAACAAGCCTCTTCTGATCGCGCTACCGCTGGCCGCCGCGTTCGCTGCTTTTCGGTCAGGCGTCCCTTTCCGGAGGCACCAAAAAGTGCACCGGTGACAGGAATCACGGCGTTCGGGCCGTTTTTCCGGGCCTCTCGCTTGCAATAGACAGGGTGTCCCGATCCCGGGGCAGAAAGAGAGGCCGATCATGAAGAACCTGATGCGCAACCTGACGATGTCCGCCGCGGCCCTCGCGGCCCTGGTGGCGGCCCCGAAGACCTTTGCCGACGCGCCGCGCCGCGCGGAGGCGCGCGAAGCGCGCCCGTTCCGCGGCGGAGAACGCAGTCCACGAGGCGACACGTCCCGCGGCCAAGCCGGCCGCCGAGAGGGGTATCGCGGCGAGGCGTTCCGAGGCGATTCGGGCCACCGCGAGGCGTTTCGCGGGGAGGGCTATCGCGGCCGGGAGTCGGGCACCCGCGAATGGCGCGGGCAAGAATGGCGCGGGCGGTCGTTCTTCCGTTCGCCGGCCCGGGTGTCTGGCCGCGGTTACGTCGCGCCCTTCCGCGTTTACGCCGGCAGCCGCTTCTTCTCCTATTGCCCGGGCCCCGGGTACTTCTATGTGAGCGACCTCGGCTGGGCCTTCCCGCTGTTCCCCGGCGCCGTGTGGGTTCCCGCCCACTACGACTTCGACGGCTTCTTCATCGAAGGGGGCTGGCAATAATGGGGCGCGCTACTTCCTGAACAGCGGTAGCAGAGTCGACTCGAGGCGACGGTACAGCGCGGCCGTCGCCTCGACATCTCTCCGGCAGTAGTCGGCGATCTCGCCGAGGCGGCCTTCGCGGTACGCATCGCCGACTGCGTAGCCGTGCATCTCGGCGCTCTTGGGCGAGGGGATGCCGAACGCGACGCAGGCGGAGTGGAGGGTCGGCGTCTGGTCGCGGGAGACCGCGCCCTGGAACGTCAGGACCTCCAGCAGGTCGACGTGCGTCTCCATCGAGTACCGGTAGCCGAGGAGATTCTTGGAAGGCAAGAGACCGTGGATCGCGCTGCGCACGGACAAGAAAGGCCCGTCGAACGTGCGGCCGTTGAACGTGACGCAGCGGTCGAACTTCGAGAGAGCTGCCCAGAATTCCGCGAGCATTTCCTTCTCGACGCACCCGATGAAGTCGAAGAGCCCGTCGGCCGATTTTGCCTCGCACTGCTCCGCTGCCTCGTACCAGACCGCGCCCTTGCCCGTCTCGGGGTTCAGCATCGCGACCACGACGATTTTTCCCATATACGGCGAGAGCGATCCCCCCGCCTTCCTTCTAAGAAAATCTTCATGGTCTTCCGCGTAACGCGTGAGCTTCTCGCGCTGGAGAGGGTCTAGCTCGAGCCACGGAAACGACACCGTTTCGATGTCGAAGACGACCGTCTTCATTGCATGCGGAGCTTACTTTGGGACGGTTGCCGGCGGCGTCGACGCCGCCGGCGCCGGAGGCGGCGGAACCCCGAGGCGTTCGGCGAGCCACGCGAGCGTCGCGGTCTTCGCTTCGGGGTGCTCGCGGAGCACGGCGAGGTTGTGAGAGCCGCCGGGAAAGAGAAGCATGCGCCGCGGCTCGGCGGACGCCGCGAGGAGCTTCTTCGCCGAGTCCGCGCGGCCGGGGTCCTGGATGCACGCGAGCAGGAGGGCGCCGCGCGGCGTCACGGGGGCTCCCCCCGCGAGCGGCGCGACGCGCGGCTCGTTGACCGAGAGGGCCACCACGGCGTCCACCTGGCCCCGTGACGACGCGAGGAGCGCGAGGTAGCCGCCGACCGAGAGCCCGACGGCCGCCGTCTTCGGCGACTTCGTGCGGAGCCACGCCGCCGCCGCCGCCACGTCGCTCGGAAAGCCGGCCGGATCGCGGAGGAGGCGCGGAGAGATCGCGATCGTCGCGCCGGCCTTCTTCGTCGACTCGCCGTGGGCGCGGAGGTCGAAGGAAAGCGTCGCGAAGCCGAGGCCGTGGAGCTCCTCGGCGAAAGGCTCCCACTCGCGCCGCTCTCGCGAGAAGTCGTGAATGAGGAGGACGCCGGGCGCTTTCGGGTTGCCGTCGACGGGCCTCCACGAGGCGGCGAGGGCGACGCCGTCGGCCGTCGGGATCGTGACGCGGTACGGGTCCGCGGGCCGCGGAACGGGCGTGGGCTCGGGTGTCTTTCTTATTTTCTTCTTCGCGCCCTCGGCTGTGCCGCCCACGAGACCGACGACAAGGGTGAATGCCGTCCACGTGGCGACCATGGCGATCGTCATCGCGTGCCGGCGGGCGGGCCGAAGGACCGTCACTTCGGCTTGAAGCCGCTGCCGAGAGCGAAGAGGAAATGGTCGTGCGCGTAGTGCGTCAGGAGGAACGAAAGCACGACCGCGTAATAGCTGGGCTCCGCGGGCAAGTGCAGCACCACGGTGAGGAGGAGGATGACGAGCGTCGCGCCCGTCGTGAGCAGCAGATTCCAGCCGTAATAGCGGAAGAACTTCCCGGGCCGCGCCATCTTCCTCACGAACGAGTACCCCGCGGCGTTGTTGTCCTGCCGGAGGATGAGGTACGTGAGGCCGAGGTACTGGAACGAGTGCCACGCGTTGAAGCCCTGGAAGGAGACCGAGAGCTCGGGGAGGCGCGGAACGAGGAGCGCCACGGCGATGGTCAGCGCCATGAAGAAGGCGTAGGGCGCGGCGACCTCGCGACGCCGGAGCTGGTTCACGGTGAGGACCACCCACGCGGCAATGAGGGCCGCCGTCATCAGGGCGAAGGTGTCGGCGAACCAGGCGTGCTTGAGGAACGCGGGGAACCAGAGGGTCGTGTCGCCGATGCGGAAGGTGCCCGCGACGTGCCGGTACATCGCGTAGCTATAGAGCGCCGTCATGACGACCGAGAAATCGAGGAGGCGCTGCCAGGGTCGCGCGGCGCCGCCCTTCTCGCGGTAGAGATAGCCGATGTATGAGGCCTGGTCGCACACGTGGACCGAAGCCCACGTGAAGAAGAACGTGAGAAGCCATGGGAAGGCGTAGATGGCGCCGAGGATGACGCCGATAGGGACGACCACGACGGGCGCCCAGGTGAGCGCCGGATGGAGCTGCCGGAAGCGCGGCTCGAACACCGTCTTCAGAAACGTGGCGTACATGTGGGGGCCGCCGATGAAAAGCGTGATGAGGAGATCCACGCCGCCGGCGGTCGTCTTTCCCAGCGAATGGACGAGCAACGGTACGGCGACGAGCGCCGCCGAGAGGGTCAGGCAGATCAAATCCCAGCGCGGATTCGCGATCCACTGCGAAGGCTGGGAAGGCGTCAGGATCCGTGCTTCGGCGCTCATGAAAATTTTGGGCCGAGAAGCTTCGGCCGAGCGGCGCGAGTGTAGCAAAGGGAGTCCGGCCGTCTCGGGCCGGGCGGTAAGATTGCGGGCGTGAGCGCACGGTCTCTCGCACGACCCGCACCCGTGGAAGAGAGGCTCGACCTCGAGGTGGAGATCCGCCGCCTCAAGAAGGAGCGGAACGCGGTCGTTCTGGCCCACTACTACCAGGAGTCCGAGATCCAGGATCTCGCCGACTTCGTGGGCGACTCGCTCGAGCTCGCGCGCCGCGGAGCCCAAGCGACGGAGCAGGTCATCGCCTTCGCGGGTGTTCACTTCATGGCGGAGACGTCGAAGATCCTCACGCCCCAGAAGACCGTCGTCGTGCCGGATCTCGAGGCGGGCTGTTCGCTCGCCGACGGCTGCCCGGCGCCGCTCTTCGAAGAGTGGCTGAAGAAGTATCCGGGTCACACGGTCGTCAGCTACATCAACTGCTCGGCGGGGGTGAAGGCGCTCTCGGACGTCATCGTGACGTCGTCCTCGGCGGAAGTCATCCTCCGGCAGATTCCCGATCCGGTGGTCTTCGCACCGGACCGGAACCTCGCCGCGTGGCTCGAGAAGAAGCTGAACCGGAAGTTCGTGGTGTGGCCGGGCACGTGCGTCGTGCACGAGACGTTCTCGGAGAAGAAGCTCATCGACCTCATGACGCGCCATCCCGAGGCGGAGGTCATCGCGCACCCGGAATGCGAGGAGGCCATCCTGCGCCACGCGGCCGTGGTGGCGTCCACGTCGGGCCTCCTGAGGCACGTCGTGACGTCGCCCCGGACGTCGTTCATCGTGGCGACCGAGGAGGGCATCCTCCATCAGATGCGCCGCGCCGCGCCGGGCAAGACGCTCATTCCCGCGCCTCCGGTGGCCGATTGCGCGTGTAACACCTGCCCGCACATGAAGCGCAACACGCTCGAGAAGCTCTATCTCTGCCTTCGCGACCTCGCGCCGGTTCTCGAGGTTCCCGAGGCCGTGCGCCTCCGGGCGAAGCGTTCGATCGACCGCATGCTCGACATGACGGCCGGGCTCGTGCTGACGCCCGTCGGCTCGCGGTCTTGAGCGTGAGGTCCGGGCCGGGCCTGCCCCGCGCCGCGCTGGTCGCGGGCGCCGTCCTCCTCGCGGCCGGACTCTTCGCGGCTACCCACATCCTTCCGGAATGGCGCGCGTCGAATCCCCGCCCGTTGGGCGCGGTCGACAAGGCGCGGGCGATCGCGGTCTCCGCCGGCGCCACGCTGTCGCGCGCCTCCGTCGGCCTCGAGGGCCGGCCGGATGCCGGGACGACGTTCGAGCGTGCGTATCGCCGCCTCCGCGGCGAGGCGTCCTCATATCTAGAGGCAACGGGCGGCGCGATGGCCTGGACCGTGTCCGGCAGCCTCGACGTTCCGCGGACGGGCGTGGGGCCGGCGCGTTTAGCCTTCTTCCCCGACGGCTCCCTCCAGGCGCTGGAGTGGAATCCCGCCGGCTCGATCTTCGCGACAGCAGACACGAACGCCACCGGGCCGCGGCAGGCTTTCTTCTCTCGCATCGAAGACGTGCTCGCGGCGGGCCGGCCCCGAGCTCGAGGAGAGTTCAATTTCTCGACGTCGAACGTCAGCGTCCGGGTGCGCCCGCTCGAACCCGCGCCCGGCGCGCCGGCGGAAGACCTCGTCTTTCAGGAGCACGGAAACGTGAGCTACTCCGTCGCGCGTCAGCTCTCCGATCCCGACGCGCCACGGCTCCTCGACGCCGAGGGCATCACCCGGAAGCTCTACAAGCTCATCCCGGCGCTGCTCTTGTTTCTCCTCGTCGTGGTCCTCTTCGGGGTCCTTCTCTACAGGCGCCGCCTCGGTTCGCGAGCGTCGCGGCGGCCGCCCTCTTCGCCCTCTATTCCTCGATCGCGATGCCTCTTCATCCCTGGGGCGCGGGCCTCGCGCTCACGCTCGCGTTCGCGGCGGTGCTGCTCTGGGCGTTCGACCGCTACGGGCTCGGAGCGCTTCTCGCCGCCGCCGTCTCCTTCGCCCTCCTTCGCGACGCCCTCGTCGCCTGTCTTCATCTCGACGGCAACCTCTTTCCGGCGCTCCTCACGGTGGTGCCGCTCCTCACGATCGCGACGGCGGGCGCGATCGGACTCGCGCGGCCCGAGCGCGACGAGGAGGGCCGTCTCGACGCGCCCGGCTACGTGAGGCGCCTCGAGTCCGAGCGGCGCGTGAAGTACGAGATGGACCTCCTCTCGCGCATGCAGCTCTCGCTGCTTCCGGAGCGGCCGCCCGTCGTGCCGGGTCTCGAGCTCTCGGTGAAGACGATTCTCGCGACGGAGGCGGGCGGCGACCTCTACGACTTCGTGCAGGACGAGTCGGGGGCGCTGTGGATCGCCGCGGGCGACGTCTCGGGCCACGGTTATTCCTGCGGCATCCAGCAGGCCATGGTGATGGCCTCGCTCGCGAGCCTCGTGAAGGCGGGGCGCATGCCGTCGGAGATTCTCGTCGAGATCGACCGCGTGTTGCGCATGGGCCGGAGCGGTCGTCTGTTCACGTCGGTCGCGCTCCTCAGGCTCGATCCTTCGACCGGCGTGGGCGTTCTCGCGAATGCGGGCCACCCGTTCCCGATCCTGCTGCACGAGGGAAAGGCCTCCGAGATCGCCGGCTCCGGCCTGCCGCTCGGCCAGGGGCCCAAGCGGACGTATACGGACGTGCCGTTCGAGATTCCGAAGGGTGGCGTTCTCGTCGTCGCCTCGGACGGGCTCTTCGAAGGACCCGACCGCTTCGATGAGCCCTACGGCTTCGACCGGCCGCGCGCGGTCCTCGAATCCACCAGTCTGTGGCGGCGCCCGCCCGATTCGATCGTCGAGGCGCTCCTCGCGGACTGGCGCCGGCACGTGGGCGAGGGGGCCCCATCCGACGACACGACGATCCTCGTCGTGAAGAGGCCCCTATTCTGAAGATCGGGGAACGCCGGGCGGGCCTCCTCGTGACGTACCGCACGCCGCTGATATCCTCCGGTCTGGATGAAAGTCGCGTTCATCGGCACCCACGGCGTCGGAAAGACCACCCTCTGCTACGACCTCGCGGCGGCGCTCAAGAAGAGAGACCTCACCGTCGAGCTCGTCCGTGAGGTCGCGCGGGAGTGCCCGCTGCCGATCAACCGGGAGACGACACTCAAGGCGCAGTCCTGGATCCTCCATACGCAGATCGCCTGGGAGCTCCAGGCCGAGGCCAAGGCCGACGTCGTCTTCTGCGATCGCGCCGTCCTCGACAACTACTGCTACATGCGGCGGGCGTTCACGGGCGCCCCTTCGGAAGCCGTTCTCGAGAGCCTCGTGCGGAGCTGGACGACGACGTACGACGCGCTCTTCAAGGTGCCGATCGTCGGCGATCCGCGCTTCGACGGCGTGCGCGACACGGATCTCGCGTTCCAGCGGGAAATCGACGACTCCATCGAGCAGACACTCGCGGCGTGGGGTGTCCCGCACCTCGCGCTCGATCCCGCGCGCCGCGACGAGTGGGGCGCGCTCGTCCTCGACGCGCTTCTCCTTCGCCTCAAACCGCAGGAACTGCTCTTCCCGGAGCCGGAAGAGCCCATGGCGCCAATAGCCAAGACGGGAGCCTCCAATGCCTGATACGACGTCCCCCATCGTGAACGAACGCGCCCGCCACCTCGAGACGCTCGCGGCGACGCCGGCCGCTCTCAAAGAGGCGCTTCGCGGGGTTCCGAAGAAGCTGCTCCTCTTCACGCCGGCGCCGGGCAAGTGGTCGATCCTGGAAATCCTGTGCCACATGCGCGACATGGAGCGCGAGGCGTATCTCGAGAGGTACACGCGCATCCTCGCCGAGCCCGAGCCGAAGCTGCCCGACGTCAACGGCGACGCCCTCGCCATCGAGCGTAACTACCGCGGCCAGAAGGCCGCGGACATCCTGCGCGACTGGATGCGCCTCCGCCGCGAAAGCCTGCGCCTCCTCAGGAAGGCGAAGCCCGAGCAGTGGCGGCGCGCCGGGATCCACGAGGCGATGGGCCGGTTCACGATCGACGAGCTGGTCGCGCGGCACGCCGTCGGCAACGATGCGGGGCACCTCGCCCAGATCGACGCGATCAAGCGCCGGGCGGCCGTTCTTGATCGCCTGGCGGCCGCCCCCGCAGCCCTCGCCGCCGCGCTCAAGGGCGTGCCGGACGACGTGCTCCGGCGGCGCGAGCCCTCCGGAAAATGGTCGATGATCGAGAACGCCGCGCACGTGCGCGACATCGAGCGCGTTTATCAGGAGCGCTTCTCGAAGATGGCCTTTTCGGAGCGCCCCGCGTTCTGGATGCTCGACAACGACCGGGCGGCGAGCCTCCTGAAGTACGCCGAAGCCGATGCCGCGGCCGTCGCGAAGGAATTCCGGCGGCTCCGTGAGGACACGCTCGTCCTTCTCCGCGCGTTGCCGCACGCGGCGTGGCGGCGCACGGCTCTTCACCCGAAGAGGGGGGAGCTGACGCTCGAGCAGCTCGCCGAGGTCCTCGCGGGCCACGACGACAGTCATCTGGGCCGGATCAAGGCGCTGCGGGGCTGACGGCGACGCGGGGCATACCGCTCGCCGTCCGCGCCATGAGTGAGATCGGGATGGGCGTGACCTACCGGTTTTCTGCCACGCAGACGCGGTCGCGCCCCTCCTGCTTGGCCCGATAGAGGGCGACGTCGGCGCTTTGCATGAGGGTGTCGCGGTTTGCGCCGTTCTGCGGAAAGGTCGCGACCCCCAGAGACAGCGTCACGGGATCCAGGATCCGCTGGCCATGGTGGATCTGCAGCCGCTTGGCGGCCTCCCGAATCTCCTCGGCCCGCTGCCGCGAGGTCTCCTGGGAGGCGTCCTGCAGAAGGATCGTGAATTCCTCTCCCCCGTAACGGCAGGCGATGTCACCGGCTCGGATCCGCCGCTGCAGGAAGGTGCCCAGCTCCCGCAGAAGGGCATCACCGGCATCGTGGCCGAAGGTGTCGTTGAAGCTCTTGAAGTGGTCGATGTCCACCATGAGGACGCCGAGCATCTTGTCCTGACGTTCCGCGCGGCGCAGCTCCCGTGCCAGGGACTCCTCCATGTAGCGGCGGTTGAACAGGCCGGTGAGGGGATCCCGCACGGACAGGTGCTGCAGGGTCTCCTGCAGCTTCAGCTTGGCCAGGGCCAGACCCAGATGCTCTCCCACCCTGACCCCCAGGTGCTGCCGGGCATCCCATCGTTCCGGCTCTGGAGACGCGAGCAGGAGGTGGAGCACGCCGAGCGCCGCCCCATGGGCCATCATGGGCACGCACAGATAGGCGGCGCGGCCGTCCGCCACGTGCCGGCAGCGCAGGCCGGCCTCGATGTCCGTGCGGCCATGGGCTCGTCCGCGCCGCAAGCCCCAGCAGTCTTCCGGGGGGAACACGCTTTCGCCAGGCGGCTTGTCTCCCCACGCGGCCACGGCCTCGACCATCCGGCCGGACTCCCCGAAAACGAGCAGGGTCCCGGAGTCATCCGGAAACAGTTGCTTCGCGAATACCTGAAACCCCGCGTGAGCTTCGGCGCTGGTGTTGCAGCTCTGCAGCAGGTCGCCCATCTGGCCAAGCAGGTTGATTTCGGCATTGCGGTGCTCCAGTTCCTGTCCCCAGAGCATCAGGCGATCGTTCGCATGCTGGAGCTCCAACGTTCGTTCCGCCACTGTGGCTTCGAGCTCCTTGCGCTCGGTAATGTCGAAGAAAAGTCCGCTGATGTACTCCACCCTGCCCGCGGGATCGCAGACGATGTGACTCCTCTCATGGATCCAGACGGGACTTCCGTTCGCGGATCTCACGCGATACTCCCGAACGTAGGCCCGATTGGTCTTCAGGGCCCCGATGAAGGCCCTCCTCGTGGCTTCGCGGTCTTCTTCCCAGATCAGATCTGTCCACTTCATCCCGTGCGGACCGAATGACGCCTGGGAATGGCCGATCAAGGCCTCCACCTTCCTGTCGAAGAGATCGATCGTACCGTCGATGTACCCCTTGAACGTGACGGCCGGGATGTTGTCGACGACGATTCTGAAGTCCTGTTCAGCCTTGTGAAGACTCTGCTCGAGGCTCTTCCGCTCGGTGATGTCGAAGAACAGGCCGGTGACGTATTCGATCCTGCCGTCGGGATCACAGACGATGTGACTCCGCTCGTGGACCCAGACGTGATTCCCGGCCTTGGCGCTGATCCGGTACTCGCGGGTGTAGGCCTTGCCGGCCTTCAGGGCATCGACGAAGGCTCCCTTGGCGAGGTCGCGATCTGTTTCGAGGATCAGGTCCGTCCACTTCCGTTGCCGAGTCTCGAACTCTTCCTTGGTGTAGCCGGTCATGGCCTCCACCTTCCGGTCGAAGAGATCGATGCTTCCGTCAGCGTAGCCCCGAAAGAGAACGGCCGGAATGTTCGCGAGAACGATTTGAAAGTCCCAGTTCATTCTCTTCAGCATAGGAAGATCGATCCGGGCCCGCAAGCGTCAAGAGCACGAGGATGAAGACCATCAGCAGCAGCTCGTCCCATCCGCGCCCGGCGCGCAGCACGCATAGCCGGCCCGCTCCTCACCCGGCTCGAGGATCGCGAAGAAGCCTTTGTACGGCGGATGTGAGAGCTTCGCGACCGTGTCGGTGCAGACTTCGTAAGCCTCGTTGCGCGGGAACTGGTGGCCCTCCTCGTCGACGAAGGCCTTGCCCGGCCCGAGGTAGACCGCCCGGTGGCCCTTGAAGACGCAGCCCGCGGTCTTCTCGAACTTGAAGCCGCGCACGGTCACGGAGAAGAAGGGGTACCCCTCGACGTCCTTCCAATAGCTCTTGTTCAGGACCTCGAGGCCGTAGAAGCCGGCGCGCTCGAGGCCGGCGAGAAACCCCTCCTGCGTGAGGGCTCCCACGAGGCACTCTCCCCAGAGTTGCGGGTTCGTCTTGAGATGAGGCGGGACCTCCCGTTCCGAGACGATGTCCGAGATCACGATGCGCCCGTGGTCCTTCAGCACGCGCCAGATCTCCTCGAAGACGCGGGGCTTGTCGGGCGAGAGGTTCACGACACAGTTCGAGGTGACGAGATCGACCGTCTTCGACTCCACCGGGATCTTTTCGAGATACCCCTCGCGGAACTCGACGACGTCGTAGCCGAGCGCGTCGGCCACCTTGGGCGTGTTCTCGTGCGCGACCGACAGCATCCGGTCCGTCATGTCGACGCCGATGGCCTTGCCCGTCCTCCCGACGAGCTTCGCCGCGATGAAGACGTCGATGCCGGCCCCCGAGCCGAGGTCGAGGACGGTCTCGCCTTCCTGGATGCCCGCGATCGTCATGGGCGAGCCGCAGCCGTAAAAGCGGTCGATCACGTCCTGCGGGATGTGGGAGATGGCCGAGTCGTCGTACTTCGTGGGGCAGCACAGCTCGGCCTGCGGCGTCTCGGCGGCCGCTCCGTAGAACTCGCGCACTTTCGCGCGCGGCTTGTCGACGTCGAACGAGAGGACGCAGTTGGAGTGGAGCGTGAGGACGAGCTCCTCGGCGAGCGCTCCGTCGGCGGTCCCACAGGCGATCGCGCCGTCCCCCATTGCGTGGAGAACGAGCGGCGCGTCGTACCCGGAGCGCGTGTTCGTCCGCGCGCGCTTCTCGCGGCCGAGGTCGGTCATGACCCGCTTCGACAGCGCGACCGAAATCGGGTAGTACGGGTCGGCGCCGAGGAAATCGCCGCCCGAGAAGCACCACGCGTGCTCGAGATCCCCGCCGCCCGTGAAGAAGCGGAAGGGGTCGGCATTCACCAACGGCTTTTGTGCGAGCGTCGCGGCTCGGAGAGCCCTGACGACGGGTGACGTTTCGAGGATGTCCGCGAGATCCTGCCGCGTCACGTCGCCGCAGACGAGCGTGGGCTCGTTCGCGAGGGCCGCCGTCGGATAGACCTTTCCGTCGGCGTAGACGCAGATCGAGTCCCAGCCCGCGTTTCCGAGGTCGTACTTGACGCCCGGCACGCCGTTCACGCGCCGTTTGATCGCCTCGAGGTTGTCGAGCGTCGTCCTCTCGCGCGCCGCGGCGTCCACGACGGCGAGAACGGCCTTGAGGAGCGGAACATTCTCCGGGAAGAAGCCGTTCCGGCTCTCGATCGCGCGGCCACGCTTGTGGCTCCACATGAGGTGCTGGCTCTTCGCGCCGACGCGCTTGACGAGCGCGGGGATCTCGATGAGCTCGGAAAGGTTCTGCTCGGTCGTGACCGTCGTCAGCGAGACGTCGAAGCCCATGTCCGCGAGAAGCTTCGCGCCGTCGAGCGCCTTCACGAACGTGCCGGCGCCGCGGACCTCATCGTTCGTCTCCGGGCGGGCTCCGTCGATCGACACCTGAAACTTCACCTTCGCGCGGTCCAGCGTCTCGAGGCCCTTCTTCACGGCACCCGCGAAGACGGTGGCATTCGTGAGCACGATCATCTCGGCGCCGTGGGTCTCCGTGGCCCGTTTCGCGAGGTCGAAAATGTCCGTCCTCAGAAAAGGCTCGCCGCCGGTGACGTAGAGGCGCTCCATGCCGAGCTCTTTCGCGCGGTCGACGAGCCGCACGAGGGCCGCGGCGTCGACTCCGGGCGCGCCGCCGGGACCCGACGAAACGAGGCAGTGCGTGCACGTGAGGTTGCAGGCGTTGTTGATCTGCAACCACAGCTCGCGGAGGCCGGCCGGTTTGATGAGTGCGGCACGGCCGGGATAGGGGGCGCGGACGAACGGAGCGTCGGCCAGCATGCCCGCGCGGTCGAGAGCACGCAGGAAATCGTGAACGTGCACCCAGGCTTTTCCCGCCTCGAGCTGATGCTCGGCGGCCCAGCGCGCCACGAGAGAGCCGAACGCGAGCGGCGTTCCGACATCCTCCCCCCTCCGGATCTCGCGCAGGATCTGTTCGCCGCGCGCGTCGGTGGCGATCCAGTTTGGCGCCTCGGGGTCGACGGCGTACGAGACGTCGTCTTCCGCGAACGTGTGAAGCGCGGGGATGTGGAGCGGAGTCCGCTCGGCGAGAACAGTCATCGCCAACCTCCTGAACTCGAGAGTGGTCCCGGGCCGCGGGGAAGATCGTCAGGCGGCGAGCCGGGCAGGAGGCGCGCGGGCGGGCGCGACGGGGCGGGACCCGTGCGTCCGCGTCCGGCGGACGCGCGTGGGAAAGACGGGGACAAGGAGCAGCGAACGGAGAAGCGCCGCGAGTGCGGGATCGAGGCCCGGCTCCGACGCGAGCACGGCGAGGTCGGACGGGCGGTCGACGTCGAGAAGCGCGTCCAGAAGAGCCGCGCCGGGCGCGTTACGGACGAGACCCGAAAAAACGCCCGCCGTCCGCCACGGCACTCCTTCGAAGAGCTCCGAAAGGTCCGTCCCCGCGCGCGACCCGATCAGCCAGACGCCGCCGTCCGGTGACGGGCCGAGAACGTTGTCCCGCGTTTCGAGCGCCCGAAAAGCGGCGGAGAGCTGCGCCTCGGAGAGGCCAGGCACGTCTCCGGGAACGGCGACGATCTCGGTGTAGCCGGCCGCGCGCGCGTCCTCGAAGGCGTTCTTCAGGCGCTCGCCGAACCCGTGGCCGCGCTGGGGCAGCAAGCGCGCTCCGTCCGGGGCCGGTCCGTCGCCGGCGAGGATCAGGTCCACCCGGCCGAGGGCCTGTACGGCCTCGGCCACTCGACGCGCGGAGAACGCGAAGATCCGGCCACGGCCGGGCATTCCTTTCAGCGCCCCTTCGTTCAGGGAGGATCTCGAGAACAGGACGACGCACCGGGACGCTTTCACCTTGATGTCTGCTAAATGCATTTACGGCCGCCCGGTATTCCCCAGATCACGGGCGCCGTGGTCCTCGACATCCATGGCACGGTTCTTCCTTAATGAGGAGTTTCAGTCTGTTGACATGAATGCGAGGTTCTCTCGTAGACCGATGGAAGTCGCTGATATCAAACTGCTTGCGAGCACGGCCTTCGGGGGAGCCCGGTCGCCGAGAAAAGGCGCGGCTCCGGTTTCTTGGGATCCTCTCCAAATTATTGCCGAAAGGGTCGACGAGGGCTTGACGTTGGAATCAAGTTCCATGCTCGAGAGCACGCCCTTTTCTCGAAATGGTATGAGTCATTTGACTCATTTTGAGTGTCGACCGGCTCGTTCATATTCTTCAAATCGTTCATTCATTAGCCCGAGAGGGCGTCCTTTGATTCAGGAAGGAAGCGAGAGAAGCATGAAAAACAAGAAGATCTGGCTCGTACTCTTGGTGCTGCCGCTCCTCGTAGCTAACTACACGTGGGCACAGGGCATTCCTACCGGAACACTGAGCGGCAACGTAGGCGACGAGGCGGGAGCCGGCTTGCCGGGCGTGTCCGTCATTGCCGTGTCCCCGGCGCTCCAGGGCTCCAGGACCACCGTCACGAACGTCAACGGGGACTGGGTCATGCCCAACCTGCCGCCGGGCGAGTACACCGTCACGATCGCCCTCTCCGGCTTTCAGACGGTGACGAGGACCCCGAAGCTTTCGTCCGGCCAGGACGTGCCGATCAAAGTCAAGCTCGCCATGGCCGGCGTGACCACCGCGGTCACCGTCGCCGCGCAGAGCGAGACCGTCTCTCAGGGATCGGCGGCGACCACGACATACTCCGCGGACACGCTGGACAAGCTTCCGGTCGCGCGGACCATCCAGTCGTCCGTCTCCCTGACCCCGGGAGTAAACACGAACGGTCCTAACGGCGCCATCACGGTCGCCGGCGGCATGTCGTACGACAGCACCTTCACCGTCAACGGCGTCAACATCCAGGACAACATCCGCGGCACGCCGACGGCGGTCTACATCGAGGACGCGATCCAGGAGACGTCGACGATGACGTCCGGCATCTCGGCCGAGTACGGGCGCTTCACGGGCGGCGTCGTCAACGCGGTCACGAAGCGGGGAGGGAACGACTTCAGTGGCTCCTTCCGCATGACCGAGAACAACGACAACAACAAGGCGCAGACTCCGATCAAGACGACGTACCTCGACAAGTGGATCCCCACTTACGAGGGCACGCTCGGCGGTCCGATCTGGAAGGACACGATCTGGTTCTTCGGCGCCGTGCGCTACAACGACCAGAAGACCTCGTCGTCCACCGCCGCGGTCACGCCCGGCGGGCCGACTGAGTCTTTCGCACAGCGGAACCTGAACGACCGCTACGAGGGAAAGCTGACGATCAGCCCGTTCCCGAACCACACCCTCACGGCGGACTACACGTGGACGACGACGCACTCGGACAACTACTACTACACCCCGTGGCCGGTCCTCGACACGAACGTCATGTACAACCGCATGACCCCTTCGGACCTTCTGACCCTCCAGTACAACGGCATGATCACGAGCGACTTCTTCCTCGAGGGGTCGTACTCGAAGAAGACGTTCACGTTCATCAACTCGGGCGGAACCGACACCTCGCTGATCGGGGGCACCGCCGGCCTCAGCCTGCAGAACGGCTACGGCCAGTTCTTCTCCCCGATTTTCTGCGGCGTCTGCAGCCCCGAGAAGCGGGACAACCAGGACATCTCCGCGAAGGGAAGTTACTTCCTCTCGTTGGAGGGCATGGGCACGATGAACATCGCCGTCGGCTATCAGAACTTCCAGTCGAAGCACCTCTCGAACAACTACCAGTCCGGCAGCAGCTGGCTGGCCTTTTTCACGGGGGTCAACCAGGTCGGGGGCAATCTGTACCCGGTCGTCGACTCCAGCACGTACCTTCTCTACGCACCGATCCCCACGCTGAGCCTAGGAAGCAATCTCGAGACGGACTCGGTCTTCGTCAACGACAACTGGAAGCTCGGCAGCCACTTCTCCTTCAACCTCGGCGTCCGCTGGGACAAGAACCACGCCCTGGACGCGGGCGGGCACGTCGTCGCGGATGACAGCCAGTACAGCCCGCGGCTCGCCGCCTCGTGGGACCCGAACGGAGACGGGACGCTCCGCGTGACGGCCAGCTACGCCCGCTACGTCGGCCAGATCCAGGAGGGGATCGCGGGCACTGGCGGCACCAGCGCCGGCTCGCCCGCCAGCTACTACTACTACTGGACCGGCGCGCCCATCAACACGACGTGCGGCCAGTCGGGGGGCGCGTGCACCCCGACCGCCCAGGTCCTCGCGCAGATGTACGGGGTCCTCGGCGTCACGGGGACGGGAATGTTCCCGAACGTCGGGGCTGACGTCATCAACCTGCCCGGCGTGAACCAGATCATCCAAAGCCCGCTGAAGTCGCCCAACGCGAACGAGTATTCCGTCGGGATCGGCGGCACCCTTGGCAGCAACTTCTCCTACCGCGTGGATGGAATCCGCCGCGAGTTCAACGACTTCTACGCTCTCGATCGCAACCTGAGCACCGGCCACGTCTCGGACGCCCTCGGGAACGAATACGACCTCGGGCTGTACGTCAACTCGAACGTCCCGACGCGCAACTACACGGCGTTGAACACCTCCCTTGCCTACCGGGCCGGTGCGCTCAACGTCGGGGCCAACTGGACCTGGTCGCACACGATCGGCACCTTCGTCGGCGAGAACTCCAGCAGCGGCCCCTTGACCTACGGCGGGCTCAACTACGCCGAGTACGTGCAGGCGTCCTGGAACACGCCGAAGGGCGACCTCTCCCAGGACCAGAGGCACCGGGTCAACATCTACGGGAGCTATGACTTCAGGATGGGTCCGGTCACCCTCACCCCGGGGCTCCTCCAGTCCATCAACACCGGCACGCCCTACGGCGCGGTCGGTTCCATCCCGACGCGTCCGTTTGTCCCGGCCAACCTCGCATGCAGCTCGCCGACCCAGACGAACTGCTATCTGAACCCGCCGGCGACCGTGTCGTACTACTTCACGTCGCGTGACGCGTATCGCACCAGCACGATCAACCGGACCGACATCTCCCTCAACATCGCTGGCAAGATCGGACCGGTCGAGATCTTCGTCATGCCGCAGGTCTTCAATCTCCTCAACAACCAGGGCGTGACGTTCATCAACAACACGGGCGCCGTCAACACGTCCGTCCTGGTGGGCACCGGCGCCACCGCCAGCGCTTCCACGGGCCTCAAGCGCTTCGATCCGTTCACGACGGCGCCGGTCGAGTGCCCGCAGGCCGACAACGCCGCCCAGTGCGCGGCGATGGGCGCAAACTGGAAGAAGGGCGCGCAGTTCGGCAACGCGGTCTCGGGCTCCAGCTCGCAGCCTTCGTTCCAGATTCCGAGGCAGTGGCTCCTCACCTTCGGGGCCCGGTTCTAGAACTCTTCCCTCAAGGTCTCTTTCATGCCCTGGCCTTCGGGCCAGGGCATTTTTTTTCCGCGAGCGATGTTGACGCTATCCTCCTACCCGAGATGCGGATCGCTCCGGCCCGCTTCGCGGCGCTTCTCGGCGGGATCCTCCTGCTCGTCGCGGTTCCGTCGTGCGGGAGGACGAGGCGCGCCCGCGCTGGGCTCCGGTACGAGAAAGCTCCGCTCGTCCTGATCTCTGTCGACACGCTCCGCTCGGACCGCCTCCCGATGTACGGATACCGGAAGCTCGAGGCTCCCGCCCTCGACCGGCTCCGGAGCGAGGGCATTCTCTTCGAGAGGGCTTACTCCCACGTTCCCCTCACGCTTCCGTCCCATGTCTCTCTCTTCACGGGCCTCGAGCCGGGCGCGCACGGCGTGCTCGACAACTCGGGCTACCGCCTCGATCCGGCCCTCCCCACCCTGGCCGAGCTGCTGAAGAAGGCCGGTTATGCGACGGGAGGGGCCGTCTCCGCGATCGTCCTGAACTCGCAGAGCGGGATCGCACGGGGCTTCGACTTCTGGGACGAGAAGGTGGAGTCGAAGCGGCGGACGGGCATGCTGGAATTCGTGCGGCGTCCCGGCGAAAAGACCGCGGATCTTCTGCTCGGCTGGATCCGCCGCGCCGGTCCCGGTCCGCTCTTCGCATTCCTCCACATCTACGAGCCGCACGCTCCGTACGAGGCCCCCGAGCCCTACCGGTCGCGCACTTCCGATCCCTACGACGCAGCGGTCGCATACTCCGACGCGATCGTGGGAGGGTTCCTCGGCGAACTCAGGAAGACCGGCCTCTACGACAGGGCGCTGATCGTCTTCCTCTCCGACCACGGGGAAGGCCTCGGAGACCACGGCGAGATGCAGCACGGCATCTTTCTCTATCGCGAGTCGATCCAGATCCCGCTCCTGATCAAGCTCCCCGGAGGCGCCCTGTCCGGCACGAGCGTCAAGACGCCGGTGCAGATCTCCGACGTCTTCCCGACGATCGGCGAGGCGCTGGCGGTTCCGGGCTTTCCGGAACGGCCCGGCACGACGTCCCTCATCGGGCTGGCTTCGGGAGGCCCCGCGCCCGAGAGGCGGATCTTCGCCGAGAACTACAGCCCGCGTATCCGGCTCGGATGGAGCGAGCTCCGTTCTCTCATTTCCAGCGGTCACCAGTACATCGAGGCACCCACCCCCGAGCTCTATGACCTCGCCGGGGACCCGGCGGAGAAGGAGAACCTGGCCGCCCGGAAGCCGCCCGAGCTCCGCTCGATGGTCGCCGAAACGGAGAGACGAAGGACCGCGCTCAGGTCTCCGTCGGCGATCGACCCCGAGCAGGCGAAGAAGCTCCAGTCCCTCGGCTATCTCACGGGCTCGGCCTCCGAGACCGGTGGTCCCCTGCCGGACCCCAAGGAGGCCATCGGCAGCCTGGTCGAATTGCAGCGCGCGGTCGAGCTTCACCAGGCGGGGAAGAGCGCGGAGGCCGTCCCGATCCTGCTTGGCCTCCTGAAGACGAATCCCCGTCTGATCGATGGCTGGGAAATCCTCTCCGCCGCGCTGGAGCGGCAGGGGCGGATGGACGAAGCTCTCACGGCCCTGAAGAGGACGGCCCAGCTCTCTCCGCCGGGGCGCACGAACTATCTGGTGGATGTCGCGAACCTGGCGCTCAGGACTGGCCGGACCGAGGAAGCCCGGAAGCACGCGGAAGTGGCATGGGAGATGGGGGACGCGCGGGCGGCGGAGGTCCTCGCCCGGATCCACCTCTCGGAGAACGATCCGGCGGGGGCAAGACGCTGGGCAGAGCGAGCCCTCGAGCGAAAGATGTCGGTTGACAGCGCCCTTCTGGTTTTGGCTCGCGCCGCGATGCTCGAAGGGAAATTCGCCGAAGCCCTGGAAAAGGTGGATGAGGCGGCGAAGGCCGCCGGTGAAACGACACCCCCCATGGGTCTCCACGTTTTACGGGCCGAGATCTTCGGGCGCCAGGACAAGCTCGATCTCGCTGAAGCGGAGCACAGAAAGGAGCTGGAAGTCTTCCCGCAGAACGTCGAGGCGTTTACCGGGCTCGCGATCATCGCGGCCTCGCGCGGGGATATGCGCGAGGCCTCCCGGCGGATTGACGCGATGATTCGCGCGGTACCGGGCCCCTTCACCTACCTCATGGCCGTCCGAAGCCTCGAACGCTTCGGGGACGCCGCGCGCGCTCGGTCCCTCCTCGCCGAAGCGCGGCGGCTCTATCCCCAGGACCCGCGCTTCGCGCGAGAAGAGGCGGGGCTCCGGCGGTGAAGGCGACGCGCTCCGCCCGCCGGGCCGGCCTTCTGCTCTTCTGTCTGCTGGGCACTTCGTGCTCCCGGAAGGGACCCGGGAGTCGGGAGGCCGCCCCGACCCATCCCGGTGCGCCGCTCTTCCTCATCGTCGTCGACACCCTCCGCTCGGATCACTTGCCGTTCTACGGCTACTCCGGAGTCGAGACGCCGGCTCTCTCGGCCCTGCGGCAGGACTCCATCCTCTTCGAGAAGGCCTACAGCCACGTCCCTCTCACCCTGCCGTCCCATGCATCTCTCCTCACCGGAACGCTCCCGGCGGTTCACGGCGTCCTCGACAACGGGGGATATCGTCTCGATCCGTCCGTTCCGACCCTCGCCGAGATGCTGAAACAGCAGGGATATGCAACGGGAGCTGCCGTGTCCGCGATCGTCCTGGCCGGAACCAGCGGCATCTCACGCGGCTTCGACTTCTACGAGGACAACATCGAGCCCTCGTCGCCCGGACAGGCGATCGGAGACGTGCGAAGGGTCGGAGACGAGACGGCCGCCCTCCTGATCCGGTGGCTGGACGGCGTGAAGCAGACCAGGGTGTTCGGCTTCCTCCACCTGTACGAGCCCCATGCCCCCTACGAATCGCCGGAGCCCTTCCGCAGCCGCTACCCGAACCCCTACGACGGCGCGGTGGCCTCTGCCGACGCCATCGTGGGCACGTTCCTCGAACACTTGAAGACGAGAGGCCTCTACGACAGCTCGTTGATCGTGTTCCTCTCGGACCACGGGGAGGGGCTCGGGGACCATGGCGAGAGCGAGCACGGGGTGTTCCTTTACCGCGAGTCCATTCAGGTCCCGCTTCTCGTCAAGCTTCCCAGGAAAGACGGTGAGGAGAAGCCGGCCCTGGCCGGAACGAGCGTGCCGGTTCCGGTGCAGCTCATCGACGTCGTGACGACCATCGGGAAGACCCTCGCCGTTCCCGGGTTCCATCCCCCGCCCGAGACGCTCTCCATCGTCGAGCTCGCTTCCGGCGCGAGGCCCCCGGAGCGCCGCATTCTCGCCGAGACCTTCTTCCCGAGGATCCGCTTCGGGTGGAGTGAGCTCCGGTCGCTCGTGGACGGGCGCTGGCAGTACATCGAGGCACCTCGGCCCGAGTTCTACGACCTCGAAAAGGATCCGGCCGAGAGGAGCAACCTGGCGGACAGGAAGCCCGACCCCCTCCGGTCGATGAAGGTCGAACTGGAGAAGAGAAAGACGGCGTTCAAGGCTCCCCAATCCGTCGACCCGGAGCATGCGAAAAAGCTCGCGTCTCTCGGGTATCTCTCGATGACGTCCTCCCCGACGGGCGGCCCGGCGCCGGACCCCAAGGACGAGATCGCGACGCTGCAGCTCTTGAAGGAAGGGTTGGGACTCGCGGCGGCGGGACGGTTCCGTGAGAGCACGGAGACCTTCGAGAAGCTCCTGGCGAGGAACCCGCGAATCGTCGACGCGTGGGAATCCTACGCGCAGGGGCTGGTCCAGACCGGACGGCCGGAGAAGGCTCTCGAGGCGATCCGAAAGACGGTGGAACTCTCGCCCCCCGACCGTACGAACTACCTCCTCTCCGCCGCGAACGTCTGCATGCAGATCGGCCGTTTCGACGAGGCGCTCGAGGACGCGGATCTCGCCGTCTCCAGGGGAGACACCGGCGGGCACGAGGTCAAGGCCCGTGCCTACCTCGCGAAGAACGACCTCGTCCGGGCCGAAGCCGAGGCGCGACAATCGATCGAATCCAGGAGGTCGAGGAAGCGCTCCTATGTCGTTCTCGCCGATATCGAAGCCCGGCGAGGAAATCTCGGAAAAGCGCTGGAGATCACGGAACAGGTCAAGGCGTTGGCGGGAGAGCGGGGACTGGCGGACCTCGCCGGGTTCCATTTCCTGCGGGGGAACGTCCTTGCGCGCATGAACCGTCTGCCGGAAGCCGAGGTCGAGTTCGCCGAGGAGGTCAGGAACTTCCCTTGGTACGTCGACGCGTGGCCGGCGCTCGCGATGGCGCGTGCCTCGCAGAACAGGGTCCCCGAGGCGAAGAAGACCATCGACGACATGGTCCGGACGAACGGGTCTCCTCAGGCCTACGCCCTGGCCGTCCGGACCCTGACGATCCTGGGCGACACGGCTGGCGCCTCGCGCTACAGGTCCGAAGGGGCCAGAAAGTACCCGCGGTTCGGCAAGTGAGAAGAGTCACCCGAGCGAACCTTGCTGCGGCGGCGCTCTCCGGTCTCCTCCTAGGCTCATGCTCGCGGGATCATGCCCATCTCACGTTTTCCGATGCGCCGGTCATCCTGATCTCGATCGACACGCTGCGCGCCGACCGCCTTCCGCTGTACGGGTACACGAAGATCCAAACCCCTTTTCTGGACCGCTTCGCGAAGGACGCATGGCTGTTCGAGAACGCGTACTCGCCCTGCCCCATGACGCTCCCCGCGCACACGACGATGCTGACAGGCACGCTCCCGCCCGAGCACGGAGTCAGGAACAACATCGGCTTCGTCTTCGACGGCGAGGCCCACATGAGCCTTCCTCGCCTGCTCAAACAGCGTGGCTATGCGACCGGGGCCGCGGTCTCCTCCTACGTGTTGCGCTTCGAAACCGGCCTGGGCGCTCTCTTCGACTTCTACGAGGACTCATTCGGCACGACCCCGGGGGTTCAGTCGGTCAACTACCAGCGGTCTGGCGACAAGACGGCGGCGTTCGCAGAGGCCTGGATCGGCGAGCACGCCGGTAAGCCGTTCTTCTTCCTGTTCCACATCTACGAACCTCACGTCCCCTACGACCCCCCGGAGCCCTTCAGGAGCCGGTACGGTGCCACATACGACGGCGAGGTGGCGACTTCCGACGCCATCGTGGGGGCATTCCTCGACATCTTGAAGAAGCTCGGGGTGTACGACAGGGCCATCGTGATCGTGACCTCCGACCACGGCGAGGGTCTCGGGGAACATGGCGAGCAGCAACACTCTATCTTCCTGTATCGCGAGGCGATCCGGGTGCCGCTCCTCGTCAAGCTCCCAGCCAACTCCGGGGCAGGAAGCCGCGTGGCGGCTCCCGTCCAGCTCTCGGACATCTTTCCGACCGTCACTGCGGCGCTCGGCCTTCCGCTGCCCAAGGAGGTGAGCGGGACGTCGCTTTTCGCAGCCGGCGCGAAGGGGGCGGCTGGCCGCGTGATCTACGGTGAGACGCTCTTCCCGCGTCTCCAGCTCGGGTGGAGCGATCTTCGCAGTGTCGTGGACGCCAGATACCACTATATTCACGGGCCCCGTCCCGAGCTGTATGACACGGTGGTGGATCCTCGCGAGGAGCACGACATGGCCAAGAGTGATCCGGCCACCGTTTCCCGTCTCGCGAGGGAGTTGTACCGCTTCCCGAGAGGGAGCGAAAAACCGGCGCCCGTGGACCAGGAGACCATGCGGCGCCTTTCGTCGCTGGGATACCTCGGGACCTTGCGCGACAGCGGCAAGGGTGACCTGCCGAACCCCGCCGACAATCTCCCGGCTCTGCGGCGGATGGAGGAAGCCTGGCACCTCGGCGCGGAAGGACGGGTCCCTCAGGCGATCGAGGTGCTGCGCTCGAGCGTGAGGGAGAACCCGGGGATGTTCGACGCCTGGGTCAAGCTCGGCGAGCTCCTGTCGGAATCCGGTCTGGACGAGGAAGCCGCGGCCGCGTACCGCCAAGCTCTCGATCGCTCGCCGGTGTTCCTCCCCGACATCTCTGTAGCGCTTGGGTTCGTCGAACTCCGACGACAGCGTTTTGACGAGGCGGAGCGGCTCGCAAGGGTCTCGCTGGCGACGGTTCCCTCCAAGGCTCGCGAACTTCTCGCCGGTATCGCGCTGGCGCGTGGAGACCTCGCTGCCGCCGAGAGCGAGGCGGTATCAGCAGCGGCGTCGCGCAATCCTCAACCCTCCGCGATTCTGGTCTTGGCCGAGGTCAAATTGCGCGCAGGCAAGCCTGCCGAAGCGCTCCGCGTGGTCGAGAAGGCGCAGGCGGCCGCCAGGGAGAAGCGGCTGGGGGCGATCTACAACCTCGAGTTTCTTCGCGGCGATGCCCTTGCCCGCATGGATCGACTGGAGGACGCGGAAATGGCCTTCCGAGCGGAGATCGCGGCGTTTCCCGCCCATGCACAGGCGTATGCGAGCCTGGCCGTGATCCGCTTCATGGAAAGAGACCGGCCGGGCCTCGACAAACAGCTGAACGAGATGGTCCGCGCGAACCCCTCGCCGAGAAGCTACCTCCTGGCCGCGAGCACCCTCGATTCACTCGGCGAGAAGGAGAGGGCAGCC
>OCZT010001355.1_pt1 | contig 25284 bp, 30 predicted proteins | sample 1539031 | NCBI WGS metagenome assembly OCZT01 (sample SAMEA3539308, study PRJEB22396) | soil metagenome | biome: tundra; feature: field; material: soil | place: USA | collected 2010-05 | depth 0.15 m | reverse complement strand
GGCCGCTCGCGTCGAGCGCGGTCGGGTTTGGTCCGGCCGGCGCGTAGCCGCCGATGACGAACAGCGTCGTGCCGACGGCGGCCACGGCGACCTCGCTGCGCGAGTTCCGGAGCTGCGCGCCCCTGGTCCAGCCTCCGACGAACGTTTGCGCGCCGACCGATGCGGCCAGGAGCATCGCGACGCAGGCGCTCGCGACGGCGAACAGGCGACTCATGCCCGGTGCTTTAGCCACGGCGAAGGAGGTCGCCTCGCCCGCGCGAACGGACCCGGCCGCCCGCCCCGGTAGGGAGATCGTCGATGCCGTTCATCCGCCCGAACGACCTGACCGTCCACTACGATTTTGCCGGTCCGCACGACGCGCCGGTCGTGTTGCTGGCGAACTCGCTGGCGACGAACGTCCATATGTGGGACGAGCAGATCAACGCCCTGATGCGAAAGCACCGCGTGCTCCGCTACGACATGCGCGGCCACGGGCTCACCGACACGACGCCGGGCGACGATCCCTCCGCCGCGAGCATCGAGCGGCTCGCCGACGACGCGATCGCGCTGGTCGATGCGTTCGGCGTCAACCGGTTCGACATGGTCGGCCTCTCGATCGGCGGGATGGTCGCGCAGCGCGTCGCCGCGCGGCATCCGGCGCGCGTCGGTTCGCTCATCCTGTGCGCGACCGGCAGCCGGCTCGGCACGATTCCGATTTGGGACGAGCGGCTCGCGACGGTGGAACGTGCCGGCCTCGAGGTGATCGTCGACAGCACGATGGGGCGATGGTTCACCGAGGAGACGCACGCGGACCGCCCGGAGCTCGTGCGAGGGTTTGCGAACATGGTGCGCCGCACGCCGAAGGCGGGGTACCTCGCCTGCGGCCGGGCCGTCCGCGACGCCGACCTGCGCGCCGACGATGCGCTGATCCGCGCCCGGACGCTGATCGTCGCCGGCACGCACGACCCCACTGCGTCGCCCGCCGTCGGCGCGGAGATGCGCGATGCGATCGCGGGCGCGCAGCTCGAGGTCATGCACGCAGCGCACATCCTGAACGCCGAGCAGCCGGTTGCGTTCAACGAGTTGCTGCTGCGATTTCTGGAGGCGGCGTAGATGACCGACGAACGGTACCAGAGCGGGATGCTGATCCGCCGCGCGGTGCTGGGCGAAGAGCACGTCGACCGCGCGCAAGCGAGCACGACCGAGTTCACTCGCGACTTCCAGGAGTTCATTACGCGTTACGCGTGGGGCGAGATCTGGAGCCGGCCGGGCCTCGACCGCAAGACGCGCAGCATGCTGACGATCGCGATCACGGCGGCGCTCGGGCGCTGGGAAGAGTTGCGCCTGCACGTGCGCGGCTCGCGCAACACCGGCGTCACCCGCGAGGAAGTGCGAGAAGTGCTCATGCAGCTCGCGATCTACGCCGGCGTGCCCGCGGCGAACACGGCCTTCGCGCACGCATCGGCGGTCTACCGGGAGATGGACGAGGACCCTTTGTCACCGTGACCCTCCGATGTCATCCTGACCCCCGATGTCACCCTGAGCTTGTCGAAGGGTGCGGGTGACACGAGGTTAGGGTCATGCCGAAGTCTTAGCGGCGGCAATTCTTTCCAGAGATTCGGTGGTTGCGCGCGTGACCGGTGTTGGGACGCCGAGCTCCTCGAGCAGCGCGGTCGCGTCGGCCATCTCGTGGGCGCGGCGCTTGGCGTGCTTGTGCGTGCCGTCGACGATGCGATCGAGTAGCGTCGCGTCGGCGCCGACGAACGTTCTCGTGATGTCGGCGCGCAGCCAATCCTCGACGCCGGCGGCGCGCGCCGCTTCGAGCGCCTCGCAGACCGCGGCGGACATGCCCTTGAAGAAGACCGAGCGCGTGAGCTTGCGCGCGGCGGCCTCGCCCGGTTCGGCGCCGACGATCTCGACCGGCGTGCCGAGGGGACGGAGGATCGCCGCGAGCGCGGCTGCACCGTCGCCGGCGAGGAACATCGGGACGCGAATCCCGAGTGGCGGGACCGGCGCCATCATCGCGACGTCGACGAACGCGGCACCGCTCGGCGCAACGATCGCGGCGAGCTCGCGTTTGAGCCCCGGACCGCCGGTGTTCAGGTCGGCATAGATCACACCGGGCCGCAGGAACGGGCGCGCCTCGCGCGCGACGTCGAGCGCGACGATCGCCCAGTTCACCGAGAGCACGAGCTGCGCGCCGTCGACCGCGGCGGCGAAGCTCGGCGCGACCGGGATCTCGCTCAGATCGCCGTGGAGATCGGGATCCCAGCCGCGCACCACGGCGCCGCCGCGCACGAGATCGCGCGCGATCAGCGAGCCCGCTTCGCCTAGGCCCAGCACGGCGACCGGTCCGGTGTCGGAACGCATGCGCGCGGGTTCAGCGCGCCGGTGACGGCCGCCTTCGCGCCCAGCCGCCGCCCCGCGCCACCAGTGGTAGACTTCGGGCTAGGCGAATATTCCGGAACGTGAATGTCCACTCCTACAAGAGGAAGTGAATTCAGACGCCCTCCGGTCCCGACTTTGAGGCCGCCCCGGCGCAACTGTGGAACGCCAACTACCTGATCGACGGGGTGATCCCGCTCGGCGTCGTCTTCACCAACGAAGAACTCAGCATGATCATGATGAGCGCCGTCGGCGGCGGCCCGGTTTCCTGTATCGACTCGGGGAACGGAGGCCTGTGGTCGACGTGGACCGTCGGCAGCGCGCAGGACGAAGGCTATAGCACGATCCGAACGGGCGGCGGTACCGATCCGCAGACGTACCTCACCGTCTCGGGGTCGTCCGGCCCCTTCCCGCCGGGGACGACGGTGATCGCGGGCCCATGGCAGGGCGGCTCGCAGATGCAGGCCTGGCTGATGACGCCGTACGCCCACAAAGTCACGTAGTCTGGAGGCTGAAACGCGCGCTGTAACGACGACGGCTTTCGCATCGTCGATAGTCCCTCTCCGATCCGATACTACGCCACATCCAGGCGGGCGCCACATTTTCCTCGACAGGTGCCGGCTACGACGCGGGCTCACGCTGCTCCGCGCGCAGTAAAGGGTCGGCCCCCCATGGTCAGGAGGCCGAAACGGTGCTAACGTGTGGTCGTACAGCCGGGTGGCTTCTTATGAACGGAGCGAATTCTTGTCATATCCCCGCGTCATCTCCGTCCTTCTCGCGTGTAGCGCCCTCATGGCGGCGGGCACGGCCCCAGCACTCGCCCGGGCCGACTCCGTGTCGAACCCGAGCGCTACCGCAGTCGCTCACGTCGGCGTCGCGCCGGACAGTGTCTCGCACCCCGTGTCCGCAGCGGAAACGGCGCGAGCGGCACAACTGCTGGGCACCTCGCCGACGCAAGTCGCCTGGGTCCCGGTATGCTATTATGTCTACCGATACGTGTACTACTGTAGCGGCGGTCGTTGCGTCTATGTGTATCGCTACGTCTACGTCTGTAACTGACGGCTAAGGAGAGAAGACGTCGTGTACTCAAAGGCAGTCGGCCTCATCCTCGCCCTTTCCCTGATCGGCGCAACCCCCGCGATCGGCGCGCCGGCCCCCGGATCCGCCGCCGACCGAGCGGCAAGCTTCAAGTTTCTGCTCGGCACGTGGCATTGCACGCGCACGGTCGACGTCGCCGGAACGGCCAAGACCGCAACGATGTCGGAGACGCAAGTCGTGACCGCGCACGGCCCGCAATGGCTGCACGCGGCGCAGACCACCATGCGCGACGGTCAAACGGGTTCTCAACAAGATCTGTACCTCGCGTACAATCCGCAGCACGCCAACTGGGTGCTCATCACCATCGACTCCCGCGGAGCAAGCCAGGTCGAGACGAGCACGTCACCGGCGCTCAACGGCTCGAAATGGTCCGTGGTGTACCCGAGCACGAGCAACGGTACGAGCGTCTTCACGAAGACGGCCGGCAACGCGTACTCGTCGGCCAGCAGCTGGACGTCGTCGAAGACCGGAAAGGTGCTGACGTCCAAGGAATCCTGCACGCGGCAATAGGTTACCGTTCGTCGCTTGCGAACCCGCTGATCGATCCGGCGAGCGTGCTTCGTCAGCCGCTCGCCGGACCGTCCAGTGCGCGTTCACCGCGCACCGCGACCGCGATTGCGCCGAAGATTATGCCGGCCCCGAGCGCGGTCGTCGCGCCCAGCCGCTCGGAGAACAGCCAGGACGCGAGGACCGCGGCGATCACCGGCTCGAGCAGCGTCGTCGTCGAGACGAACGTTGCGCTGAGCACGCGCACGGCAGCGTTGAGCGCGGTGTGCCCGAACAGCTGCGACAGCAGCGCCATCGCGATGATGCCGCCCCAGGCGCGTGCGTCGCCCAGCGGCGGCAGCGGATCGTGCGCGACGAGGCTCGCGGCGATCAGCAGCACTGCAGCGTAGGTGTAGGTGCGCGACGTGACCGCCAGCGTGCCGTAACGCGGATCGGTTGCGCGCACGACGATCAGGTAGGCGGCGATGCTGATCGCGCCGCCGATCGCCAGCGCGATCCCGGCCGGCGTATTCTGACTAAGCCGGGGTGAACAATGCAGCTCGGCGCTTTTTCGATCAGCTTGGCCGTCAAGAACCTCGATGCGTCGAGGATCTTTTATGAGAAATTCGGCTTCAAAGCCTTCACCGGCGGCGCCTCAATGAATTACTTGATCATGAAGAACGGCGATCACGTCATTGGCCTGTTTCAAGGAATGTTCGAAAAGAACACGCTGACCTTTAACCCCGGTTGGGACAGCAACGCTCAGCAACTCTCCACGTTTACCGACGTGCGTGATTTGCAGCGCCAACTGAAAGCGCAAGGCGTGGCGTTCCAAGTCGAGGCCGACGAGAGCACGACCGGGCCCGCGAGTTTTTTCGTCCTAGATCCTGACGGGAACCCGATCCTCATCGATCAGCACGTCTGAATTCCCCGCTCAGCGTCACGTGGACTGACCCTCTTCGATGAGATCACGAACGCGTTTCGGTACGTTTTGCATTGCGCGCTCGAGCTGATGCGGTGCCAGGAGACCGCGGCGTAGGCCCTCGCGCACAGCCATGACGATCTGCTCGGACCCAGTGTATGTGCGAGCGGCATCGACGATGGAGCGAGTCAGCGAGGTTGCGCGGAATCCTTCGTGCTGCACCACATCACCCGGCGCAAATGGCCGCGTCGTCGTATGCACCTCGACGTTGTCGGCCGGTGCGGTGACGTAGCGGCGAGCGCGCGGAACGGTAAAATGCAGCCGTGAGGGTGCGACGTCCGATACGCCGTACAGTTGGAGCGCCGATTCATGGGAGACAATGGCGTCCTTGCCGAGCGCAGCGGCGGCGGCGATCAGCGGCTCCCGCGGGCTTGAGGGGAAATTGGCGAGACGATACACGCCATGGCCCAGGCGCTCGATCGACCCCGTCCGTGAGTGGTAGGCGAGCGAGCTAGAGGTCACTCCATCCATGACAAACTGGGCCGCAGTGCTCGGCGGCGACTGCACAGCGACGCCCCATGCTGTGAGGGTAGCAGTAGAATCGCCAGTTGCCTGCGCGATCAGCGGAACGAAGACTAAGCCGATCGTCGAGAACCCTATATACAGCACCAGCGCCACCTCTGTTGCGGTCAGGCCCCATTGGTTCACGGAAAAATCATTAGTCGGGACGGCCGCCCGCCCTTCACGTCGGCTCGTCCCGCCATTCTTCTATCAGCGCCCAATGGAAAGCAAGGAGTGCGTCTTGACTGCGCTCGTGGTCCGCAGCGGATTCGAATCCGCTTTACGCTCCGGTCTCCTTACGGCATCGCGAGTTCATCCGTCGCGCTCAAGCGTCTGCTCAAGCCGGTCCAGTGTGCGCATTGCCGGCAGGCATTGCGCGATGCTGGCGTTGGGTTCGCGGCCTTCGCGGATCGCGGCGATGAACTCGCGGTCTTGGAGCTCGATGCCGTTCATCGAGACGTCGACCTGGGGGAGGTCGATCGCGTGGTTGTTGCCGTCGTACAGGTCGTCGTAGCGCGCGACGTAGGTGCCGTTGTCGCAGATGTAGCGGAAGAACGTGCCCAGCGGGCCGTCGTTGTTGAACGAGAGCGAGAGCGTGCAGATCGCCCCGGCCGGGACCTTCAGCTGGATGCTCATGTCCATCGCGATCCCGAGTTCGGGGTGGATCGGACCTTGCAGCGCGTGGGCGCGCGAGGCGACTTGGCCGGTCTGATACTGGAAGAGGTCCACGGTGTGGCACGCATGGTGCCAGAGCAGGTGGTCCGTCCAGCTGCGCGGCTTGCCGAGCGCGTTCGTGTTCGTGCGGCGGAAGAAGTAGGTCTGCACGTCCATCTGCTGGATCGTCAGCTCGCCCGCCCGAATGCGTTTGTGGATCCACTGATGGCTCGGGTTGAACCGGCGCGTGTGGCCGCCCATCGCGACGACGCCGGTTTCGTGCTGCACGCGCAGCAGCGCCTCCGAGTCCGCCAGGTTGTCGGCGATCGGGATCTCGATCATCACGTGCTTGCCGGCGCGCATGACCTGCTCGGCCTGCGCGGCGTGCATCTGCGTCGGCGTCGCGAGGATGACCGCCTCGAGACCGGGCTGCGCTAGGGTCTCGGCGAGGTCGGTCGTCCAATGCGGGATGCCGAACTTCTTCGCGACTTCTTCGGTCGAGGCGGGGCTGCCGCCGGCGAGCGAGACCACCTCGACGCCGTCGATGTTCGCCAGCGCTTCGAGGTGCTTCACGCCGAACGCGCCTTGGCCGGCGAGTGCGAGCTTCATGACGATCGTTCGCCCTTCGACAAGCTCAGGGTGACATCGGGGGCGGTGGCATCGGGGGCATGAGCACGGGGGGCATGAGCACCGGGCGCATGAGTACCGGAGACGGTGACATCGGCATGGGCGTTTTCGAGGATCATGTGACCTACTGCGGTGTTCGAGGCGGGGACGTGGTAGAAGCGGTAGATTTCTTTGGCGTCGTCGTCTAGTGCGCCGCGCATGATCAGCCACATCACCATCTCGATCCCCTCCGACCCGGCCTCGCGCACGTACTCGACGTGCTTCAGGCGCGCGAGCGACTGCGGATCGGCGGCGAGCTTGTCGAGAAAGCGCGTGTCGAACTCACGATTGATGAGGCCGGCACGCGGTCCTTGCAGTTGGTGCGACATCCCGCCGGTGCCGAAGATCACCACGCGCAGCGGGCGATCGAACGACTCGACGGCTTTGCGGATCGCCTTGCCGAGCATGTAGCAGCGATGGCCGGTCGGCGGCGGGTACTGCACGACGTTCACCGCCAGCGGGATCACCGGGCACGGCCACGCGTCGGGCTGCCCGAACATCAGCGAGAGCGGCACGGTCAAGCCGTGGTCGACTTCCATCTTGTTGACGATCGTCATGTCGAACTCGTCGAGGATCGTCGACTGCGCGATGTGCCAGGCCAGCTCCGGATGCCCTTTGACCACGGGGACGGGTCGGGCTCCCCAGCCTTCGTCGGCCGGCGGAAACTCGGCGGCGCAGCCGAGCGCAAACGTGGGGATCATCTCGAGCGAGAACGCCGAGCCGTGGTCGTTGTAGACCAGGATCACGACGTCGGGCTTCAGCTCGGCGATCCACTTCTTCGAGGGTTCGAAACCGCGGAAGAGCGGCTGCCAGTACGGTTCGTCGGACTTTCCGTTGTCGAGTGCGGCGCCGATCGCCGGGACGTGCGAGCACGCCACTCCCGCGACGATCCTAGCCACGATCGCGCCACTCGGACTTGCTGCGGTTGCCGTCGATCGGACGGCCGCCGTGCAGCATCATGTCCGCGTACTCGGCCTGCGTCGATCCCGTCATGATCGCGGCGATCTGCTGAAACGAGAGCCCGTCACACGCCGCGAGCTTTGAGGTGTAGTAGATGTTTCCGCCCAGCTCCAGCATCCGGTTCCAGTCGCGATCGAGGATCGATTGGATTTGTTCCGGTGTCATCGGGTACTTCGCGAGGTACGTGGCTTCGTCGGCGCGGAAGGCGTCGCGGTTCTCGGGCTTCATCAGCGACATGCAGAACATGTTGAGGTGGTAGCCTTTGCGCGAGCGGTCGGCATTGAAGAGCAGCGTACCCGGGATATCTTCGAACGCTTCGTCGTCGGTCATCGCTGCGGCCAATACAGACGGTTGGGGTTGTCGACGAGGAGCTTCTGCTGCAGCTCCGGTGCCGGCGCGATGCGCGGGATCAGGTCGACCAGTTCGCCGTCGTCGGGCACGATCCACGTCATGTTGGGGTGCGGCCAGTCGGTCCCCCACAGCACGCGATCGGGAAAGCGTTCGACCAGCGTGCGCTGGAACGGAACGACGTCGTCGTACGGCGGGCCCGCGACGGTGAGCCGCTCGGGGCAGGTCACCTTGACCCAGATGTTCTCGTACTCCGCGAGCAGCCGAACGAAGCGCTGGAACTGCGGATCGTCGACGCCCTTCGCGACGTCGGGGCGGCCCATGTGGTCGACCACGATCGTCCCCGGCAGCGAGGTCAGGAACGGCGTCAACCCCTCGAGGTCCGGCGCTTCGAAGTAGACGACGATGTGCCAGCCGAGCGGCGCGATCTTCTCGGCGATGCGCAGGTAGTTCTCGCGCGGCGTCGCGTCGACCAGGCGTTTGACGAAGTTGAAGCGCACGCCGCAGACACCCATTTTGTCGAGTGCCTTGAGCTCATCGTCACCGATGTCGTAGCGAACGACGGCGACGCCTTTTGCCTTCCCGCCGGAGGCGTCCAGCGCGTCGACCATCGCCGTGTTGTCGCGGCCGTGACAGCTCGCCTGCACGATGACGTTCTTGTCGAAGCCGAGAAAATCGCGCAGGGCAAACAGTTTTGCCTTGGGCGCATCGCACGGCGTGTACTTGCGCTCAGGCGCATACGGGAACTCGCCGCCCGGGCCGAAGACGTGACAGTGCGCGTCGACCGCGCCCGGCGGCGGGACGTACGCCGGCTTACGGGGGTTCGGATGGAACGGGAGGTAGTTCGCGTCCATCGTGAACGTCGTCGTCATCGGGCGAGCTTCGCGAGCTTGGCGGCGAGGCGCGGGTACACGCGGGCCGCGTTCTCTTCGAAGATCTTGCGCCGGACGTCGTCGCCGAGCGGAAGCGCGTCGACGTAGCGCTTGGTGTCGTCGTAGTAGTGTCCCGTCTCCGGATCGATCCCGCGCACCGCGCCGACCATCTCCGAACCGAACAGGATGTTCTCGGCCGGGATCACCTTGAGCAGCAGCTCGATCCCCGGCAGATGGTACACACAGGTGTCGAAAAAGACGTTGTGCAGCAGCAGCTCGGTCAGCGGCGGCTTCTTCATGTCCTGCGCGAGACCGCGATAGCGTCCCCAGTGGTACGGTACGGCGCCGCCGCCGTGCGGGATGACGAACCGCAGCGTCGGGAAGTCGTGGAAGAGGTCGGACGTCAGGAACTGCATGAACGCGGTGGTGTCGGCGTTGATGTAGTGCGCTCCGGTGGCGTGGAAGTTCGGATTGCACGACGAGCTGACGTGCACCATCGCCGGAACGTCGAGCTCGACCATCTTCTCGTAGAGCGGATACCAGTGGCGGTCGGTCAGCGGTGGACCGTCCCAGTGCCCGCCGGATGGGTCGGGGTTGAGATTGCAGCCGATGAAGCCCAGCTCGTTCACGCACCGTTCCAGCTCGCGCGCGCTGTTCGCCGGCGGCGCGCCCGGCGATTGCGGGAGCTGGCAGACGCCGACGAAGTTCGCGGGGTAGAGTGCGCAGACGCGAGCGATCAAGTCGTTGCAGGCGCGCGTCCAGGCGATGCTCGTCGCCTCGGTCCCGATGTGGTGCGCCATCGCCGAGGCGCGCGGCGAGAAGATCGTCAGATCGTACCCGCGCTCGCGCTGCAGCCGCAGCTGCGCGTTCTCCAAGCTCTCGCGGATCTCGTCGTCGCCGATCGCGATGCTGTCGGGCGAGGGCGCGGGCGCGCCGCTTTCGAGCGCAGCGATCTGCGCGTCGCGGAACGTCTGCAGCGCCTTCGGCGCGGTGGTATAGTGCCCGTGGCAGTCGATGATCATGCCGTTTCGTTCCAGAGCGCCGCCGGCACGAACACGTCGCCGGCCATGAGCGAGCGCGCCGTTCGCAGCAGCGCCGAGCGTTCGACGCGCGGCTTGCCGCCTTCGTCGACCAGCGTCATCTCGACGGTGAAGAAGCCCGTCGGGTGCTCGATCTCGAGGCTGCGCTCGCCGAGCTGTGCGCCGTCGCCGGCAATCTCGGCGGCGACCGTCCCGGGATACGCGCACGCCGTCGCGACGCTGACCGCGCCGAACACGCCGATCGCCTTGTGCACCTTGTGCGGGATGAAGTTTCGCGTCGACACGGCGCCGCCGTTCGCCGGCGGCGAGACGAGGCACATCTTCGGCACGGTCTTCTTGGTGACGTCACCGAGGTTCATCAATCGCCCCGCAGCGAGGCGCACGGCTTCGACGCGCGCCTTGAGCTCGGAATCCGCCTCGAGCTCGGCCGGCGACTCGCGGCCGGTCTTACCGAAATCCGACGCACGCATCACGACGACGGGCATCCCGTTGTCGATCAGGGTCGCCTCGACGCCTTCGACGACGTCGCGCGCGTTGCCGGTCGGCAGCAGCGCGCCACCCGTGCTCCCGCCCGCGATGTCGAGAAAGTCGATGACGATCGGCGCCGCAGTCCCGGGAACACCGTCGATGCGGGCGTCGCCGTCGTAGCGGACGCGGCCGCCCGGCGTCTGCACGGCCGCGACCGCGATGCTCGCGGTGTTGACCATGTGGATGCGCACCTTCGTGACGCCGTCGGCGGCCAGGACCAGCCCCTTCTCTATCGTGAACGGGCCGATCCCCGCCAGCATGTTGCCGCAGTTCTGCGACGCGTCGACCCGCGGTTCGTCGACGACGACTTGGAGGAAGAGATAGTCGACGTCGGCGTCGGGCCGTGTCGACGGAGAGACGACGGCGACCTTGCTGGTGAGCGTGTCGGCGCCGCCGATCCCGTCGATCTGGCGCACGTCGGGCGAACCCATCACCGCCAGCAGAACCCGGTCGCGCAGCGCCGGATCGGACGGCAGGTCGGATGCCAGGAAGAACGGACCCTTCGAGGTGCCGCCGCGCATCAGTGTGCACGGGATCGCAGTCTGCGTCACGCGCGCGACTCCTCGGCGAGAGCCCGCGCGTCGTCGTAGTAGCGCAGCCCTTTCGCGTGCAGCTTCTCGCGCATGCCGTACACATCGAGGCCCACTTCGCCGGCAGCGAAGCGGTCCCGGTTCGTCGCTTCTTTCTTCACCCGCGCGAGCGAGGCGTCGAGCGCCTCCCCGATCCGCCCGCGCGGCACGACGAGCACGCCGTCGTCGTCGGCGACGATCGCGTCGCCGGGCTCGACGCGCTGACCGGCGCACACCAGCGGCAGGTTGATGTCGCCGAGCGTTTCCTTGACGGTTCCCTGCGCGAAGACCGCCTTCGACCAGACGGGATAGCGCATCTCTTCGAGCGTGCGGATGTCGCGGCAGCCGGCCTCGATGACGGTGCCGCGCACGCCGCGGGCTTTGAGCGCGCCGCCGAAGAGATCGCCGAAGTACCCGTCCTCGCACGGCGAGGTGGGCGCGACGACGACGACGTCGCCCGCTTGGCACAGCTCGACGACGACGTGGAGCATCGTGTTGTCGCCGGGCGCGACGGTGACGGTGACCGCGTTCCCGACGATCGACGTGCCGCGGTAGATCGGCCGCATGTACGAGCGCATGAGCCCGGTGCGACCCAGCGCTTCGTGGACGGTCGCGACGCCTCGTTCGGCCAGCGGCGCCAGCCGCTCGAGCGATGAGCGCTCGATGTTGCGCACGACGGTTCCGCTCATAACGTGCCCGAGTTTTCACAAGGCGCGGTGCCCCTCCTGGATGCGGGCAGCAAGGGAAGCAGCGCGGCCGCGTGGCAGGAGAGGAGCATGAAGCGAACGACTTTTCTGACGTCAGCCGGCGCGGCTGCGGGCGCGCTCGCAGCGCCGCGTTTTACGCTCGCCGCGGGGCCGGCCGCGACCGTGAAGATCGGCTTCCTCGAATCGTTCAGCGGCGTCTTTTCCGACTTGGGCGGCGTGCATCGCCAGGCCGCGGAGCTCGCGCTCGCCGATCAGAACAAATCAGGCCGCGTGAAGTTCGAGTTCGTCTTCGGCGACGACGCCTCGAAGCCGGCTCAGGCGGTCACCGAAGCGCGCCGTCTCGTCGGTCAAGAGGGAGTCGACGTCCTGTTCGGCGGGACGTCGTCGGCGAACGGGCTCGCGCTCAACCCGATCGTGCTCGAACTCGGCATCTTCAACCTGAGCCTCGGACCTCAAGACTCGTCGATCACCGCCGAGAAGGCAGGGAAGCTGACGTACCGGTTCGGCCCGAACGTCCGGATGTTGCTCAAGCCGGTCGTCCGCCGGGCGTTGGCGCTCGGGAAGAAGTGGTACTTCATTCAAGCGGACTACGCGCTCGGAAAGGATGCGTATGCGCAGCTCTCGGACGCGCTGCGGCGCGCCGGCGGCACCGAGGTGGGGCACGACATCGTCGCGCTCGGCACTGCTGACTTCTCGTCGGTGCTGACGAAGCTGCGCAACAGCGACGCCGACGTGTTCGTCCTGTGCAACAGCGGGGCCGACGCGGCGAACACCGTGAAGCAGTGGGCGCAGTTTGGACTGCACAAGAAGCAGAAGCTGGCCGGGATCTCGATGGAGGACGTCTACTACAAGACGCTCCCGCTCGACGACGTCGTCGGGATGACGTTCCCGGTGCTGTGGTCGCCGACGGCTTCGCCGAACGGCGCGAAACTGGCCAAACGGCTGAGCGCCGGGATCGGCGGACCGATCGGCGGCCGCCACTGGCTCGGCTATATGGCGGCGTGGTCGCTGATGGAGCGGATCAAGACCGCCGGCACGACCAAGGCCGACAAGCTCGCCGACGCGTTCGCCAACTTCTCGTTCGACGGGGCGAAGACGTCGCACTCGACGTATCGCGGCTGCGATCACCAGTGCATCCAGGACACCTACTCAGGCTCCAGCGTATCGTCGAAGACGTTCGCGAAGACGCAGTTCATGTTCGACATCATCGGCGAGGTGACGGCGCCCGAGTCCGACGGCACGTGCGACTCGCCGTGGGCGAAAGCCGCGACCGCCGCAATGGCCTCGCAGAAGGTCGGCGAGCGGACGGGCTACACGCCGAAAACGTGGACCTAACCGAAGAGCTCGCGCTGGCGAACCGGATCCTCTACGACCGCGGCGTCGTCGACGGGTTCGGGCACGTCAGCGTGCGCGACGACCGCGATCCCGAGCGGTTCTTGCTGGCGCGCAGCATCGCGCCGGGGCTGGTGACCGCCGCCGACGTGATGGGCTTCGCGCTCGACGGGACGGCGCTCGGCGGCGACACCCGTACGCCGTACCTCGAACGGTTCATCCACGGATCGATCTATCGCCTGCGGCCGGACGTCGGCGCAATCGTGCACAGCCACTCGGCGGCGGTGATCCCGTTCGGCATCGTCGCGGGCGTTACGCTGCGGCCCGTGTTCCACATGAGCTCGTTCCTGCGCGGGCCGGTGCCGGTGTTCGAGATTCGCGACGCGGCCGGCCCGGACAACGATATGCTGGTGCGCGACGAGAAACTCGGCGACGCGCTCGCGATCTCGCTCGGCGACAACCCGACGGTGCTGATGCGCGGCCACGGCTCGACGACGGTCGGCCGCAGCCTGCCCGAAGCGGTCTTCCGCGCCGTCTACACCGAGGTCAACGCGCGTCTGCAAGCCGAGGCGATGCGCATGGGTGAGGTCACCTTCCTCAGCGACAAGGAAGCGCTGCGCTCCAGCGCTTCGAACGCAGGTCAGATCGCGCGGGCATGGGAGCTTTGGTCCCGCGCGGTGTCATCCAGCTCGTAGATGTTCCGGTACGGTGCCCTCGCGCCGGAATGGGACGCGGCCGAAGCCGAACGCTGAGCGCTACGGGTTTCCTTCGATGTCGGAGTGCCCGGTCGATTCGAGCAACTCCGTCTCCTCCGATTGAAGGTCGAGCAGCTGCTGGACGCGGCGCATCACGGTGTTGTCCACTTTGCCCTCGCGGCGGAGGCGGATCAGCGCCGTCCGCTGAGCGTCGACCAGATCCGCCTCGAGCCGCCGGATGCGCGTTCCGAAGCGCGCCGCCGCGCCGTCTTCCGCTTCCTCGTCGAGACCGAACTCGGCCCAGCGGCGCCGGAAGCGGCGGCGCAGCACATCGCAGATCTCCGGCGGAACGTCGCCGCTGCCGGCCAGCTCGTCGAGGCGCTTCAGCGCGGCCTTCGCGGTGGCGGCGAGCGCGACGCGTTCCTCGCGCTCATCGGTCCCGTCGTCGACGACCTTCAGCCAGCGCAGGATGAGCGGCAAGGTTCCACCCTGGCCGACCAGCGTCGCGAGCAACACGCAGAAGGTGAGGAAGATGATGAGATCGCGGTCCGGAAACGGCCGCGCCGCCGCTTCGAGCGGAATCGCGAGCGCTGCCGCCAGCGAGATCCCACCGCGCATCCCGGCCCACGCGAGGACGGCGACGTGGGACCAATCGGCCTTCCCTTCGACGTGCTCGGGCTCGTTCGTGGCGGGCAGCAGCCCCTGCGCGAAGACCCACACCAGGCGCACAACGATCGCCGTCGCGCTGATCGCGAGCCCGTAGCCGATCAGCTGCGCGGGGTGGAAGCGTTGCAGCGCACCGAGGATTTGGTGGAACTGCATGCCGACCAGGACGAAGATGAACGCGTTGGCCATGAAGACCGCAGTGACCCAGAAACCGGCCCCGCGTTCGCGTGTTTTAGGCGTCAGCACCCGCGGTGTGTAGTGGGTGACGACCAGCCCAGCCGTGACGACGGCGAGCACCCCCGAGACGTGGAAATGCTGGGCCGGCAGGTAAGCGAGGTACGGCGCCATCAGCGAGACCATCGCCTGCAGCGCATCGTCCTTGGTGAGCCGCCACGCCGCGACGCACAGCAGCGCCGCCGCGCCGCCGATCGCGAGCGCGCCGACGACCGACACCGCCAGTTCGCCGAGCGCGAGCGGGAGCGAGAACGTCCCCGTGACGATCGCGGCGATCCCGATCCCGTACAGGACGAGCGAGGTCGCGTCGTTGACCAGGCTCTCGCCCTCGATCGTGGCGATCACGTGGCGCGGTAGCGGGATGCGCGCGATGATCGGCGCGAACGCGACCTCGTCGGTCGACGAGACGATCGCGCCGAGCACGAGCGCGGGTCCCCACGCCATCGCCGGAATCATCACGTGCGCGACCGCGGCGACGGCGAGCATCGTGACGATGACCAGCCCGAAGGCGAGCTGAAACATCCACCACAAGCCGTCGCCGGAGAAGAACTCACTGGTCGGCGCCGTCACGCTTTCCCAGTAGAGCAGCGGCGGAAGGAAGATCGTGAGCACCAGCTCGGGCGGCATCGCGAGCGGCGGGATCCCGGGGATGTACCCGAGCGCGATCCCGCCGAGGACCAGCGCGATGGGGTACGCGACACCAATCCGGTTGGCGACCGAGACCAGGACGAGGATGGCGACGAAGATGACCGCCAGATCGACGGAGACCGCCCCGTTCATACGCCGATCCTAACACAGCCGGCCGTCGGCGCAAAAAAGGTGCTTTTGCCAGGCAACGCGACCTAACTGGGTGCCAACACGAACGCAGCTTCCAAGTAAGGCGGACCATCATCATGCGGCGACTCCTACGGCGTTGTCTGGCCGGCGGCGGCTCTCTGTTTCTCGCGGTCGCCATCGCGGCGAGCACGTGTCCGGCGACCGCCGCGGAGCCTGCTGCGAACCCGCTCACCTTTGGTGCGAGCACGCTGAATGCGGGCAACGACATCATCAGCTGCGCGACGAAGGCCACGCTTTCGCTGTCCAAGACCGGATACACGGGAGTCGGTTCGGTGACCAACGGTTTCGCAACGCTCGTGTACGGTACGAAGGTTCAGAACGCCCTCAGGGTTTTCTGCTTGAATGCAACACCCCAAGGCGCGCCTGCCGGCCGCGGTGGCGTCATCGTTCTGGTGTCGGGACCCGGCAATCTCAAGCCGCTGTACGACGCTTTTTACAAGAACTTCTAGCCGCGGTCGCGGCCGCGCGGGGCGCGCGACCGGGCGCGGCTCCGAAGCGCCGCGCCCAGCCCCAGACCGACAGGCTCGTTACATCGGCTTCGTCTTGCACTTTATGAAGTGACCCTTTTTGTCGCGACAAGGCTTGTTCTTCATCGGCGCCATCGCCGCCGGCGGGCACTTCACGAACTTGCCCTTTGCGTCTCGGCACGTCTTGGCGTCGGCTCCGAGGCTCAGTGAGGCGACGAACGCGAGCGCGAGCGCCGCGGACAGGAAACGGCTCATAGAAACGACCTCCTAGGTTAAAAGAGCGGATGTCGACGAGCCTTCGCCGCTTTCGGGCGCATTCCGGCGGGGCGGGCCAGCTGCCCACCTGGTTTAGGGTCCAAAGCCTCAGCGCGCGACTGCGTCTGCCGGAAACAAGGTAGTGGCGAAAACGAGCGCGTGCGGGGCGGCCACGGGCATTTCGTCGACCGGTGAAAGGCGTCGAAATTGGGCTGCCTACTTCGAATCGCTGCGCTCGCAGCGGTACTTCCGCTCTCCGCCTGCGGCGGCGGCTCCGCGGGTGCAGGTCCGCCGCCAAACCCCTCGGTGAGCTGGATGGCGACGCTGCGCTACGTGCCGACCGACATTCACGTGAGCGTGCAGACCCCGACGATTCCGTTCATGTACGTGGATTCAGCCGCGGTGAACGGCGTCTATCCGTCGCCGGGCACGTTCCGAAGCGCGATCGAGAACGCGAATCCGGGATTTCTGAGTGGCGCCTGCGCCACGATTACGCGCATGTCGGCCTCGGTGATGCAGTTCACCGACGCCCAGGGCGTCGCGGCCCCTTCGTACGTCGTGTTCTTCCAGCCGATCGCGGTCGGAACGTGCACGCAGCGCATCGACGTGGGAGCCGAGGGCGTGCAAAGCTTCAGCGTTACAGTAACGTCGTGAGCGTCTGCGGATTACTTCTGCTGCGCGCGCCGCTTGATGCTCGGCCTTCGACGCGCCTTCTGGACGGTTGCGAAACGGCGAACGGCCGAGGGTGCAGCCGGAGGTGAGTCAAGCGCGCTGAACCCCTGGATCTCGATCGGCGCGGACCCGGGAAACTCCGCCACGATCCTCAGCTTTCCCCCCAACGCTTCGATGTAACTTCGAAGCGTCCCGACATATGTGTCTGTGCGTCGTTCCAGTTTGGAGACATCGCCCTGCGCGATTCCCAGAACGTCCGCGACGCTCTGTTGCGTGAGCGCTCGCGCCTTGCGAAGTTCGGGCAGCTTCATGCGTGCGATCTCGGCCTCGATCCGCGCCTGGATCTTCGCTTCGCGTTCGGGCGAAAGTGGGCGGCGGATCGCCCGCCACGGTCGCGTCGGCATGTCAGATTCCTCGATTTTCAATTTCGGCGAGATGCTCGGCGTAGAGCCGATCGGCAACGGGGATCCTTGTAGGCCGACCGCTTTACGGCATCTGCGTGTGGTCGTCCCAACTCCGGACCGACGGCCTCAAGAAGGTCAACGCTGTAGTTGACCGAGTCAATTTCGGCGCTATCGAGCGCAGCGTACCATTCGGCGAATTGGTCGGTAGCCTCGACTGCCCACACCACATCGTGAGTATGGCATATGAACCATTATTGCGTCAAGTCCATAACGTGACGCCGTGACCTCACCCTTCGACAAGCTCAGGGTGACATCGCGGTGGGTGACATCGGGATGCGGGACGCCGAGGCTTACGATCACATCGGGCTAGGCGATGGGGACGGTTAGAAGCGGTCGCGGTGGTGGGGGGCCGTTAGGTTCTGGAGCGGGCCGATCGGGACGATGCGGGCTGGGTTGATCTCGTCGTGCGTCATGTAGTAGTGGCGTTTGATGTGATCGAAGTTCACCGTGTGCGCGATGCCATGGATCTGGTAGAGATCACGCAGGTAACCTGACAGGTTGGGGTAGTCCACGATGCGGCGCAGGTTGCACTTGAAATGCCCGTGGTACACGGCGTCGAAGCGGATCAGCGTGACGAAGAGCCGCCAGTCCGTTTCCACGGGCGCTGCGCCGAACAGATAGCGCTGCTCCGCGAGCAGTGCGTCGAGGGCGTCGAGCTGCTCGAACAGACGGTACGCCGGCAGTTCGTATGCGGCTTGCGTCGCGGCGAAACCGGCGCGGTAGACGCCGTCGTTCACCGTCTCGTAGATGACCTCGTTCAAGCGGTCGATCGCGGCCCGGTGCTCGTGCGGGTAGAGGTCGAGCTCGTGCCGCGCGAACGGCTCGAACTCGGTCTCGAACATCCGCATGATGTCGTCGTCGGAGTTGCTGACGATCCGCTTCGTCTGCGTGTCCCAGAGCACCGGGACGGTCACGCGGCCGTGATAGCGCGGATCGGTCGCCGCATACGCCTCGGCGAGGTACGTAAACCCGTTGACGGGATCGCCGGTCGTGGCGGTGTCGACCTCGCGGAACGCCCAGCCCAGCTCGTCGCGAATCGGATCGACGACCGACATCCCGATCGCGTCCTCGAGCCCTTTGAGCGCGCGCACGATGATCGTGCGGTGCGCCCACGGACATGCCGCCGACACGTAGAGGTGATAGCGTCCGAACTCCGGCTGGTACGGCGAGGATCCGTCGGCCTTCACCCAGTCGCGGAACGCGTCGCCCTGGCGGACGAATCGTCCCTCGACCGTCTCGTGTGGCAGCTGCGCCTTTACCGTCATCGCCGCAATCAGGTCTTGTAGCTGGGATCTTTCGCGTCGAGCATCCGGAGCTGCGCGTCCCAGGCGAGCTTCGCGACGGCCGGGACGCCGTTCGCCGACTGGCGCTTCACGACGTCTTGGACCTCGGCCGACGGATAGTGCAGCGGTACTCCGCCGGCCAGGAGCGCGACCTGCATCGCGCACGCGCGCTCGAGGAAGTACATCGCCAGGAACGCTTCGCCGACGGTCGCGCCGACGGTCAGCGTCCCGTGGTTGCGCAGCAGCATCACGTTCTTCTCGCCGAGGTCGGCGACCAGCCGCGGGCGCTCGTCGAGTAGCAGCGCTACCCCTTCGTACTCGTGGTACGCGATCTGATCGTTCAGCAGCATCGCGGTCTGGTTGGTCGGGAGCAAGCCGCCTTCCTGACACGAGACCGCGACGCCGGCGACCGTGTGCAAGTGGAGTACGCACTTCGCGTCCTCGCGCGCGGCGTGCACCGCGCTGTGGATCGTGAAACCGGCCGGGTTGACGAAGTACGGCGTCGGCTCGACGATCTTTCCGTCGAGGTCGACCTTGACCAGACTCGACGCGGTGATCTCGCTGAAGAGCATCCCGTACGGGTTGATCAGGAAATGGTGGTCGGGCCCGGGGACGCGCGCCGAGATATGGGTGAAGATCATGTCGTCCCAGCCGTAATGCGCGACCAGCCGGTACGCCGCGGCCAGGTCGATGCGTGCCCGACGCTCCTCGGTGGGAGCCCCCGCGCCGGCGGGGGTGAGATCGGTGACGGTCGCGCTCATCGTCGAATGCTCCCGGGAAAAGCGAAGGGCCGGCAATCTTCGATCACCGGCCCACAGTCCCCCGGGTTCCCGGAGGTCAGCGCGGGGTAGCCTTAGCGGCCGTAGCCACCATTGCCCACGACGTCGATCTCGTTCGCGTTGAACGTGCCGTCGGAGTTCTGGGCCCCGACGATGCGTACGCGCATCCCCGGTGACAAGTTGGTGCCGGTCGGGTTGATCACCGTGCCGTTGTGCAGCTCGACGTGCCGGCCGTTGCTCAGGTAGAGGTTGTACGGCGAGAACGAGGAGACCGTGCCGCTCAGCTGGTTGCCGCGGCCGTAGTTCCAGTTGCCGTTGCCGCCATTGTTGTACGTACCGTTGTTGTACGTACCGTTGTTGTAGCCGCCGTTGTTGTAGCCGCCGTTGTTGTAGCCGCCGTTGTTGTAGTTGCCGTTGTTGTTGTTGCCGTTGTTGTTGTTGCCGTTGTTGTTGCCGTTGCGGTTCCGTTGGTCGTCGCGGTCGCGATGGCGTTGCTGGCCGTTGTTCGACTGGCCGTTGTTATTGTTGTTGTTGTAGACGCACTGGCCGTTGACCCATTGGCCGTTCCGGCAGCTGTTGTTGTTGCCGTTGGTGTTCTGGTCGGGTGCCGCCATCGCCATCGACGGGATGGCGATCAGTGCCGCGACGGCGAGGGTTCGGATGAAAGAATGAGGCCTCAAGCTGCTCCTCCTTGGAGTCGCGGTGCGAGAAGCACCGTGTCTGAGGAACGTGAGGAGTTCGGTGAGAGTCCTGTGAGATTGCTGGGATCGTGCGATTTCGGGCTTAAGGCTGGAGCGGGATCCTCGCCAGCTCGCCGACGATGGCGCGGAAGTCGGCGAACGTGAGCGCCTGATCGGCATCGCACTTCGCCTCGGCCGGGTTCGGATGGACCTCGAGCAAGAGACCGTGTGCTCCGACCGCTTTCGCCGCGCGGCACAGCGGCGCGATCCACCGCCGCACGCCGACCCCGTGCGACGGGTCGACCAGCACCGGCAGGTGCGTGCGCTCGCGCAGTACCGGGATCGCCGAAAGGTCGAGCGTGTTGCGCGTCGCGGTCTCGAACGTGCGGATCCCGCGCTCGCACAGGATCACGTTGGGATTCCCTTCGCTCAGGATGTACTCGGCCGCCGCGAGCAGCTCGTCGATCGAGGCCGCCATCCCGCGCTTGAGCAGCACCGGACGCTCCGCCTTGCCGACGGCTTTGAGCAGGTCGTAGTTCTGCATGTTGCGCGCTCCGATCTGCAGCAAGTCGACCGACGCCGCCATGCGCTCGACTTGGTCGATGCTCATCACCTCGCTGACGATCGGCAAGCCGCTCGCGCGGCTCGCTTCGGCGAGCAGCGCGACACCTTCCCAGCCCAGACCCTGGAACGCGTAGGGCGAGGTGCGCGGTTTGAACGCCCCGCCGCGCAGCATCACGCCGCCGGCGGCTGCGACCGCTTCGGCGGTCGTCAGGATCTGATCGCGGGATTCGACGCTGCACGGACCGCCGATGATGACGAAGTTGCCGTCGCCGATCGCGACGTTTCCGACCATCACGCGCGAACGGACGTGATGCTCGCCCTGGCGCTGCGCCTTCGGGAACGCGACCTTGTCGGGCTTGGGCACGACGGCGGGCCGCTCGTCGACGGCGATCGTCGTTTCGCGCCGCACGCGCGGCGGCGCGCTCGACGCATCGTAGGTTCCGATCACGTGAAGCGCGACCGTCACCTCGCGCAGGGCGCGCAGCGCCTCGGCGAAGCGTTCGTCGCGCACGTCGCCGTCGACGTCGACGTAGAATGAAGATTGCCCGCTCACGCCGAGCCGCGTCTTCGAGTCCAGCTTGGAGATGTTGAGCCCTTGTTCGCCCAGGATCGACAGGCAGCGGCCCAGCGCGCCCGGCGCGTCGGCGACGGCGAACACCAGCGAGGTCTTGCGGACCGCGAAGTCCTCGGCCGGCTCGAACTCCGCCGCGAGCCCGAGCGCGTTCGGTGCGCGGAACAGCACGAAGCGCGTGAAGTTGTCGGGGTGATCGGCGATCGTGTCGGCGAGTTCGATCAAGCCGTAGCGTACTGCCGCACCCGCCGACGCGATCGCGCCCCGCGTCGGATCGCCCGCAGCCGCGACGTCGCGCGCGGCGACGCCGGTGTCGGGGACCGGAACGCGCCGCACGTCGGCGAGCGTGCCGAGGAACCGGCCGCACTCGGCCAGGACGACCGGATGGGAGTCGATCTCGCGGAGGCCTTCGAGCGTCGCACCCGGGACGCCGAGCAGCCGGTGCTCCATCCGCCAGGTGATCTCGGCCAAGAGGTCCAGCTCGTACTCGGCCAGGACGTCGTAGCCTTCGCGGATCGTCCCCGCGATCGCGTTGTCGATCGGGAGCAGGCCCAGGTCGGCGCGGCCGGAGAGCACTGCGTGCGCGACGGCGCGGTACGAGGAGCAGCCGAGCGGCACGAAGACCACGCCGCGGCGGGCGGCGTACGCGTCCAGGACCGCGTGCGAGTACGAGCCCTCGATCCCTTCGAAGGCGGCGGTCAAGGTGAGGGTCGGCGGCTGCGGTTCGCCGGTCGCGGTCTGCGGGCTGATCATGTGCTCTCCGGGGATGAACAAGAGCCCCTCGCTCGGCGAGGGGCTCCTGCAGTTCGGTCCGTTGGACTCGTTACGGCAAAGGCCTACCGCGCCGGTGCGCATTGCACGAGGCGTAAAAATACCGGTAGGACCAGCCGGCAACGGTCATGTCCGTCGGTTTTACCAGAGCCGCCGCCCCGCGTCAATCGCGGCGGGCTGTAAGGCGGCTTGCTGCGCCGCCGCAAACTGCGGTGATAGCCTAGGCGTTGTGAAGAACGTGCGATTCTCGAAAGTCATCCCGCTTGCGCTGGCGCTCCTCGCCGGCGCGCTCGGCGTCGCACCGGCCCAAGCGTCCCCTCGCCTGGAGAAAGCGGTCCTCGCGGGCGGCTGCTTCTGGGGCGTCGAGGCGGTCTTCGACGAGCTGCGCGGCGTCACGAACGTCGTCTCCGGATTCTCGGGCGGGAACGCCGCCACCGCCCATTACGAGATCGTCAGCACCGGGATGACCGGACATGCGGAGTCGGTCGAGATCACCTACAACCCGGCGCAGATCTCGTACGGGCAGCTCCTCCAGGTGTACTTCAGCGTCGCGCACGACCCGACCGAGCTCGACTACCAAGGGCCGGACCACGGCTCGCAGTACCGATCGGCGATCTTCTACGCGAACGACGACCAGAAGCGGGTCGCGGAGGCGACGATCCGGGAGCTGAGCGCGAAGCACGTCTACCCGGCGCCGATCGTCACCAAAGTCGTCCCGCTCGCCGCGTTCTATCCGGCCGAGGCGTACCACCAGCACTTCATCGCGAAGAACCCCGACTATCCGTACGTCGTCTACAACGACCTGCCGAAGCTCAAGGAGCTCCACAAGCGCTTCCCGGCGCTGCTCAAGACGCACGCCTGAGGTCTGCCGCCGCCGGACTGCCCAATTTGTGCCGAAGTCCCGCCGACTGAAACAACCTCCATGCTCTAACGGTACTACTAGAAAAATAGGAGGTCCGGCATGGAGTGGGGGAATCGGCGGGTTCGCCAGCTGCTGCGCAAGCTGCGCTGCCGCTGGACCGCGTCTTCAACGACCTGCGCGACGACCGCGCGTATCGCAGCCTGCTCCCGCTTGCCGTAACCGCGCGCTGACGTCTGAAACGCCGTCGTGCGCAATGGTGCACGATGTGGACAGATCGGTGGAGTTGCGCGGGTTGAACCGAACGCCGCGGGGTAACGGCGAGCGAGCCCTCAGACGCCTGGAGTGGAGGACGCCGCCGGGCGGGTACAAGCCGGGCATGAGCGCCTCGATCGATCCGCCGCCCGCGCCCGCGCACCAATGCATCAACGCCGCCTGCGGCTGCAACAATCTCGTCAGCGCGGGACCGTGCAGCGAATGGTGCGCGGCGAACACCGTCGAGCTGGCCGATGTCGAGAGCGGCAAAGCCTCGCTCGACGTGGAGTGCAACTGCGGACACGACACGTGCGTGGCGAACCGTGCGGCGCGCGGCACACCCGAGCGCGGGATGAGCTAGACGCCGTTCTTCGCTATGGGCAGGCCGTCATCGTGAAATCGCCGATGACGCCTTGACTCTTTCCGGTCGCGTCGACCAGCCACACGTTCCATTTGTGTGGAGACGAGCCGGCGCACAGCGCTGCCGGCGCGGTCGCGGTCGCGATCCCGCCGGAAAATGCGCTAAGCGGCGTCGTCACCGCACCGGCGGTGCTGAACGTCAGGTTCGCGGTGAACAGCAACGTCAAGCTCGCCGGCGTCGGACGTTCTTGGATGACGGTGATGATCGAGCTGGGCGGCCCGAAGCACGGTCTGGCGATCGCTGCGAGCGCGCCGGCGTTCACGTAACATGCGACTGCCGCGCCTGATGGTCCGGTCGCGGCGGGCGGCGCGGCCGTCGGCCCGGCCGGCGGTGCGATGCTCATCGTGCGCACGGGCGCCGGTATGCGCGGGCCAGGCGGGCCGCTGACGCTCACGTCGTCGACCACCGGGCCGCAGTTCGTCGAGGGATCCAGACTGCGCAACCAGATCCGCGTTTGCGTACCGGCGGCGCGGAATGAAAACGAGCGCCGTAACCACCGTTTTTTCGACACGCTGATGGTGTTCACGTCGACCGAAAAACTGCGTGAGCCCGAGCCCGCCGACACCTGCATGCGCTTGATGTCCGGAGCGCAGTCGCCGTTCCCCGAGAGCATGAACGCGAGCACGTAGGTGGCGCCCGGGCGCGTAGCGATGATCTGCATGATCCCGCCTGGTCCAGGCGTGCCGTCGAGATCGACGCTCCGGCCGCCGTCCGCACCACGCCAGTACGTTCCGATGTAGTCGACGGAGACGCCGGTGACCGTCCAGCCGGGGATCGTGCGATCGCCTCCGCGCAGGGTGGTGAACGATCCCGGATTGGGACCGGACTCGAAATTGCCGTTGACGATCAGTTGCGCTGCCTGCGCGCCCGGCGTCGTCCCTGCGAGGATCAGTGCCGTGGCGACCAGCGCCGTCAGGGTGCGGGGAAATCGAGAAGAAGCAGTCACGGTGACGTCCTCCTGAACAGGACGAAACCGTTCGTTTTTATCGAGCGACCGCCCTCCCTCTAGGTCGACGCGGTGATCAACTGAGCGCAGATCTCGCGCGCTTCTTCGACCGACACTGCGGCGGTGCGCACGAACAATTTGCGCCAGTAGGCTTTCCCCGAGAGTTTCGCAATGAGATCCGACGCGCGGCGCGCGTCGACGATGCGGCCCATCAAGCGCACGCGCACCGTCGGCATCACGCCGCCGGTTCCCAGCGGCAAGCGGTGCAGGAGCTGCTCTTGCGAGTCGCTCCACACCGCGTCGCCGAACCGTTCCACCAGCGCGCGCTCGCAGAGCTCGAACGTGCTCAGATCGCGTTCGGCGTTGAACTCCGCGGCCAAGCCGTAGACGGTACGGCGTTCGCGCAGCGCGCGAACCTCCTCGCCGTCCATCGGGCGGATATCGTCGATGACGCGGAAGTCGTCCCAGGCCAGGAACTCGGCGACGTCGTCGAGCGCGCGCGGATCCGGCCACAGCCTCTCGAGCACCTGGTGCAGCACGCGCTCGAAGGCGCGCGTGGTGTGGTGGAAATAGACCGTCGCGAACATCATGTAGCGCGCCAGCACGAACGACTCCAGCGCGACGACGCCGCGACCCTCGACGCCGAGCTGCGGGCGGCCGTCGATCTCCAGGATGCGCAGCGACTCGATCAGCTGCTCGGCGTCGTACATTCCGCCGGCGACGCCGGTGAAGTACGTGTCGCGCAGCAGGTAGTCCAT
>OCZT010001354.1_pt1 | contig 25286 bp, 18 predicted proteins | sample 1539031 | NCBI WGS metagenome assembly OCZT01 (sample SAMEA3539308, study PRJEB22396) | soil metagenome | biome: tundra; feature: field; material: soil | place: USA | collected 2010-05 | depth 0.15 m | reverse complement strand
TAAGCAGGAGCTTGCGGCGGTCCTCAAGGGCCCAGCGCAGGCGCTGGCCCATTTGAGGACCGACTCAAGAGTGACCGTGTCATTCGGAGCGACATCGGAAACAACTCGACCAAAGGTACTATTGCTCCCGTAGCAACGGCTACTGCGAACCACATCGGGTCCGCTTTACCCAAAGCTGGGGGCTGGTTAAGTCGCCAGCGAATTTCCAGCCCGGTCCGTTGCTTTCAGCCCGGACAACAGCTGCCTAAGACCGTGTTCACTCTCTCCGATAGGCGTCGCCCTTCTTCACGTTTGGTGCCTGGTCCGGATTACGATGCGTTTGTGCCCGAGATGGTGGAGCAGAGTCGCGTCTAGCTAGTCTGGAGCCTCACCAGCTTCATTGACGTGTTTCGTCGCAACAGAACTCACGGGACCGCTCTTATTCGATCTTTGGACTGGCACTTGGCTGGGCCGATAAAACCTTGCGAACTCCGAGTTTAACTCCTTTATCTCGTTGCTCCGCTCAGTGCGAGAGCTAAAACGCAGCGCAGTGCACCTTCCGCCAGTGCGATCATAATCCGCATCGATCCTTAAGACTCCTTCTGGAGTCTTAAGCATGATGAAACTCCCGTGATGCTTCAAAAAGGTTTCAAATTCTTTCTTTTCCAACACTCTACATTTGGCTTCTATGGCTGGCCTCCCCGCGAGGTCACCGCAGTGCTCGGATCTCCTCAGCAGTTCGGCGAGCAGCTCCATATACGCAGGTGTAGATTCGTGCCCATTCTGCACTAGGATTGCCAGCTGCACAACCACACCACAATGGGCAGCGGTAGCTAGGCTTGCCATGAAACGCCCAGTTGGTCCAAAGTTGTTTGATTGGAAAAATGTCAAAGCTACAACTCCTTGGATGACATCCCCCTTTTGGGTTTCTCCAATACAAGAGGTAATGTCGATAATCAGTTCGTCCCTGCGCCCTGGGCGATTGAGCAGCACAGTGCGCGATTGCCCCAAGCCACGAGCAACTTTCTCAAGGTCGTTGTGAACAAGTTTTAATAGCATCGGATGGACCCCGTCCTGGCAGCTACGCTTCAATATCGAATGGAACTTTTCACCGAACCCCCTGAGCATATTGGCACTGAAGCGTGTTTTACCAGTAATTGAGCGACTAAGTGCTCGTAGTTGTTGTTGAACGACACCCGCGTGCCTCGCACGATGGGTAACATTCGGCCGCATGCAGAACATTATGAGTTCGCTGATAAACGGCAGTCCTTCGTACAGTTCAGGGTTTCTGCTCGCGATCTCGGAGGAAACAAGAGCCTTGAGTTCTGACCGGGATTTGAAAATATCGATAGTGCTATTAGATTCACCGATTTGATTGCAGTTCAGTATTTCGTAGCCACCCTTGTTGTCCTTAAGGTCCTTGACGAACTCGTCGCGAAACGGAATGATCTTGCAATCACCTGCAGCAAGAAAGAGCAGGAAATTCCCCAATGAATAAATGTCGGCAGGGGAGTACCAGCGTGGATTTGAATCGTCGTGCTTTACACGTTCGGGGGCCCAATGGGGATACCAGATACTTCGATTAGCAGGAACAGAGGTGTGCTGTTCCAAGGCAATGCCCCAACCAAAGTCAATGAGAACCAAATTGGCGTGATCCGATAGTTGAATTAGGTCAGGGTTCGCTGCATGGGCGATAACATTCTTCTTGTCGATATCGCCATGCACCACTTTTCTGGAATGGACATCGGCTAAGACCCCGGTGATGCTCGTCGCAAATCTGAGCCAGAGGAGAGGATCACGAATTCCTTTGAACTGTGAAAGCCCAAGCGACTTCGCATAAAGCTTGCTCCATTCGTCGAGGTTGAGCCCAGGGACAAACTCATAGACGTTGAACCAGAGCTGTGTGCCCAGCTTGCCTTTATGGTATGCCACGCCGCGGTCAAGGAGTTGGGCAATGCCTCGCAATCCTCGTAGCTTCGAGAGAAGACTAGCCTCAACCTCCAGAAATGAATTTAGCAGGGGAATTCGCTCGGGCAAGTCTTCCGGGTTTACACCGTCCAGTTTCGGTATTTTGACAATTACCTCGGAGGCAGTTTGTTGCGCAATTGCGAGGTATGTCCGGCCATTTTGACCAGCATGAAATTCCTTCTTAACTGTGTAGATGTCTTTTTTCCCTATAAATTGCTTTCTCATGTGAATTCTGCGAGATTGCCCGCACGATCTTACGTTAACGAGTTGGCGTTCTTGCGTCAACACCAGCGATCTGGTGCTGACGTGAAGGAGTCCGAGAAGTCGGTGCCTGTGTGCGTCATTGTGAAGTGTCCAGGCAGTATTCCTTTGGCAGTTTGGCGCCCAACGCGCTGTCAATCGGTGTCGCTGTTGAGCCTGCGCCACGGGCTACAAGAAAGCCTCCATCGGCTGGGAGTGGCGCGGGACCAACACGCCACCCCGGCCCTCAATGCGTGCCCGGAGCGCAGTGGGTAAGAATCAAGCCGGCGAACGAGTCGCCTTTGGTAATCCAATTCAGCCGGTTCTGGACAAGTTGAACGTCGATTTCAAGATCAAATGAAAACCAAACCGACGGAACGAGAAAAGGGTATGCGGGAAGTGGTCGGGGGCTTGATGGGTTTTCCTCCTTTAGTGAGGAACGACGGAGTTCAGGTGTGTCTAGGACAATGGCAGACCTGGCGCTGTAAGTTCCTGGATTTGGGCTGCTTTCAGATCGTTCCGAAAAGACAAAGTTGGCCAACGGCATCGTATATCCCACATTTCCAGGCGCATAAACCAGCTGTCGTATTTTTGGGCAAAGGTTTGGATGCATGGTCGAGGAATCCCTGAATCCTCTTCATCATCCTGCGCGATGGCGTGGAGGTACCACGTTCCCAATTGCTAACTGAGACAACATGCACTCCAACCGCTTTGGCGAAGTCCGACTGTAACCAATGCAATTCCAAGCGGTGCTTCCTGATTTGGTCGCCAAGCGATTGGGGTAACTTGGAGAGCTGTTGGCCAGCTTTCCAGTGAGGTGGATATAGGACACGGAGCACTTTGATGTGGACAGTTTGGACAGACAGAAGCAGAGCAATGTTTTCAAGATGTAATGTTTGCATGAGCAACCATACATGGTGCCTTACCGCAGACACTTCTTGCCCTCTGGCCGTGGAGAAAGCCAGGGGGCCTTACGTCCAGATTTGTCTGTCGAGCGAACGGTATTGAATCGCTTCCGAGACGTGCTCACTGGTGATTGAGGCCGCGTCCGCTAAGTCCGCAATCGTGCGAGCCACCTTCAAAATGCGGTCGTAGGCTCGGGCACTGAGATTCAAGTCAGCCATGGCAAATTTCAACAGCTCCAGTGTTGCTTCATCGGGTTCGCAATACCGTTTCAATTCCCTGCTACCCATGCGGGCGTTACAGGTAATTTTTGGACGATCCCGGAACCGGTCGTGCTGTCGCTGACGCGCTGCCACCACACGTGCACGAATCTGGGCGGATGATTCGCCGGTGCTCTCGCTGGTAATCTCGCGGAACTTGACCGGCGGCACCTCGATATGCAGGTCGATACGGTCCAGCAGTGGACCAGAAATGCGACCAAGATAATTCTGAATCTCGCGAGGGGAACATCGACTTTCTCCAGCCATTTTGCCATCCGGTGTTGGATTCATAGCAGCAACCAACATGAATTCCGATGGAAACGTCATTGTGCCTGCCGCCCGCGAAATGGTGACACGACCTTCTTCGAGGGGTTGGCGCATCGTTTCCAGGACGCTGCGTTTGAACTCGGGCAACTCGTCCAGAAATAACACCCCGTGATGAGCGAGAGAGATTTCGCCTGGCGTGGGGTTGATGTTGCCGCCCAAGAGACCCGCATCACTGGCGGTGTGATGCGGCGAGCGGAATGGACGGTGGGTTACCAACGCCTGGCCGGGGGCCAGCAAGCCCACGATGCTGTGAATCTGGGTCGTCTCCAAGGCTTCCTCCAAGGTAAGCGGCGGCAAAATGGTTGCCAACCTCTTGGCAAGCATGGATTTGCCAGTGCCCGGTGGGCCAATCAAAAGGACGTTATGACCCCCAGCAGCCGCGATTTCCAGAGCGCGCTTGACCGATTCCTGTCCCTTCACCTCTGCAAAATCCATCTCCCCATCTGGTGCATGGTCAAAGAGCTGCGCGATATCCACCTTCACCGGTGCCAACTTGACCTCGCCTTCCAGGAAGCTGACCGCCTCTCGCAGATTTTGAATGGGGATGACCTGCAGGCCGGAAACCACTGCCGCTTCCGCCGCATTATCCGACGGCACCAGGATGCCGACTTTGCCTTCCGCCCGCGCACGCAAAGCGATAGGCAGGACGCCTTTGACGGGACGCACTCCGCCAGTTGGCTTGTTGCCACCGCACTATTCGAGTCCACCGGTCCTCGATTTCATTGCATTTTCGACAATTACGCCGCTACCCAACCGCACCCAAAACTCTGGGCGAACATCTTCGCAAAAAGAGGGTCGACATGCAACTGTCCATGACACAACTGGCAAATTTGCTTGGATTTGGAATCAGCGACTCTGCCATCGAAAAATGGGAAAAGAACCAAAACCGCCCGACCGAGGAACACCGGAAGCGTATTACTGAATTCCTCAGTTTCAATCCAGCACGGACGGACCCAACAGGCGACTCTTGAGGCATACCGTGTTGGGATTTTGCCACTACGAGAGACGAGGCTTGGACGGCGTTCGCCGAAATCACAACATCAAAAACCACTTTGAGCGTTTCAAAATGTCTGGGTCCACAGCGGATACTTTCTGCTTCGACTATGCACGCGAACCCGTTCCCGAAAGCACAACAGCCAGTTTATCCGCCTCGAAATGTGAGATGCAAGAAATCATGGCACGACAGAAATCATGGCCGACTTTGTCTTTTCGAAAAGATCTGCAAGAAGCTCAACTCCAATGGTCAGACTGAAACACCAATGATGAGGTGGTCAGGAACTCCGGGGCACGAACACCTCGCCGTCATCAAGCCTTATGCGTCGGTTCGATTCCGACCCTCGCCTCCATCCTCATTTATAACCAATATAATCAAGGTGTTTGTGAGTGTTCACTTTCCAAATAATGGTCAACTGCTAACGCCCACTGCTAACGAATTCAAAATTGGCTAAGGCTGTTCACCGCAGTCCAAGAGGCCCATTTTCATTGGGGCTGCCCCCGATGGTTGCCCCGTCCCTCTTCTTGCTCAGCAAGGCAATCGGCGACAATGCCAATGGCCCAAGCGAATAGCCCGTCAGTGATGTCGTATCCCGGGGATTGGACTTCAATGGCGTTCACGATGCCACCTCCTTCCGAGACTTGTCCTCTGCATCCCACTTGGCGATCAGCGCTGTCAACTCGCGAGCATGCTTAAGAGACAGGGATCGTAATTAATGCTGGCGGAGTTTTCGCATAGCTCGAAGTCGCCCTGAAAGTCCCCCGGCAAATCGACCAGGAAGCGGTTTGGAGCTTGACCATAAACTCGCCCACCGCACAGGCGGACGATTGGGGCTGGGACCTAGTCGCGAGAGCGGGCCTAAGGAATTCGGTCAGTTCTTCGGAGAGGTTCTGCCAGAGGGGTTTCGGTCAACGGCGAACTCAATTGCGAGGGCACCATCGAACTTCTCCAGGCCCTCGTGGCCAGCGGGCTGGCGTGGCAGCTTCAGGGCACAACCATCCCGTATCGGCAACAACAACCAGCACGGGTGAATCCAAAGTTGTCCCAAACGCGACCGATAGAGTTCATTTCTGCCCGATAAAAGCTTTACCCTTTGGTTCGAGCGTCAGTTCATATTTATTGGTTGTTCCCGGCGAGAACGACGTGCGAATGTGCCGGTCACGCCAGCCATTTGGCTCCTGCAACGGGACTTGGAATTGCGGGTGAAACACTTCCATTCCCCGGGTTGTGGCGGGAATATTCCGAACGACAGCAACACCGTCTTTGTCGGTGGTGGCTGAATAAGGCACATTCGGAAGGGGGGCCAGTGATCGAAAAGGCCCTTCACTGGATTTGCTCAAATCGCCAAAGATTCCATTCATCCGCACCACGTTTGGATTGAGATACACGGTGGCACCCTCAACGGGCTCTCCCCCCCGGGTCTTGGCGGTCAGTTCCAAAGTCGCGGTGGGTTCAGTCAACACTTCAATCTTTGTCGTTGGGGAAACCAGCGGAAAAGCCTGCGGTAAAGCAAAGCCTGGAATTTTTACCAATTTAGAATTGATCCGCTGTGAGAAATCGCCTCCGTTTTGAGAAACAAATCCGTCGCCATGCACAATAACATCCAATCCTCCAGGAGGAATGCATTCAAAGACAAATGTCCCATCCTCGGCAATCGGGCGATAGCTTTTCCAAGGATAAAAGTTCGGGTATTTCTTCAGGATGTGGTCCACGTCTGCGTAGTTGTTCCAAGCGGGAAATTCTTTTGGCCGGATACTGATCAAGACCCGACCGTTCTTCACCGGCCTCCTCACTTTCCCGTCAAGGCGACCTTCCAGCCGGATGCCAGGCTTCATCTCCAGTGCAAAATTGCATGTCTTCCCCTTTTCGGCGGTAAAAGCGAAGCTCTCGCTGAAGACAATGCCACCTGAAGAGACCCGGCCCATGAGTTGGATCAAATGCCCACCCGGAGACAGTTTATGAAACGCATAAACCCCGTTATCCGCTTTCTGCCAATCCTCGCTGTGAATAATTTCTTCATTGAGGTTGGGAACCAAATCGGTCACCGGCTGATGATCGCTGCCAACATATCCTGATACCTCCAGAAGAATGCCGTGGGTCAATTGAATCGGTTGCTCCGGCCTGTCCACTGAGTATTCCTGTGGCCGAACGGTCGCAAATTCCGGGTGGGACACCGAGAAGATGAGTTTACCAGTCAACTCCTTTTCCTCTGGAATACCCTCCACTGGATATTTTACGTACGCTTTGCCCTCACGATCTGTGACGGCCTTTTCCGGCGGGCCAAACAATTGTTTATTCCAGCCATACCCATCCGCCCCATGAATGCCTTTCACGCGAAACCCATCGGGCAGAATCGTTGCCCCTTCAATTGGTTTGCGCTCCTCGTCCTGAACGACAACCAGCACTTTTTTGAATTCAATCTTTGACGCAACTTTTGAGTCGGCTTGACCGGCTTTTGAAAACTGGCAGCCGGCAGCCAGCACGAACAACAACCCAACCAAGCCAAACCCGGCAATCGAATGACGCCAATTCCATTTGCCCATTCCGGCCTGACCAAGATGTTTCAGCCTCCGCGCAATTTGCGAACTTCCATTCAGCGTCAGTTTGGTTTCAACCGCCGGCAAAGCCAGAACCCGCAACGCCAGTCGAGCCAACATCTGGGCATAGAAACCCTGATCTGCTAATTGCCCTGACGCGACACGGTCTGCTTCCTCTTCACAGGCAAGCTTGTGAGCGGCAGGTACATCCCATACGAGCGGATGAAACCAGCAGAACGCCTTCATCCAACGCCACGCCACACACCAAAACAGGTCGTGCTGACGTAAATGCGCAATTTCGTGACTCAGGAGCGCTGACACCTCCGCTGGTGATAATTGTCGTGCCAGCGTTTGCGGCAGAATAATCGTGGGCTTCAACAGGCCGCAGACAAAAGGAGAAGTGACCGCATCGGAAATTTGAACATCAACCGGGCGCCTGACATTGAGTCTGATTTGAATTTGTTTTACTAGGCGCTGAAGGTCTGGAGTCGGGTGGCAGGTCTTCTTTCGCAAATGGGAAAGCTGAAATTGCAGCCGGATAAGCCGGACAATTCCACAGGCACAGCCCATGATCCAGATTCCAATGATGATGATTTCCCACGGGATTGGCTTCGACGAGGTTTGAAGTAGGAGAGATGTTACCCTAACCGAAGTCAGGGGGGCGCCAACCGGTGTTTTGACCGGCTGCCCCTTTGCGGTTGCGGACTGGGCTGATTCGACGGCGGCGTCAGATGCAAGCGGGCTTCCGAAGTCGGCTGTGGAAGCACTTTCGATGGTGATCGGAATTCTGATTCCGGGAACTTCGAGATATTGCAGCAGAGGCAGAACCAGACCGAAGCAAAGAATGCCGCGCCAGAGAATCAACCGCGAGCGGGCATGACGGCGACGTAGCGTCCAATGGGCCGCCCAGCCGAGCAGGAGCAGGAAAGTCCATTTGAACAGAACAATGAATACCGGTGATGCAAGCAAGGGGAGTAGATTCACTTTGATTTCCTTTTTGTTTTATTGGATGAGGGCACGTCGGCGGTTTGGCGGATGAGTTTCAGGTCTGCGGCTTTGATGTCGGATGTTTCCATCAATTGAACAACCAATTCCTGATGGGACCCGCCCGCAAATACCCGCGCCAGCGTCTGCATCATGGTTTGAAGCAATGTGGCTTTGGGAACACGGGCTGCATAAAAATACGCCTTCCCCTGCAACCGACGGGTAACGTGCTTCTTCTCGACCAGGTTGACTAGCACCGAACGCAACGTGGCATTCTCCATCGGCCAGGAAAAATACGACTGAATTTCCGCCGGCTTCAGTTCACCCCGCTCCCAAAGGATTCGGAGCGCCTCCAGTTCGTTTTGATTCAAGGAAGTCATAAGTATGTGTGAAAAGTTCACACATTGCGGCCCGACTGTCAACAACAATAAGTGAACAGCTATAATACCTCAGTGGCGGCGGGAAGGCGGGCACCCGCAATACCTTCATTTTCCCTTGCGAGGTAGGTAGATGACGCCGAGCGGTAGTCGATAGGCTAATGAGATGAACAAGGCCAACTGCGAAAAGAACCATCAGACGCCCTCAAGCGTATCAACTTGAAACAGATTCGAGGTTTTGAACGATGAAAGCTAAATATATTAAACGGCGCGAGGTTTTCGAGAGCGAGGCCGAGGCGCTGTTGCAGAGACGGCACGCAGTCAAAGGCCCCCCGGGCGACGTGTGGCCGGTTTACCTTCTGGCCACGGCTGCGGGCGAGTTGCGGCTGTCCATCCACACGGACCTCTGCCTTTGTGAACAGCCCTGGTTTGCCGGCGGCGGCTGGCCGTGGGTGGCCGGGCGCTTCGAGGACGTGACCACCACTGGCACAACTGGAAGGACGACTTTGGGCCGGGCCTGGAATTGCTTGTCTGGCCAGCGTGAGCGACGAGGGCGACTTCTGGGAAGCGCGCAGTCTGGGGCGATTGACCAAGGAAATCGGTGAGCAGAGCGCGATGCTGGCTGGCTTCCTCGGCGTGTTGAAGGACGCGACGGGCCAAGCGTCGGGCACGGTGGGAGCGCCCATTGCGGCGTATCCGAACTTTGAGCACCTGGAGGCGGAAGGTCAGCGGCTGCTGCCCGAGCAGTTGATGACGATGCTGAAGGCGCTGGGACGGACCAACCTGCTTCGAGGCGACGCTCTTTAGCGGTCCTTGCCCTGCCATCGCATCATTTGCCAGGCGTAGCATGAAACACTCCTTGCCCGCCCGTCCCGCGCTGCCTATGCTCCGGGCCAGTCGGTTGTGCCCTAAATTTTGCATGGAGAGCGCATACGCAGTTTCTTTTGGTATTCCGGTTCCCGGCAGTAAGTCGGAGGGCTACCGGCTGCCCTGCGGGAAGGCGGCGCAGACATGAGCGTTTCGACCACCGACATCTTCGACGGTGTCGTCGTCATTGGCTCCCAGTTCAGCGAGCCGATGCGCGTCGTGGGCAACCCTACCGCTGGCGACGGCTTTGTTCTGGTCAATCTGGTCGGCACGCGCACGAGCACCTTCCGAGGCGGCGTGACCCTGACCAAGACCGACCTCGGGTCCATCCAGATTGAGCGCAAAGAGGCCGTGTTCGGTGGCAAACCCCGCCTGTTCAAGCTGGGTCTCGAAGCCCTCCGCATCTCGCTGGCGCAGGAATACGACCCCTATTTCGGCCTTTCCATTTCGCGAGTTGACCCGCTACCGCACCAGTTGGATGCTGTTTACAATCACCTGCTCAAGTCGGCCCGTGTCCGTTTCCTGCTCGCCGATGATGCGGGGGCGGGCAAAACCATCATGGCAGGGCTACTGCTCAAGGAACTCAAGCTGCGCGGACTGGTTGACCGAGTGCTCATCATCTGCCCGGCCAACCTCGCATTCCAGTGGCAGCGTGAAATGGCCGACCGGTTTCAGGAACAGTTCCACATCCTTCGCGGCGGCGACCTCCGAGTGCAGTATGGCGTGAACGAGTGGAACAAGCACTCGCAGATTATCACTTCGATGGACTTGGCGAAGCGGGATGAAATTCTGCCGAGCGTGCGTCAGGCTGACGACTGGGACTTGGTAATTGTGGATGAAGCTCACCGCATGTCGGCGCGGGATTCCGAGCACAAGAGCGAGCGTTATAGGCTCGGCGAACTGATGCGCGACAAAACCGCCCACTTCTTGCTGCTGACCGCCACGCCACACAAAGGCGACCCGGCGAACTTCAGCCTGTTCCTCCAACTGCTCGACCAAGAAGCCTATGCCGACGTGAAGTCCATCCATGACGCGATGGAGCGCCGGGAAGCCGCCTGCTACCTGCGCCGCACCAAGGAGGTCATGCTCAACTTTCCGAAGCCGCAGGCCGACGGAACGTGGAAGGCCGTGAAGTTGTTCAAGAAGCGCATCCCCCATACAGTCGCGTTCTGCCTCGAAGGCGACGAGATGGACCTGTACAAGGCGGTCACCCAGTACGTGCAGCGCCAATCAGCCCGTGCCGCTGAATCCGGTGACGACCGCCGCGCCCGTGCCGTGGGCTTTATCATGGCGATGTATCAGCGCCGGATGGCCAGTTCCACGCACTCTTTGAAGCAATCCCTGCTGCGCCGCCAGAAGGGCCTCAAGCACCTGCTGGAGACAGCGAGCCAACTCGGCGAGATTCAGATGCCCGACATCCCGACCGAGGAGGAATGGGAGGAAATGGATGATGCCGAGCGTGAGGCCAGAGAGCGCGATCTTGAACGGGCCACGCTCGCCAAGCGCAAACCGGATTTGGAGCAGGAACTCAAGGAAATCGCCGAGCTTATCGCCCAGGCTCAGCGGGTCGAGGACGGCAACCATGAAATCAAGCTCCGCCGTCTGAAGAGCCAGTTGACCGAAGAGGGGTTTTTCGCCGATCCTACCCAGCGGCTGCTCCTCTTCACCGAATATAAAGACACGCTCGATTACCTCGTCGGGAAGCTGAAGAGTTGGGGACTGACAGTTGGCCAGATTCACGGCGGCATGAAGCCCGGCAGCCGGGATGAGGAAGGCTCCCGCCTGTTTGCGGAGCGCAGCTTCTGGGATTTGAAGACCCAGGTCCTGGTGGCAACGGAGGCGGCTGGGGAGGGCATCAATCTCCAATGCTGCAATTACCTTTTCAACTACGACATTCCGTGGAACCCCAACCGCCTTGAGCAACGCATGGGCCGCATCCACCGTTACGGCCAGACCAAGGACTGCCTCATCTTCAACTTTTTCGCCCAGAACACAGTCGAGGGCCGCGTCCTGCAAAAGCTGCTGGAAAAGCTGCAACTGATTCGTGACGCGCTGGATGAGGACTCAGTCTTCAACGTCGTCGGCGAGGTTCTCCCGGCCAACCAGATTGAGCGCCTGCTGCGGGACTTCTACGCTGGGAAACTGAGCGCAGACGATATTGAAGCCCGGCTCGAAGTCGAAGTGCGCGAGGAAGATTTCCGCAACATCTGCAAATCCGCGCTGGAAGGGCTGGCCAAGAAAAGTCTCAATCTGCCCATGCTGGTTGAACGCCGGGCGTTGGCCCAGGAGCGGCGCATCGTGCCTGAGACCGTTGCCCGTTTCTTTGACACTAGCGCGAAGGAGGTTGGTCTCCCCCTGACGCCCGTAAAAGGCGTGGAGCGCGCATTTGCTGTGGGCAAGATTCCCACTACGCTTTACGAACAGGCCCGGGCCAAGGACTGGAAGCTCCCGCAGCTTGCCCGGAGTTACGACCGCATTTGCTTCGACCGGAGCACGCTGGAAGCCGACGTGCGGCTCGAATGGGTCACGCCGGGTCATGCGCTCTTTGAAGCCGTCCGGCGTCGCGTCTGGGAGCTAATGCAGCCACAACTGCGGCAGGGCGCGGTGTTCTACGAACTGGAGCGTGAGCAGCCTGCCCTTTTGGAGTTGTTTATCGCCAGTGTGGCCGATGGCACCGGCATCGTTCTGCATCGCCGCCTTTTCCTCGTCGAATCCAACGCCGATAGCACCCGCCGCCTACGTGATTCCAGTTACCTGCTTGACCTGATTGTGCCGGACAAGCATCCGCAACTGCTCCCACCCATAGCCAGCGAGGCCAATCCGACGCAGACCTTTCTCTTTGAAAAGGCGCTGCAACCGTTCCTGACGGAAGTGGCGGGCGAGCGCAGCCACGAACTCGACCTCATTGAGCGGAGTGTGCGCACTTGCTTCGAGGAACTCATCGTCAAGCGCGACGCGGTGCTAAACAAGCACCTGATGGCGCAAGAGCAAGGTGACCCCAGCGCCATCGGGCTGGCCGAACTCGAAGCGCAGAAGCTTCAGGAACTCCAGCGCCGCCGTGACCTGCGTCTGAATGAACTAGCCCGCCAGCGTGCTCTCTCATTGCAGGGCGTGGAGCGCATCGGCCTTGCTATCGTGCTGCCCCACCCCGAGCGCAACACCCTGCCCAACGCCAATCTCAAGAACGACCCCGTAACGGAGAAGAAGGCCGTCGCGGCGGTCATTGCCTACGAGCAGGCGAGAGGCTGCAAGATCGAGGATGTGCAGTCCCAGGACCTCGGTTTCGACCTCCGCAGTCTGCATCCGCTTACCGGGGAGTTACGCCTCATCGAGGTCAAAGGCATTGGTGCGGCTACGGGCACCATTTTCCTGTCGCCAAACGAAAAGCGCGTCGCCGAGGATCGGCGCGACCTCTACTGGCTCTACATCGTCACGCACTGCGACACCGAGCCACACCTCGAAGAACCCATCAAAGACCCCGCCCGCTTCCAGTGGCACGAGGTCAAGAAGGTGGAGCACTATCGGCTCGATGTGAACGCGATGACGCAGCCGTTAGAATTAGTGGACGAACCAACGCACTTGGGGAACAAGAGATGATCAAGACGGTTCAGTTTGTTCCGAATTGGGCGGAGAGAGTCAAGTCATTGGGACTTCCTTGTATTTGGTCCCCTTCTCCTGAGCTGTCCGCCTCCCTAAAACGCTTTGAAGGCACCATCCCGCCCGGCCCCATACCCCAAAGAGCGCGAGCATACTCGGCCGTAAACGGGTTGCTGGACTTCTTGTCAGGCAAGACCCACACAGAAGATGAGAAACCAAAGGCGTTAGAGGAGCTTGTATTTGACGGTCTGGTAGGGTTAGTTGACATGACCGGATTCAGTCGGCTCGCTCGTGGCAAGTCCCCAGAGCAGGTTCGTGATCTCGCTGTGCCCTTCGTCAAAAAGGTTGTCCACGCTGCGACGGCGCACCACTGTTTCATCGATAAGGTAATTGGGGACGAAGTCATGTTCGTCATGCCTTGCTTCACCAGAGGCAATCAAGTTGTTGAAGAGTGTGGATTACCGATACGGGAGAATCCTCTTCCTGACCTTGGGCCACTGCTTTTCGATCTGGTTGAGGGCTTAGAACTGGACCTGCCGCATTTTTACTTTACATCAGGCTTCGCGTTCGGCCCGGTCATCCTCAGCCGTATTGGGGACGAGGAATACTCCGAATGGACCGTTTATGGCTGCACTGTCAACACGGCGAAACGCCTTCAGTCATTGAAACAGGCGCTGCCGCTTCCTTCGCGGGTGTTCTCTGCATTCAGGAGTGGGGGTGCTTACCCGTGGCGAAAGCATCCCTACATAGTTTGTGTCGGGGCATTAACCACGGAAAGACCGAGTTTTGTCAACAACTTGCACGACTGGGTCGCCCAGCACGGGAATGAACCCCGCCTCATCCTTAGGGATGTGGAGTTTGGAAGCAAGAACCTGAGAGGAGTCGGACCGACCGATTACATGGCTGCCGGAATAGCGACGGCTTCGACAAGCGCATGATTCCCGCCACCTGCAAACGGCTCATCGAAGTCGATTTCCCCATCGCGGTGGTCAGTGCTCACTCGGCGAAAGAGAAGTCCATCCGGCATGGGCATCCGTCCACGCTGCATCTGTGGTGGGCGCGGCGTCCGCTAGCGGCGTGCCGGGCGGTGCTGCTCGGTCTGCTGCTGCCTGACCCATGCGACTCGCAGTGCCCGCCTGATTTCAAGACAAAGGCGCGGGAGCTTCTCTCCAAGCGGTTCACCAAGTCGGCGAAAACCGATACCGTGTTACAGCAACTCCTGCTCGAATTTATTGGTGAGTTTGCCGACTGGGACCACGCGGCGAATGCTCTCTACCTCGAAATCGGTCGCGGCCTCGTCAAAGCCGCGCACCCGGAGGAAACACCCGTCGTGGTTGACCCATTTTCCGGCGGCGGTTCGATTCCACTCGAAGCCCTGAGACTTGGCTGCGACGCCTTTGCCAGCGACCTCAACCCGGTCGCCTGCCTGATTCTCAAGACTCTGCTCGAAGACATTCCGCGCTATGGCAACGCGGAGTTCAAACTGGTGGATGGCGAAGGCAAACCAATTTTCGTTCATGGACTCGCCGATGCGTTGCGTCACGTCGGCAAGCAGGTGAAGGAAGCGGCGGAAAAGGAACTGGCCGAATTCTATCCAACCGACCCGGATGGCAGCCGACCTATCGCTTACCTCTGGGCACGGACGGTACGCTGCGAAGGCATCGGCTGTGGCGCGGAGATTCCGTTGGTGCGGTCATTCTGGCTGTGCAAGAAGGCCGACCGAAAATGCGCATTGCGCTATCGGGTGGAAAAATCGCCGAGGAAGCCACCTGAGCTTGTCTTTGAGGTCTTCGAGCCGAGCAGCGATAAAGAGGTGCAGCAGAGTACGGTCATTCGCGCCAATGCAACATGTCCCTGCTGCCACACCGTTTTACCTGCTGAGCGAGTCCGGGGGCAAATCGCTGGACAGCTTGGAGGGGCGGATGTGACCTTCAACGGTCACGGCCAGAGGAGCGGCGGAGCAATCATGCTCGCTGTCTGCATTTTGAAAGATGGCTCGGCAGGAAGACACTACCGATTACCAAGGCAATCAGATTACACGTCCTTCCAAAAGGCGCAGAAGTCGGTCCAGCGACTGGCATCAGGAATAGTCCCCGACGAAACACTTCCACCCATTGGAACCCTCGGTTTCCGAGTTCAGAGATACGGGATTACTGAGTGGGGGAGGATGTTCAATTCGCGCCAGAAGATCGCGCTGGTTACATTTGCCCGTCTCATCGGGGAACTCGCCCCAGTGCCGCTGGGCGACCTTCTTGCTCTGGTGCTCTCAAAGATTTCAGAATTGGCGTGCTCAACATGTGCTTGGGAGCCGCTGGCCGAGTGCCCACGGCATATTTTCGGCAGGCAAGCTATCCCCATTGCGTGGGATTTTGCCGAAGGTGTACTTATTTCAGACTCAAGTGGCAGCTTCGGCGTCTCGGTGGACAACGTGTGTGGCGGTATTGAGTCGGTCGGGCAGCTTGCGGCGGTTGCATCACCTCAACTTGCAGACGCCTGCAAATCACCTCTGCCCGATGACAGTTCTACAGTTTGGTTTACTGACCCTCCCTACTATGATGCCGTCCCTTATTCAGATTTGTCGGACTTCTTCTTCGTCTGGTTGAAGCGAACATTGAAGAACAATCCGCTCCTGCGTGACCCGTTTGATAGCAAGAATCCACTGACGCCAAAGCGTGCGGAAATTGTACAAGATGAGACGCGGACCGTTGGGAACGGCATAAAGGACCGCGAGTTCTTTGAAAAGCGCATGGCAGTTGCCTTTGCAGAAGGTCAGCGTGTCTTACGGAATGACGGCATTGCTTGCGTGGTCTTTGCTCATAAATCCACCGAGGGCTGGGAGGCTTTATTATCGGGAATGCTACGAGCCGGTTGGGTGATTACCGCCTCATGGCCTATCACTACTGAAGCAGGCAACAGGCTCCGCGCTCGTGATTCGGCTGCATTGGCAGGGAGCGTCCATCTCGTCTGCCGTCCACGTGCCGCTGACGCGGGTGTCGGCGATTGGAGCGAAGTCAAAGCAGCGATGGAGAAGCGGATTCGAGAATGGCTGCCCACGCTCGTCAAGCACGGGGTTCGTGGCGCGGACGCTATCTTCTCTTGCCTCGGTCCCGCGCTGGAATCCTACAGCCGTTACGAAAAGGTGCTTACTGCTGCCGACCGCGAAGTGCCACTGGGCGGCGACCCGGATGCCACGGAGCCCGAGCAGCGTGGCTTTCTCGCTTACGTTTTCGAGACGCTCTCTAAAGAAGCCCTGCGCCAAGTGCTGGGCGACGCTGAGACGGAGGGCTTTGAAGAAGACGCCCGCATGACCGCCTTGTTCCTGTGGACCCTGCAATCCACGAAGCCAGTGGGCAACGGTGACACAAAGCCGGAAGCGTCCGAGAACGAGGATAAACCGGGCGACGATGACGAAGAGGCGAAGGCCAAGAAAACCAAAGCCGGGTTCTCGATGCCATTCGACACATTCATCCGTCTCACCCGCCCGATGGGGATTCACTATCCTACGCTCGAAGGCCGCGTTATCGACATCGAAAAGGGCGTCGTCCGGCTGCTGCCTGTGCGGGAGCGCAGCGAGCAACTTCTCGGTGAAGCGGCCTCGCGCCCTGGCGCGGTAATCAGTCTCGAAGACGTGCAGCAAATGGAGTTGGGGCTAGTGACGAAGCGGCAGGATGAAGCCGCGTTGCCGTCCAAACCCAAACACGGCCAGAAAGTGAAGGCGGTGCCAGGCCAAGCCCAAGCGGAAGCCACGCTCACCGCGCTCGACCGCATTCATCGCGCCATGCTGCTGTTCGGCCTGGGCCGGAGCACTCTGCTGCGGCAGGTCTTGGAGAAGGAACTTCGCCAGAGCAAACGGTTCGAGCGGTTGGCTTTATCGTTGAACGCACTCTACCCGGAGGGCAGCGACGAGCGCCGGATGCTTGAGGGCGTGCAAGCGGCGATGAGAGGCGTGAAATAGAGAAAACCTAAACAGAAAGAGAACATACTATGCCATCAAATGCACTCGCCAGTTTCGAGCTTCGTCTCAAAGAAATTCAGCAATTGTTGGAAGCGCACACGGCACTGTTGCGATTTCATCGTGCCACCACCGCAGCAGGGAACATCGGTGCAGGTTTGGCAAACATCGCGAGGGTCGTGGAGCATCTGGTAAGCACTCCCGGGCCGGGGCGTCCGCCACAAGTTCAGGCATTGAACAAGGCTGCGATAGCTCTGCTATCAAGTCACCTTCAGGGTTTTATTACGGACCTTTACAAGGAAGCCGCGACGAGACTCCTTGCTGGTCACGTCTGCGATCCCCAGACCTTAATTGATGTGGCCCCAACGCGAGGCAACCCCAACAAGGACAATATAACGAAGCTGTTCGCCACTTTGGGTTTCCCAGACATTCTCGCGGGCATTTCATGGCAAAGATGCTCAAACGAAAGGATGCTTGAGCGACTAAAAGCCTTCAACGAATTGCGGAACAGAATTGTTCACGGAACGAGCATCAGTATAGGCAAGCCGCAAGTGGAAGGTTACCTTAGCTCGTGGACAGCATTGGCGGAACGGCTTGACGCCAAGCTGCGGACCGAGATCATCAACGTAACGGGAATCCCCCCTTGGTAATTTTATGGAACCTTGGTATAAAGTCGTCATCCCACGTCAGGAACTCCGCGAAGGTCGTTCCCTTGACCCCAGCGAATTCGCCGTCCACCTGGAGCAGGTGGTAGCGGGCACGGCTCCGCGCGATTACGTCGAACCGGCGAAGTTCTTTGCGCGCAACTATTTCTCCAAGGCGCTGATTGAACACTGCGGCATGGTGCTGCGTCGGTTGGATGGCGAGACAGCGAACACCGCGCCCGTGCTGTCGCTGATAACACAATTCGGCGGCGGCAAGACCCACACGCTGACGGCTCTTTATCATCTCTGCAATAGTGGTGCTATGGCGAAGGACTTTTCCGGGGTGGCCGACATGATGAAGGCGACGGGCCTGAAAGAGATTCCAAGCGCGAAGCCCGCCATCTTCGTGGGCAACGCTTGGGACGCATCGCCGGGACGTGAAACCCCGTGGATGGACATCGCCGACCAGTTGGCCGGTGAAAAGGGCCGGGCATTGTTTGGTAAGAATGCACCCGGCACCAAAGCCATCGGCGAGTTGCTGCGGCTAGTGGGCAAGCCGGTGCTCATTCTTTTCGACGAAACGTTGAATTACATCGGCAGGCACCCCGAACAGTCTGGCCAGTTTCACTCGTTCATGCAGAACCTGACAATCGCGCTCACCTCGGCGGAGCGTGCGGTCGGGTTGTTCAGCTTGCCAGCGTCGCCCACGGAAATGACCGAAGAACTGCGTGAGTGGCAGGATAAGCTGACGAAGGTAGTCGGTCGCGTGGGCAAAGACCTCGTAGCCAATGATGCCTCGGAAGTGAGTGAAATCGTCAGGCGACGGCTCTTTGAAAACGCTGGCCGAGACAGCATGAAGCGCGCAGCTTCTCGCCAGTTCTCCAACTGGGCCTTCAACCGGCGCGACCGGCTCCCCCCCGAATGGGGTCAGTTATCCGAAGATCAAATCCGCGCCCAGTTTGAAGCCTGCTACCCCTTCCACCCCGCGACGCTGACGGTGTTCCAGCGCAAGTGGCGTGCGCTGCCGCAGTTCCAAGAGACGCGCACCACGCTGGCCATGCTGGGAATGTGGATTTCGTGTGCCTACCGGGAGGGCTACGGCAAGGCTCGGCGTGAGCCACTGCTGACCCTGGGCTCTGCGCCATTATTCGACCGGGAGTTTCTGTCGGCGGTGTTGCGCCAGATGGGTGAGCAGCGATTGCAGGCCGCGATGCACGCCGACATTGCTGCCCCGAACGGCCTGCCGAAGTCACACGCTGAGACGCTGGACGACGAGGATTCGGAGGGTGCTGGGCGAAGCGGTATTCATCAGCGCGTAGCCAAGACCCTGTTTTTCGAGTCCTGCGGCGGCCAGACGGATAAGGCGGCACATCTGCCAGAGTTGTATTTCGCCGTGGGCGACCCGGACACAGAGACGACGCTGATTCATACGGCGGTCCAGGCTCTTGAGCGGCGCTGCTATTTTCTGCGCTCTGTGGGTGTGGACGGCTGGCGCTTCGGCCATGTGCCGACGCTTAAGAAAGTCCATGCTGACCGCAAGCAGGCACTCGACCCAGAGGACGTGAAGCGGAACATGAGTGAGTTGGTGAAGACCGTCTTCAAAAAGGACAATGAGATTCACCTGTCGCTGTCCCCCAAAGACTCCACGGATGTTGTGGACCAAGCCATGCTGACGATGGCCGTGATGCGCCCAGACGAAGGACTGGAGCCGGAAGAAGAGTCGTCGTTGCGCCAGCGCATCACGGATTGGACGCGCAAATGCGGGCAGCAATCGCGTCAGAATCCGGGCGGTATTCTGTGGGTGACCTGTGAGGCTGGCGGTGCCCTGAGGGCTGGGGTCGAAGAATTGCTGGCTTGGCAGGCTGTTGCGGACGACGCCAACCGTGGGCTGCTCGGCGAACTTGAGGTTGACGATATTCGTCGCATCCAGCGAGAGTTGACGAACGCAAAGAGCCAGATTGAAGACCGGGTCTGGAGCAGCTACAACCATCTTCTGCTCTGGGACGCCAGCACGACAAAGCTCAAAGACATTGTGCTCGGTCAACTTCACCCAAGCGAAGCACGAAGCATCACGTCAGCAATACTGGCGAGGTTGCGTCACGACAGCCTGTTGAGCCGTGAGATCGGCGCATCCTACATCGAGCGCAACTGGCCCCCGGCGCTGAAAGAATCAGGCACCTGGCCTCTGGCGAGTCTAAAGGCGGCATTTTTCCAAGGCCAGTTTACGCGGCTGGAAAAGGCAGACGACGCGCTCAAAGTGACCATCACCCGCGCGGTGAGCCAAGGCATGTTGGGGTTGGCCTCCGGCAAAGACGCGAACTGCTTCGACCGGGTCTGGTTCAAGGAGCCCGTCGAGGTTGCCGAAATCACGTTCGATTACGACACGTATCTCCTGACCCCTGCCAAGGCGAAGGCGCTGAAGCAAGGAATAGCGCAACCGCCAGCGACGCCGCCTGTCCCGCCGCCCACGCAGCCACCATTACCGCCCGGCACGTCTCCGGCGACGCCGCCCGCAACCCCAAAGCCAACCGTTGTGGTCTGGGAAGGCGAGCTAAAGCGCGAGCAGTGGAATCTGTTCAGCCTGAAAGTGCTCACCAGGTTGGCCCAATCAGACGACCTCCAGATTGACGTGAAGGTGAAGGCAACCCTGAAAGAAGGCCAGACGACTGAGCAGTTGAACGCGGCGTTGAAAGAGTTGGGCATCGGCAAGATGTTCGGGAAAGAATGAACTTCTGCGAGTAGCCGGTGCAACTCAAAGACTGCTTGCCCGCTCCCGGCTGGGCGGTATCTTTTCCTTGCCGACAGGAAGGGCCAGACCTGCCGCCACTTCGCCCCGCTGGAATACGAAAGGTTGCAGGGATTCCCCGACAACTGGACAAACGGCTTTTCAAAAACGGCGCGTTACAAGATGATTGGCAACTCGGTTGTTCCCGCCGTGGCTGCATTCGTGGCGCGGGGGTCCAGGATGGTGCTGGCCGAGGATGGGCAAGTTGCGCTTGCCGCGTAGGGTGCAGGCGTTTACAGAACATACTACTTTTCGTCTGGAAGCTCTACGAAGCGACCGTCCAAAAATAAATGGTTGCCTCTTAGTTCCATCTTCTGAAAAACGTTAGTCTCGCGGCTATCCTGCATGTATTGAATGATAAAAGTCAGTCGGTGAATGTTGAAAGATGCATTTAGGCCAAGGCCAATGACGTTCTTTAGGGAGGCTTTAGGGGGAGATAGGGGTTGTGGAATCAGAAGCCTCGGGTCATAAGCTGATAAATGTATTGTTCCTATCATGGGAGTGTGTTGAAGCTTTATCATAACATGATAAACGCTATTCGGAAGTTCGAGGACTAAGACGCGGTTTGTATCGAAAGAGAACACCATTTCGTCAACCACCTTGGAAAAGATGTTTTGCACCAAGTATTCAACGTCCTCAATGTGCTTCTGTTGACTGGTGATGTTGGTCTGAGCAGAATCGAGTTGAGCTTGCATCGTCGAAAGTAGCTGAAAGTTGTTCGTAATGTTGCCTTGTTGCACCGCAATGTTGGTCTGAGCGGTCCTGAGCAGTGCTTGCTGGTCAATCAGTTCCCTTTGGTGTTTATCAATTAGGGTTTGGTGTTCGGAAAGCTCGGCCCTCATGCTAGCTACATTTGTCTGAAAACCTTCTAGCTTCTCGCCATACTTTACCAACGAATCCTTCACGGTTAGGAGCAGTCCAGTTTTTAGCAGCCCTTGAACGCCTGACAGTCCGAAAAAGGCAAACCCAACGGCGCAAAGGCAGAGGACCAGCGCAAATGAGAGTTTTTCCTTAACGAGAAACCGCAAGGCTACAACAATGAGCAAGACTGCAAATGCCCAACAGATGATTTGCTCGGCTATATTCATGGCGTTGTCTTTCGTGCCGCTTCTCGCGGATCAAGGTATAGAGTTTTGTAGGAATGTCCATTGCATAAGAGACTATCATCTAAGTTATCTAGCAACTTAAATGCCACAATCAACTCCTCGAACTTGTTTGTCGTTTCGGGAGGAACGGGTGTGATGCCGTTATAGCACAGCAACGCTAATTCGTATTGCGATAGTTGTGCTCTTGCCAAACTAGTATATCGCTTTTTGTCCTTAATATTGCTGTCATTAACGAACTTGAATATGTGGTAGAGGGTTCTAAAATAGTGACTAAGGTCGCCCTGATAGCATTTGTAAAACTTCAAATATAGCATTGCTATGTCGCCCCTGGATACCGTAGCGAGATTAGCTATATGAGGCTCCATGAATTCATAGCGCATCCTGTTGTAAAACTTTTCAAATGAGTCCCTCCCTCTATAGATATTGTGACACACCGCGATTTGTATTTGAGAAACTATTTGGTGGTGGAGCGTCAATAGTTGAAAGAACATCGTTTCAAAAGTCTGGCGTGCGATGCTTTCTTGTTGCGATTGGAATTGCTTTTGTTGCTCTCTGAGTTCTGTTTCGTGAAGGTTTAATTCTGCTTCAAATTGGCGCTTCTGGTCTTCAAGTTGTTTGTCCTGTTGGGCGATTTGTTTCTGTTGAGCAAGGAAAGTTGCGTATATGAGCAGGAACGCCCCGAGTGAAAAGAGCGAGGCAACCGCCCCCTGCCAATAGCTGCCTAGCGAAGAAAGGTTATTGAGGGTGAACTTATCGCCAGTCGTGTTGCAGAGCACGACAAGCGGCGGAATCGCCACCGCAATGCCAAGGACCACGCAGGCGCACGCGCCCCAAGTGGAAATGCTGAGTTTCCAATTTATGGGCTTCTTTGTCGCCTTAACCGCCTGTGTTGCTTCGCTCGTCATGGTTTCACCACACTCCCGCGAACGCCAGCTGAATACAATTACAATTTCACCCGAAAATTACAGGGCCAGTCAGCCCCGCTCAAAGCTCCAAAAATACTCCAAGCGCGGCGATTGCCACAAACACGGCAACCGCCCCGTATTCCCCACCGTGGAAGGCGGGTCTTCCCCGCGATGAACCACGCGGCCAGATTGAGCGCGGAAACGATACCCGCGAGGATGGCGAATTGCTTCCGAGTGGCATTCACAACCTGACGCCAGAATCAGACGGCCAAGGGCAGGGCGCAAGCCGAATCGTTGCGCGATGTTTGCCTGTTTTAAGCTCCCTATTGCAGCCTTTCATGAGTTAGTGCCTAATGGTGCTAGGTAAAAGTAGGGGTCAATTTTATAGCTGCTAAAAACCCGAAAGAACAGTATGAGTTTCCCAGTTCTTTTCGATAAGAGACGCGCAATGGAAAGAACAGCGTTAAAGACGCGCAGCGTATCAGAGATTCGTATGAATGGTGAGCTTTTGACATCTTGGTGCCAGTTTGGCTGGGGCGCTTTCGGCGGTGCAATGGTCGTGCTGTTCGCCGCCGTGGCTTATGCCGCATCGCTGCACAGCAATGCGCCGTGGCCGAACCCGCGTCATTTCAAAGCCTTCCTCATTCTCATTGTGTGGCTGGCGTTTCCTATTGTCTCAGGCTTCGCCAGCGAACTTGCCGAGCCCCATTCCCGATTGTTGGCAGCCTTCGAGGGCGCGTGCCTTCCCTCCTTATTCTATATCATCGCCAAACATACACCTTTCCTCAAGCCCCAGCCTGCGGTGATTTACGTTTACTCTACGAATTCTCGCAACAACTAGTGGAAAAGCCAATAAAACCAGCCAAAAGCACCCTAAAAATGACGTGAAGAATCTTGGGGTGTAACGTTGACAACAATAATAATGAGCGTGTCCCCGTATCCGGCGTTGACTTCCACCTCGACCGGATACTCTCCGATGTCGCTGACGGCATCTTCGGCATCTTCTTTTGCCTGTTTCGCGCGCCGCATTTGTCGCGCGCCGTATGCGGGCTGGTGCCGATGCCGCTCATTTGGTTTTGCGCGGCACGGGCCGCGAAAACGCTATGGCCTCCGCCTCTTGCCGGAACTGTATGCGCACCTGAATCCGATGCCCTACGAGGCCGCAACCCAAATGGAGAAGGACTTGGCGGAGGATTTGCGCCGGGCGGGTTATACGGTCGCTGGGGGTCATTAGCTCGGCACGAGTAATCGCGCCAACAGTCCCGAGAACCGCTGCTCCGTCTTGTTGTTCCTGACCGCAATCGCCAGAGCCTTCCGCTGGCCGACGACCACCACCAGCTTCTTGCCCCGCGTGATGCCTGTGTAAACCAGGTTGCGCTGGAGCAGTAGGTATTGCTGCGTCGCCAACGGGATGACGACAGCCGGAAACTCGGACCCCTGGGACTTGTGGATGGTGATGGCGTAGGCGAGCGAGACTTCGTCCAACTCACCGAAATCGTAAACGACCTCACGCTGGTCGAACTTCACCGTGACCTCGCGCTCCACCGGGTCGATCTTGATGATCTGGCCGATGTCGCCGTTGAACACGTCCTTGTCGTAGTTGTTCTCCGTCTGAATGACCTTATCCCTCACCCGGAACTGCCAGCCGAACTTCTCCACGACCGGTTCCTCTGGCCTGGCCGGGTTCAACTCGCTCTGAAGCTTCACGTTCAATTCCCGGATGCCCAGGGAGCCACGATTCATCGGGCAAAGGACCTGGATGTCCCGGATCGGGTCGAACCCAAACTTGGCCGGTATCCGCGTCTTGACCATTTCCAGCAGGGTTGCGGCAATCTGTTCGGGCTCGGCGCGGTCGATGAAATAGAAATCAGACTTGGCTTCCCTCGCTGGCATCTCAGGCATGAAGCCCTCGTTGATGCGATGCGCCGTCGTGATGATCCGACTGTGCGCCGCCTGACGGAAGACCTCGGTCAGCCGGACCACGGGCACAATGACGCTGTCAATGAGGCTGCCCAGGACCATCCCCGGCCCGACCGAGGGTAACTGGTCCACGTCTCCAACCAGCAGCAGGCTGGCGTTGGACGGCAGCGCCCGGAGCAGATTGTTCATCAGCAGCACATCCACCATCGAGGTTTCGTCCACCACGAGAAGGTCGCACTCCAGCGGTCGGCCTTCGTTTCGCGTGAATCCGCCCGAGCTTGGGTTGACCTCCAGGAGCCGGTGGATCGTCTTGGCCTCGACGCCCGTCATATCCGATAGGCGCTTGGCGGCGCGGCCCGTGGGTGCGGACAACAGGCAGCGCACTTTCTTGGCGCGCAGGATGAGCAGGATGGCGTTGACTAGCGTGGTCTTGCCCACGCCTGGGCCGCCCGTGATGATGAGCGCCCTACTGGTAAGGGCCTGACGGAGCGCGGTTAGCTGGCTGGGCGCTAATTCCTTTCCGGTCTTCACCTGACACCACGCCGCTGCCCTGTCTAAGTCGATGGGAGGGTAGTTCGACGGCGCGGCTGCCAGAAACTTGATGCGAGCGGCGATACCTTCCTCGGCGCGTTTCAGGCTCGGCAGGAAGATCAGCTCTTGGTCGCCAATCTTCTCTTGGACCAGGTCACCGCATGCCAGAGTCTTCTCCAGCGCCGCGTTTACGATTGTCTCATCAACCAGGAGCAGCTTGCCCGCCTCATCCTTCAGCAACTCGACCGGCAGGGCGCAGTGCCCGTTACCCGTCGCCTCCAACAGGACGTGGCTGAGACCAGCAGAGGCTCGCATAATCGAGTCGTGCGGGATGCCGATCTTCTGCGCAATTTGATCGGCGGTCTTGAAGCCGATGCCGTGAATGTCCTTGGCCAGGCAGTAGGGGTCGG